>Ga0209023_10005593_pt1 | contig 13675 bp, 20 predicted proteins | sample LakOneMetagenome_FD_187468 | JGI IMG/M metagenome (GOLD analysis project Ga0209023, IMG submission 187468) | Freshwater and sediment microbial communities from Lake Erie, Canada (SPAdes) (version 2) | ecosystem: Environmental > Aquatic > Freshwater > Lentic | place: Lake Erie, Canada...
CCGATCTCATCCATAAAGTTCGCGGACCATCCGTTGATGTACCCTCCCCCGTCGGTTGTAAGCCATGGCTCGGAGGATCGGCTTGGATCGCCCGGGGACCAGGGGATCTTGACCATTTCGGCTCGTGCGGCGGTGCTGGCAAAAAGAAGAATGAAAATATAAATGACGAGAAGTCTTCGCATGATATCTCCGGGGAAGATCGGAGATCGCAACGAACCGGTCGGTGCATCGACAACATGATTTGAGGGCCAGTCAAGAACCGACAGATTCACTTGCAATCGGTCCAATGGGTTAACGACTAAAGGAATAACTACCCGAGCCTTGATCTGTTTTGACGTTGGCCCGGATGATCTGACATGAGCTGAATAGCATTTTCTTATCGCCGACTTTTAGCGTCATAGGTGAGGCGGGTCCGGACAACGTTGAAACTGAGCAGTCGGAACGGTCATTGACGGTGATGTCGTTGATAGTGATTGTCGAGCGACCGACGTTAGTGACTTGAAGAGCTTTTCCATCACTGCGGAGGAAGGCATCGGTGCGCATAAGCTCCAAATCGGGGCTTGCTAATCCGGCGACTACCTTCAACAGAAGAATCCCACCAAATATTATGCCGACGGTGATCTGAAATCCGCGCCAAAACTTCTTTTTCTTCTGTGGAAGGGGTGGCGGGGTATTAGTGATGCTTGCTTGGGTAACCTGATCGATCATGGCCGTATCCTTGAATTGTAGAGACCTGCGGACTTCTTCATGGAATCACGTCCATCGAGGAGGATTTTGATTCAGCGCCCCTCCCCCGATAGAAGCGTTCCGTTGCAGGACATAGCGTGGTTTATAGTAATTATCCAGTTTTGGGATAATCCGTTATTGGGATCAGATTTCTTGCCGCCGATTCACGGCTGGGCGGCGCATGAAGAAATCTTTGAAATCCGCGGAATATGCCCGGCTGATTGCAACCCTTGTTGCAGTGCGGGACATAGCTGATATTACTCAACAACAGCTAGCTGACCTCTTGGATGAGCATCAGTCGTTTATTGCTAAATATGAGGGCGGAGAGCGTCGAATTGACGTCGTGGAATTTATTGCGATCGCGCGAGCGCTAAATGCCGATCCGGTTAAACTCTTCCGTGACTTTGCCGCCGGAAAACCGCCTCCTCCAGTGAAGGCGAAAAAGAAGAAGTAAGCATCGGCACGAGCATCTTATGATCCTATCCTGCCGATAAGAGCCATAAGATTGCTCGCCTTTCCGCTCGACTTCCCTGCCAATCGGAGCGTCACTGTCGCCGTAAATCGGAGACAGAATGATGGACCGCAAAATTACCGAACAGGCAATTGGCTTAATCCTCACCGAGATCGGCATTCGCCTTGGCGAAGCTGCGCGAATCTCCAAAGCTGCCGAGGCCTGCGCGCTGGCCGGCAGTGTCAGCGAGGGAGTGAGAGTCTCGATGGATCTTGAGCAGATATTTTACGAAACTCACCGTTTGCAGGATGCAGCTTCGCTGCTCAACCGATTGTCGAGCGAATAGTATTTCTTCAGCTCGAAGGCTCCCCTGCCCGTCAACAAATGACGGGCTTGCGGCCGTGGCAGCACAGGATGCTGTCGCTTACCCACGGAGAGCTAGATGGCCAAGACAACGTCGATCAAGCCGAAATCGGGAACGAAGGGGTCTGCAAAGAAGCGCAAGCCCACTGCCATTGGAACTTTAGGGAAGACACCAACAAGTGCCCCACCGTCATTTCGGAGTCCAAAAACCTCAAGCCCAGCGGCCGAATTGTCCAAACAGGACACTGTCCTGGCGATGCTGCGTCAGCCAAGCGGCACCACCATCGCAGCCATCATGAAGACCACCGGTTGGCAACAGCACTCAGTCCGGGGCTTCTTTGCTGGCGTCGTCCGTAAGAAACTAAAACTCAGCCTTGCCTCCGAGAAGGTTGATGGCGAGCGTCGCTACCAGATTGGTAAAGCTGCGGCATCCGGGTAATGGACGCTCGCCCTGACGTGAACGGACGGCTGATTGATCCGGATGTGGAGGCCGAGCTTGATAAGCTCGGCTCACTACCGATCGCAATCTTGCGGGTCCGGTACCGCGAATTGTTCCGGTCCGAACCGCCTCCAGCGTTCGGGCCGGACTTGTTGCGGCGGAGCATTGCCCAGTGGATTCAAGAAAGGGCTTACGGTGGTCTTTCCCGAGAGGCAAAGAAACTGCTCGGCCAACTGCTGCGATCGATGACTTCAGGAGAGACAGGTCGCTTGGAGATGCCGCAGCGGATCAAACCCGGTTCGGAACTGGTGCGAGTTTGGAACGAACAGACGCACAGGGTCACAGTGTTAGCCAAGGGCTTCGCCTACCAGGGCGAGATCTTCGCCAGCCTCTCGGAGATCGCCAATCGGATCACCGGAACCCGCTGGAATGGCCCGAAGTTCTTTGGACTGCGAACGGCGAATAAAGAGGCTGACAAGACGGTCCAGGCAAAAAAGGCCTCAAAGGGAGTCCGCCGTGGCCGCTAATAGCGTCAAACCGGTTCGCTGTGCCATCTACACTCGTAAATCCACCGAGCATGGGCTTGAGCTTGAGTTCAATTCTCTCGATGCCCAGCGCGAAGCCTGCGAAGCATACATCAAGAGTCAGGCTTCGCAGGGCTGGCGTATCTTGCCTCAACCTTATGACGACCCGGCCTTCTCCGGCGGCAACCTCGACCGCCCTGCCCTTAAGCAGTTGCTCGCTGATATCGAGGGCGGTCTGCTTGACGTCATCGTGGTCTACAAGATCGATCGCCTGACGCGTTCCCTCGCTGACTTCGCCAAGCTGGTCGAAACTTTCGACCGCAAATCCACCTCGTTCGTCGCTGTCACCCAGCAGTTCAACACCACCTCGTCCATGGGGCGGTTGACGTTGAATGTGTTGCTGTCATTCGCTCAGTTCGAACGGGAGCTAGCGTCCGAACGCGTCCGAGACAAGGTCGCCGCCTCCCGCCGCAAGGGCAAATGGACCGGCGGCACCGTCCCGCTCGGCTATGAGACTAAAGATAAGAAGCTCATCATCAATCTGAAGGAAGCCGAAACCGTCCGCACCATCTTCAAGCAGTATCTCGCCCTGAAGTCTTTCAGTTCGCTGGTTCAGGACCTTGATCGCCGTGGCATTGTCACCAAACGACGCAACACCAAGGTGCCGAAATATCGCGGCGGCATCCCCTTTACCTATGGCCCCCTCGCCCACCTTTTGAAGAACCGCATCTACCTCGGCGAGGTGCATCATGGTGGCAAGTGGTACCCGGCTGAACACAAACCAATCCTCGATCAGAAGACCTTCGATCAGGTGCAGGCACTTCTCGCCGAGAACCGCGTCACCACGCAAACCCGGCAATCAGCCAGCGGAGCACTTCTCGCCGGCAAGATTTTCGATGATCGTGGCAACCGTATGAGCCCAAGTTTTACGGCCAAAAACGGCATTCGCTATCGGTTCTACATTTCACGCGCTCTTATGCGCGGCAGAAAGGCTCAAGCGGGCTCGGTCGCTCGCATTCCGGCGCAACTCATCGAAGGCACTGTAATTAACGCCATCCGGGAGCACCTCGCACTCGACGCACCGACCTCTGACGATCAGCTCAGACGTCATGTCGTGGATTCCGTTGCTGAAGTCGTCGTCCATCCCAAAAAGATTACGATCCGGCTGCAGCCGGACAATACGAACCTGATCGAGATCCCATGGCAAGCACCGATGAAGAACACTCCCGTACTTGCGCCCCCTTCAACCTATACCGACCAGCCAGATCCAAAGTTGTTGCAAGCGATCGTCCGCGCGCATGCCTGGCTGCGAGATCTACAGCTGGCCAAGTTTGACAGCGTCGAGGCGCTGGCAGCGTCGGTAAAACTCCATCCGAAGGTCGTCCGGCAGGAGCTGCGCTATGCGTTCCTGGCGCCTTCCATTACGGAAGCGATTTTGACCGGCGATCAACCACCAACGCTTTCGCTCGCCCGGATTCCAAAGACCCTGCCCCTCACCTGGTCCGGGCAGTGCCGCGACCTAGGGTTCTGATCGGATTCGCCAATCCGATATTATGGAATATGCGCGACCGGTCTGGCGAGAAGCCGACATTCTCAGGCCGGCTAGTAGCGCATCTGATGTTTTGCGCCAGAATTGGACATCAGCGCCAACCAACCTTAGCAGAACTAACGACAACCGCATTATGGCGCTACAGCTGAGATTATCACCAGGGCCTGCACAACCTCTCCTTGGCTAGAACAAGTCACATGCAACACCGAGCTACAGCCGGCTGGCGTAAGATAGCGCAATTGCTGGTCTGCCCCGCCTGTCAGCCGCAAGGAAGTTGAATGAGCGGTTTGCAAGACCTCAACGTCGTGCCAGTCGATGCTGGCGATCCGTCCCGTACCCAGCGCCTTAAAGCAAGCCTCTTTGCCACAGAAGCCGCGAGCGAACAGCAAAACAGGGTCTATGCCCCGCTCGCACAATTCGCGCTCACCGGGCGTGAACACCTCGGCGATCCAGTCATCGCCTAACCGCTTGATTGACCGCTGGATACGGACGACCCGGCAGAGATCAATGCCGATCCCGAGGATCATTGCATTCTACCAAAGAGCACGAAGGGTCAGAGAGATGACAAGAAAGAGAATGGCCCAGACGATGCACGTCGCCGCGGCCCCTTCCGACTTCAACCCGAAAAGATCGAATGACATAGGACCATCAAGCGCACGAGTTACGCTGACGAGGAAAAGCGCGGCGCACGCAGCGACGGGAATTCCGATGGCAGCAGGACCATGTTGATCGAGAAGTTTCGAAGAACCGATGGCAGCAGGAAGATCATAGCTCCCGAGACCGATCTGGACGATGACAAAAATGAGAGCTCCCGCACCGAGCGCGTATATGATTCTTGCAAGAATCGTTGCGACGATCGGCGCCACGATCATCCACTTCGGTGGTTCGTCCTCTTTGTCGGACTTAGCCTTTCGGTCCTGCGTCATGCGAATAGCCCTATCCGCTCCTTGGGTATTGGGGCTGACATTCTCCCATCTGGAATATTTAAGCCCCAGCGCGGAGGAAACATGGGAGCCGGCAGCGGTTCAGCCGCTTGACGATAGAGTTGCTTAATGCGCGTTCGCCCTGTCAAACCGCGAATTTCGGGATGCGCAACACGCGCATATTTGGAGATTTCACAGAAGAGATTTTGGCAATCAATCGGCTGCAAACGACGCCCAAAGAGGGTCTGGAATTTGAGGCCAGCGGATCGAAACGCCTCCTCTTGCCGTTCGCACACCCAATGAATTACGTCCTCAGCGCACCGACCGCCTGTATTGGTGAAACATTTCGCGATACCGTCTGCGGCACCTGGACCAGCAATCACAAAATCGCTTTCAGCGTGGGTAAGAAATGCCGCGTAGTTGAGGTCGATCGCGTATTGAAACGCTAGGAAGGGACCAATCCCCGGGTAGCTGATGAGCAATGCGTAAATATCCCGGAGCGTTGGCACCTGACAAATCCGGTCTGGCAGGCGATCGTCCATCATGCGCGCCAGCAGAGCTAGATGGTTTGCATGCTTGCGCTTATGACCAAACGGGGGCGACGGCATGATGTATGCTGCGGAGTAAAGCGTGCTCCCCCGCTCCATCATGGAATCAAGTGTCTTCACGAGCACATTCAGATCAACGCGGTCCCACACGAGCGGACCAAGGCGCCGCTCAAGCTCTTCCCAAGTCTCTACACGATTGAACAATTTGAAGAGGATAGTCCGAAAAAACACTTCGGAGGGTCTCGATGACCGATCCGGATTATATTGGATTTCCCGGATTAAGTATTGGCTAACACGATCGCTGGCGCGATAGGCGTTCGTGAAACGAAAGTTTGCGAGAATCGGGTCCTTGGTCCACGGACCAACAGAGTCCGCCATCCGACGGAAGTACATCGCCTGACGCTCGGCCGCAAAGCGCCAATAACTCTCGAAAACCGATGTTGGTACCATAGCCCCTGACAACTCTGGGCGTGAGAACGGCCTACACGGCGCGAACGCACCGATAGGGCGCCGATACGCCTGGAAAGAATCGTCCAACAATACCTGATTTTGCGTTCCTCGTAACGGCTCCAAGGCGCAGTTAGATCACGGCGTGCGTAAGGCGGGCGTTGGCGATGCCGGCGCAGAAATGCCGACCTTTGGTTGATCCGATTGCCGCGTGAACGAGCACTCGCGCAGCCCTACGGTGACAAGAGCACCGACGGCGAGTGCGATTGCCCATTTAACGACGGCCTGCTCGCGTTCTAGTGTGTTGACGCGGTCAGTCAGCTTTTTGTCGTTTTCGTTGATCTTCGATAGCAGGCCCGCAAAGGACTGCAACCCGCCTGCGATGGGCCCTGTTAAATGCGACGGGATCCCGTCGTAGCCCTCCTTGACTTTGACTTCCTTCGGACGATCGAGGTCGGCGTAGAAGATCAGAAAGCACTCCTCGCCCTGCGAGAGATGGACGGGTCCCGGCCCGGCGTTGAAGACAGAGAAGATCAAGCGGCCGTCATAATTTGGATCAACGTGGAATCCGGAGACATTTACAAGACCCTGGAACTTGTAGCTTGCTCGAATAGAAATGAAGGCGATCGCCGTCGCTGGTACCTTGACCTTCTCTTCGGTGAGAATGAAGCCGAATTGCCCCGCCGGAACAGTGAAGCCCTGCCCCCCCTTCAACTGAGTCTTGGGCTTGTTGCGCGGGTCATCGGCCTCCCCGGTGGGCGACACGTAAACCTCGGGGCCGATCCGCAGACGATAAGCTGCCCCATCGATTCGATCCTCCGTGTAGTCACCGATGATCAGCGTCGGCAACTCTTCTTTAAGACGCAAGCCACCCCAGAACATTACGCTTCACTCCCCGCGCCTTCCCGGAAAAGCTGATCGAAGATTGAACGCGTTTCCACTTGGCGCACACGTGATTGATAGGCTTCGGCCAGGTCCAGTTGCCTCGCACTGGCCTCCGCAAGGATCACCTTGAGCAGCTCCAGATTGCATTGCTTCATCTCGTCTCGAAACACAATGCTTTCGAGATGATCCCAAGATTCACAAACTTTGGCCAGGCGCCCCGTGTGACGCGCGAAGTTGCGAATGAGCCAATAATCGTCGGCGTCCTTGCGCCCCATGTCTCCGGCCAGGCTTGCGCCGATCGCGGGAAGCGAAGGCTCGGTCTCGGCCCTTGCACCAAGATCCCGCCCGATATCCTGGTTGAGCGTGTTGGCGCTTGCAAGCACGATGATAAACGCATCTGTCAACGTTTTGGTGAACCGAGCGGCGTCCCCCTGATCGAACGCATCGAAGAAATACGCGACGTACTTCGCGTTATGGAGCGCCATGTGCTTAATGCGCTCCGCAAGCGGCATGATCACCACATCCTTGTGGTATGCCTCGTCATGCTTGAGCTGGGTCCATTGCAGCTTGAGAAGATGATTTCGTGGAGTCATCGGCAACGCCTCCTTCAAGCAGCAGCAGGTCTTGCGTTGTAGAGCTCACGACAGCGAGCGGCCAGCGCTTTGACGTCGCGCTTGCCCCATTTTCCGCAACTGTCACTGGAGCCCGTATCAAGACGGGCGAACGTCGAATTGATCGTGAGGGCACCAACCGCAAGCTTCGTCTCTTTCGCGATGAAGTACTGCAGCCGACCAAGGCCGACAAGATTACCGAGCAAGCGCCGAACGTAATAATGTGAGCGGTACGTCGCATTCAAGCGCACTTTACCGTCATGGACCTTGATGCTGAGGTGACTGAGACACGGACCGCCGTAGAGGCGCTTGCGATCCGTTACAGCATCGTAGATCGGAATATCTTCCTCAAGTGGGCGCCCCGCGTTCAGCTCGAATGATGCGCGATACTTTCCGTGCGCAATGATCTTGGCAACTAGTTCTTCAAGGGGGTTAAAGGTCTCGCCCTGCGCATCCTGCTGCCGAAGGAATCGGTAGGCGTAGCTTCCCCAGTTGCTGTCGGTTCGTCCTTTCTGGATTTCGCGGATCTTCGAGGGGAATTCGTTGTAGACGCTGCTCACACCCTTCCGCATGTACTCATCGAGCGGGAAGATCGTCTCCGCGACGGTATGGACGCTGAAGGAACCATGATCGGTGAGGAACTTATCGACCTCCTGGTAGACAGTACGATCCTGCTTCGACAGTACGGTGGGCTCTGTTACGTGCAGAATGACATCGAAATCCTCCTGGTTGTCACAGCGCTCAAGGTATTCGACGGCTGCAAGCCACACGGCCGGTGCAGTTTGAGCTTTGATCAATTCCATATCGACCTCCTAGGCCAGTGTCGCGGTTTGGCGCAATTGTCGCGTGACGTAAGCTCGGGACAGCCAAGCGTAGCCGCCAAGTCCCCAGGTGACGCCCCAGCTGTTGCGGATCAACAGCATTGCCGTTCCGTTCGCCTGCATGCCATAACCAACGGCAAGCACCGCGTGACAACCGCGCTCGGTATCGGGACTTTGGTCGGTTATACGTCCCAAGGCATCAGGCCGGTAAAAGGCATCAGTAATAATGACGCCAAGCACGACTGGGTGTCCCCCGTCCAGCATCTTAGTGACATCGTCGAAGGTGAGCGCTCCGACCGACATGCGTCGCTTGTGAAGTGGTGTCGTGATGGCCGGCGGTGTCCAGGGTGCCGGCGGGATCTGACTGTAAGGCCAGGCCGTTTCGACAGGCTGTCCCTCGTCGGCAAGTGCAAGCGCTGCAGCTTCCATCGTCGTGCCCACAATCGCATTCTTGCCGGGGGTTCGTTCGACGGCATGATAGAAGAGGTACTCGACGCACAGATGCTCGGTGATGCCTGCCCTGTGTTCGTGCGCGGTCGAGCTCGCAAAGGCCAGGCATGAGCTCCTGCGGCCCTGATGACGGACCGGCTGCAGACCAGAACGAAGATCGGTATTGATGGCAATCAAGGTTGCAGTCCCAGGCGACGGCGTTTGGCACGCGACAGACCTCCGGTCTCCGGGCCCTGCAGCGACAACGCAACTGAGAAAGTCGGATCATCCGGCGCTGCGGGACTCCAGGGCTGGGTCTCCCGCATCGTCAGTGACGCTGCTCCAGCCGTGGGTGGGCGCGCAATGAGTGTGCGCACTGAGGGTGCGCCATAGAGCAGCGGATCGTGCGAAAACGACGATTTGTCCGACAGAAGCTCGTAACCCGCCTCCTGAAGCGCGTTGACCTGCCACTGGTGGCCGCTGCCCGCGTCCTCCTCGAGATCGATCCGAAGCAGATCGTCGGGATTGCCGACGATCTTGGTACCGTCATCCTTGCCGGTCAGCCGCCAAACGTCAGCCCAGCTGTCGCGGGGCTTGAACTCCTGGCCGAGCGACGCCTTCAGATGGGCGACTTTCGCTTTGCGCAACTCATCGACTTCGCCCTGAGGCAGAATCTGATGGCTGACGAGGCCCCAACAGGTTGCCTCGTAGCTCGCACCCATCCGCAGTGAGAGTTGATAGACGATGTCGGGATTGCGGAGATGGCGAGCCACAGTCCATCCCTGCGAGCGGATATGATGTTTGTAGAGCCAGCGGGGCAAAAGGAATTCCGCGGCAAATGCGTCAGCCGCCACTTCCTGCAAATCCCGTCCCCCGGTTGGCACAAGAGGCCCACGCTCCAGAATGACCTTGTCGATACTGCCGCGGTGATTGAGCACGGCGTGCCCAAGCTCGTGCGCCGCCGTAAAGCGCTGGATGTGCAATCCACGACGTGTCGTTACGATGATGCCCCGGAGCGGCGCCGGAAGGCACAATCCCAGCGCCGAAGTGAGCGGTTTAAAGACGAGAGGAATATCCAGCTCGGTAATCGCTTCGAAAACATCGATCAGACCAGCCCCTTGAATGACGCGTGATTGCAGCCCAAGCTCCTCGTGCACGCGTTTTGCTGCGGCAACAGCATCCAGACGAGCAGCTGCAACAGGCGATCTAGCCACGGGGTGCGCTCCGCGGATTTCGTGTCTGGAGAAACTCGGCGAAGCGCAATAATTCGTTGCGGTCTTCGGCGGACAGCTCGGTCGCTGCGCGGGCGAGCGCTTGGACGCTCTCCGGCAGAGGCGGAGTCTTGGCGGTGCCTGACAGGGCTTCGATCGTTTGGCCATAGATTTCGGCGAAGCGCGCGAGCTCCACCGCATCCACCTTGCGGCGTCCATTCTCAATCAGAGACAAGGCTGATCGGGACACCCCCACCGCGTCAGCGGCCTCTTCCTGCTTCAGTTCGAGGTATTCGCGCGCTTGCCGGAGCCGGTCACCGATGAGCCTCCATTGTTCGGCCTCGTCGCTCATGTCATCCTCACGCTGGTTCTGGCTGTTTGACAGGTTGGGGCGTTTTCACTTTGATCTCGCCCGTAAACACCTTCTTGAGCTTCGGCACGATGTCATCGATCATTTCTGCGCAGCTCGTGTAGCCGCCGGGCTTGATGATGGCTGGTGGCAGAGGAATGCCGAGCACCTTCTTGGTGATAACTGTGGCATCGACAACCCGTTTCGAGTCGATCGCGGGACGCATCGCGACGATGGATCCGCCGTCCCCAGACGGCGCGTCGGATTCATCGACGCCGTCGATTGGGGCCGTCTCTTCCTCGAACCAAGTCTCGAACGCGGAAATAAGCTCGGGAACCTTTTCGTCGAAGGCCTTCTCCAACTCGATCTTGGCCGTGTCCATGCGCACACTCCATGTTCGATTATCAAACATAATATGGTTCACTTGTACGAAAAGTCAACGGGGAATTGCTGCCGAAGCAAGGCAGTTCAGGAACTAAAAATAATAACTCCATATTTTCAGTAGCTTACAACAGATAGCCCGAGAGGTGATGCGGAAGCCTGCGCGAACGCCGGCCCGGGTCAACCAATGGGATCGACGCCGCCTACCGCTGCTATTTAAATCCGGAGGTAATCTTGAATGTTTTTCGGCTCCTGCCCCTTTTGACCGCCCGAAGCCGTTGGCCGTCGTCGACGATGAAATACGCCTCGGACCATTTAAGCCACGCCCGGCGTATCGGCCGCGCGCCTACCTGACTTTGCACGAACACAAAATCATCCGGTTGGCCCATGAAGTTGCCGATTGATCGCTGTGACCAGATGAGGCCGCTGATGAGTGCGTTTGCAGAATCTTGGAGTGCGGTTCGTTCGATAGCGCGGCCGCGCGCCCTCTCAATCAGCGGCGCGACATCGAAGCTCGAATTGAAGCAGCGGGCTTGCGGATCGAAATGGACCTGTTCCCGACCGAAAGGAAAGACGGCGGTCACAGGCGGCGGGAGTCCGGGATGAACCGCCTGAAGCGCAAACTGGCCGCCAGATATGGCAACGAGACACGAGTCGCGATCGTCCACAATGCCAGCGTCGCGGTATGCTCTGAATTTCTCGATCTTGCTCACAAGAGCCGTGGTAATTCTGAGCTCAACCCGGCGTCGCTCGTCCTCGGCATCAATGCGGCCGTCTTCGGGAAGGTTGGCGACCCTGTCGGGGTTGTCCTGATGCCCTTGGTCAGGCGACACAGCCTCGATCCATATCCTCCGCGTTCCCTTATAAATGCAAATGTCCGGTCCGACGTCGCGCGCGGCACGTGCTAGATCTGCTTTTGCACGGACCTTCTTCGCCACATCGAGCAGACGGACCGTCAGATACATCTCCCAAAAGCGGTTGTCGGGCTGGCGAGCGAATTCATCTCGAAAGTTTGCGTCGGCATACGGCTCGTACCGCGTCCACAGCGCTTCAAGGCCTGCCTTGATTTCTTTCTCGATCGGAAATTCCGCGGCGCGAAGGCTTTGATAGCCGATGGTCGCATCTGCTCTGTCGATGTCGAATAGGGCCATTAGAGCTACTCTACCGAGAACGTTGCGGTCAGCAATGCAATTTAGGGGGTTATGTCGTCGGAGAGCGCTAACCTAGAATCGCCAGTCGCGCTGAGTCGTCGATCGCGGCGATGTCAATTTTCTTCGTAACAACTATTACATTAAACGCGCGTTTTGACTGATCTCCGACAGCTAATTCTCGATCCGCACGCGCGCTCTTTTGAAATTTCAAGGAATTTCAACCTTTCCAAAAAAGTCGGCCTGAGAGATTTTGCAGCCAACATTTTCTCGGTACGACACAGGTCTGTTGGTGACCTCGCAATTACACCGAACCAGGAGGCGAGCATAACGTGCCTGCCTCCTGTCTTCAACGGTCAGGCTGCAGCTTGTGCGTTTGGCGCGCCGAGCTTTCGAGTAAGGAATTTGCGAATTTTTTCAGCCATCATCTTGTTGGCTGTGCCTGGGAATATCTTATCTCGGCCGTCGGCGATTTGCCCCCAAGCATCGGCAAATCGAAACTTGTCCATTGTCCGCAGTAAAAGTTCTCCGGCATCTCGCCATTCCGGCACCTTACCCAGCACCTCACACAACGCCTCGATAATTGTTGCTCTGACGAATCCCGGATTTCCGTCTGCGGTTTGCGTGATGCATTGAAGAGCCGTAATCAACGTGTCCCGCCCATACATGTTAAAGCATCTTGTTAGTGCGCCGACCGCGGAAGTCTGCCCCGGTTTGAGATCAGACTGAATTAGGTTCCTACGAACAACGTCAACACCTGCAGCAGCACACACCTCAGCAAGAGCCATTGCAGCAGGGTCCTTAGCCGCAAGCCTCGCATGGTAGAGCTGTTGCGCAGTTGTCTTCGTAATATTTCCGTTGACGGCGGCATATGCTGCCGCCTGTCTTGCCCGATCGGCTTGCACGACTTGGCACGGAACCGCCTTTTGACCGCGTAACATCGCAGCAGTGGTTCGATGCTGACCATCAACAATGGCGAACTGCCCTCCCTCGATCGGGGCAACAATGACCGGCGCGAACTTCGACCAGTCAAAGTGTTCTGCAATTTGATTAACGTTCGTTGCACCTCGACGACCGATCTCACGTTGATACGTTATATCGACTACGAGCTTTTCGGTTTCAATCCATTCAAGAAACGGTGCTGGCCCAGGCAAGAATTCTGACTGCGGTGTGGCGAAACGAAGCGTGCTGAGTGGCTTAAGCATCATGACCTCCGCTGTGAGGAATCGCCCCCAGCGAGAGCTGACTGCTACAATGTGCTGTTTCAACAAGTGAAATGATCGGTATGCACCGCAAAGAATTGTGTGCTTATCTTTGCAGCGTCAATTTCTAGATGCAAATTGCGAAATCATTCGCGAATGAGTCGCGAGACAACTACTAAACTGATTGTGTTCGCCGTGAGCTTGGAGAAGCGCTCGTTGAGCGGTGAAAGCATGAGCATTTGATCTTCCCCTGAAAGTAGAAGAGCAAGTGATCGCCGCATTAGCACAGCAACACTCAGGATTCGCGCGAAGTGAGCAGCCTGCACTGCGCAGGGACAGAATTGAAAGCAACCTGCAGTAGCTCGTCCTCCGAAGAGCGCCTAAGTCACGCTATATAATTAGCCGTCTCTGCCTCCATCCACTGCCGCCGCTACCGCGCAGTGGCTTTATTCTTCGGTCTCTGAGGCGAGTCTCCAGAAATCGGGAATTCTTCAATGGTTGCTTGGAGAATGTCGGCCGATTTCGGAAGGTGCAGGTGCGAATCCGGCCTCTGTAGAGACTTCTCGTACCCAAGAAGCCCGCTATTGGCGGGCCTTTCTCATGCCTAAAAAGGAAATTCTCTGAAATCCGGACTGGTTGGCTGACCTTGGAGGATTCGAACTCTCACA
>Ga0209023_10005594_pt1 | contig 13674 bp, 9 predicted proteins | sample LakOneMetagenome_FD_187468 | JGI IMG/M metagenome (GOLD analysis project Ga0209023, IMG submission 187468) | Freshwater and sediment microbial communities from Lake Erie, Canada (SPAdes) (version 2) | ecosystem: Environmental > Aquatic > Freshwater > Lentic | place: Lake Erie, Canada | collected...
GGGAGCCGTGCGGTCGATGAGTTCGCCGTCAGACACCTGGGTGAACGCAGTGCCGGCGAGACGCAGTTCCCGCTCGATCTCGTCGTTTCCGTACTCAGGTCCGAGGTACACGTGCCGCATGACGTAGCCGCGCGGCTTTTGCAGGACCTGGTGCCACACATGCAACGCCGCACCGATCGACGTGCCGGCGTCATGGGCCGCAGGCTGCACGTAGAGCTCGCGGAACGGCGTCCGCTCGAAAATCATTCCGTTGGCCACACAGTTCAAGGCCACGCCACCGGCGAGGCAGACGGCCTTCGCGCCGGTCTTCTTGTGCACGGCATTGAGGAGCGCGAAATAGCATTCTTCGAGCACCAGCTGCACGGAGGCCGCGAGGTCCGCATGGTGCGGCTGCAGCGGGCCCTGTGCGTCGCGCGCCGGACCGAACACTTCGGGCAGCTTCGGCGAGTAGACCTGACCGAGTGCCGGTTCGCCGCCGTCCCACACCATTTCCACGCCAATCGTGTGGTGAATGAAGTATTCGAGATTGAGCCGCACCTGATCGCCCTCGACCCGCACGACGTCGCGCACCTTGGCGGCAAAGCGCGGCGTGCCGTAGGCCGAGAGGCCCATCATCTTGTATTCGTCGCCGTACTTCGGGAAGCCGAGGAGCTGCGTGAACGCGGTGTAGAAGAGGCCAAGGGAGTGCGGAAAGCTGGTGTTGCCGCGCACCTCAATCTGATTGCCGCGGCCCATGCCCCACATCACGCTGCTGAAATCGCCGAACCCATCAACAGACACCACCGCGGCTTCGTCGAACGGGGACGCGAAGAACGCGCTGGCGAGGTGCGCCCGGTGGTGCTCCACGAAATGCACCTGCGCACGACCGCCGTCGGCGACACCCACTTCGGCGAGGCGGGAGCTGAGACGAGCCACATCCACCGTGTTCTTGATGCGCGACGCCGAGCGGCCCCAGTAGCTGGGTCGAGCGACGACGCGGCGGACTTTGGTCCAGAAGTGCGCGCGAGGGTCGCGCGAGATGGCTACATGTTCGACCGGGTCGGATCCGGTGGCCTCCAGACATGCCTTGGCGGCCATGGCCGGGAAACCCGCCCAGTGCTTGATGCGGTTCAGGCGCTCTTCCTCGAGCGCCGCTTCGAGGTGTCCGTTGACGAGTACGGCCGCCGAAGCGTCACCGTGAAAAGCGTTCAATCCGAGCACTTTCATGCGTGTCCTTCGAGGGCGCCGAGCCGGGAATGGGGAACTGGTTGAACCGCGGCGTCGAGCACGCGGTGGTAGGCGTCAATCACCTTGGCGGTGACCGCTTCAGTTGAGTACGAACGGTGCACCAGCGCGGCGCCGCGCTGACCCATGACGGCCGCGCTCGCGCCATCTGACAGCACGCGTTCGAGGGCCTCTGCCAGGCGCGCCGCGTCGCACGGCACCACAAGGCCTGCCCTGGACGACGCCACATCTGTGTGAATGGCCACCTGGTCTGAGACCACAACAGGCACGGCCGCCGCCATGGCTTCAGCCACAGCAATGCCGAAGTTCTCTGAATAGGACGGCAGCACGAACACGTCCGCGTCCGCCAGTGCAGCGACTTTGTCCTCGCCGGCGAGGAAGCCGGCCCACACCACGTCCGCGTTCGTGAGTCCAGCCGCCGCGGCGTCCGCCCGAAGGCGGGCAACGAAGTCCGGAGAGCCGTTGCCGGCGAGCACGAGCAGTGCCTTCGGGACGCGAGTGCGGAGCGTCGCGAAGGCGCGCACGAGCAGATCCAGTCCCTTCTTCTGGTCGAGCCGCGAGAGAAAGAGCACCACTTGGCGGTCGTCCGAGATGCCGAAACGTCGCCGAAACGCACCTGGCTCGACCACACCCGCCGCATCCCTGACGGCATTGGGGATGACGACAGACGCCGTGCGGACGTCCAGCGACTCGGCCTCCATGCGCTCGGCATCGCTGGTGTAGTGCATGAGCGCCGCGTGCTTCACGACACGCGATTCGAGCAGCCTAAACGACGCCTGTTTCAGCCAGGGGCGCCGGTTGGCCATGCCCCACTGGTTGAGGGTACCAAGGGGGCGGACGATGTAGGGCACGTTGCGTCGATGCGCCCAGTAGGCCGCCGGCAGCGTCGCGAACGAGAACAGCGCGTGAATGTGCACCAGGCTGTAGTCCGCCACGTGCGCTGCCAGCCACGCGCCAAGCGGCCACGAGGCCGTATAGAAACGAAGCTGGCGCGGAAAGTACCAGTAGGTCACGCCGTCTTCACGAACAGGAGTGCCGAGGGGAACGTCCAGCAGCTCACGCGCATTGTCGTTCGTCGTGGCCACGTGCGTCTCCACGCCGGCGCTCACGAGACTGGACGCCAGCTGACGCACCATCACGCTGGGACCGCCGCGAAGCGGTCCCACCGAGGGGATGACGTGCAGTACTTTTCGAACGGGTGTTGGCAACGAGGCTAGTTTCTGTCGCGGAGACTGAGGCTCCTGGCGTCGGTCTCTGCTGCGTCCGCCGCGGCGCCCTTGCCGTAGTAGTGCTGGTAGCCGGCGTTGTAGTAGGAGTAGCCGGGCGTATCCGGGTTCCAGAAATTGAGCAGCGTGCCCAGAATGGGGATGCCGTCGTCGGCAAACCGGCTGCGCGCCAGCAGTGCCGCGTCGCGGCTGGTGACGCCGGAGCGGACGACCAGCGCCAGCGCATCGGCATAGCGACCGATGATGCGCGCATCCGCAATGTTGGTCATGGGCGGCGTGTCGATGATGATGGCATCGAACTGCTCGCGGGCGAGGTTGATGAACTCGGGTAGCCGCGCTGAGTGCAGCAGGCTCGACGCCTGGACCCTGGAACTGCCGCTGGTGAGGACGAACAGCCCTGGCACCAGGGTCTGCTGACAGGCGTTGTCGATGGCGGACATGGCAAGCGGTTGCCGCTCGGACAGCAGTTCGCTCAGCCCCCGGTCGTTCGACACGTTGAACACGCTGTGCAGGCGTGGCCGGCGCATGTCGCCATCCACCACCAGCACACGCTTGCTGATATCCGCGAGCGAAATGGCGAGGTTGGTGGCCGTGGTGGTCTTGCCCTCTTTCGGGCTGGCACTGGTCAGCACGATGACGCGCGGCCGCAAGCCGTTCTTCGCCGAGAAGAGGATGGAGGTGAGCGCCGCGCGATACGATTCGGCGAGCAGCGACGACTTCTGCTGGAAGGCCACCAGCTCGAGGTGCTGCTCGCCGTCTGAAGACGCCGTCAGCGCCGCAGGGTTGAAGGCGTTGACCGGGATGACGCCAAGCTCGGGCAGGCCCAGGTAGTAGGTCGAGTCGCCAGGGTCCTGCAGCGTGCGGTCGGCGCGTTCCTTGAGGACGACGAGACCGATACCCAGCACCAGGCCGCCCAGGAGCCCCGTCATGCCCTGGCTCCGCACGTCAGGCTTGTATGGAACGCTCGGACGACCGGCGGCGTCGATGACGCGGATGTTGCTGGCGCGGAGCGCGGAGGCGATGCTCGCTTCCTTCAGCTTCTGCTGCAGGTTCTCGTATAACAACCGGCTGCCGTCAACCTCACGCTTCAGTAATCCGTAGTGAGCTGTCTCTTCCGCCTTGCCCGATACGAGGTGGCCCTGCGATTCGTAGGCGGTGGCCAGCAGGGCCTCGCGCCTCTGGGCGGCCTCGAAGTCGTTTCGGATGCGCTTGATGATGTTGCCACCGGCTGTCTGTATGGACGCTTCCACGACGGCAATCTGCGCCTCGATGCGCCGCACCTCGGCGTGGTTAGCTGTGAAGCCCACCCGCATCTGCGCCAGCTTGGCGTTCAGCTCCGCCAGGCTGTCCTGCGCGCTCTTCAGCGAGGGGTCGTCCAGCACTTCCGGGAGCGCGCCAGGTGGGCTGGCGATCGCCATCTCGTACTTCGATTGCTTGCCGATGCGATCAGCCTGAGCGGCAGACAGCTCCTTCTGAAGGTCGGCCAGCCGCGATTCCTGCACGTCGCTCTTCTCGTTCGTGATGACCAGACCCGTGTGGCTGGCGTACGCCTGCAGCTCTTCTTCGGACTTCTCGATCTTGATCTTGAGGTCGTCCAGCTGCTTGGACAGCCACTGGCCCGTGTACTCGGTGCTCTTCCATCGGGCCTCGAGGTTCTGCTCGGTGTACTCGCGCGCCAGCGCGTTGCAGAAGTCCGCCGCCAGTTGCGGATTCGTTGAGTCGCACGTCACCTCGATGATGCGGGTCTGGCCGGACACGCCCACGCGCACACCAGCGGCTGCGGTGCCGAGAGCGTTCGCCCACAGTTCTTCGTTCGACGGCGGGCTGATTCTCAGCGCCTTTCGCCATACACCGAGCCGGTCGGGCGGCTGCAGATCAGCCGGATGCGGACCGGCGTCCAGCTTCTCGCGCACGCTCTTGATGAGGGTGGCGCTCTGCAGAATCTTGACCTGCGTCTGGATGTCGGAAGAGAAATTACCTCCGGAGCCTTCTGCAACCGGGTTCATCGTCCGCATGTTGAGGAATTCGTCGTTCAGACCCTGTACCTCGATCGTCGTGCGCGCCTGATAGACACGCGGCGACGGCAGCGTCGAGAGTAACCCCACGAGTCCGCCCACAATGGTGGCCAGCACGACTAGCCCCTTGTGGCGTCGAACGATCTGCCAGTACTCGAGAATGCCCGCATAGTCGCGCTTGGGGCCGACGCCCGGGATGTCGATGGTGGGCTGGCCCGCAGCATCGAGACCGCCCAGGTTCGGAGGCGGAATCTGCACGGGATACTTGGGGTATCCCTGATTGCCAGAGCCGTAATCGCCGTCGTAAGGTTGCAGTTCGTTCATATAGAAATTCGTGCCTAGCGAATGAGACCGTATGTCCCTACAGCCATGCCCAGCTGAATAGCGGCTTCGAGCGCACGTGTCACCGCGCGCTTGCTGGCGCTGTCTGGCACCACCAGAATGTCGCCCGGGAGCAGCACGACATCTCGTGCCTTCCCGGCCAGCATCCTTTTGAGGTCCACCGGCAGATCTACTCTGGCTTCCGCGCCAGGTGTGGACCGGAGAATCCGGGCGTTGCTACCAGCCGCCGTGCGCTGCAGACCGCCGGCCGCCGACACGGCCTCGAGCACTGAGATGGAGTTGCCGTTCACGAGTGGCAGTGGACCAGCCTTCCCCACCTCGCCGATTACGAAGACCATTTCCGCCTTCGACACGGTGACGACATCGTTTGGCTGCAGCACGAGGTCGGTGGCCGGCGCTCGCCCTTCGAGCAGCGGACGCAGCGGAATCTGCGCGGTGCTGAACTGCCCGGTCGGGTCAACCTGCCCGCCCGCCAGCGGAGTGCGGCCTGTGTCGAGCCGGCGCGTCACGGTAACCGTCGGACCAGCATCGGGCGCCGCGCCGCCCGCGGTAAGCAGCATCTGCATGAGCGTCTTGGTACCATCGAGCTGACGCACACCCGGCTGCGCCACCGCCCCGATCACCGACACCGGCTGGCTGCGTGTCTCGACTACCGCCACCATGACGTCGGGTTCCACGATGAACACCTTGAACTTCTCGGTGAGCGACGCCTCAAGCTGCTGCGGCGTCAACCCCGCCGCCTGCACACGCCCAATCATCGGCAGGCGAATCTCACCGTTGCCGTCCACACGCTGCGGCTTGTCGCTCAAGTCAGGGTTCTCGGCGACACGCACCACAATCTGGTCTTCAGGACCAATGACGTAGCCGGACCGGGTTGCCGCGCTGCCCTCTGTACCTGGCAGCTCAATCTGCGGGCGCATGACGTCGGCCGCCGACCGTCCGCTCGCGGGTTGCGAGCTCTGTTGTGCAGCCGACAGTACGGGCTCGCTGATGGCGACAAGCGCCAGCGCCGCAAGCGCGTACCTCGCCGAGCGACGGGTCGCGTGCGTGGGTATTGCCATGACGATCACGAGTCCTTCCGATCCAGCAGTTGCGTGAGCCGCTCCACGTTGGCCGAGAGCCGCTGCAGATGCTCGACCCAGTCGGCTTCGGGCCGTTGTTCGCGCGCCAGCGCGAGACGCGCGTAGTCGGACACGCTGCGCGACCCTTCTGCCTCGGACCGCGCCCGCAACCGCTCGAACTCGTCGTTCGAGACCCGGAAACTCACCATTCGATTCATTCGCCTGAAGGCCATGGCTCTCTAGTTAGCTCTGTGTGACCAACACTCGCCGGGGCGCCGCCAGCGCGAAGACCGCTGCCGCCCCGACACCCACGTCCGACGCCACCCGACCCGCATCAAGCACCACAGCGGACGGTGTGCCACCGGCGGCAAATGCCTGCCCAACTGTGAAGGTATCGTCCAGTAGTACCGTCGACTTCAGTCCCTGCTCCCGATTGCTGGAGGCTGATCCCTGTGACACGACGAGCAAACGCGTGTCTGCCGCGTCCGCGCTGCGCTCCCACGCCTTGAGCTGCGCCAGCATCTGCTCGCAGTAGCCGCACGCCGGACTCCAGAACAGCAGCAGCGTGCGACTACGGGCAAAGTCGCGCAGGTTCACGGGACGGCCGTCGAGGTCCGCCAGCGTGACCGCCGGCACTTCATCGCCAGGCCCCAGACGCGCATCGTCCGCCGGCACGAGCGCGTTGTTCAGCAGGTCGCGCACCGGCTCCGGACCGGCGGCCAGCACGCTCGCCACGAGTCCGTTGGTGATGCGCACGGCGCTCGGCGTGCCAACGACGACGTAGGCAGCGGCCGCGTCGCGTTCGTGCTGGAGCAGCACGTCCTGTAGCGGAAGGCTGCCGATCTTGGCGCGGTTCTCGGACGCTGTGCCCTGGCTGACGACCACGACAGCCGTTCCCGCAAGCGGCGCCGATCCCGTGGCGGCGGTTGCGAGCGCACCGTCACCGCCCAGCACGGGCAGCGCGCGTCGTTGGGCGTCCGCAAGATGCGGCAGCAGGTCGGTGCAGGGTCCGCAGCCGGGTTCGACGAAGACCAGCACCACTGACGTCACGCGCGCGAACACGTCCGCGAGCGACACCGTCGCGCCGTCGAGCGTCGTCAGCATGAAGGACGGCGCCGGCGTACCGATGGGCAGACCCGCCGGCTGTTCGTCGGGGTCGATGCCCAGTTGACGTTCGAGCCGTTCCACGCGCAGCAGCACCTTGCCGTAGTTACGAAGCACGGTGAGGAAGGCGACGGCGAGTGCCACGAGGCCCACGAGGCTGACGACGGCCAGGAGCGACGCGACCGAGGCGCTCGACGCGACCTGACCAGCGTCGGCCCACGTCGCGGCCGGCGGCTGACCGGCGGCACGCGGCGCGGCGTCCATCGCCACGAACGCGGCGGCGGCCCACAGCACGCTGTTCCGGACCAGCACCTTGGGGCCGATCGGCTCCGACCGCACCTGCCCGAAGCACGCACAGGCCGGACGACGACCACGCGCAAGTGTCCAGAGGATCACGCCGATAAAGAGCGTCAACAACGTGGCAATGCCAAGCGCGCCAAACCTGGCCGTCGCCGACGGCAGCACCGCCACCGCACACACGACCTCCGTGATGGCCAGCAGGCTGACGACGACGCTCGCGAGCGAGCCAGGCACGCCGAACTCGACAAACGACCGTGCCGCAGCCGGCCGGTCGGCGAGCTTGGCAACGCCTGCCGTCGTGAACACACCGGCGAGCCCAAGGCGGGCGGCCAGCGGGAGCCAGGCGAGTGCACTAAATCCGGACACGAGGTTGATTGGGTAACTTTCGGGCAGGGCTTCGCCCTTTGACTTACAGGAGTGCGTTTCCCGACAAAGAACGCAGCCGGGCTTACATCGGATGAGATAGCAAGCAGCTTGCCGGATCTGCTCAGCTTGTCCTACAGCTGTTGTCCCGAATGAATTGATGAGTATGTACATTTTCGTTACAAAGAGCTCATCAACAACACCCTCTATAAGTCGATATAAGTCTTCCAAACGACTAACAATCAGACTTGTGGGGAATTGGCCTAGATCCAAACTAATGGCATAGCGGTGTAGGAATTACACTTACATCAACCAAAATGTCGGTACTGAGTCGTAAAAGCACTTTAAAATCACATATTTGATCATAGACGCTCACCGATACCTCGCAGAAGGCTCCAAATAAGAACACATCAAAGGCGAATACAAAAGTCTGTTCAGTCTTGGAACACATTGGCGAAGCGTAGGTGGGACATCGCCCAGAAACTTGGATGACCTTGCACGGATCTTGGCCACTAGCCAGATTAAGAGGCGCAACACCAGCCCTTCTTTACCCAGCGCGACGGCTCAACTACTCAAAAAGAGAAGATGTGTAGCCGAGGCGTGCGGCGTCAGGGCGCAGCCACGGCGCGACGCATCGGTCGCGCGTGAAGAGGCCTGGGGGGCGTCCGGAGTCGCTTGGAGCGGGGGGACCTGGTCCGGTCAGGCCGTGAGGTGCTTGTCGGTCGACGCCGCGCGGAATAGATAGTCTGCCGACGCCAGCACGATCCGTCTGAGCGAGATCGGGTAGTCCGGTCCGCGCGTCTCCAGGAACCGACGCACGTGCCCCGCCGCGGCTGGCGAGCTGTGCCCGACCAGCATGGCGTCCACCCAGCGCTTGGGCAGGAAGATGTCGCTGGTGCGCTTCACGTCAGACAGCAGCAGCAGCCCGGGCTCGATGTACTTCACCGAGGCGTCGGCGCGCAGCGGGTGATGCAGCCAGCGCATGCCGTCGACCACCCAGGGCTCGCGACGTCGATTCGCAGAGTCGGAAATGGTGTCGAAGAAGCGGCCGCGGGCCGCCGCATCGGCCGACAGCGCCGGGGCAATGAACGCCAGCGCATCCCGCCCTTCGCGAAGCCGCGTGCGGCCAATCTGCTGCTGCACCAGGGTGTCGCCATCGGGCACGCGCACGGCCAGTTCTTTGGTCAGCGCAATCAGATCGCCCTCACCGAGCGGCAAGCCCTCGACGTTCGCGTCGCCGCGCCACAGCGCGCGCAGCCAGTCGACGGTGACGTCGGTCGTGGCCACGGCGCGCAGGCAGGCGAAGAGTGCTGCTTTCTGACTGATCGTGCGAGCGCTGCCGAGCGTCGCGCGCAGAATCGCGCCGAGCCACTTGGCGTTGCCCTGACGCTGCGCGGGCGTGAGAAACACCCAGAACAGGCGCTCGATGTACACGAGGATGCGCTGCAGATTCAATTCGCTCGTTTCGAGCGGGGCGGCACGCATGGCCAGCGCCAGCAGCGACTCGGGCATCACGTCGCCGGCAAGCATCGCGTCCCACAGCGTCAACCACGCGGCCGCACGCGTCAGCGGATCCGGCACATCGGGCAGGTTCATGACCAGCCACTGCAGGCTGCCTTCGTCCAGCCTGAACTCGCCGTAGCCGAAGCCACGTCCATTGGGCAGCACCCAGCTTGGCGGCGGATAGCCGACGACCGAGGCGACGTCGGCGCGTCCATCGAGCGACATCGAGATGTGCTCGACCCACTTGCCGTAGCCAAGGCCCACTTCGAGGCGCTGCGGCCACTTCTGACGCGGGGTACCAGCCGGGGCGTCGGTCGCGGCGGCGGCATTGGCCGCGTGCAGCGTCAGCGTGGCGAGCCCGTTCGCACTGGTCAGGTCGGCGCGCACCACGGGACGGCCCGCACCGTCAATCCACGCGCGGCTCCACGCGTGCAGGTCGAGCGCGGTGTGCGACGCGAGCAGATCGAGCAGGTCTTCCCACGACGCGTTGCCAAAGCGGTACATCGCCAGGAACTCGCAGAGCACGTCGCGCAGCGTCTGCTCGCCAATCTGCATGGCCAGCTGCCGCATGACGATGGGCGACTTCAAATAGATAATCGGCCCGTAGAGCGAACCCGCCTCCAGGAGATTGTCGAGCGGCTGACGGATGGCGTTCGTTCCGGCGGTGCGGTCCACGTCGTAGGCAGACGGGTAGTTCGTGTGCAGGAAACGCAGGTCATGGTCGAGATCGGGGAACCTCGGGTTCACGATCTTCGAGGCCATGAAGGTGGCCAGCGCCTCCTTCATCCATACGTCATCGAACCACCGCATCGTCCACAGGTCGCCAAACCAGATGTGCGCGGTTTCGTGGGCAATGACATCAGCGCGCGCCAGCTGACGCTCGCGCGTCGCGGACGGCTCGAGCAGCAGCGCCTGGGCGTTGTAGAAGAGCGCACCCGGATGCTCCATGCCGCTGAACTGAAAAGCGGGCAGCAGCACGATGTCGCACTTGCTGAACGGGTACGGAATGTCGGTGTAGGACTCGAGCCAGCGAATCGCTTCCGCGTGTGCATCGAGGATGACGCCGCGATTGCGTGCATACACCTCGGGCTCGACGCCGCAGTGAAAAATGCGCAGGCGGCGTCCGTTACGCGTCCCCGTGTCTTCCATGAACCGGCCCGCCGTGAACGCGAACAGGTAGGTCGGGAGCGGCTCGGTCTCTTCGAAATCGATTGAGGCGCGGGCTCCGTGCTCGCTCGCCGGCAGGAGCCGCTGTGACGCCGCGTCGCCGTTGGCAACGGCCACCCACTCGGCGGGGATGGTGAGCGTCAGCGAGAAGCGCGCTTTCAGATCAGGCTGATCGAAGCAGGGAAACACTTCGTGCGCGCGGGCCGGCACGAAAATCGTGTAGAGATGATCGTCACGCCGGTTGAGCGCGGCGTCGCCAGCCGTGAAGACGAACTGCAGAGCATTGTGGCCAGGCGTCAGCCGGTCTGGCGGCACGATGAGGTGCCCGTTGACGCGCGCGGGATGGGCCGGGATGCCGTTGACAGTGCATGAGTGGAGTTGCCCGGCCTGATTCGGATTGAAGTCGACGACGAGCGGACCGTCGACCTCCGCGAGCTCGAAGCGCATCGTCACGCTCGCGTCGATGCCCACGTGGCGTTCGAGCGGCAGATCGAAACGAATCTCGTACCGGAGATTGGAAATCTGCGCCGCACGCTGAATCGCAAGCGCTCTGGTGATGCCCGGCTGTGGAGTCACTGCTAGCATCGTAGATCAGCTCCACCACGCGCGGGAGCGGTCGGACATCCGTATAACCGCGGCTGCTCACCGCTTCGCATCTTCATCTGGCCAAAATCGCACGAGAGGGTTGTGTCACAGCAGACGCGGCAACTGAAGACGCTCGAACGTGTCATTTCGAAGGCTGGCCTCGGCTCGCGGACCGACGCGCGCCGCTGGATCCACGCCGGGCGGGTCACCGTCAACGGCGCGCGCACCGAAAACCCCGACCAGTGGATCGACATGCAACGCGATGTCGTCCACGTCGACGGCCAGCCGTTGGCCGCACGCACGCGCCTGTACGTGCTGCTCTACAAGCCGAAAGGCATTGTGACCACCTACAAGGATCCCGAAGGTCGGCCCACAGTCTACGACCTGGTGCGCGACATCGACACGTTCCTCTCGCCGGTTGGCCGGCTGGACATGGATACGTCGGGCCTGTTGCTGATGACCAACGACAACCAGTTCGCGGGGCGTGTGACCAACCCCGCGTCGCACGTGCCGAAGACCTATCTGATCAAGGCCTCGACGCGGCTCACAGACGAACAGCTGCAGCAATTGCGTGACGGGATCGAACTCGCCGACGGCCCGACCCGTCCCGCCGACGTAACGCGCGTGCGCGACTCAGAGAAGTACACGCATCTCGAGATCACCATCACCGAAGGACGCAACCGCCAGGTGCGCCGGATGATCGAAGCGCTCGACTCACACGTGCTGAAACTGGTACGCGTGAAAATCGGCCCCATCGCGATTGGCGATCTGCCGATTGGCAAGTGGCGCGCCCTCTCCCCTGCTGAAATCGATCTCCTCAAGCGCAGCTGACCGCACCGCGTCACGCGACGCGACGCCGACAGGGATCGCGAAAAGTACTCAACTTCCTTAGCCACCAGTCGCCACCGCCGGGAGTCCGTCGCGTCCACCGCAGGTCACAGTGAGTGCAGTCTGCAGATGACGCCCCATCCATAGATCGCACAGGTTTTCGCGAGTTCGGCGCGGCAGCACCTTTGCTCTGCTGTCCCGAAACATGATCAGCACCGCGAACCGCATGCTGAAAGGCGTGCGTCCGTGGGCTGTCGTCGCGGGCCTCCTCGCGACGATGGTCCCGGGCGCCGCCTGCAGTAACGCCACAACCACCACCTCACCGACCACGACCACCACCACATCGTCTGCGACGGTCACGGAAGTGATGTCGAGCACGTTGCCCGTCGGTGGCTCACGCTTCTACTCGTTCGCCATCCACTCGGCAGGCACGGTCACGGCCACGCTGCAGGACATCAGCGGCGCCAACGTCTCGCCCGGCACCGTGGTGAACCTTGGTATCGGCACGCCGTCTGGCACCTCGTGCAACGGCACTCAAACCAACGTGCAGCTGTCGGGCAGTGCGGGGCTGAACCCGTACGTCACCGCGTCGGAGCAGCCCGGGCAGTTCTGCGTGATCATCGCGGATGTCGGCAATCTGTTCGCGCCCGCGTCCTTCACCGTCACCATCGACCATCCCTGAAGGTCCGCGCATGCGATCGATACGACTCGTCGTTCTCCTCGCCAGCGCCACATGCGTGCTCAGTGCCGCACCGGCTCGCGCGCAAGCGCGGCCCGCGTCCGGTGGCGCGAGTGCGCCGGCTACGCCTGCCAGCAGCCAGCCCGCCGACGAGGACACGCCAAAGTCTTCGACACCGAAGTGGGAAGTTGAACTGCACGTCGGACTCGGCGCGCCGCTCGGCACACCCGCCGGCTCCGGCACGCTGCCGTCGACGGGCTCGGTGTCCGCAGGACAGCTGAGCGCATCCACCTTCTACTTCGGCACCGGTGCGAGCCTGCTCAACGCGAACCTCGCGTCCACAGGCGCGTCGAGCGCCGCGATTACGCCGCTCGACACCGTGCTGCAGACCAATGCCATCAGTCGTGATGCGCAGGTGCTGTTCGGACTGCGCGTACAGCGCGCGCTCACGCGTCGGCTCTCGGTGTCGTTCTCGGGTGACTACGTGCGCGGCAACGTGTCGTTCCGCCCGTCCACGCTGACGGCGATCGAGGCGACACGCAGCAGCTACATCACGGGTCTGCAGCGGGCACTGGCGAGTTCCACGCTGGCGTCGGCGGTAACGTCGGTCAGCACGATCACGGACACCGAGCCGTCGCAGCAATTGCGGGCGACGGGTTCGCTGGTCGTGGACCTCACCGAGAACTCGCGCTTCACGCCGTTTGTGACGGTCGGTGGCGGCATCGTCATCGCCACGGAGAAGATGCCCACCGCCACTATCGTCGGCTCGTCGCAGTTGGGGAACGACACGCAGATCTTCTGGACCGACACCGCCAAGCTGCACTACTCGCAAGACACACAGTCGATCGTTGGCGTCGGCGGCGGCGGGTTCAAGTACCGCATCTCTCCGCACCTTGGACTGCGTGCGCAGGCAGAGGTGCAGATGTCGCGCAACAACGCGCTCAACCTGGTTGATGCCACGGCCACGCGTTCGCTCGAGACCACTGGTGCAGCGTTCCCGTCGCTGACGTTTGGCAACGCCCTCTTCAATCTGAATGGTCCGCTCAATGCGGCGGCAATCAGCGGCGCCGTCACGCGCACAGGTTCGGGGTTCGAGAGCCGGATGGTTGTGACGACCGGGTTCTATCTGAGGTTCTGACGATGTCGAGCACGCGATTGCTGTTCTGCGGACTGTGCATCCTGGCGCTTGGCAGCGCGGGATGTAAGGGCAGTTCCACCACCTCCCCGACGACCACCACCACGACCACAACGACCACCACCACGGCGTCTGCGCCAAC
>Ga0209023_10005595_pt1 | contig 13673 bp, 13 predicted proteins | sample LakOneMetagenome_FD_187468 | JGI IMG/M metagenome (GOLD analysis project Ga0209023, IMG submission 187468) | Freshwater and sediment microbial communities from Lake Erie, Canada (SPAdes) (version 2) | ecosystem: Environmental > Aquatic > Freshwater > Lentic | place: Lake Erie, Canada...
CGAGGTCCAGGCCGGCAGCGGTGAGCGCGGCCGGGTCGCGCTGCGCGGTCGCACGCCCGTCGGCTACTACAAGGACGAGGCGAAGTCGGCCGGCACGTTCATCGTCCACGACGGCGTGCGCTGGAGCATCCCCGGCGACTGGGCGGAGGTCGAGGCCGACGGCACGCTCAAGCTGTACGGCCGCGGTAGCCAGTGCATCAACACCGGCGGCGAGAAGGTGTACCCGGAGGAAGTGGAAGAGGCACTGAAGACCCACCCGACGGTGAACGATGCCGCGGTCGTGGGCGTGCCCGACGACCGCTTCGGTGAGGCGATCACCGCGCTGGTGGAGCCGCACGCCGGCGACGTCATCGACGAGGCCGCGCTGATCGCGCACGTGCGCCTCCACCTCGCCGCGTTCAAGTCGCCCAAGCGCATCCTGTCCATCGACACGATCGGCCGCGCGGCCAACGGCAAGCTGAACTACAAGGCGCTGAAGGAAGAAGCCCTCCGCCGCCTCGCCGACGGCTGACCGCACCCGCGCTCGTCGCTCGCGGCCCACGCCGGCACCCTCGCAGCTTTGACGGAAAGCAGGGGGTGCTGGGTAGGTTTGGCCGTTATGAGCACTGATCAACTGGGTTTCGACGGCAAGGTAGTCATCATCACGGGCGCGGGTGGCGGCCTGGGCCGCCAGCACGCACTGCTGCTCGCCAGCCGTGGCGCACTGGTCGTGATCAACGACCTCGGTGGCGCCATCGACGGCAGCGGCAGCGACAAGGGCGCCGCGGAGCACGTGGTCGATGAGATCAAGGCTGCCGGTGGCGAGGCCGTGGCCGACACCAACTCGGTCGCCACGCCCGAAGGTGGCGCCGCGATCGTGCAGACCGCCATCGACGCCTACGGCAAGGTCGACGTGGTCATCAACAACGCCGGCATCCTGCGCGACAAGTCGTTCCACAACATGACCCCCGAGCTGCTCAACCCGGTGCTCGACGTGCACCTCAAGGGCGCGTTCTACGTGACGCAGCCGGCGTGGCTGGTCATGCGCGAGCAGGGCTATGGCCGCATCATCAGCACCTCGTCGGCCGCCGGCGTGTTCGGCAACTTCGGCCAGACCAACTACGGCGCGGCGAAGATGGGCCTCGTCGGCTTCACCCGCGTGCTCGCCGCTGAAGGCGCGAAGTACAACATCAAGGCCAACGCCATCGCTCCCCTGGCGCTCACCCGCATGACCGAGAACCTGATGGGTGGCGCGTTCGGCGACAAGCTGTCCCCCGGCCTGGTCTCGCCGCTGGTGGCCTACCTGGCCCACGAGGACTGCCCGGTGAACGGTCAGCTGTTCAGCGTCGGTGGCGGCCGCGTGGCCCATGTGTTCATCGCCGAGACCCAGGGTTACTTCAAGGAAGACCTGGCCTTGGAAGACGTGCGCGACAACTGGGAGACGATCACCGACCGCGAGGGCTTCGGCGTGCCCAACGGCCTGCCGGAGGAGACCGCGATGTTCCTCCCCTTCTTCAAGTAGTCGACTCTTCCGCCTGCTGGGCGGGATTCGTCTCGGTGATCGAGACGGATCCCGCCCAGTTGCCGTTGTGGGACGATTCCCGTCCAGAAGCCCTGGCCCTCACCTCGGGGGCGACACGGTGGCGCGGCTACCGTCCCGCGGTGATGATCGATGTCGAAGAGTTCCAGTCCGGCGCACGCGAGTGGCTGGCCGCCAACCGTGGCGATGCACCGCGTGACTACGGCGCCATCTGCCCGCCGGACCTCGTGGACGAAGGTCTCGCGTGGCAGCGACGCATCCACGCGGCCGGCTACGCGGGCATCCACTGGCCGAGCGAGTACGGCGGCCGTGGCCTCACGCCCGAGCACAATGCGGCCTGGCTGCTGGAATGCGCGATCGCAGGCGTGCCGCCCGTGTTCAACATGGTCGGGCTGGTGCTCACCGGCGGCGCACTGCTGCGCTACGGCACCGACGAGCAGAAGGCACAGCACCTCGCGGCCACACTCGCCGGCGAGCACGTGTGGTGCCAGCTGTTCAGCGAGCCGGGCGCGGGCAGCGACCTGGGCGGGTTGTCCACGAAGGCGGCGCGCGACGGCGATCACTTCGTGATCAACGGCCAGAAGGTCTGGTGCAGCGGCGGGCGCTACAGCAACTGGGGCATCCTGATGGCCCGCACCAACCCCGAGGCCGCCAAGCACGACGGCATCTCGTTCTTCCTGTTCCCGATGGACCTGCCCGGGGTGGAGGTCCGCCCGCTCCGGCAGATGACCGGCGAGTCGGAGTTCGACGAGGTGTTCTTCACCGACGTGCAACTGCCGGCAGATCACCTCATCGGGCCGCTGCACGGTGGGTGGGGCGTGGGCATGTCCGTGCTCACCAACGAGCGCGGCCACATCGGCACCGCCGTCATCGGTCTGGAGCGCAGGCTGGAGGGCATGGCGCGCATGGCCGAGGGCAAGGAGCTGCACCCCGTGGAGCGCGACCGCCTCACCGCGCTGCTGGCCACCGGTCAGGCCTACAAGGCGATGGCGCAACGCCAAGGCCCGCAGGCAAGTACCGCCGCCAGCCTGATGAAGCTGGGCATCACGGAGATGATGTTCGCCAGCTCGATGCTGCGCGGCGACCTCAGCGGCGCCGACGCGATGCTCGACGGACCGGAGGTGTTCGGCATGCTGTCGGCGCGGGGCGGTCGCATCGCCGGCGGCACCAGCCAGGTGCAACGGAATATCATCGGGGAACGCCTGCTGGGCCTGCCGCGCGAACCGAAAGCCTGAGAGAACCACGATGACGATGAGCAACGACAACGGCAATCACGACTTCGACAAGGCGGCACACAGCGACGTGCCGTCGCCGAAGGGCATGAGCGCCAAGCTGATCCTCTTCGCCGCGCTCGTCGCCGTCGGCGCGATCTTCGTGCTGCAGAACCGTGAACGGAAGTCCATCGACTTCCTCGTCTTCGAGATCAACAGCCGCCAGTGGGTCAACATCGCCGTTGCCATCGCCCTGGGCATCGCCCTCGACCGCGTGTTCCTCAGCTGGTGGCGTCGCCGGGCCAAGACGAAGAAGTAGAACTGACCACATGATCGTGCCGTCCACCGACGGCGTCCGGATCGCGGTGCACGACCTCGGCGGCACCGCGTCGGCGCTGCTCGTCTCTCATGCCACCGGCTTCCACGGCCGCTGCTACCTGCCCCTCGCCGACGAGCTCGCCGACGACGTCCACTCGATCGCCTTCGACTACCGCGGCCACGGCGACACCGTCCGCCCCGAAGGCCCGATCGACTGGCAGCGCTACGGCGACGACGCGCTGGCGATGGCGATGTGGCTCGCCGAACGCGAGGGCGGGCCGATCGATGCGTTCGGCCACTCCATGGGCGGCGCCTGCCTGCTGATGGCTGCGCATCGCCACCCGTCGCTGTTCCGTCGCATCATCGCGTTCGAGCCGATCGTGTTCCCGCCGCAGGGTCTGGAAGAGGCCACCGGCGACCCGGCCGACAACCTGATGGTGGCGGGTGCCATGCGCCGGCGGGCCAACTTCCCGTCGTACGCGGCAGCGATCGAGAACTTCGCCGCCAAGCGCCCACTCAACGGGTTCACGCCGGCAGCGCTCGATGCGTACGTGCGGTACGGCTTCGCGCTCGACGACCCCACCGAACCCGACGGTCCGGTGCACCTGAAGTGCGCACCCGAGACCGAGGCCGGCACCTTCGCCACCGGCCATGCCCACGGCACGTGGGCAGCCCTGCCCGAGATCCACACCGAGGTGCTCGTGGTCGCCGGCCGGATCGAGCCGATGCAACCGTCACGCATCGCCGAGGCCGTCGCCGAGCAATTGCCGAACGGTCGCTACCTGCAGCGCGACGAGCTGGACCACTTCGGGCCGATGACGCACCCGGCAGAGATGGCCGAGATCGTCCGCGAGGAACTGCGCCGCTAGGCGCAATGCGGCTGGGTGTTTCCACCGGTCAAGCCTCCGAGCCAGTTCGGCAACGGTTCGTTCGGTCACGCCAGTTCGATTTCGCTTCCGAACCGGGGTGCGACTGCGAGCACTCCGACCCCTGACACGACCGACAAGACGACTGGCTCCCGGAAGGAGTCATCCGTCAGGGCGAGACTGCGGCAGCTCACAGCCGACGCAGAGCGGCAGCTCTGCGCTCTCGCTTCGGCGGCGTGGGGCTCGACGACCGGACGAGCGGCCGTTGCGATCGTCAGAGGACGATGCCCGCCGGTGCGGGCCGCTCAGGGAGCAGTCCGAGCCGGTCCACCGACCGGATCCACTCGTAGGCCAGGCCCTTGGTGCCGACCATCGCGATGCCGGCGTCGTGCATGCGCTGCAGGCCCTGGGAGTGCGACGCCCCGGGCGAGCCGATGGCGTCCTCGACCGCCACCACCCGCCACCCACCGGCGGCGAGGCCGAGCGCCGATTGCGCCACGCAGACGTCTGTCTCGAGGCCGACCAGCACAGCGGTCGAGCGCGACGACGCCTCGACGGCGGCCAAGATCGCCGGGCTCGCAGCGAGGCCGAAGGTCGGCTTCACGTGGCGCGGGTGTCCGGCGGCCAGCGCGGCGACGACGTCGGCGTGGGTGCTGCCTTGGAGCTCGGGCTCCTCCTCGGTGACGATGATCGGCACCTCCACCCGCCGTGCCAGCTCGACCAGCCAGCTGATCCGATCGACGAGCTGGTCCGCATCGACCGGAGCGAGCTTGCCGAGAAACCGGGTCTGCACGTCGATCACCACGAGAACGCTGTTGCCGACCTCGACCAGTCCCTGCACGGACCGCGAGCGTACCAAGGCAGGGACGAGCCACCCTCGAAGCAGAGGTTGGCGAAGAACTCGATCTGCTCTGGCAGGACGCGACGATGCGCCTCGCCAGGTTGCAGCTGCAGCTGTGTGCCTCGACGGAACGGCTCCACCTTGCCCCATGACGAAGGTGTTCGAGAACCCGCACGACGATGTCCAGCGAGCAGAGTCGGTCCGTCTGCCTCCACGTCGGTGCTCAGGTCCACGACGACACCAATGAATCCTGCACTATCCAGCGAGCAGAGCGGCAGCTCTGCGTGGCATCAGCGCGTTGAGTTCATCCATCGGACGAACCGGCATCGCTGAAGCCAGCGGCCGAACCACCAACCTGACTCGGGCATGTCGAGATATCCCGGCTCGTGTCCTGTCAGACACATGGAACAGAGCTCCTTCGCCGGCCGCCGACCTGAGAAGAACGCGCTGTTCGCGAGGTCCAATTCACCTCCGCAGCGCGGGCAGCGTCCGCCAGACTCCTGCGGCGCGTTGCTCTCCGAAGCTCCGCTCACGACGAAAGTCTGCCAGACCAGGTGTGGATCCCTTGGAGGTTGGCTCGCCCGCTAGGCACGCGGTCCCGATGCGAGCAGATCGCAGTTAGGGGCGGGCGCGTATGTGGTCTGCCGCGACGCGAAGGTCACGCCAGTCCATCACCGCGAGCCGACATGCCAGTACCAGGCCGCTCAGCGTTCCCTCGCTCAGCACGAGTGCGTCGTCGACGACGGCGTCTGCTGGAGTGATCTCGCCGTAACAGTCGTGCCATGCCAGTTCGAGAAGCTCGAGCAGATCCAACGCGGCCGAAGCATCCTTCCCGTACAACGCGAATACCCGTGGCTCTCGCTCCTTACGACGTTCAGCTCGACTGATGGACATGCGCAGAAGTCTGCCTCGAAGCAGATGCCGAACGGCAGGTCTGCGCTACCCCTCGGGCTCGGGCGGAAAGGGCCGACCGAACTGGGCGTCGACGTGCGCGTCGTACTTGTAGTCGAATTCCCACAGCATTCGTCGACCGATTCGGCTTGCCAGGCTGCCCCAATCGGGTGCCGGGCCGGATGTCTCGCAAAGGATTCGGAGGGCGGCCATGAACTGGTCGCGGTCCCACTCGCGCATGAACCAGGTGCCGGTGCCGATCGCGACCGACGCCGGAATACCTTCCAGTTCATCGAGGGTGAACATGCGACCTTCGGCCGCCTCCGCTGCAAGCCACGACGGAGTACAAACACGAATGTCGAAGCTGTCCGATCCTCGCCAACCCCTTGCGCCGATCAGAACCTGAACGGTTGCCCCGAAGTGTTTCGGACTCGGAGGGGTGAACGACTCCCGATCGTCGGAGCTGCCGTCACCCCAATACAAGATCGCCCGTATCTCGGCGACGACTGACTCTGGCACTAGCGCAGACTGCCCGAACTGGACCTGGTTGTCCAGCGAGTACATCGGCGTGTTGTTCCGCGACTACATGCACCAGCCGCCACCCTGATGAGTCGTCGAAGCCCCGTGAGAGGGCCGCTGCGCCGACGACGAGAGCGGCCGCGAGAGCAAACACTGACGCTCAATCTTCTGGGCTTGAGTCACTACCGCGAACGACAGGGTGCTTCGGCACCCTCGTCGAGCACCGTGAGCAGGCGGCGATAGACGTCGTCCTCGGATGCCCCGAACTCGACGGGAACGATCCGCGACCCGGGTCGCGCCACCGGCAGGCGGGTGAGGCGGTCCACTGCGTCGACGATGAACGCTTCCACGTCGGCGTCGGCGATGTCGCGCTCGGGATGACGTTCGCCACGCTCGGCCATCGCTCGCCGGCGGGCGAGGAACCGGTCGATCGCCAGCGATGTGTCGATGGAGAGAATCACCTCGACGAAGTTCGCCTCGTGCTCGCGTGCGATGCCTTCGAGCACGACAATGAAACCCAGCCGGCCGAAGTACTGGGGCATCACGACGTCGCGGCCCGCTGTCAGATGCTCGGCCGTTGCGACGCCCGCAAGATTGCGCGCAACGAGCCTCGTCGCCTCGTCTCCCTCCCAGTTCGGCAAGCCCGTCCGCATCGCGTCGAACTCCACCAGAGCCGACCGATCGTGGCTATCGACAAAGCGACGAGCGAGCGTGGACTTGCCCGACGCCGGAGGTCCGTTGACGAGGATGAGCCGTGCGATCACCCATTCTCCCACGACGGTGGATGCCCGAGCATCCAACAGCAGACAGATCCAACCCAACGCAACGGCCGGACCGGATCCGTAGCTCTTTGATAGCGCAGAGAGTGCCCGAAGTGGCCAGCGATCTCCAGCGAGTAGATCGGCGGTTCGGCGCTCAACTCTTGCGGAGCCAGCGTCGTCGCGCGGTAGGGGGATGCCGGGTATCGCTCCCGGCGGCGACCTCCTCAAGCCACCCGATCGCGCCCTCGTCGGCCTGCACTACACCGACCGTTGGGTGCCTCGGGAATGGCCCAGTGGCTTTCTCAGCCAGTCGCAGCGCGGTGCGTGCGGCACGCTGTTGCGTCTCAACATCGCCCATATCCAGTGCTGCTCGAGCAAGCGCGACGTGCCAGCGAAACAGTTCGTCTGGAAGGAGCTGGCGACGGTGTAAGGCGCTGTCGAGCAGCGTCAGCGCTTCGCTACGAGACCGCTCGTCGCCCCGGTCGATCAGCAGTTCTGCCAGTGAAACCTCGGCCATACCGCTCGTTGCATTGAGTGTTGGTGATTGCTGCAGCAGTTGTCGGTAGTACCGCTCAGAGGTCTCCTTCGCCCCCAGGCGGCGTTCCATGTCCGCCAGATGCTCGGTCGCGGCAGACACATCGAGATCCGTCGGATATTCACGGAGCACGCGGAGCCAGAGGGCCCGCGCCGCGTCATGCTGATTGGCGGCGGCGAGCGCGAGCCCTTTGATCCGAAGGTACTGCGGGCGTTTCGTGACCGACGCCCGGCCCAGGCGTCGCTCGAACTCCACCTTCGCCTCGTCGTCCCACGCATCGGTGCGAAACCAGTCTTGCGGCAAGGAGCGCATCGTGCCCGATACGGCGTGGGGACGCAAGCGCGCCGCTACCGTGCCGTGCAGGCGCGGTAGCTCGTTGTTCGGGTTGTTCACGGTCTGCGCGGCGGTGGTGTGGGTGGTGCGCCGCGTGATTGGCTGACGCGTTCATGACCGTCGGGCCAGACCACGTGCAGATCACCGTTCGGTAACAGCTTCAGCTGCAACTCGAGTTGATGCACCAAGTGGTGATGTCTGGAGCACAACAGCACCAAATTCGCGTAGTCCGTGCCGCCCCCGTGGCGCCAGTAGCGGATGTGATGGGCGTCGCAGTGGCGGACCTTGCGATCACAGCCCGGGATACGGCAGCCGCCATCGCGGGCAGCGATCTGACGGAACAGCTTCCGCGACACGCTGTAGCGGGAACGGCCGAACCCGACCGGCGCACCGTGGGCGTCGCGCAGGATCGTGTGCAACGTGCAGTCGCACAGGTACGCATCGACACAGCTCGATTCGACCAGGATTTGGGTGTCGTCGTCGACACCACCACCACGACCTGCACGGAGTGCTGCTTCGTCGACGGAGATCGACACGTGCGGCAGATGCCGCGGCGTGCCCTCGGCGTCGTGGTTCTTGTTGTAGAACGCAGCGATGTCGAACAGCGCATCCGCGTTGCGTTCCGCGTGTGAACGTACGTCGTCGTCACCGTCGTAGGTCGATGCGTTGCGGATCGCCTTCTCGAACTCGGTCCCCGCCGCACCATCGAGCGCGAACCTGCCGACGAGCACACCTTCACCGTCGCGGCCCATCGTCAGTGCCCGGTCGGGTACGGCGGGTGGACGGTCGCTGTCGATGACGGCGTCGGCGTCCTTGCGCCAGTGGTGGCAGGCGATTTCGGTGTCGGCAACGTTCATGTCGCGAACCAGCTCGACCAACTCCGCATGGTGCTCGGCCAAGTGCTGCTCGTACTTGGGCTTGTGCAGGGTTTGCAACGCATCCAACTGACCGGCCGACAACACACCCGACACCGCCCCGGCAGCGATTTCACCGAACGTGTCGAGCAGGCGCGCCCGATGCACCCAGCCGTTGGCGGTGCGGTTCGACATGCGACACACATCGCGCAACCAAGCAGCGATCGACACCTGTGAATCGGTGGACCACTCGCCCGACGTCTCCAGGCGCCGCAGCTGCAGAGCCAACACCGCTGCCTGACGCTCGTGTTCGGCGACGGCAGCGGCGAACTCGGAGGCACTCATGGCCTCATCGAGTTCGGAACCGACGACTGTCATGTGCCTAATAGTACACATGTTCGTACCTTAAATCAACCCTCACACTTATATTTCATATGGCTTTCACCGCCATCGAGGCCCGGCCGATCACCACCGGCGAGAGCCGGAATCGAAATCGAACGCACGAGACGGTGACGACGCCTTCGCGCACCCGAGTAGGGCCACCCGGCGTGACGGCACCAGATCGCGCCGACTAGAGCGAGAACAGGGTGAGCGACCCACCGGCAACGCGGGTCGCCACGACGCCCAATGTGAGCGCGCCGATGACGATGGCGGCGGTGGCCAAGCGCGTGCCGCGCTTGGTGGGGTCGAGCGAGCAGACGCGGCGGCCGGTCAACCCGAAACCGATCGCCATCACCGGGGCCAGCGGAGCGGACCACAACCATGGCAACGCCCCGAGCAACGCAGCCACGAAGGCGATGACGGACCAGGCGTCCAGGGCGGCCGCCGGCATCGGCGGTGCACCGGCGCCGCCGTGGTAGCCCCCGGGGGCGTCGATCGACATCGTGCGCCAGTCCTCGATCTCGGCGTCGTCGGGGCGGCGCGCAGTGGTGGGCAGCGAGTCCGGTGCGAGCGGAGCGGCGGGCGTGGGCTCCGGCTCGGGCGGCCACGCGACGCCGTCCGGGGGCAGCAATCCCGGCCGGTCAGCGGCGTCGTGTTCGGACATCGCTCTACTCTCGCGCACCCTTTCCCTACGATGACTGCATGTACCCGGTGCCCACGAGCCTGTCGCCCAGCCGAGTCGAGGCGTTCACCTCGTGCCCCATGGCGTTTCGCTTCGCCAGCATCGAGAAGCTGCCCGAACCGCCCAGCATCCACGCCACCAAGGGTTCCATGGTGCACCGCGTACTGGAACTGCTGTTCATGCGGCCCGCCGTCGAGCGCACGCTGGTCACGGCCCAGCCGGCGTTCGATCAGGCCATGGCGGAATACCGGCTCGACCCCGAGTTCACCCTGCTCGGCCTGACGGACGCGCAGCAGCAGGCCTTCTTCGACGATGCGTGGACGCTGGTCGAGGCGTACTTCGCGATGGAGGACCCCACCTCGATTCGCGAGATCGGGCTGGAGATCCGTCTGGAAGCGCAGGTCGGTTCGCTGGCGCTGCGCGGCATCATCGATCGGCTCGAACTCGACGAGGAGGGGCGCCTCGTCGTCACCGACTACAAGACCGGCCGCGCTCCCGGCCTGCAGTACGAGCAGAGCCGCCTCGCCGGCGTGCACTTCTACTCGTTCCTGTGCGAGCAGGTGTTGGGCCAGCGCCCCGCCGCCATCCGGCTCATGTACCTGCGCACGGGCGAGACCATCACCGCCACGCCGTCGGCGCAGTCGGTGCGGTTCATCACCACCCGCACCACCGCTGTCTGGAAGGCGGTCGAGAAGGCCTGCCTCACCGACAACTTCCAACCGCGCCAGGGGGCGCTGTGCAAGTCGTGCGCGTTCCAGCCGTGGTGCCCGGCGTTCGGCGGCGATCCCTCGCTGGCCGCGGTCGAGGCACCGGTGCGGTTCCGCCCCACGGTCGCCGCATGAAGGTGCAGGAACTGCCGGCGGTCGTCTCGTTCGATGCCTGGGCCGACGCCCAGCTGGAACGGTTGCGGGGCAATCGCATCACCGACACGGTGTTCACCGCGGCCAGCGAACTGGGCGACTTCAGCCTCATCTGGCACCTGGTCGGCGCCACTCGCGGGCTCACCAGCGATCACCACGCGGACCAGGCGTTCATCTTCTCGGCGCTGATCGGGGCGGAGAGCCTGATCGTCAACCAGGGCATCAAGCGGTTGTTCCGCCGCACCCGGCCCACCGAGACGGGCGACCCTCGCTTTCCGGTGCGCAAGCCGTCCACCAGCAGCTTCCCCAGCGGCCATGCGTCGGCCGCGTTCTTCGCGGCCAGCGTGCTCACCGCGTGGTCCGGCGCCGTCACCGCACCGGCCTGGTTCGGGCTGGCTGCCGTCGTCGGCACCAGCCGTGCGTATGTGCGCATCCACCACCCCAGCGATGTCGTGGGTGGCGCCGTGGTCGGCCTCGCCCTCGGGCAGGCGGCGCTGGCCCTGCTGCGTGCGGCCGGTTGATCACCTAACCTCACTGGCATGGCCGACCTGCCCCACTTCGACCGCAAGATGAGCGACGCCAATCCGTCGCTAACCCTTGTGCACGGTCGAACGGTGGGCTGAAAAGATCCGATGGAGATGTAAACCGCGTGTTGGCGACAAGCGTGGAGCGGTTCTGGAGTACCCGCGAAGGTGCGTATACGCTCGACGATGGGTTCCTGCGCGACCCCGATGCGGGTTGGTTCGGCGCGCGTTCGGCGAATCCAGGTGTGCTGCGTATAGGGGAGCTGAGCGACAGACGCTGCCTGGTGCTTCTCGGAGAGCCCGGAGCAGGTAAATCGACGGCCGTCCACGACCGCGCACAGCTTGTCTCGCCCGAGGTGCCGGTCATCGCGTTCGACCTTGCGGTGTACGGGTCTGAGGACCGCTTGGTCAGCGAGGTCTTCGGCAACCCGGCGATCAAAGACTGGGTGGCCGGAACGGGGGAGCTCTGCCTGCTCCTCGATTCGCTGGACGAGGTTCGGGCTCGAGTGCCGCAGGTGGGCGCTGCTCTCGCCGACAGACTGCGTCAACTGCCATGCGAGCGGCTCTTTTTGCGCATTGCATGCCGCACGGTCGATTGGCCGGCCGGGCTGGAGGAGGCGCTGGCGGAGGTGTTCGAATGCGTTGAGGTTGTGGAGATTCTTCCGCTTCGACGGACGGACGCTGCTGAGATCGTTGCGCAGTGGTGCGACCCATACGGATTCCTCTCAGAGGTGACGCAGTCCGCCGCTGGCCCGCTCGCCGCTCGGCCTTTGACGCTGCGGTTCCTCGCCCGCATGTTCGGCGAGCACGGAAGACTCCCCGGGCGTGGAGCCGAACTGTACGCAATTGGCCTTCGCTCGCTCTGTGAGGAACAGAACGTCGGTCGCCGCGACTCCGGCCTCGTCGGAGAACTCTCGCTGGATGCGCGGGTCGCGGTTGCGCGTCGCCTCGCCGCGGCGGCTGTGTTCGGCGGCGCCTCCTCTCTCTGGCTCGGCGCTGCTGCTGACGCAGGGGTGGAGGATCTCGGTGTCGAACGCCTCATCGGATCTGCCGAGCCAACCCCCGACGGGTCGGTCCCCGTCACCGTGGCCGCTGTGCGGGAGGCGACGCGCACGGGTTTGTTCACCAGTCGCGGCGGACAGCGCATCGGTTGGGCGCACGCGACGTTCGCTGACTTTCTTGCAGCTGACTGGGTGGTCGCGAACAACCTGTCCGCCACGCAGGCACGGCCCTTGTTCCTCAGCCCGGATGGCCGGTGCTGGCCACAGACTCGCCTGGTGGCCGCATGGGCCGTGGCGATCGCGCCGACCAGGTTCGGTTTCCTTGCCGAGGCGGATCCAGAGGCATTCCTCGGCGAGGTCGGCCTGCCTGACGACGCTATGCGAGCAGCAGTGATTGATGGCCTGTTCATGCGTGCAGACACACTGGTCAACGCACCATGGGATCGTCGCTATCGAATGCTGCGACATCGCGACATCGCTGACCAGTTGCGGCCGTACCTGCGCGACTCGGACGCCGACCGTCGGCAGCTCGCACTCGATCTTGTGAAAGCGTGCGCCGCCGTTGAGCTACGCGAGGACCTCGTCTCGATCGCTCTCGACAAAACCCTCGAGGAACGCGACCGCGTTGCCGCCGCCTGGTCGCTCATGGAGCTTCCCGACCAACTTCTGCCCAACGAGCTGCGCCCCCTCGCTCTCGATGACGAGGCCCTCCGAGGCGACGACCCGTCGGACGAAATCAAAGGTGCAGCACTCCTCGCCTCGTGGCCCCATGCCATGAGCGGCGCAGAGGTCTTCTCGATCCTCACATCGGGCCAGCGAGGCAACTTCCTCGGGTCATATGCGCTGTTCATCGAACGATTCCGAAGCGGAATCACTGCAGACGATGTCGACGCCGGCATGCAGTGGCTAGACGACAACCCTGACGCTCCGGTGCACGACCACACTTTGGGCGCGCTTGCGAACCGTGTACTCGAACTTGCGGCGACCCGCCCGCTTACTCCCGCTCTGATCGGTTCGTTCGCACACTTCGTCCTCGCTCGAGCCAGACATCATGAGGGTCTGCTCTTCCAGGACTTCCGCAACGAGCGCTCCGATCCGTTCGCCGATCCGGCGCTACGACGCGCCGTGGCTTTGGAGGTTCTCAACACCGACCCAAACGACGACTTGCTCTACGGACTCTGCGAACGAACGCCGCACTCGCTCTCCGTCATACGCCAGGACGACCTCCGCTGGCTCGCCGACCTGTACACCGGGGCCAGCCAAGAGCTTCGCCCTGCGATTTGCTCGTTGTTCACCTGGACCTTCGACTCCCAACTGGCCGACCATCTGGACCTCGTCCTCGACATGGACCGCAACCACGCTCTTAACATCGACCTCGTTCACGCATGGACCGACCCGGTCGCGCTCGACTCGCCGGAGGCCGCGGAACTGCGACGGTGGTGGGACACGGCCTGCGGCCATAGACCGACTAAAGAGCACACGGGCGACAACGTCAACAAGGAGATCGAAGAACTGCTGGACCGATTCGAGAACGGCGACGGCATGGGGTTCTGGTACGCAATGCGTCTTCTCACCGT
>Ga0209023_10005596_pt1 | contig 13672 bp, 8 predicted proteins | sample LakOneMetagenome_FD_187468 | JGI IMG/M metagenome (GOLD analysis project Ga0209023, IMG submission 187468) | Freshwater and sediment microbial communities from Lake Erie, Canada (SPAdes) (version 2) | ecosystem: Environmental > Aquatic > Freshwater > Lentic | place: Lake Erie, Canada | collected...
GACTACGACCGTCTCGTGCGCCGCTACCTCGACGACGACGTGTTCGCCGAGACCTGCGACGCGTTCGCGGCCGGTCTCGGGCTGACTCTGAGTGTCGACCGTCAGGTCGGCGCGATCGCGATCGCGGAACCGGACTCGGCGCTGCGGATGCCGATGGCGGACTTCTCGAAACGGGTCAACTCGGTCGTCCGTCGCGCCGTGAACGGCGCTGTCCTGCTCGCGATCGCACGGATGGCGTACCCGAACCCGGCGCAACTCGATGACGTCGCCCGCGTCCCACGGGTTTCGGTCGGCGGTGTCGTCGAGTACTTGAACAGGATCTGTGATCAGCGCGACGCCGAAGCTGGCGACGCCGAAGCGCACGACGAAGGCCTCGATGAACTGTGGCGCGCCTGGCTGCGGCTCCGCCAGTCGCGAAGTGAGTCACAACGATCGTCGTCAGCCGAGCGGTCCGGACTGGTCAAGAAGATGTGCGGCTTCCTCGAAGCCGAAGGGATGCTGTCCGCGGTCTCCGACGACGACGGCGGGACGTGGCGGGCCACGTCACGGATGCGGATAGCGGTCCGCGATCTCGTCGAGGACTCCGACATCTATGGCGCCCTGCTTGAGCGCGAACGAGCCGCGAACGCGAACACGACGACCGAGGCAGTGCCATGACGAGCTTGTTCACCGAAGCGGCCGACACCGTAACGAAGCGTCCGGATCTGGCACTCGCGCGGGTGCACATGCGCTCCGTCGGCCCGGACGCCGCCCGGTTTGATCCGCTCGACTTGAATCATGACGCCGTCGGCGGAGTCGCCGACAAGGTCCTGTGGTCGCTGACGAACACCGGTGGCAAGACGACGATGATCCGGCTCCTGTCGTCCGTCGTCGTGACCGCGTCACGTGAACAGGTCGGCGGTTCGAACATAGGTGAGTACGTCCAGAACGGCGATACCTCTCATGTCCTCACCGAATGGGAGCACCGTGACATCGGCCGGTTCGTGCTCGGCGCGGTCTACGAATGGCCCGATCGGACCCGCCCATCGGACCTGAAGATGGGCGACCTGAAGCGGAACTGGTACACGTTCCGGGTGAGCGGCGTAACTGTCGACGACTTGCCGTTCGACGTGATCGCCGACGACGGGACCCGCCGGCGGCGGACCCTCGCCGACTTCCGTGACCAGATGAACCAGCTGTTCGTACATCGCGGCTCGGACCAGTTCGTGTGGGCGCGAACTGCGAAGGAATGGGCGGACGCGCTCGACACCCGCACGCCACTCGACCCGGAACTGTTCGTGCATCAGATGCGCATGAACGACGAGGAGTCCGGCGCCGGCGCGCTGATCAAGAAGCTGTCCACGCCCGACAGCGTGGTGCTGTTCTTCATCCAGGCACTCAACGACGATCAGGCGCTCGGCAGCTTCGCGGCGACTCTCGGCGAGTACGCGAACCTCGCCGGCCAGCGCGGGGCACTGCAGACCGACCTCGGGTTCTTCACCGCTCTGAACGACGGACTGGTCGCCCTGAACACGGTCGAGCGTCAGCGCGCGGAGGCGGCTGCGGCAGTGACCGCGACCGAGATGGCCGGCGACGACGTCGCCGCCCGCGTCCGGGCGCGCCGAGCGGCAGAGCAGGGACGGCTCGACGCCGCCACACTCCGGTTCACGACGCTCGGCATCGAACTCGAGCAGGTCCAGACCGATGAAGGACGTCAGGAGAACGTCCGGGCACAGCTGAACCTCGAAGACGCGCGACTCGCTGAACGAGACGCCATCACCCGCACCGTCGAGACGGCAGCGACCGTTGGTCATACGGACGTGGAACTGCGGGCCTGGCAAGCCGTCGAGCCGATCCAGGCGTGGCGGTCAGCGAAAATGGCCGCGGCGGTGGCACGACAGGCCTACGACGCAGCCGAGCAAGGTCTCGCCCCGCTACGCGCCGACACCCACGCCGCTGCCAGCAACCTTGCCGCGAAGTACGCCGAGCTCGCCTCGATCGGGGAGGAGCAACACCGGGCGGAGAAGCGCGCGATCGAGCAGGCCCGCCTCGACGCCGAACGGTTTGAGAAGGACAGGAAGCGCTTCGACAGCGAGCACACCCGCCTTGGTGGCGAACTCGCTGACATCGACCGGCTGATCGCAGCGGGCCGCGCCGGCCAACGCGAGCTCCTCGATGCCTCGATCGCGCGCGTCGGCGAGGAGCCGACCGACACCGAGGCACGCCTGCAGAACGCGGTCGCCTCCACCCGTGCAGAGATCGGCAGGCTCGGCGACCGGATCGGTGCCATCCGGGGCGAGCTCGACACGATGGCCGGGTCGGTTGCCGCGTCACGACAGGCCGTCTCGGCCGCCGAGGGGGTCGTCCGGGACACGAACGGCCGTCGGGAGCGGTTCGTGTCCGAACTCGACGTTGTCGCGCACGATGAAACCGTCGTCGCGCTCGCTGGGGACACCGAGCTCACCGGCGCCACGGAAGCCTCACGGATCTCGTCGATCGCGTCGGATGAAGCTACACGTCTCGAACACGAGGCAGCCCAGTTCGACGAGCAGCTCCGGGTCGTCGACGCGCAGATCGCGCGCCTCGAAGCGGGTGACCTGATGGCGACCGCCCCGGAGATCGAAGCGATCCGCGATCAGCTCCGTGACCACGGAATCGGCGCGACGACGGGTTGGGAGTGGATCGCTCAGAACATCCAGGCAGCCGACCGCGAGACAGCGATCCGGGCCCGTCCGGATCTCGCGAATGCAGTCATCGTCGCCGATCGTTCCCGACTTCCTGACGCGGAAGCGCTCTGCCAAACCGCGGACTCGGTCGGGAGGATCGCAGTTCTCGTCATCGACCCATCCGCGTTCCAAGCATCGGACGACGTGCGCGAGGGATCGTTCGTGCGCGCCCCGCACCGCGCGCTTTTCGACCCGGAATGGGCAGAGCAGACATTGTGGGAGTTGCGTAGCGAGCAGACCGAGTGGCGCGAGATCGCCGAAGGGTGCCGTGTCGGTGCCAGTCGGTTCCGCAACGCCGTCGCGACGCTGACATCCTTCACGGTCAGATGGGAGAACGTCACCCGCGGCGATCTCGACACAGTGGTCATGACCGCTGTGCAGGACCACAAGGCAGCGCTCGAAGCGCTCGAAGCGCTCGAAGGCGAGCAGCTCGCGCTGCAGGATGAGCGGGAACACGCGAACGAGGAACGCAACACGCTGTCGGGGCGCCTCACCGGGCTCGAGGTGGCACTGCAGCGCGTGACGCATGTCGTCGGGCTGCAGCTCAACGCACGCCGTGGTGATGACCGGCGCGCAACCGTTCTGACCGACCAGGCGCGAGCGGAAGGCGAGCGCGACGCTGCCGACCTCGCCCGTCAGGATGCCGACAGGCGTCGCTCCGATCTGGTCGAGCGTGCCGCGACAACCAGACAGCAAGCGCAGGGCTACCGAGCAAAGCAACGTGAGGTCGGGATCGAACCGGCCTCGGTCGCACCAACCACGGCCCTACCAGAGCTCGATGCCCGCTGGCGGGAGTTCAGCGGCCGCTTGCAGGCAGCCGAGCAGGGCTCCGACCATGCCGAACGTCTGCGTGAAACGGACCGGCTCGCCAGCGACCTGCGCACCGTGGTCGACGAACTCGACGACGACATCCGGACAAGGGCAGATGCACTGTGCGAGACCTTCGACGCGTCGAACCCGGGATTGCGGGCCGAGTCGGCGCGACTCGCGATGGAGGCGTACAAGGCTGCGCTCGCGTCCGACGAGGCAGCGAAGTCGGCGCTCGAGGCCGCCCGGCGACGGGTCAGCGAACGTGCCCCGGAAGGGCGTCCGTCGCACATCGTGCTGCCCGACGACTGGGACGTGTCCACGTCGGAGCTGATCGCGAAGCGTCGCATCGAGGTCGAGGCATCGCTGCTGACGTTGCGTGAGCGTGCCCGGGAGCTGATCGACATCCGCAGGAAGCTCGCGCAGGCGACGGACCTGCAGCGAACCGAGCAGCAGCGCTTCGATGTCGCGCTGAGCAGCTGGCGGGCGTCGGCCGACGAGAGCCTCGACGCCGCCTACGACGAATACGAGGGGTCGGGAACGCAGGCGATCGTGGACCTCGGCGCACTCGACCGCCGGTTGCGTGAGGACCGGGAACGGCTGACCTCACGGGACTCGACGTTGCGAGACACGCTCGACGTGGTCCGCAACGTTGCCCGCGACGAACGCTGGGCGTCAGTCGCGTCACCGATCCGGGAACGCTGCAAAGTCGCAGCGGTGGAGGAAGTCGCAGCATCGGCGGAGCGTTGGTCGCAGGACGCGGTGATCCGGTGCCGGTCCCTGTCTGACGACCTAGCCAGCCTTGACCGGCACCGTGATCTGCTCGTCAACCAGCTGGAGACCTTGTGCGGGAACCAGCGCCGTCTACTGCACGAGGTCACGACCTGTTCGAAGCTCCCGGCGGGTGTCGGCGGCGACCTTGCCGGCCAACCGGCGTTCAAGATCCACTTCGACAAGCTCCCCGACGCCGAGGCGCGGGTCCGGTTGACGATCCGCGTCGACGAGTGGGCACAACGACTGTCACGGGAGGGTGGGGTGCGCTCGTTGAACCGGGATCAGCGGGTCCGTTTGCTCGCGGAGGCGGTGAAGGACACGGTGAAGCACAGCCAGACGGGCGCGTGGCGGGTCCGGGTTCTCAAACCGCCGGTCGATGGCCGTGTCGAGTACCGGGCCCCGGACAGGGTCGGTACCGAGTACTCGGGAGGGCAGGAACTGACGCTCGCCGTATTGTTGTACTGCACGCTGGCCGCGGTTCGAGCCAAGCACCGCACCGGCGGGTCACGCCCGCCCGGCGTCCTGTTGATCGACAACCCGTTCGGCCGTGCGTCGAACGCGGCGTTGATCAGGATGCAGCAGATGCTCGCGCTGCAGTCCGGGGTACAGCTCGTCTGTGCAACCGGACTCGACGACCCCGGGATCCTCGCCGCGTTCGAAGGTGATAGTGGCAAGGTGATCCGGTTGCGCAACGACCGCGATCAGCGCAAGGGCCTCCAGTACCTTCGGATCGTGGAGCCGAACGCACTGCAGGCAGTGACCGCTGCGTTCGGCGGGACGCGTACCGACGCCACCGACGAGGCGCGGGTGTCGGCGTCCGGGTACACGATCCGTTCAGGGAGAGCAGACCGATGACCGTGTCGTCGTCGCCGCGGGCGGCACGTCTCGCTGAAGCACTGGTGGCGATAGGTTCGGTGACCGTGTCTCAGGCGACGGTCCTGGATCTGTGGGCGACGGTGGCGCCGGAGCTGACGGGCCAGCCCGAGAGTCTCGACGCAATGGTGGCGGTGCTGACCGATCTTGCCGCAACTGGAGTGATCGAGTTGCCGGCTGCCGCTTCCTGGGATCGGAGCACACGACCGCTGCTACCGAACTTCGTGCGCGTCGCCACAGCTCGCCGCGTGGCACGTGGAGCGCCGTGGCGGTCGGTTGCTTGGCGGGGCGAACTCGGTTGGGTCGCGTCGCTGCGGTCGGTGTCCGACGCCCAGCTGGCCGCGCTGGTGAAGATCAACCGGTGGCTCGGGGTCCGGGACCTGCAGACCCCGGTGGTTCCGGCCCGGTTGCGGTCGGCGGAGATCTTCGACGATGAGAAGTTCCTCGATGACTTCATGCGGACGGAGCTGTTCGGTGAAGGACGCCTGTCGCTCGAGTTGCTCCGTGCGACGCGGCCGGCGCCGCCCATGGCGATGTGTCGGGTCGGTCCAGGCCCGGACGTCCTCGTTGTCGAGAACGCCGATCCTTTCTGGGCGCTCGCCGGAGTCCTGTCCGGAAGCGGGTCGTCGATCGGTCGGCTCGGCTGGGGTGCGGGCCGACAGGTGGAGCAGACCGTTACGTCGATCTGGTCCTGGGACGGTGACCTCGGCAACGTCCTGTATTGGGGCGACCTCGACACCGACGGTGTCCGGATGGCACGCAACGCCGCGAGTGTCGTTGCGGCGGCAGGACTTGGGCCGCTCCGTCCTCATCGCGGCCTGTGGCTTGCGACGGCGGCATTGCGAGCCACGAGCGCCGGGTCCGATATGTGGACTGGTGTCGATGGGATGTGGCTTGGTGACGACCTGTGGGAAGCCACGGCCCTGGTCCGTTCCGCCGGTGGCCGGGTAGCGCAGGAGCGGTTGAGCATCCGGCAACTTGAGCGTGCGCTCGGCGTCGGCAGCACACTTGATTGATCCGCTCGTTGCGGCCGGCCGGTCCCCAGCGTGTTCGGACTGGTCCGGCGAGACGGCCAAGCGGTCGCCCACTCATGTCTCTCTGAGGGTCCTTCGATACCGATGGGTGGTCACGTGACGGCGGGACCGGTGCGCGAGTTCGTCTGCACGCACTCAGTCGAGTGGTGGTACGTCCGTGGTTGCTGCCCTTCTGCTATTGGTGGCGGCCCCGCGAGCTCGTCCCACGTCCAACCAGCCAACGAGCTTCTCCACCGGTATCACGACGAGCGCACCTTCGAGTTCGTCCGCCATCGACACGTAGACGGAGTCGCCGGGAGCGAGGTCGATTCGCTGTCAATGGCCAAGTTGATGTCCTCGGTGGTGGCCATCGGAAGTCCTCGCTGGTGGCCAACAAAAGTCCTCGCGGTCATGCCTCCTTGGTGCGGGTGGTGCGGTGGGTGAGCCTGTAGCTGTCGCCGGTGGTGGTGATGATGTGGGCGTGGTGGCAGAGCCGATCGAGCAGCGACACGGCTGTTGGCTGGTCCGGGAGGAAGCGTCCCCAGTGCTCGAACGGTGAGTGTGATCCGATCGCGATGGAGCGTCGTTCGTAGCCGGCGGCGACGAGGCGGAACAGGAGTTGGCAGCCGGTGTGGTCGAGTGGGGCGAAGCCGATCTCGTCGATGATGATGAGGTCGTTGCGGCACACGGCTTCGATCGCGCGACCGACGGTGTTGTCGGCGACCGCGCGGTAGAGGTGCTCGACGAGCTCGATCGCGGTGAAGTAGCGGACCTTGTAGCCGGCGGTGACGGCGGCGCGTCCGAGGCCGATGAGGTAGTGGGTTTTGCCGGTCCCGGCGGGGCCGACGAGGCACAGGTTCTCGGTGCGGTGGATCCATTCGAGCGTCACGAGGTAGTCGTTCGATGAGCGCGGGATGCTCGATTGGTCGAGGCGGAACTCGTCGAGGGTCTTGTCGATCGGGAACCTGGCGGCGGTCATCCGGTTGCGTGTGTTCGACGCGTCGCGTGATGCGATCTCGGCTTCGACGAGGACTCGCAACAGTTCCTCTGGCGCCCATCGTTGCGCCTTCGCGGTCGCGAGGACCTCGGGTGCTTCACGACGGATCGCTGACAGGCGGAGCCGACGGAGTGCGGCTTCGACATCGGCGGCGAGCTCGATCGGTGCCCGGCCGGTCATGCGAGGTTCTCCATCGCGTACGCGTCGAACGAGCGGACCTCGACGGTCGGCAGAGCGACGACGACGTTGTCGCCGCCGACGGCAGGCTCCGGCAGGGCGGTGCCGATCGACAGGATCGAGCGCACGTCAGCGGCTTTGAACCTGCCGAACCGTGCTGCCCGGTCCAACGCTTTCGCGACGAGCTCCGGGCCGTGCGCGGGGAGGATCTCGTCGACGATCTCGATGATCTCCTTCGGCAACATCGTCGACCCTGCGGCGGCGCCTTTGCGGATGAACGCCTCGGCCGGTTCACCAAGCGCGAGGAACTCGCGCTCGACATCGGTCCGCGCGCGCGGTCCGCGTGACGGTGCTTTGCGTGGTGTCGGGTAGTGCTCATCGAGCACGGCTGCTTCCCCGGGTGCGAGCTGCACATGATCGGCGACGAGGCCGCCGTCGAGGTCGTAGATGCGGACGCGTCCGTCGAAGGTGACGGCCTCGACGTGGGCGCCGACGAGACGATGCGGGACCGAGTAACGCGCCGAGGCGACACGGATCGTCGAGAGCTTGTCGACCTTGCGGACCTCGACTCTGCCGATGCGTGGGCGCAGCATCGGTAGCTCACGCAGCAACGCGCGTTCCTCGACCAGACGCACGTCCGGGATCGCGCACGTCTCGGAATGGACCCGCGCGTTGACTTCCGCGCACCACATCCGGCAGGCGTCGTTCAACACCGCCAGATCGTCCGAGTCGGGAAGCACGAGGTCGGTCTTCGCGTAACCGACGAGGTTCTCGACGATGCCCTTCGACTCCGGATCGGCCGGATGGCAGAAGTCCGGCGCGAACCGGTAGTGGGTCGCGAACCTGACGTAGTCCGGTGTCGGGATCACCACGTTCGCGACCGTGCCGCCCTTCAGGCAACCCATCCGATCAGCGAGCACTTTCGCAGGGACACCGCCGAGGATGTCGAAGCAGTCGGCGAGCATCGCCAACGTCGTCGCTGCGGTCTCGTCACGTGCGACGCGAACGAACCGCACACGAGACCAGGCGAGCACCGCGCAGAACACCTTCAACCCGCCCGGCAGCAGACCCCAATCGATCGCCAACGTCTCGCCCGGGACCCACACCGCGGGCCGCCGTTGATGGCGGCCGATCTCGCCACGGACCTGTCGCTTCACGCCGGCGACGAGCCGCCGGAAGTTGCGATCCGACCCCGTGTAGCCGGCCGTGCGCGCTGCCGGGAGCAACCGCTTCGCTGTCCCGCGACCGTTCGCTTCGCGCACGAGATCGAGCACCACAGTGCGCACCCCGTCGGTGTTCTTCGGCACCGGCGCCCGCTCAGCGCGTTCATCATCCAGTTGCCCCGCCTCGTGGGCGAGCACCTTGCGTTTCACCGTCTTCGGGTCCACACCACACAGCTCGCCGGCGGCGCGATACGACCCCAGACGCGCGTACGCGTCAACAACATCCATGTTCTTCCTCGCTGACAACAATGTGCACAACCCCTCGAGCGTGTGATCGGGAACTGACTTGGTCGTCGTTCACGATCACCGCTCGAGGCGGCCCACAGGTGGGATCTACCTACTCACCACCGCGAGGACTTTTCCTGGCCACCAGCGAGGACTTTGACATGGCCATGGACAGCGCAGGTAACCGACTCACACCACGGCAATACCAAGCGCGATGGATGCAGACCTACAACAGGCTCCTCGACGAGACTGCGACGGTCGGAGCTCGAGCAGGTTCGTCGACCACGACCGCACCGGCGGCCGACTGCCTTGGCGGCGAGGTCGTGCCACTCGACGGCGAGTGGTCGCTACCCGGCCCGCGCAGCCTGATCGATGCCAACCCGTCAGCACTCGACCAACCACACCACGACTATCCCGCGTGGGACTGGCTGATTCCAGTGGGCACGCCGATCTACGCCGTCCGAGGAGGCCGTGTCGCCGTCGTGCGGACCTGGCCGTACAACTGGTGGAACCGAGGTTGCGGCTCAGAGGGCGGCAACGGCTGCGACACCTGCGGCATCGGCGTGACGATCATCGACGAACAGGGCACCCACTGGGCGTACTGCCACGGCAGCGCCCTGATGGTGCAGCTAGGCGACACCGTCCGCGCCGGGCAGGAGATCATGCGCAGCGGCAACACTGGCCGCTCAGGCCCCCCACCTCCACCTGGAGATTCGGGCCGACGGAGTACAACGTTGCCCGCAGCAGTTGCTACGCCAGCTCTACTGGCGAGGCGCAGGTCTTGCACCGACCTCGCTATCCGCGAGCGAGTGCTACCAGCATTGGATGTGGACTCATGAGCGCGTCGTGGCTCCTCCTGGTCTGGATCGTCAGCCTTCTGACCGCGCATTGAGCGGTCTCCTGACGACATCATTCCGGTTGTTCGTAAAGCGACCGCTCATCGGACGCGGACGAGTAGAGGTTGTGAAGCCAGTTGAACTGATTCAGTCCGCCGTCAACTCGAATGTCGGCCCCAGTCAGATAGGACGCCTCTGGCGAACAGAGAAAGGACACCAGTGCGGCGACGTCCTGGGGAGTTCCGAGCCGACGGAGCGGCACCATCGCCTCACTACGACGTCGATGGTCCGCTGCCTCGACCACTCGGTCGGACCAGGTGTCTATTGCACCAGGCCAAACCGAATTCACCCGTATCCCCATTGGGCCGAGCTCGAACGCCATTTCTTGCGCGAGCATGCGAAGCGCGGCCTTGCTTGCTGAGTAGTCCGGACACATTCGGATACGGTCCGCATGGAGAGAGAGGTTGAAGATCACACCGCGCTCGAGAGCGGCCGAATCGACGAGTCGGTCAACGAAACCCCGTGTCAGGCGCCAAGTGTCGAGGATATTCGTCGTGATTGAGTTCGCGAACTCATCGTCTGTTATCTCAAGGTAGGACTTTCCCGCCATTACTCCGACGTTGTTGACAAGGACGGCAGCCGGGACCCCAATCTCCTCAACAGTCGAGAGAATCAGATCCTTCTCGGCGATTGAGGCGTGAATTCGATGTACACCGTCGGGAAATTCTGATTTCGCAAGCTCGGCGCCGTCTTCGTCGACCGCCACCACTGTGAACCCGTCTGCGCTGAGGCGCGCTGAGATCGCGAGTCCGATGCCATGAGCAGCCCCAGTAACCAGCGCTAGACCACGCTCCATCAAGATTCCTCCTTCACGATCGGCGGGGGGAGTCCCAGAATCTCGCATAGCTTTCACTCGATCCCTCGTACCAGGGCGGAGCGCCAACCTTCGCGACAGCTTCTCGAACTCGTTGGGCGAAGGACTCAGGAAATCGGCCGCGACTCCAGTAGTCGCCGCTCAGCGGATACGGACACAGTCCGAAGGTACACCCGACCGCGCAGTCCAGTGCGTCCAGATGCCCGCGAGCGTCCGACCTGGATAGACACGGCGGGAGATGCTCAAGCGCACCCGCAGAATCGCGAACAGTCTGATCGCCGGCCAGGTAGAGGTTCAGGAGCGTCAGCACGTCGGCGATAAGCAGGAGCGAGACGGAGGACAGCCGGCTCGCTCCGTCGGTGAGTGTCCGTCGCTCGTTGACCCATAGCCACGGTCGCCAATCGCCACCTGGCGGTACGCGAGCAGTGAGCCTCGCTGCGGCGCGCACCAAAGGATGCCGGTCATGGCGCGCATCCCTCAACACATCCCGCGCATCCCTCCGAACATTGGGAGGCAAGAGCGCGATCGCTTGGAGCAGTTCGACGCGGGCAAACCAGAACCTGCTGTCCTGGATCATCGTTCGAACGAGCGCGGTGTCGACACCCACTCCCGCTAGCGCCGCGAGCTTGATGCCCTGGGCAAGCGACGACTCGCTCCCCAGCGAGCCGGGGACCAAGGCCTCAGAATTTGCGTGCACTTTCTCCCAGAGGTGACCTGCCGATAACTCCGGCGAGGAGAGTGAACTCACGTGGGAAGGAGCGATCCAAAGGAGCCGCTCCTGCATCTTCAAGGACCGAGCGAAGCCCGACGACTTGTCCCAACTCGCCAGCTCCTCTGTGAGCCAGTCTTGGACGAAGGGGTCACCCGTCCGACGAGCGAGTCGCTCGGCAGCCGCCCAGCGCACGCCGTAGTCCGTGTCTCCCAACATCTCAACGAGCAGGGCAATCGACCACGCGACGGAAATCGATCCGAGGACGACGACCAGCGCATGGCGCATAGAAAGCTCAAGCGACTGGGCCGCCTGCGCTATGCGTTTCAACTCCGTGGGATCTGGAGGGGTTCCGGCAACATCAAGCGTCCGCACAAGAGTGATGACGTTGGAACGGCGATTCGTCGAGGTCGTCAAACAGCCGCCGAACCCATGCACTGTCTCGATCCCGCATATAGCTCCACACGATTGCGTCGGCGACTTCACTCGTCGCCGGCAAGGAATCGACCTTTGGACCGGGAGGAATCCAACCGGGGGAGATGGAGATGCTCGCGCAGTAAACCTCCAGAATGGGATGGAAAAACCGAAAGGACTGCTGGCGAGTTCCTGGCGTAGGAACGATGATCCGAAGTGAAAGCGGTGCCCCAACGAGTGCCGGGTCCGGCTCCAACAAAGGGTCGCGGCGCGCAGTTCGCCCATCGAGCACCCGAGTCAGGGCCGTGGCGGATAGCACGCCGAGGTCCGAAGTTGTTAGCGGAGCCAAATACCGCTGTAGGACAGATTGGCGCGCGCTCGACATGACAGGTTCGAGCAGGGGAACGCTCTGCTCTCGCTCGACGATGTCACCCAAGACGTGGGAGAAGAACGGGACGCGGCCAGCGTCCAATGCCTTCAGAGCCGCAACCACGTCCGCCGGAGCAGTCGATCGTGTGGCGCGCTTTAGGATGCTGACGGCGAGAATCTCCTCGGATAGGGGCGGCAGCTCAAACCTGATCGCTGCCACCGCAGCCGAGACTGCATTCGGGCGGCTAGCAACGATCGTGGGGGCGATGGCCGAGAGATCTGAGAACAACCGGGCCAGCGCTGCCCTGCGACCTAACTCATCACCAGGCAGGTCGGCTTCGTCCAGGCCGTCGGCCAGGATCACGATTCGTCGTCGACGCGAGAACCTTCGCCATAGCCGATCTCCGTGATCTGCGGAGAGCAGGAAGTCGTCGGTCATCTCAAGAAAGCGCGAACGAACTAACGCCTCAACGTCGTTGCCTGCAACGTGGCCGGCGAGATCCAGAGTCACTCCGAAACGCCTCTGTCGAGTCAGACCGAGTGCCACTTGCAAAAGAAAGGTGCTCTTGCCGGCACCTGATTCTCCGGTTACGAGAACGGGATCGGGATAGCCGCGGAGTAGCTCCGACACGACCTCGCTCAACACGGCCTGCCGATCGGCCCCAGAGGGTCTGCGCCGCCCCGGCTCGTATGGAAGGGCCGCTCGAAGGCGATCGTCAAGGACTCGCCGGGTCCGCCGTAGCGCACGCCTCCCGCCGTACCAGTTGAGCCAGATCGCGGTGACCAACAGCGCAGTCATCGCCGAGCCAGCCACGCCGGTGGCCAGGGAACATGCCACCGGACTGCTTGTGCACGTTGCGTCGAGATCCGGTGTCGAATTGCTGACTTTGCCGAACAACCGTTGTGGTGACACTTCCGCATAGTGCGAGCCAAGAGCCAACACCACCACGAGCAGCCCGACGATCAACGCCCAATCTCTGCCGGACATGCCAATCACGCGCCACCAGAGCCACCTGCTCCGCTCTCGCATCGGGATGCTCACGTCCGGCATGGCCCTCCACGAATTCGCGGACGCGCCGGGTGTGCGTCGCAGACACCCATCGGCTGCGAGCTCTCGTCATGTGCGCCGAGGATGTGTCGATCGCGAATCCCGCCCACCACCGTTCCTCTCGACCACCGGCGACGGATGGATCGTAACCCACCAGGTCATACGAGCGTTGTGTCGGTCTTCCCAACCAACTCCGCTACGGCGCGCCCAGAAGACATGTGGTCAACGAGAAGGGTCGTCCCTTTCAGCCGAGCACTGCCGCGCCAACGAGTACAGCATCCCGTTGCGGGCGCCGAACCACATCCAAACGTCTCGGGCTAGCACATCTTGCGAGACAGAAACTCCATAACCGATCACCTCACGCCGTGCGAAGTGCAGCCGGCGTTGACCACAGTTGTTCGAACAGAGATGAGGTCGAAACGCTCGGCATGCTCGCGTCGTCAAGATCAGAAAGTCGGCTTCCGAGTTCCACGAACGCAGCTCGCACCCCTCCGAGGTTGCCCGCGCGCGCCTCCACTCGCATGCGCCAGCGGTAGAGCGGCTCGTTCAGCGGCAGTGCCCTCAGGCCTCGACCGATCGCGCTTCGCGCTGCTGCGAGGTCATCGTGCTCGAGCGCCAGCTCGGCGAG
>Ga0209023_10005598_pt1 | contig 13670 bp, 8 predicted proteins | sample LakOneMetagenome_FD_187468 | JGI IMG/M metagenome (GOLD analysis project Ga0209023, IMG submission 187468) | Freshwater and sediment microbial communities from Lake Erie, Canada (SPAdes) (version 2) | ecosystem: Environmental > Aquatic > Freshwater > Lentic | place: Lake Erie, Canada | collected...
TTCCGATCTAGGCGATCCGCGCCGGCCTGGCCATGTGCCAGCCGGGCGACGTGCTGGTGTTCGGCTGCGGCTCGTCGATCTCGGAACTGACCGAGGCGCTGCGGCCGACCAGGCCGGAGATCGCGCAACGGATCGCGGCGGAGGCGGTGTGATCGTCAAAGTTTGAGTGTGGTGGCGGCCCTGCGGGGCCGCTTTTTTTTTGGCCGCGCGGGCGTGACGGAAGTGCTCGGGCGTGTTGTGGTGGGGACGAGTCCCCACCCTACGCGTGGCGCGCATGTCGGCTGTTATAGGGTGGGGACTCGTCCCCACCAATGCGTAGGGTGGACACCTGTGTCCACGCTGTCTCATCGATCGTTCCTAGGCGATACTACCGAAGACCGTTGGATTGCTCGACTACCTCGTCCGTTCCCAATTGTAGGGCTGCTCACCGGGGCGACCGCGTGGACACAGGTGCCTTTCGTGGCCCGGTCCACCCTACAAAAACAAAAGGCTCCATTCCTGGAGCCTTTTTTATACGAAACCGGAGAGATTACGCAGTCTGCGCCGTGATCCGATCCGCACTCTCCGGATCATCCACCCGCAGCGCATCGATGAACACCTGCAGCGACGAGCCGCAGGCGAACACCAGCACATCGCCCGCCGTGCACAGGCCCAGGCCATAGCGGATCGCCTTGTCCACCTCGATCTCGCGGTGCAGCGTGTCCGACGGCCCGACCACGTTCTCGGCGCCCTGGATGATCAAGTCCACCGCGCCACCGACCGGACGGCCGCGGCTCTGCGACTCGTACACCACCAGCTCGTCGAAACGTTCTCCACAAACCTCGCCGATCTGGATCAAATCGCTGTCGCGGCGGTCGCCCGGCGCGGTGACGATGCCGACCAGCTGCCCCGGCAGCAGCGCGCGCGCCATCTCGGCCAGCGCCGCATAGGCCGCAGCGTTGTGCGCATAATCGACGATCACAGTCACGCCGCGCACGTCGAACACGTTGGTGCGCAGCGGATTGGTCTTGCTGTCCGAGACAAAGGTCGACAGGCCGGCCGCGATCTGCGTGTTCGAGAAGCCCGAGGCCATCAGCGCCGCCGCGGCCGCCAGCGCATTCGCGATGTTGTAGCGCGCACGGCCGCCGTAGCTCGACGGCATGCTCTCGACGCGCATCAGTTCCTGCTGGCGGCTGCCGTCGGCGATCACGATGGCATTGTCCTGGAAATAGGTGCCGCGCCCGCCGTCCTCGATGTGCTTGAGCAGGATCGGATTCTCCGGCTCCATCGAGAAGAACACGACCTCGGCGCCCGGTTTCGCGCGGCGCACCATCGACACGCACAGCGCATCCTCGGCATTCAGCACCACCGCGCGCGAGGCCGACGAGGCCACCACCGCCTTCACCTGCGCCAGGTCCTCGATGGTCTCGACGCCGTCCAGGCCAAGGTGGTCCGGCGAGACGTTCAGCACCACGCCGACGTCGCACTGATCAAACGCCAGGCCGCGCTTCAGGATGCCGCCGCGCGCCGTTTCCAGCACGGCGAAGTCGACGTCCGACGCCGACAGCACGGTGCGTGCCGACCAGTAGCCGGTGCAGTCGCCCTTCACCAGGCGCTTGCCGTTGACGAACACACCCTCGGTGGTGGTCACGCCGGTGCCGAGTCCCGCCACGCGCGCGGCGTGGGCGATCATCAGCGTGGTCGTGGTCTTGCCGTTGGTGCCGGTCACGGCGACCACGGGAATGCGTCCGTTCGATGGTCCCATCAGGCCGTCGACGATGGCTTCGCCGGCGTCGCGCGGCTCGCCCTTGCTCGGGTGCTGGTGCATGCGGATGCCCGGCGCGGCATTGACTTCGATGACGGCGCCGCCCTGCTCGTCGAGCGGCACCGAGATGTCCTGGCACACGATGTCGATGCCGGCCACGTCGAGGCCGATCTTGTTGGCGGCGCGTACGCACAGGGCGCGCGTGGATTCCGGCAGCGTATCGGTCACGTCCTCGGCGGTGCCGCCGGTGGACAAATTGGCGTTGCTGCGCAGTTCGACGCAGACGCCGGCCGCCGGCACCGCGTCCGGCACGTAGCCCTGGCGGCGCAGCATGTCCTCGGCGTGGGCGTCGAGCGCAAGCCGGGTCAGCACGTTGCTGTGGCCGCTGCCGCGCGCCGGGTTCTGGTTCTCGATCTCGACCAGCTCGATGATGGTGCTGACGCCGTCGCCGATCACGTGGGCCGGGCGGCGGAACGAGGCGGCGGCGATGCGTCCGCCGGCCACCAGCACGCGGTAGTCGCGGCCTTCGACGAAGCGTTCGACGATGATCTTGCGGCCGTACTGGCGCGCGAATTCGAAGGCCTTGGCCACCTCTTCCGGCGTGGCGCAGTTGGTGGTCACGCCCTTGCCCTGGTTGCCGTCGAGCGGCTTGATGGCGACCGGTTTGCCGACGCGGCGCGCGACGCGCTGGGCTTCCTCGACGGTGGTGACGGTGGCGCCTTCCGGCACCGGCACGCCGGCTTCCTGCAGCAGGGCTTTCGTCAGCTGCTTGTCGCTGGCGATCTTCACGGCGACATAGCTGGTGTCGCCGGTGGTGGTGGCTTGCAGGCGCTTCTGCTTCGAGCCCCAGCCGAGCTGGAACAAATTGGCGTCCTCGGTGATGCGCGAGGTCGGGATGCCGCGCTCGTGGGCCGCGGCCAGCACCGCCGCGGTGCTTGTGCCGATCGCGTAGCGCGAACCGATCGAACGCAGTTCCTTCAGGCGGGTGTCGATATCGAACTCCTCACCCAGCGCCAGCGCGGTAACCAGGTCGACCGCCAGCTGGAACGATGGCTCGGCCAGCTTCTCGATGGCGTACTGGACGACGATGCGGAACTGGCCGGGACGGCCGGCGCTCGGGCGGGTGCGGCCATAGCCGACGGTCGGGCCGGCCATCGATTGCAGGGTCAGCGTGACGTGTTCGACCACGCGCGCCAGGTAGGTGCCGGCGCGCAGGCGCTGGGCGAAGCCGCCGGGCTGGCCGGTCGGCAGCAGCTGGCCGTGCAGCGAGGGCAGCATGGCGAGCAGCGCCTCGTTGAAGCCGGGGATGTCTTTGGAAGACACGCCGTACAGGTCTTCCAGGTCGATGACGCTCAGCAGGCAGGGGGTATCGGCGTGGAGGTTGGGGCCACGCAGGAAACGTTGTTCGAGGATGTGCACGAGGATGTCCCTATCGTTCTTTGTCTAATTGATTTGGGTGTTACGGGTAAGGCGCTGATACGGAGACAGCCGGTGCACTCCCAGTGGGCGCACCGGCTGCCGGAAACGTCGCAAGCTTCAAATGTCGAGCAGCTTGGTGTACATGCGCGTGGCCATCAGGCCGGCCGCGCTGTGGTGGTGGGCCGGCGACATCAGCTCGCCCAGCAAGGCCATCGCTTCGACCTTGCCGGCAGCGTTGGCCACCTGCTGTTCGAGCAGGGCCAGTTCGTTGTCGGTCTCGAGGTCGCGGCCGGCGCGGCGGCGGATCAGGCCGCGCTCGGGGTAGCTGCTGCTGCGGTCCTGGTGCTGGCTCAGGTTGTCCATGGTGCGCTGGCGCGCGCGGTGGGTCAGCATGCGCGGCTCTTTCGCGCCTTCGCGGCCATCCGGCGCGGTCAGGATCCAGTCCTTCAGCACCTGCTGCTCGTACGCGCTGAACACGCCGAACATCTCGGCACGCTCGCCGTGGATCAGGCGCCAGAAGCGGCTGTTTTCCACGTCTTCGCCACGCTTGATCCAGCCGGCGCTTTCCAGGGCGCCCAGGAAGCCGGGCACCTGCTCGGGCACCGCCAGCCAGTCGTTCACCGAACGGCCGGCCACGCGGCAGTAGTCGGAGTGCATGTTCTTGCCGGTGACGGCTTTCTGCACCAGGATGTCGATCAATTCGTCCTGCAGATCGAAGTCGGCGATCACGGAATTCGTGCTGGCGCCCAGTTCGTTCAGGCGGTAGCCGTCGAGCACGCGGCGATAGAACTCGGCGCGGTCGCCGACGCGCGGCATCAAATCGACCAGGGCCTGCAAGGCTTTCTGGGCATGGCCGGTGGCGGCGTTGTCGACCGTCACGTGCAGCGTGAAGTAATACGGGTCGATGCCGAATTCGTTCAGTTCGTAGGACGTGATCAGCAGGTGCAGCGGCAGCTGCTCGTAGCCGAGGTTGTAGCCGATGACTTCGGGCAGGAAGCGGTCGCCGCTATGGCCCAGGGCCAGCTGGATCGCGCCTTGCAGGAAGTGGTTGTCGCTCAGGTGCTCCCAGCCGTCGCAGCCGTGGGTGGCCAGCAGCTTGCGGTAGATGGTGACGTGGTTCTTGTCCGGCACGCCTTCGCCCAGCTCTTCGAGGTAGGTCTTGATGAGCGGGTGGAAGTCCGGGTTGTTCCAGTGACGCAGCATGCCGTACAGCCAGGCGCCGTCGACCAGCTTGGTCGGCGCGGCGGCCTTCAGGAAGTTCAGGGCATGGGCGCGGTTGCCGAAGTAGCGGCGCGGGGCGCCGGCCTTGCGCGCGTTCAGGTAGTCGCGGTATTCGAGGCCGACGGCGTCGGTGCGGGCCTGGATCCATTCCGGCAGCTGGGCCAGGGTGGGCGGCAGGTCGGCCGGAATGGCTTGCACGGCGGCGATCTGCGTGCGCAGGAAGTCTTCGGCGGCGCGGGCATTGCCCAGCGGGTCGGCCTGGAGGGCGAAATACAGGTCCTTCGCGGGCGTGGCCACCGGGTGGGCGGCGGTGCTGGCGCGGGCGACTTCAGGAACATCGGTAACGTACGAAGGCGTCATGGAATGCAGGTCCGATTCTTGTTGATTGATTACCAGAATTATCCCGGTTGGGCTATTCAGGGTGAATCGGCACGCGTGCTTCCACAGTGTAAGACAGGGATTACAAAAGTATAAAAGTATTAACGTAAAGTATTTTTATGTTTGTTTTTCGGTCAATCGCCGAAGGAAATGCCCAATTCGCGGGCAGTGGCGACCGTATCTCCGTTCACCTGCACGGTCTTGGTGCGTCCGGCCACCTGGGCCAGCGGCACCAGATCGATCGCCTGCCAGCCGAGCGCGACCATGACGCCGCCCTTCCCATCGGCCAGCGCGCGCACGGCGGCCGCGCCGAAGCGCGAGGCGCAGACGCGGTCGAACGCCGAAGGACTGCCGCCGCGCAGCAGGTGGCCGAGCACGACCGTGCGGCATTCCTTGCCGCTCAGGCGCGCCAGCTCGGCCTCCACCTGGGCGCCGATGCCGCCCAGGCGCTCGGCGCGTCCGACTTCGGCCCGGGCCTGCACGCTGCGCACGCCCTTCAGCGGCTGGGCGCCCTCGGCCACCACGACCACCGAATGGCGGTGGCCGCCCCGTTCGCGCCGTGCGATGGCCTGGGCCACGCTGGCCAGGTCGTAGGGAATCTCCGGGATCAGGATCGCGTGGGCGCCGCCGGCGATGCCCGCATGCAGGGCGATCCAGCCGGCATAGCGGCCCATCACCTCGACCACCATCACGCGGTGCTGGCTGTGCGCCGTCGTGTGCAGGCGGTCGATGCATTCGGTGGCGAAGCCGACCGCGGTGTCGAAGCCGAAGGTGGAAACGGTGTAGGCCAGGTCGTTGTCGATGGTCTTCGGCACGCCGACCACGCGCAGCCCGCGCCGGTGCAGGGCGTCGGCGATGCCCATCGAGCCGTCGCCGCCGATCACGACCAGGGCGTCCAGCCCGCGTTCGCGGCACAGGCGCACGACCTCGCCGGTGCGGTCCTGCTCGGCCAGGCTGCCGTCGGGCTGGCGGGTCGGATAGCGCAAGGGGCTGCCGCGGTTGGTGCTGCCGAGGATGGTGCCGCCGAGGTGGCCGATCGCGTGCACGTCTGCGCTTAACAGGCGCCGGACCGGCTCGCCGGCGCAGGTATCGGGCGCCAGCAGGCCGTTGAAGCCGTCGCGGATGCCGTGGCATTCCCAGCCGCGCCCGAGGGCGGCCAGCACCACCGAGCGGATGACCGCGTTCAGGCCGGGCGCGTCGCCGCCGCCGGTGAGCACGCCGATGCGGGCGATGCGGGCGACGCCTGCTTGCGCTTTGTTGGTCGAACCATCCGTCGTCACGGCTTGCCTCCGTTGCCCTGGTCCCGGGCCGAGCTTAGCATGGTGTCGTCAAGCTACGGTGCACGCTCGCGGGAACTCAAGTGCAGTGGCGGCAGGTCTAAGTTGATGAAGAGCCGGCATGTCGCCGGCGCGCAGGCGAACGTTCCCGAGGGAGAATGCCATGACCCAATCCCAGGTATTGATCGTCGGCGCCGGCCCCAGCGGCCTGGTGCTGGCGCTGTGGCTGAACCGGATGGGCGTCGACGTGCGCATCGTCGACGCCGCCGCCGGCCCCGGCACCACCTCGCGCGCGCTGGCGGTGCAGGCGCGCACCCTGGAACTCTACCGCCAGCTCGACCTGGCGCTGCCCGTGCTCGACAACGGCTACGCGGTCGAGGCCTTCAATGTCTGGGCCGAGGGCGAGCACAAGGCGCGCATCGAACTCGGCGCGATCGGCGCCGGCGTCACGCCCTACCCTTTCCTGCAGATCTACCCGCAGGACAGGCACGAGCGCATGCTGTGCGCGCGCCTGCAGGAGGCCGGCGTGCAGGTCGAGCGGCAATGCACGCTGGAAGGCTTCCGCGAGGACGGCGACGCCGTCGTGGCCCAGCTGCGCAACGCCGCCGGCAACGAGGAGCAGTGCGAGGCGCGCTACATCGTCGGCTGCGACGGCGCGCGCTCGAAGGTGCGCGAGATCATCGGCGCCGGCTTCCCCGGCGGCACCTACCGCCAGGTGTTCTACGTCGCCGACATCGAGGGCGAAAGTCCGGCCCTGAACGGCGAGCTGAACATCGATCTCGACGAGTCCGACATCCTGGCCGTGTTCGCCATGGCGCCGCGTGGCGCCGGGCGCCTGGTCGGCACCGTGCGCGACGAGCGCGCCGACCATGCCGAGACGCTGAGCTTTGCCGACGTCAGCGGGCGCGCCATCGACAATCTGATGATCAGCGTGCATAAGCTGAACTGGTTCTCGACCTACCGCGTGCACCACCGTGTGGCCGAGCGCTTCCGCCGCGGGCGCGCCTTTCTGGTCGGCGACGCCGGCCACATCCACAGTCCCGCCGGCGGCCAGGGCATGAACACCGGCATCGGCGACGCCATCAACCTGGCCTGGAAGCTGGCCGCCGTGGTGCAAGGCCGCGCGCCCGACGCCCTGCTCGACAGCTACGAGGCCGAACGCCTGCCCTTTGCGCGGCGCCTGGTCGACACCACCGACCGCGTGTTCAGCTTCATCACCGCCGACGGGCCGATTGCCGAGATCGTGCGCACCGGCGTGGCGCCGCGTTTGCTGCCGCTGCTGGCCAGGCTGCCGCTGACGCGCGAGTATTTCTTCCGCACGATTTCGCAGACGGTGATCCACTACCGCCACGCGCCGCTGAACGCGGGCACGGCCGGCAAGACCCACGGCGGCGACCGCCTGCCCTGGGTGAGATTCGAGGAAGGGGGTACGGCGCAGGATAACTACGCGCCCTTGCCGAAACCCGGCTGGCAGGCCCACGTGTACGGGCAGGCGCGGCCCGAGCTGATGCAATGGTGCGACCACCAGCGCGTGCCGCTGCGCCAGTTCGCATGGACCGACGCCTGCGCGCACACCGGCCTGGCGCGCGACGCCATCTACCTGCTGCGGCCCGACACCTATGTCGGCCTGGCCGCCGGCACGCCTTCGGTCGGCGCGCTCGATGAATACCTGCGCGCGAATGCGCTGACGCTGCATCGCTGACGCCGCGCAGGCAGGCCGGGTCGACACGCCAAATTGACGAGCGGCAAAGCTGCGCCGCCCGGGTCCGATTAGGCGGAAGATGGTTCGTACAAGCTGGCGCCGTCGGCTGCGTGCGCCGGCCTGCCATTCGTCAACCATCATTGGAGCCCCATGGACCTCACCGTCAACAACAGCACCACTTCCGCCTTCCTCGTCACCGTCTTCGCCGAACTGCAGGACGGCAGCTTCGTCGCCAAGGTCATGCCGGAAACCGGCGTACCCTACACTCCCTACTGGGACAACGAAGTCGACCAGGTGATCGTCTACATCTCGCCGGACGACGAGCAACTGGCCGCCATCCTGGCCGCCCTGAACGAGCGCCGCCTGCCGTTCAAGGACCTGCAGAACTACGGCTCGGTGGCCGGCGGCACCTCGACGATCCCGGTCTGACCCGAGGCCCACGAGATACCGCCTCGCCCTGGCAAGGCAAGGCGAGGAAAACGGTATCGGCGAAGGCTGAGGTCGCGGCTCAGGCGCCGCGCGCCTGGCGCACCGCCGGCGCGCTGCGCGTCACCAGCACCGTGGCGATGCGCCGGTCCAGTACCTCGGCCACCTCGAAGCGCAGCTTGTCGAGTTCCACCGCCTGCCCCACTTCCGGCAGCGTGCCGAAGCGCTCCAGCATGAAGCCGGCCAGCGAGGTGTAGTCGTCGTTCTCGCTCACCAGCGCGTCGGTGCCCAGCACCTGCTCCAGGTAGTGCAGATCGGCGCTGCCGTCCACGCGCCAGCGGTCTTGTCCCTCCACGCGCACCACCGGCAGTTCGTCCTCGTCGGGGAATTCGCCGGCGATCGCTTCCAGGATGTCGATCGGCGTCACCAGGCCCTGGATGGTGCCGTATTCGTCGGCGATCAGGACCACCTGGCCGTGCGAGCGCTTCAGCGTGTCCATCACCTGCAGCACGCCGCTGGCGTCGGGCACGATGATCGGCGGGCGCACGTGGGCCGGGTCGACTTGCCCGGCATGGGTCAGGTCCGCCATCAGGTCTTTCGCGCGCGCCACGCCGACGATGTCGTCGAGTTCGCCGCGGCAGACCGGGAAGAAGCCGTGCGGTGTGTCGAGCAGCTGGGTGCGGATGGTGGCGGCGTCGGCTTCCAGGTCGATCCAGGAGATGTCGGAGCGGTTCGTCATGATCGAGCGGATCGAGCGCTGCGACAGGCTGAGCACACCGCTGACCATGTTGCGCTCTTCCGGCTCGAAGGCGTCTTCCTGCAGCGCGTCCTTGGCGTCGGCCGTGCCGCCGGCCGCCGCGCCCGGCGTCGCGCCGAGCAGGCGCAGCACGGCATCGGCGGTGCGTTCGCGCAGCGGCAGGTGCGACTGGTGTTTCGCGAAGTTGCGGTGCGCCAGCTGGTTCAGCGCCTCGATCAGCACCGAGAAGCCGATCGCCGCGTACAGGTAGCTCTTCGGAATATGGAAGCCGAAGCCCTCGGCGATCAGCGACAGGCCGATCATCAGCAGGAAGCTCAGGCACAGCACCACCACGGTCGGGTGAGCGTTCACGAAGCGGGTCAGCGGCTTCGAGGCGAACAGCATCACGCCCATCGACACCACCACGGCCGCCATCATGACGCCGAGTTCGTCGACCATGCCGACCGCCGTGATCACCGAGTCGAGCGAGAACACGGCGTCGAGCGCGATGATCTGGGCCACCACCACGCCGAAGGCGGCAAACTCCACCGGGCCGGCCTGCGCATGGGTCTTGCCTTCGACCCGCTCGTGCAGTTCCACCGTCGCCTTGAACAGCAAAAACAGGCCGCCCAGCAGCAGGATCAGGTCGCGGCCTGAAAAACTCAGGCTGCCCACCGTGAACAAGGGCTCGGTCAGCGACACGATCCAGGAGATCATGGTCAAGAGCCCCAGGCGCATCAGCATCGCCAGGCCCAGGCCCAGCAGGCGCGCCTTGTCGCGCTGGTGCGGCGGCAGCTTTTCGGCCAGGATGGCAATGAAAATCAGGTTGTCGATGCCGAGGACGATCTCGAGCACGACGAGGGTCAGGAAACCCACCCAGATATTCGGATCGGATAGCCATTCCATGGTCACTGCCCCGCTTGTGGTTGGATGAGCGATTGTAATGGTCTTGCCGCTTGCCGGTCGCACGCAAGCGGCGCGCAGGCGGTATCATGACGCCTCAGTTCCAGGAATCCCATTTGCACACGCTTTTCCCACCTCCCATATCACAAACGAGCGCATGACCCAGGCCGACGATCACGACCAGGATTACCAGAGCAGGCGCCAGTTCGCCGCGCTGTTCCAGGAGGCGCCGATGTGCATGGCCCTGCTGCATGGACCCACGCACCAGGTGGAATTCGTCAACCCGGGCTACCAGCGCCTGGTCGGCGCGCGCGACATCGTCGGCCGGCCCATCGCCGAGGCGCTGGACGACGCCGCCACCCAGGGCTACGTCCACATCCTCGACCAGGTCTACCGCGAAGGCCTGCCCTACGCGGCCAACGGCGCCCGCTATGTGGTACAGGCGGTCCCTGGCGGCCCTGCCGTCGAACGCTACGTCGACTTCGTGTTCCAGCCGGTGCGCGGCCGTTCCGGCGAGGTCGGCGGCGTGCTGGTGCTCGGTTCCGACGTTACCGAGCGCGTACTCGGCGAACGGCGGCGCGATGCCCTGGCGCGCCTGACCGACGCCCTGCGCGACTTGCGCACGCCCGAGGACATTACCTATTGCGCCGCGCGCATCCTGGGCGAGACCCTGGGCGCCAGCCGCGCCGGCTTCGGCCTGATCGGGGCCGCCGGCGACACCGTGCACATCGACCGCGACTGGTGCGCCGAGGGCGTCGAGAGCCTGGCCGGCGCCATCGACCTGCGCCAGTTCGGCAATTTCATCGACGAGCTGCGCGCCAACCGCCCGGTGGTGATCCGCGATGCCGACGCCGACCCGCGCACCCAGGAAGCGGCCGAATCGCTGGCCGCCCTGAGCGCGACCGCCTTTGTCGACCTGCCGGTGGTCGAGGACGACCAGCTGGCGGCGCTGATCTTCGTGAACGCCGCCGGCCCGCGCGACTGGTCGGCGCAAGACCTGGCCTTGATGCGCGAAGTGGCCGAGCGTACCCACACCGCCAGCCAGCGCCTGCGCACCGAGATCGCCCTGGCCGCCAGCGAGGCCATGTTCCGCACCATCACCAACGCCATGCCGCAGATGGTGTGGTCGACCCTGCCCGACGGCTTCCACGACTATTACAACGACCCTTGGTACGAGTTCACCGGCATGGTCCCGGGCAGCACCGACGGCGTGCACTGGGCCGACGTGTTCCACCCCGACGACCGCGACCGCGCTTGGCGCGCCTGGCGCCACAGCCTGGCCACGGGCGACACCTACGAGATCCAGTACCGCCTGCGCGACCGCCACGGCAACTACCGCTGGGTGCTGGGGCGCGCGCTGCCGGTGCGCGACGACAGCGGCGCTATCGTGCGCTGGATGGGCACCTGCACTGACATCGACGACCAGAAGATGGCCGAGCACGCCCTGCGCCTGGCGAACCAGCGCAAGGACGATTTCCTGGCCATGCTGGCGCATGAACTGCGCAATCCGCTGGCGCCGATCAGCACCGCCGCCCAGGTGCTGCGCCTGCGCCAGGGCGACGCCGCCTACGCGCTGCGCGCCGGCGAGATCATCGAGCGCCAGGTGCGCCACATGACGGAGCTGGTCGACGATCTGCTGGACGTGTCGCGCGTCACGCGCGGGCTGGTGCAGATGGAACGCGAGCCGGTGGAACTGCGCGCGGTGGTCGACAGCGCCGTCGAACAGGTGCGCCCGCTGATCGATGCGCGCCACCATGCGCTGGCGGTGGACCTGCCGGATGCGCCGGTATTCGTGTCCGGCGACCGCACGCGCCTGGTGCAGGCGGTGTCGAATTTGCTGAACAACGCCGCGAAATACACCCAGCAGCATGGCAGCCTGCGCGTGGCGCTGCTGGTGCAGGATGGGCAGGCGGCGATGTCGGTGACGGACAACGGCAGCGGCATCCCGCCCGGCCTGCTGCCGCATGTGTTCGATCTGTTCACCCAGGGCGAACGCACGCCGGACCGGGCCCAGGGCGGGCTCGGATTGGGCCTGACGCTGGTGAAGAGCATCGCCGGGCTGCATGGCGGCGCCGTGACCGCCGACAGCGAGGGACAGGGCCAAGGCAGCGTGTTCACGATCACGTTGCCGAAGATCGCGGCGCCGGTTGCCGACGCTGCGGCCGGCGGTAACGCCCTGCCGTCGGCCGGCGCCGGACGGCGGCTGCGCATCACCGTGGTCGACGATAACCGCGACGCCGGCGCCTCGCTGGCCGCCGCGCTCGAAGCGCAGGGGCACACGGTGAGGCTGTTCGACGACGCCGAGGCTTTGTTGGCAGATAGCGGGCCAGCCACCGACGCCGCGAACGCGGACGTGTACGTCCTCGACATCGGGCTGCCGCGCATCGACGGCTACCAGCTGGCGCGCGAATTACGCCAGCGGCCCGGCAGCCGCGACGCGCTGCTGATTGCCCTCACCGGCTACGGCCAGGCGCACGACTTCACGCTGTCGAAAGGCGCGGGGTTCGATCATCACCTGGTCAAGCCGGCGAATCTGGAGCAGCTGGAGCGAATACTCATTGGGTGGGCCGCGGCGTAGGGTGGGTTCTTGAACCCACCAGGCAGGTTGTACGCCATGCACCATCACGGTGGGTTCGAGAACCCACCAGGCAGGTACGCCATGCACCATCATGGTGGGTTCGAGAACCCACCCTACGCGTGTCAGAACAACGCGCCCTGCCTGCTGGTCAGGCGCGCAAAGCTGTCGCCCATGAACGGCAGGATCGCATCCGCGATCGGTTCCAGCTGCCTTGTCAGGTAGTGCTCGTAGTCGATGGTCGAGCGCAGCGCTTCCAGCGGCTCGGGTCCGGACACCGTCATCACATAGCGTATCCAGCCGCCGCCCTTGCGGTACAGCGCCGGCTTGCCCTGGCGCAGATAGTGTTCGTCGGCGATGCGCGCCGCGCGCACGTGCGGCGGCACATTCTTTTCGTACTCGTCGAGCCGGCGGCGCAGGCGCTTGCGGTACACCAGCGCATCGTCGCACTCGCCCGCCAGCAACCGCGCCACGGTGTCGCGCACATAGTCCTCATACGGCTCGCCCTTGAAGATGCGCAGGTACAGCGCCTGCTGGAAGCCCTGGGCCAGCGGCGTCCAGTCGGTGCGCACGGTTTCCAGGCCCTTGTAGACCATCTCCTCGCCGCCGTCGGCGGTGGCCGTCAACCCGGCATAGCGCTTCTTGCTGCCCTCGTCCGAACCGCGCACGGTCGGCATCAGGAAGCGCCGGTAGTGCGCTTCGTATTCGAGTTCCAGCACGCTGTCCAGGCCCAGCTCGATCTTCAAATGGGTTTGCCAGTAGTTGTTCACCTGCGCCACCAGCGCGCGGCCGATGCGCTCGGCCTCGGCATCGTCGTGGGCGGCGCCGAGCCAGACGAAGGTCGAATCGGTGTCGCCATAGATCACCTGGTAACCCGCTTCCTCGATCAGTTCGCGCGTGCGGTGCATGATGGCGTGGCCGCGCAGCGTGATCGACGAGGCCAGGCGCGGGTCGAAGAAGCGGCAGCCGTAGGCGCCGAGCACGCCGTAGAAGGCGTTCATGATGATCTTCAGCGCCTGCGACAGCGGCGCATTGGCTTCGCGCTTGGCCGCCTCGCGCCCTTCCCACACGCCGCGCACGATGCCCGGCAGGCAGTGGCGGGTGCGCGAGAAGCGCGCGCCGCGAAAGCCCGGCACGGTGTCCACGCCGGCTTCCTCCTCGCGCAAGCCCTCGACCAGGCCGACCGGGTCGATCAGGAAGGTGCGGATGATCGAGGGGTACAGGCTCTTGTAGTCCAGCACCAGCACCGAGTCGTACAGGCCGGAGCGCGAATCCATCACGAAGCCGCC
>Ga0209023_10005599_pt1 | contig 13666 bp, 14 predicted proteins | sample LakOneMetagenome_FD_187468 | JGI IMG/M metagenome (GOLD analysis project Ga0209023, IMG submission 187468) | Freshwater and sediment microbial communities from Lake Erie, Canada (SPAdes) (version 2) | ecosystem: Environmental > Aquatic > Freshwater > Lentic | place: Lake Erie, Canada...
CGGACCGTTGCGGCGGAAGAACAGCCGCATGGGATCGCCCTCCGGCGCCATTTCACTGTAGCCCAGATTTTGTAGATGGCGCTCCATGGCAGCGAAGTCGCCGACGCGGGCGGCGAAATGAATGTCGCCCGGGTTGAGTTCCGGGCGCCGGAAATGGCCGTTCGGATTGACCGTCAGATGGATTTCGAGGGCGCCGGCAGCAAGCCACGCGCCGTCGCTGCGAAAGGCCGGACGGGCGATGGGCCGAAAGCCCAGAACGCCTTGATAGAAGGCGATGGACCGCGCCAGATCGTGCGTTGCCATGGAGACGTGGTCGAAAACTTCGAGCTGCATGGTAACGAACTCCTGGCAGGGGGAAGAGCGGTATCTACGGCGCCTTCGCTTCGGCGCCCTCGGCCTTCGCCGGCGGCAGGACGGGCGGCGGCGGCTGACGGGGAAACTGCTCCAGCTTCGGATCGATGAAGGCATAGGGCGGCGCATCCGTCACCCAGATCGCCATGCTCGGGGCAAGCCCGTGCCCGGTGTCGAGGAAGCTGAGCCGCAATGTCCGGAGGTGCGGCCGTGCCGATGACTGGCTCATCACGGGCGACCCGCAGCCGGGGCAAAAATGCTGTGTCAGCCGGTTCCCGCTTGCGGCGGTGTATTCATGCGATGCGAGGGTGCCGCTCAATGCGATGTCCTCGACACGGAACATGGCGTTTCGCGTCGGGCCCCCGGCCGCAACCTGCTGACACTGGCGACACCAGCATTCGCGCACGGCGACGGGCTCGCCGGAAATGGTTGCGCACACCGCGCCACACGCACATCGGGCAGAGTATGGCGAGCTCATTCCCGTAACCCTCCAGTTGGCCGGCGGTCAGAGGACGCCCGGCACTGCATCCTACTATACCCTATGCCCCTCGGGCAGGAAGGAGCGATCCGTCTGGGCCGCCATGCTGAAGGCGACGGTCCGCCGGCAACCCGGAGGTGACCAACCGGAAGCCGGCAAAGGCCCCTGGATCATCGACCGGCCGAAGTTTGATGTGGAACGCCGAAGCCCGCTATTCGGGCATCATGTCGGGCGCGCCCTTCGGAAACCTGGCGATGATCTCGGGATCGAGATTGAAAGTGGCAGCGACCATTTCCGGCGGAGAATGGGCAAGCCAGTTGGAGAATGAAACCTCTTCGTAGCTGGGAGCCCGGAACACGGCAAGCATGACCAGGTCGGTGTCTCCGGTGTTCTCTATGTAGTGGCCCAGACCCTTTTTGACATAGCCGATGTCGCCGGGGTGGAAATTGGCGGTGTTGGCGGATGGGCCGGCATCGAACACCGTCATGCGGCCGGTGCCCTTCAGGTAGTATTGCCACTCATCGGCGTTCGGGTGCCAGTGCATGGTGCGCATTGCGCCGGGCCTTATGGTCACCAGGCCGGCCGCGACGGTCGTTGCTACCTTGAAGTTCGAACTGTCGGCGATCTGCACGAAGCCGCCCTGGTTGTCGCTGACCTTTGGCGCCCGGGACAGGGAGAAGGTGAACGGGTTCTCCGGCACCCCGGCCTTGCTGGCCATGGCGTTGCGCACTTCGGCCAGCGGTGCCGGAACCTTGCCCTGGAAGATCCAGCGATTCTGCAGCGGGATGTTCTTGAAGGCCTCGGCTGGCACGCCGAAGTTCTTCGCCAGCACCTCGGGTGGCGTATGCGCCATCCAGTCCGTCGCCGGCAGCGTGTTGAACTCCGAGGACACGCCGTTGTCGAAGGCAAGAACGAACTGCGCTCCGTCGGGACCGAGGCCCTGCAGGGAATGCGGCATGCCGGCGGGGAAGTACCACAGGTCGCCTTCGGTGACGTCGGCCACATAGGGTCGGCCCTGCGCATCGAGCACCGTGACACGGCAATTGCCATAGGTCATGATCGCCCACTCAGCCTGCTGGTGCCAGTGCAGTTCACGAATTCCACCAGCGGAAAGGCGCATGTCGACGCCGGAGATCTCCGTCGAGATCGCGAAATCGGCCTGGGTGACCTGCCGCCCCCAGCCGCCATCCTGAACGCGCCGCTGTGCGAGGTTAAACGACGCCCAGAACTCCGGCATGCTGCCGACATCGGTCGCCGGCGGGTCGAGAAATGTCGGCATGGTGGAGGCGAGGCCACTGTCGTGCGGACCCGGAATCGTCAGGCTGTCGGGTTGGGTGACGTTGACGGCACCCTGCGGCGGCTGGTCGGGATTGCCGAAGCTGGCAGCACGCGCGATCGTTGCGCCGATGGCAGCCCCACTCGCGGCAGTGGCGGCGAGAACCCCGCGCCGAGATATTCTATTCATGGCCGTAATTCCCCCACTTGACCGGATGCCCCGCCTATCCGGACATCCTGGGCGAAAGATAGCCGCGGTTCTCGGCGGCGAGCAATACCAGCGGCCCCGGAAATCTCACAGCGACACCCTTCACCATGTGGCGAGTGTCGCGCCGCCGGGCATCGAATGCAGCAGAAAGTGGACGCCGCCGCGGCGTGGAGTAGGGTGATCGCCGGGCGAGGCGGGAGTGGAATGACGAATCAGCATGTACCGAACTCTGGCAGCCGCCTTGCGGTCGGCACCGTCATCGTCCTGATCTCGACCATCGTCTGGGCGTCGGCGGGCCTGTTCGTGAGGCTGCTGCCCTTCGACATCTGGAGCATCATCGTCTGGCGCAATTGTTTCGCGGTGCTCTTCGTGGGGGGCTACGTTCTCTATCGCCTGCGCGGCGAGACGCTTGTGGCCATCCGTAAGCTGGGCCGGCCGGGCTGGTTCGCGACGGCTTGCTCGACCTTCACCATCATCGCCTTTCCGGCGGCGTTCCAGCACGCGAGCGTCGGGAATGTGGTGACGATCTACGCGTCGCTTCCCTTCGTGACCGCAGCGCTGGAGTGGCTTCTGTACCACTCCAGGCCGTCGCTCGCGACGCTGGCGGCCGGAGCGCTGGCTCTTGCCGGCATTGCCATCATGGTCGGGCCCACGGCGGGAGGTCCGCAACTCGGCGATCTGCTGGCGCTGCTGTCGACAATCAGCATGGCGCTGATGACCGTGACCATCCGTCGCCATAGCCACATCAACATGCTGCCCGTGGCGCTCCTGTCGATCTTCATCAGCGGGTTCATTGCCTGGCCCCTGGCCCAGCATCTGGGCGACTTCGGCACACGGGACTTCGTCGTGGCAGCGGGCTTCGCGCTGTTTCCTCTGACCCTCGGGCTGATGCTCTATGTAATCGGGTCTGCCCTCATCCCGGCAACGCTCTCGGCACTCATCCAGACGCTGGAAGCACCCTTCGGCGTTTTCTGGGCCTGGATCGGCGTCGCCGAAGTGCCGCCCGCTGCGACAATGATCGGCGGGGTGCTCGTTCTCTGCGGCGTGTTCGGGAGACTGCTGCTCGAGTCGTCAGACCCCGACACGGACAACGTCACCTGACGTCCAGGCCGCGAGTTCGCGGCCTTTCACCTGCGCCGGCGGATATGCTGGATCAGTTCATCTTCCGCCCTGCTGTCCGACTCTGACGTGAGGGCGCGTGCCAGGCGTTCATGCTGCTCGACCATCCGTGAAATGGACGTTTCACTGCGGATCTCCCAGCCAAAGACGATCCAGATATGACGCGCGATGGCCTGCCACAGCGTCGTTGCAATGCGGTTGCCGGAAAGTTCACAGAGTTGCCGGTGAAAATCGATGTCGGCATGATTGATGGCGACCAGGTCTCCCACCCTTATCTTCTGAGCCAGGATCGCGATCTTGCTTGCCAGCACGGGTGCCAGCTGGCCGATGCGGTCCGGATCGGCGCGCAGCGACCGCACCGCCAGGGTCTCGACGGCGATGCGGGCATCGCAGATTTCATTGATGACCTTTTCGTTGACTTCGATCACCGACAGTCCACGGTGCGGCTCGCCCTGCAAAATGCCCTGGGTCGTCAGGATCTTGAATGCCTCGCGAACCGGCACGCGGCTGACCTTGAGGCGCGCCGCGATTTCGGTCTCCAACATGCGCTCGCCCGGCGCAAGTTTTCCCAGGCCAATGGCCTCCACCAGATTGTCGGCCACCTGTTCGGCAAGACTCTTGCGCCGCTCGAACGTCACGACGGGTTCATGGGTAATCTGAAGTTTTTGAGTTTTGGTCATGGTCTTCGATTCACTGTCCACAACCTAGTAGGCGGTCGGGTCCTGCGCGTCTACCGGATTCGTCAGCTTGTATACATTTAGCTTGAATATATTGATGATCCCGCCTATCAAGAACCGCCACGCAGTGGCGGAGACCCAGGAACGGACGTCCCGCCGACCGGGCAGGAGGAAATCATGCGCCTTTCATTGCTTGCAAACGTCATTGCCGTCGGGCTGGGCCTCAGCCTGATTGCACCACAGTCCGCTCGTGCAGATGATACTGATGTGCCCGCCCCCGGGGTCAGCAAGAGAATCGACGAGATCAAGGCCAGGGGCACGCTGCGCGTCGGCGTCCTGGGCGAGTCGCCGTGGCTGGTTGAGAACACTTCCGGATCGGGCGAGCCATTTTCCGGGCCGTCCTGGGTTCTCGCGAAAGCCTACGCAGACCGCCTCGGCGTGAAGCTCGAGACCGTGCCCGTCAGCCATGAAACCAAGGTGCCGATCATCGCCACGGGCCAGGTCGACGTCACCATTGCGCCGCTGTCGATCACCGATGCCCGCAAGAAGGTCGTCGATTTCGTTGTCTACTCCAAGTCCAGCCTGTGCCTCGCCGGCCTCAAGTCCGATCCCAAGCTGGCAAACGTGAAGACGGTCGACGATCTCAACAGCCCCGACCTCACCATTGCCTATTATGTCGGAACGCCGCCGGAAACCTGGGTGCCGCAGCGCTTTCCGAAGATCGTGGCGCGGGGCGTGAGCGGATCGGGTGCGGTGGCACCCATCGAGGAGCTCATGTCCAAGCGCGCCGACATCGTCACCTTCGACAATGTCAAATGGCCCGAAGTGCAGAAGGCCGTTCCGGACCTCAAGGTCTATCCCGAGGACTGCCTGCATTCCGACGAGATGGCGACCCCCGTCGGCCAGGCCATCGACAAGAACCAGCCCGAACTGCTGGCCTGGATGACAGCCGTGGAGAAGGCCGTTCATGCCGATGTCGACGCCGAGGAAATGCGGGTGATCAAGGGCCAATGACGCGCCGGGCAAACTGCGCAATTGTGCTGGCTTGCCCGCTTGAAACCTGAGGCACGTTCGTGATGGGCTGGGATATGACTGTCGATCTCAGCCCATTGCTGAACAACTGGCGGTTCCTGCTGGGGGGCGTTGAAACAACGCTCCTCCTCAGTTTCCTGTCGATTGTGCTGGGAACGGTGGTCGGGGTCGGCGTGGGAATTGCCCGCTGCTATGCCGTCCGGCCGGTCGCCGCGATCCTGGCCTTCTACGTCGACAGCATGCGTGCGATCCCCCTGCTGGTCATCCTGGTCTGGACCTTCTTCGCCTTGCCCTTGCTCACCCCCTATTCGATGACGCCCTTCGCCGCCGGCGTTCTGGGCATCGGACTGCATCTGGCTGCCTTCGTCTCTGAGGTCGTGAGGGCGGGCCTGCTGTCCATCCGGCCCGGACAAATGCAGGCCGCGCTCGCCATGGGGATGAGCCGGACCCAGGCCGTCCGCCTCATCCTTCTGCCACAGGCCCTCATCCGCATGATCCCGGCCTTCGGCTCTCTCGTGGTCATCACCATCAAGGACAGCGCCATCGCCTCGGTCATCGCCGTTCCGGAACTGATGCGGCAAAGTCAGATCATCGTCGGGAAAACCTATCGGCCGCTCGAGGTCTTCACCTTCGTCCTGATCGTCTATTTCCTCCTCTGCTGGCCGGTGGCCAGGGGCATCGACAGGATCTACCGCCGGCTGGCGCCGCTGGGCGCGTCATGAGGTTCGACTGGTCCGTCATCACCGACAACTGGCCGCTGCTCCTCTACGGGGCCGGCAACACGATCCTGCTTGCCGTCTGCACCATGGCCCTGGCGCTGCCCGGCGGCCTGATCCTGGCGGCGTTGCGAATGACGCCATGGGCACCCGTCAGGGGCTTTGCCACCGCATTCGTGGAGTTCTTTCGCACCACGCCGGTGATCCTGCAGGTCTACTGGGTCTTCTATGTATTGCCGGTGATGACGGACATACGGCTCTCGGCCTTCGGCACGGGTCTGGCGGCTCTCACCCTGAATGTGTCGGCTTTCAACTCCGAGACCTTCCGGGCCGGATTGAATTCGATCCGGCCCGGCCAGCGCAATGCCGGACTGTCGCTTGGAATGAGCGGCTGGCAAGTCCTCCGCCTGGTGGTGTTGCCGCAGGCTGTGCCGCGCGTTCTGCCGGCCCTCGCCAGCACCTGGGTATCGTTGTTCAAGGACACCTCGCTGGTGTCCGTCATCGCCATCGAGGAACTCTCCTATGTCGGCTTGCAGCTCCGGGCACAATCATTTCGGGTTCTTGAGGTCTTGACGGCAATGGCTGTTCTCTACTGGATCATGGGCTACCCCCAGGCAAAGCTCGTCGACTGGATCCACCGCCGCATCAAGGTGGCAGAATGACGGCCGGCATCGCGCCCATCGTCGGGATCACCAAGGTTTCGAAGCGCTTCGCAGCGGTGCAGGCACTTGCCGAAGTGTCGCTGAGCGTCGACCGCGGCGAAGTGGTATGCCTCATCGGGCCCAGCGGATCCGGCAAATCGACCCTCCTGCGAACGATCAACGGCCTCGAGCCCATCGACAGCGGTACCGTGACATTCGATGGCATCGATGTTCATGCGCGCGGCACCGACATCCGCAAGATCCGGCAGCGCATGGGAATGGTCTTTCAGAACTTCGAGCTCTTTCCGCACATGACGGTCCGCTCCAATGTGATGGTGGGGCCCGAGAAGGTGCTTCGCCTGCCTGCTGGCGAAGCCAGGGAGCGTGCCGACTTGCTGCTGGCAAAGGTCGGCCTGAGGGAAAAGGCCGACGCGCATCCCGCGCAGCTGTCCGGCGGGCAGCAGCAGCGTGTTGCCATTGCCCGGGCGCTCGCCATGCAGCCAGCCGTGATGCTGTTCGACGAGCCCACCTCTGCACTTGACCCGGAAACGATCGGCGAAGTCCTGAACGTGATGAAACGTCTCGCCGACGAAGGCATGACCATGATCGTCGTCACCCACGAGATGAGCTTTGCGCGCCGCGTGGCAGATCGCATCGCGGTGTTCGACCATGGCCGCATCATCGAGGTGGGGCCGCCCGAGCAGATCTTCGAGCACCCGACGGTTCAGCGCACGCAAGAATTCCTGAGCCATCTCGGCTGGGATGCCGCCCCGAAAACGCAATCTTGATAGCGACAGCACAGGAGTTCCAGAATGAAGATCACCAGTGTCGAGTGCCATGTGCTCTTGGCTCCGAACATGAGCACGGGGTCGACGTCATCCGCACAGGACAGCTTCATTCTCATCATTCGTACCGATGAAGGGCTCTTCGGAATTGGCGAATCCGACGTCAATCCCTGGATCGCCAGGGCCTGCATCGAGGCGCCCGGCACCCACACCATGGGTCTTGGGATCAAGGAGACCCTGATCGGGGCCGACCCGCTGGATCAGGATCTGTGGCAGCGGCTCTATGTCGGCACTGCAATGAACGGCCGGCGTGGAGCCGTGATCCATGCGCTCGGCGCCGTCGATATGGCACTGTGGGACATTCGCGGCCAGGCGGCAGGCAAGCCCATATACGAACTTCTCGGGGGAGCACGGCAGGAGTTTGTCGTTCCCTATGCTTCCCTTCAACCGGCCGGACGGCGCTGGGAAGAATACCGCGATTCACTTTGCGAATGGGCGGAAAAGGCGAAGGGCCTGGGCTTCAAGGCCGTCAAGGCAGAGGTCACCATGAACGGCCCCTATGCGCATGATGGCATGCGCGAGCCCTACGAGCATCATACGCGCGTGGTGGAGGCGGTACGCAAGACACTGGGACCCGACATCGCACTGATGGTCGACGTGCAATACATGTGGCCTGACGCCGAAACGGCGCTCCGCACGGTGAAGGACTGGGCCGAGTTCAACATCTTCTTCCTGGAAACGCCGATCTGGATCGACCGGCTGGATGAATATGCCCGGCTGCACGACGAGGCACCGATGCCCATCGCCGCAGGCGAATGGCAGGCAACCCGCTTCGAGTTCGAAGACCTGATGGTGCGCGGAAAGATCGATGTCGCCCAGCCCGATGTCGGCCGCGTCGGCGGCTTCGGCGAGGCGAAGGCCGTCTGCGAAATGGCTGCAGAGAAGGGACGCATCATTGTCCCGCATTGCTGGAAGACCGGAGTCTCGGTCACCGCAACGGCCCATCTTGCCTTCAACACACCCCATTGCCGGTTCATCGAATACCTGCCCCCGGAACTGTGTACGGAAACCCTGCGGAGAGAGCTTGCAATCGACGGGTTCTCCTTCAAAGCCGGCCGGATCGAGCCACCGACGAAGCCCGGCCTGGGCGCCGAGCTCAACATGCAGGCTCTCAAGGCATTTGCAGTGACTTGATCGGCCTCATTCATGCCACTGTCCGCCGGGGGCGGCGGGTGGCCGCGTCGATGACGTGAGGACGCGCGCCCCCACGGGCGACGTCTGGGGCGGTCCCCGGGTGACTTCGGGCTCACAGTGCCCGGATGTATATCCTCACGGCGTCCTGAACGTGCCGGAAGCGATCGCCGCCGAGGTGCTTGCCGCCGAACCATCTCGTGACCACCACGATGTGGTCCTTCAGCCCTTCCCTTTCGAGCATCCGGAGGATGATCATGCCGGCGCCGGCTTCCCCGTCATCGTTCTTGAGCATCTGCTGGCCGCAGATGAGACCCCAGGAATTATGGGTGGCCTTGGCAAACTTCTTGTGGCGCTTCAGGTCTGACAGAAACACCCGCGCTTCGTCGCCGGAGTGGCAGGGACCGCCGGAGACGGCATATCTCGAACCGCGATCCGTGATGACGTTGTCGAGAACGATCATGCCCGCCAGCCTTGGTGCCCGCCATCCGGTTCGCATGGCGATAGCCGTGGTCTTGGCGTGGCAACCCCTTTGGCCGCAAATGGGCAACAGAGAGCTGTCGATGGGGCGGCGCAACGATCATACATCCTGGCCATCAGCAGGCGCTGGCGTTCACTGACCGCCGATAGTCTTCAGGCGCCACCCCGGTTGCCTTGCGGAAGGCGCGCGAGAAATTCGCCGGTGCCGAGTAGCCGAGTTCGGTCGAGATGTCGGTGATCGATGCATCGGTTCCGCGCAGCAGCTCGGCGGCCCGCCGGGCACGGATGGCGTTTCCAAGACTCCGGAAGTCGGTGCCATGTTCCTGCAGCGACCGCTGCAGCGTCCGCCTGCCGATGTCGAGCGCATGTGCCGCGCCATCGAGCGAAACCACGCCGGCCAGCACCTGCGTCCAGATCTGCGCGGAAATGACACCGACCAGATCGCGGCGGCTCGCGGGGTCGAGCCTGGCCCGCGCCAGATCGTCGACGGTCATCAGCCGCCTGCGGGAGAAGCGGGGCCGCGTGGCGCCGAGAAGACCGGCGTCGAAGCACACGGCGGTCGCAGGGGCATCGAAAATGACCGGGCAGCCGAAGGTTTCCTCGAAGCGGGCGGCGGGCCTGGTCCGCGCAATGTCGAGTTCGATGCGCAACGGCTTCCAGGCGGGCGAGGCAAAGGAGCGGCAGAGATTGAGCATGACGGCAGCGGCGCCCGAGGCGATGTGCGGATAGGCCGGGCTGCCGCGCGCCGCACTGAAATAGGCGAAGCGCGCGATGCCGTTCGCGGTCGAAAGCGCGATGGCTTCGCCGCAGCTGTGAAAGCCGATGGTTGATGACGCCCGGGTGATGGCCGCCTCGAGGGTGTCGGCCGCGAGCACGTAGTCACCCCAGCATCCATAGGCTTCGAACGACAGGTGCGGCGCGATCATGAGGCCGATATGCTGCTCTTTCGTCCGCCTTTCGATTTCTCCGAGGAAGTCGGTCATCGTCACATGCGGAATGAAACAGTCACGATCCTCGATCAGCTCGATATCGAGCATGGCGACACGGTTGGCGTGCTGCAGCACCGATTCTCCGAAGGCATGGCGCACCATCGCCGGCACCCCGGCGAGGGCCGTCACCGATATCATTGTCGGCGTTCCGACCTCTCCCCTGCGGGAAAGCTTGCGCGGGACTGGCGCAAAATGAGTGGTTGCCATGTTCAACTGCGTCTTATTCCTCGCGGACAGGGTGAGAATTGCTTGCCCGGTGGGAAGCATTGGCATGCCGGCCGACGCAATGCGAGTCGGCACCCGAAGTAGGAAAGGATACCGCAAATGCGACTGATTTCAAGCTTGCTGCTCGCAGCGAGCACACTGGTGTCCGCCGGGGCGGCACAGGCCATGACCGCCGACGAGGCGAAAGGGATCGCCCTCGACGCCTATGTCTATGGCTACTCGCTGGTCACCACGGAGGTGACGCGGGTGCAGATGACCAGCGTCGACAAGGCCGAGGGCCTGCATGCGCCGATGGGTCAGTTCGGCAATGTCCGGCGCTACCCGCCGGCCGACTATCGCGGCGTCTCGGCGCCGAACGCCGACACGCTCTATTCGCTTGCCTGGATGGATCTCGACAAGGAGCCCTGGGTGTTCTCGCACCCCGACATGGGCCAGCGTTACTTCCTGTTCCCGACCTATGACCTGTGGATGCCGGTGATCGCCTCGCCCGGGTCCCGGACGGCCGGCGGCAAGGCGGCCAGCTATCTTCTCGCCGGTCCGGGCTGGACGGGCGAGGTTCCGGCCGGGATGACCAAGATCGATGTGCCGACGCGCTACGTGCTGATTCTCGGCCGCACCTATGCGGATGGCACCGAGAAGGACTACCAGGAAGTGAACGCGCTGCAGGACCAGTACGACATTCGCCCGCTCTCGAGCTATGGCAAGACGGATTATGTCTACAAGGCGCCGCCGGTCGATCCGAACCCCGGCTTCTCGCTGACAGACAAGCCGCAGGAGGTCATCCTCGGCATGGGCACCGAGGGATATTTCAACCGCCTCGCCACGCTGATGTGCCATGACGCGCCGCCCGCGCCGGAAGATGCACCGATCCTCGCCGAGATGGCCAAGATCGGCATCGCGCCCTGCAAGACGTTCAGCCTGTCGGCACTGGAACCGGAAGTTGCCTCCGCGCTGAAGGACCTGCCGCAGCAGGCGCTCGACTACATCGGCAAGAACGAGTCGACGATGGGCGTCGAGAAGCAGGGCTGGGTCTTCGCCAAGGTCGGCGCCTATGGCACCGACTATCTGAAGCGGGCCGTGGTCGCGGCCTTCGGCTGGCCGGCCAATCTGCCGGTCGACGCAGTCTATCCCTATACCCAGGTGGACAAGGACGGAAACCCGCTCACCGGCGCCAACAACTACACCCTGACCTTCGCCAAGGGGCAGGAGCCGCCGGTCAACGGCTTCTGGTCGATCACGATGTACGAGATCGACAAGGGCTGGTGGTTCGTGCCGAACCCCCTCGACAAGTTCACCGTCAGCCCCCGCGACAATCTCGTTCCCAATGCCGACGGCTCGGTGACGCTCTATTTCCAGAACCAGTCACCGGGCAAGGACAAGGAAGCAAACTGGCTTCCGGCTCCCAAGGGTGCATTCCTTCCGATGATCCGGATGTACTGGCCCAAGGAGTCGAACCCCTCCATCCTCGACGGCAGCTGGGCGCCACCGCAGATCGTCAAGGCGAACTGACCAAGCGGACCGATCTGACGCGCCAAGCCGCAAGGCCCGGTCAGGGTCTTGCGGCTTCTTCGCGCTTCACGACCATGAGGAGGAAGGCGATGATCATCATCGCCGCCGCCAGCGCGAACGTGAGGCGGAGACCCGCGGTTATCGCGCCGGCCGATGCCCGGGCCACATCATCAGCACCGACGCCGAAGGCGAACACCGCGCCCATGGCGGAGGCCCCGGCGATGAGGCCCGCATTGCGCGACAGGCTCAGCAGTCCGGACACCGTGCCGCGCCGTTCGGCGGAGACCTCGGCGAGAGCAGCCGTGTTGTTGGCGGACTGGAAGAGCTGGTAGCCGGGTGTCAGGGCGATGATGGCGAAGAGATAGCCTGGAACTCCGAAATGGCCGGGAAGGGTGGCCATCAGCAGGGCACCGGCGGCGAGGAGAACGAGGCCGAGAGCGACGACCCGGCCGCTGCCCCAGCGATCGACAAGGCGTCCGGAGGGAACCCCGCTCATGATCGAGATTGCCGGGCCGACAGCCATGACGAGGCCCACCGCGGCAGGTTTCAGTCCGAGTGCAAGGGCGAGGTAGAAGGGCCCGACGACCAGCGTCGCCATCATGACCGCCGCGACCAGGACATTGGCGCAGAGCGAAGGGACCAGGGTGCGGTCGAGCACCGACCATGGGTGAACCGGATGCCGGCTGTTCCGCGAGGCCTCCTCGGGAAGCGACGCCACCGCCAGGACGAGCGCAAGGACCGCCAGGGGCACCTGCACCCAGAACACGCCGCGCCACCCCGTCAGCGGGATCAGAAAGCCGCCGAGCGTTGGACCGAGCGCGGTGCCGATGGCCGAGACCGTGCCGAGCAGGCCCATGGCACGTCCCATCCGCGACGGGCTCGCCGTCTGCCGCATCAGGGCCATGGCGAGGGTCATCAGGAAGGCCGCGCCGATGCCCTGCAGCGCGCGTGCCGCGACGAGCAGCGTGAGGCTGGGCGCCATAGCGCAGAGCAATGATGCCGCGGTGAACAGTATCAGGCCCGCCACCAGCATTGGCTTCAACCCCCGGCTGTCGCCGAGGCGCCCCGCCACGATCACCGTGACGGTCAGCGCCGCGAGATAGGCCACCACCACGGCCTGCACCTGGTGAAATGGTGCCGCAAAGGCATCCGCCAGGGTTGGCAGTGCGATGTTGGCGATGCTGGTTCCCAGCGAGGCCAGCAGCATTGCCAGCGAGAGGGCAATCGTCGCTGCCGGTTTCGTGTCGCGGGTTTCGTCTCGTTCAAGCGATGACATGATGAGTTCCTGTTGCATGAATGTGGATCTCCATGCAGGCTGCCACTTCAAGTTCACTTGAGGTCAAGCATGAAATTGCTGGATATCGGAGAAGTCGCGGAGAAGAGCGGGCTGCAACCTTCGGCGTTGCGCCACTACGAGGAAGCGGGGCTCATCGCACCGGTTGCGCGACATGGCCTGCGCCGGCAGTTCGAACCGCTGGTCCTGATGCAGCTCAAGCTGATCGCCATGGGCAAGGCAGCTGGGTTTTCGCTCGGCGAGATCGCCGGCATGTTCGGCCGGGACGGGTTGCAGCTGCCGCGACCCGCCATGCACCAGCGCGCTGACGAGATCGACAGGCAGGTGCGCGAACTGACGACGCTGAGCATCCTGCTGCGCCATGTGGCGGAATGCCGTGCTCCTTCGCACCTCGAGTGCCCCACCTTCCGACGGCTGATGGACCTGGCCGCGCGGCGCAGCAGTCGCCGGCGCGGCAGCAAGGCCTCGAAGCGACGACGCGCCGCGAAGTGACGGCGCTGCCCTGGCAGTGGTAAACGCGCGGCGTTCAGGCGGCGGCGGAAAACAGGCTTCCCACGGCGCGCGGTACGATCCGGCCAGCACCATCACGGAGGAGGAACAGCGCATTGAGGCCATGCCGGGTCGCCATTGCGCTGCCGGCCTCCGCCCCTGCCACCATGAGGGCGGTGGCCCAGGCGTCGGCCTCGGCGCAGCTTT
>Ga0209023_10005600_pt1 | contig 13663 bp, 13 predicted proteins | sample LakOneMetagenome_FD_187468 | JGI IMG/M metagenome (GOLD analysis project Ga0209023, IMG submission 187468) | Freshwater and sediment microbial communities from Lake Erie, Canada (SPAdes) (version 2) | ecosystem: Environmental > Aquatic > Freshwater > Lentic | place: Lake Erie, Canada...
CCCGGCCTCCCGGAGCGGATCGTGCCGCTCGAACGCGAACTTGCCGGTTTCACCGACACGGCCGCGGCAATCGTCGCGCTCGACCTGGTGATCAGCGTGGACACCTCGGTGGCGCATCTGGCGGGCGCACTCGGCAAGCCGGTGTGGATGCTGGTGGCCGAGCCGGCAGACTGGCGCTGGCTGCGCGCACGTGAGGATACGCCGTGGTATCCGACGATGCGGCTCTTCCGCCAGCGTGCGCCGGGAGCATGGGACGACGTTGTCGACCGCGTGCGGATCGCGCTGGAGGAACGCGTGCGGGCGGTCGAGACACCCGTCGGCGCACCCGCGCCAGCCGGGAACGCGGTGCCACGGCCGCGCAGGCCGGAGGAATGGTTGGCCGAGCATCCACGAGGATATGCAGCGGTCGCGGAGACGGCGTGCGGGATCCTGCAATACCTTCCCGACATCCTGCCGATGGGCCCATCGCTCGCCTGCTACGGCGAATACCTGGGAGCGCACCTTGACCTGCTGGGGACGCTGATCGAAGCGGGCGACACCGTGCTGGAAATGGATTCGGGCGTGGGTGCGCACGCGCTCGACGTTGCGCACCGGGTCGGTCCCCAGGGACACCTGCTGGCCGTCGAGAAGTACCCGCTCCGCCGCCGGATCCTCGGCCAAAACGTGGCCGTGAATCGCTGCGGCAACGTGACCGTCGTGCAGCCCTCCGCGGGGCGGGAGACGCCGGATGGCGGCGCCGCTCTTATATCGGTCGATGCGCTGCGGCTCGACCGCCTCGACTGGCTGAAGCTCGGGACCGACGACGACGTGGAGTTGGCCATCTCGGGCGCGGAGGCGACGTTGTGGAGGGTGCGTCCGCGGGTGTTCGCGATCTGCCTCGAGTGGGACGCGGCAACGCGGCTGGCGCGGCGCCTGCGCGATTTCGGCTATCGCTGCTGGGGTGCGGAGTCGCCGCTGTTCCGGGAGTCGAACTTCGCAGGCGGGGCCGATGACATCTTCGACAACGCAACGGCATTCGCATTGTTCGCGATTCCCGAGGAACGGGCCGATGCCTTCTCGATGCACGACGCGGTGGAGATAGAATAGCAACGACTCGGTTCGCCGCCGAATGCATCGAGTAGGCGGGCCACCCGATTTCCTGACATCGTCCGAGGTGAGCAGATGGCGTTATTCGGCTTGGTGGACACCCGCGAGTTGGAAGAATTTGCGACGGGACTTGCCGCCGATCTCGGCCGTCGGTTCCCGCCCGCATCGGAGCAGCGCACCGACACCGGCAAGGAGCATCAGATCAAGGTCATCCTCGAAGGCCTCACGGTCCGGGCGGTCCGTTTCCAGGAGCAGCACAAGCTCGGCATCTACAAGAAGGCCAAGCTGGCGAACGTCTTCCGCTGGAAGCTCACCGAGCTCGGCTACAGCAGCGAATTCGTGGAGCGCGCCACCAGGCAGGTCGCGACTCGCATCGCGGGCGGGAAGAAGGCCGCGTCGGCCTAGCGCGACGCGGCGCCACGACTCATGGGCGGATTCTTCTCGCGGGTGTCCGCCCGGCTCCGTGGCGAGGATGCCGCGCCTGCGCGTCCGGCACAGGACGTGGACGCCTCGTTCGCGGCGGCCATGACCGAATATCGCGCGGGCCGCCTGCCCGCCGCGGCGTCCGGGCTGCGCAGCGTTCTCGATATTCAGCCGGAGCATTTCGACGCGTTGCACATGATGGGCGTCGTCCTACATCAGTCCGGCGACAGCGAGGCGGCGGCCGATTGCCTGCAGCGCGCGCTGGGCCGGCAACCGGACGACGTGGCTGCGCTGAACAATCTGGGACTGGTGCTGCTCTCTCTGCGGCGATTCGCCGAAGCGGAATCCGCCTTGCGCCGCGTCACGCTGCTGAAGCCGGACGGGGATCGCGCGTGGAACAACCTGGGCGTCGTGCTGCAGGCGCAGGCGCGCCACGCCGAAGCCGGGACGTGCTTCGCCCAGGCGCTGGCGCTCAACCCCGCGAACGTAGACGCGCTCGTGAATCGCGCGAACCTCGCGAAGGACGCCGGCGACCACGCGTCGGCGGAGGAGGGCTATCGGCGGGCGCTGGCCGTGGACGATCACCGCGTCGAGGCATGGGTGGGACTCGGGCAGGTGCTACATGCAATCGGACGTCCGGATGCGGCTGCCCCTTGCTTCGCGCGCGTGCTGGACCTCCGGCCCGACAGCGCAGCCGGTCTCAATGGCATGGGACTCGTGCATCGTGCCCAGGGCGACATGGCGGCGGCCGAGCGCAGTTTCCGGCGCGCATGCGAGGTCGACCGCTCGCAGGTGGAGGCACTCTGCAACCTTGCCCGCGTGCTGAACGCGGACGCCCGTTGGGAGGAGGCGGAACACTGCGGACAACACGCGGCCTCCGTGCGCCCGGATTCGCTCGACGCGTGGCGCGTGACCGCCGCCGCGCAAAGGGCATCCGGTCGCGTTCACGAGGCCGAAGCGTCGCTGCGCAGGGCACTGGCGCTCGCGCCGGAATCGGCAGCCGTGCAATACGAGATCGCGACGCTCCAACTGCTGCGCAACGATTATCCGCAGGGCTTCGCGCTGTTCGAGCACCGGTTCGACGCCGCTGCGCGCACCGCGTGGGCCGCGTCGTCGCGAGCGACGCTCCTGAACGACGGCCGCCGTTGGCGCGGCGCAGACCTTGCGGGTGCGCGGATCCTCGTCTGGTCGGAACAGGGATTCGGCGACACGCTGATGGCGATGCGCTTCCTGCCGCTGCTCAAAGGACGGGGAGCGGGCGAGGTGCTGTTCGCGTGCGAGCGTCCGCTGGTGCGCCTGGCGGAGCGTGTCGACGGAGTCGACCTCGTCGTGCGCGACGATGCACTGCCTGAACCGGGTCGTTTCGATTGCCACGTGCCGGCCATGAGCCTGCCGCTGCTGTTCGGTGCGACGCACGACGCGATACCGGGAAAGGTACCCTACCTGAGGGTGCCGCCATCCGGCGCGGAGGCGATGCGCGCACGCCTGGGAGAGACCGGCAAGCTGGGCGTCGGCCTCGCGTGGGCCGGGTCGACGACGCTGCAGGACGACGCCCGCCGCAGCATTCCGCTGGCGACGTTCGCCCCCGTACTGACGCTGCCTCACGTGCGGGCCGTGAGCCTGCAAAAGGGGCCGGGCAGTGCTCAGGCGGCAGCGTGGCCCGGCGTGGATACTGATGCGATCGACGGGTGCCAGGACTTCCTCGATACCGCGGCCCTCGTTCTCGCACTCGATCTCGTCATCAGCGTGGACACGGCGGTGGCCCACTTGGCCGGCGCGTTGGGCGTGCCGGTGTGGTTGCTGAATCGCTCGGAAAGCGAGTGGCGCTGGGGGCTCGAAGGAGAGAGCAGCGCCTGGTATCCGACGATGCGCATCTTTCGGCAGGGTCGCGGCGAGCCGTGGTCGGGTGTCCTCGGGCGCGTTGTCGTCGCACTGCAGGGCCATCGACCGCCGGCGCCGGCCTGCACCGCATCGAACTCCGTTGTGCCGCCGAACGAAGATAGGGAATCCGGATGAATGCAAAACTGCGAACCGTCGCGGGGCTGGACCCGAACGGCTTCAACGAACTGCAGATGTGCAGCGACGGCCCCATGGTCTACAACCGCTACGACGAATACGTCGGCCGTTCGCTGCAGGTGTATGGCGATTTCTCTGTCGCGGAGGGCGAATTGTTCCGGCGATTGGTGAGGCCGGGTGCCGTGGTGGTCGAGGTCGGCGCGAACATCGGCGCGCATACCGTGGCGCTCTCGCGCATGACAGGGCCGGAAGGCGAAGTGCACGCATTCGAGCCGCAGCGGATCGTGTTCCAGACGCTTTGCGCGAACCTGGCGCTCAACCAATGCATGAACGTCTTCGCGCACCAGGCCGGCGTGGGAGCGGCATCCGGCTCGATCGTCGTGCCGCCGACGGATCCTGCGACACCGACCAACTTCGGCGGGATATCGCTGCGGGCCGGGGGCGCAGGCGAACGCGTTCCGCTCGTGACACTCGACGAACTGGGCCTGCGAGCATGCCATTTCCTGAAGGCGGACGTCGAAGGCATGGAGTTCGACGTCCTCAAAGGCGGCGAGCAGATGATCTATCAGTTCCGCCCCGTGATGTTCGTCGAGAACGACCGTGAGGAGCGGTCGGAGGCGCTGCTGCAACTGATCATGGACTTGGGCTATGTCGCGTATTGGCACGTCGCGCCGCTGTTCAATCCGGCCAATTTCGCGCAGAAGTCCGAGAATATCTTCGCCGTCCTCGCCTCCGTCAACCTGTTGTGCGTGCCGGAGGAGGCGAGCAGCAGAGTTGAAGGCCTGCGCCAAGTGCAGTCGCCGCGCGAGACTTGGCGCAACGCAGTGGCGAAGTGACCTCTGCCATCACCGCGATGCAACCTCACGCATGCCCCGCCTGTGGCGCCGCCACTGAGCTGCTCGATCGCGTCGACTTCAACAAGTCGTGCGAGGAGCTCCGTGGCCGCATGCTGCCGCCGTCGGGCCTGCTCGTCGAATACGAACTGTGCGACGCCTGCGGCTTCTGCTTTGCGCCCGAGATCGCGCGCTGGACCAAGGCGCAATTCGCCGAGCGCATCTACAACGACGCCTACGCGGACGTCGACCCGGACTATCGCGAGGCGCGGCCGCTGGCCAACGCGCAGGCCGTCGCGAACATGTTCGGTGAGAACTCGCTCGCCATCCGTCACCTCGACTACGGCGGCGGCAACGGCGTCCTGAGCGAAGCGCTGTTCGCGCAGGGCTGGGATTCGCAATCCTACGACCCGTTCGTGGATGGCGACGCCCCCCCCGCGGCGCGCTTCAACCTCATCACGTGCTTCGAGGTGTTCGAGCACGTGCCCGACATCCACGTGCTCGCGGAGGCGCTGGCCAACCTGCTCGACGACGAGGGTGTGGTGATCTTCAGCACCCTGCTGTCGGACGGGAACATCGTCCGCGGCACCCCGCTGCGGTGGTGGTACGCGTCGCCGCGCAACGGGCACATCAGCCTGTTTTCGCGCAGGAGCCTCGCGCTGCTCGGGGAGCGGCATGGACTCCGGTGCGGAAGCTTTTCCCCGAACCTGCATGCCTGGTGGCGCAAGCTGCCCGAGTGGAGCAGGAAATTGCTGGGTGCGGCGTAGCCTCGTCAGGCTTCCGCGAGAGCTCGTTGCCACGGCGCGGGGCTGCCGGGGAACGCCAGCGCCCGCATTTCGAACATTTCGGGCCGCTCGCAGACGAGCACCGTCCCGAAGCCCGCATCCTGGACGAACTGCCGCAGCGTGGCCGGGCTGAAACCGTTCTTGTGCGCGTAGAAATCGACGCCCGACGACTCGATCTGCTTGCCCCAGCCGTAGATCACGTCACGCACGGTGATCGGACCCCCGTTGGATCGATAGAGCACGTCTTCGAGTTCGATGCCGTCGTTGACGACCTTGCGCATCACGGCCTTGAGGTCCGGCACGACGATTTCGGCGAAGCCCTCCGGCTTCATCACGTGCAGGAATCCCCGCAGGACCTGTTGGCCGTGGTGACGATAGTAATGCTCGAGGTTGTGGGAGCAGTACACCGCATCGAATTGAGCGGGCGGCAACCGGGTCAGTTCCCGCGCATCGCAGACCAGGTCCGGACTTTCCTTGGGGTCGACGTCGAGCAGGACATGCCGCCAGCCGCGGTAGTGATCGGGAATCGGGATCTGCTTGCTGCCGCCGCCGACGTTGAGCACGCTGCGGAGGGAAGCCGCCTGCGCGCGCCCGTCGTCGGGCGCCGGGACGTCCCGCTTGAAAAGATCACGGATCATGGAGCCCAAGATCACGCAACGATCTCCCGAGTGCGCGGCAAGCGCGGCTTCAGTCCCGGCCGCTGCTGCCGAAGCCGCCGGCACCGCGATCGCTTTGGTCGAAGCTGGCGACGACGTCGAACTGCGCCTGCACCACCGGGACGATCACCAGCTGCGCGAGACGATCCATCGGGTGCAGCGTGAAGGTCTCTTCGCCGCGATTCCAGCAGCTCACCATGAGGGGTCCCTGGTAATCGGAATCGATAAGTCCAACGAGGTTGCCGAGCACGATGCCGTGCTTGTGCCCGAGCCCGGACCGCGGAAGGATCATCGCCGCCAGCGATGGATCGCCGATGTGGATGGCGATTCCGGTCGGCACCAGGGACGTCTCGCCCGGCTGCAGCACGAGCGGCGCGTCGATGCAGGCGCGGAGGTCGAGCCCCGCCGAACCCGGCGTTGCGTAGGCCGGCAGCATCGGCCGAATGCGCTCGTCGAGGATGCGCAGTGAAATCCGGGTTTGCGTGGGTGCCATCGGTTCAGGATTGCGACGAGCGCGATCTCGATTGCTGGTACTGATGCGGCGAGTTTACACTGCCCGTTGACGCGCGCGTTTCCACCGCAATCTCATCTCCTCATGCTGCGCAAATTCCTGAGCCGTTTCGCGGTGCGCGAGGGCGATGGCCCTGCAGGCAAGGCCTCCCGCGCCCGGAAGGCGGGGCGCTTCGCCGAGGCGGAATCGCTGCTGCGTGAGCACTTGGTCGCGCACCCGTCTGATCTCGCAGCATTGCACGAACTCGGGCTGGTGCTGGCGGCGGTGGATCGCCATCAGGAAGCGGTGGCGTGCTTCGACGGCGTGCTTGCCCGAGACCCTGCATCCCCGGAGGCGAGTTTCAACCGTGGCATCAGCCTGCGCCGCCTCGGGAACAGCGTCGATGCGCTGGCGAGCTTCGATCATGTGATTGCCTGCGATTCCCGCTTTCCCGCGGCGTCCCGCGAGCGGGGAAACGCGCAGCTCGCCCTTGGTCGGGCAGACGCAGCGATTGCGAGCTATGAGGCTGCGCTTGCAGTGGACCCGGAAGACGTGGAGGCGCTCGCCAATCTCGGGCAGGCGCTTCTGTCGTGCCGACGCCACGGCGAGGCGATGGCCGCGTTCGAACGAGCCCTTCTCCTGCGTGACGACCTGCCTGCCTTGCACCGCGGACGCGCCACGGCGCTGATGCACGCGGGACGTCATCACGATGCGCTCGCCGAATATGAAGTCGCGCTCGCCTGCGACCCCGCGGACCTCGATGCGGCGCTCGGGTGCGCCGCGGTGCTGCATTACGTCGGGCGCACGCCCGACGCCCTTGCCATGTACGAGCGGCTGCAGCAGCAGTATCCCGAGCGCGTGTCTCTCTTCTACAACCGCGGGATCCTGCTGCGCGCACTGGGGCGGCGCGAAGATGCGATCGCTGCGTTCCGCGAGGCCATTGCGCGCGATCCTGCACACCGGGACGCACTGAACAACCTCGGCATCGTGCTGGGCGAGGGTTCACGATTCGCGGAAGCGGCGGCATCGTACGAACAACTGCTCGCGATCGACCCGCACTATCCGCATGCGGCGGGCAACCTCGCATATGCGCTCGCGTCGACGGCCGATTGGCGAGACCGGGACGCCCTCGTTGCCCGGATCGAACAGGACGTTCGCGCCGCACGGGCTCCGTGCGTCCCGTTCGTACTCCTTTCGCTCACTGCGGACGCGGACGAGCAACTCGGCTGCGCGTCCGGGCACGTCGCCGCGCGGCACCCGCAAGCCACCGTCGCGTTGTGGACGGGAGAGCGGTATGCGCATCCACGGATACGCGTCGCCTACGTTTCCGCCGATTTCCGGGAGCATGCCGTCTCCTACCTGATCGCGGGTCTTCTCGAACGCCACGATCGCGGCGTGTTCGAGATCAGCGGGATCGCGCTCGGCGGCGACGATGGATCCGCGACGCGCGCCCGTATCGCCTCCGCCTGCGAGCACTTCGTCGACGTCGGTCGTGCGAGCGATCTCGAGGTGGCCGCGCTGCTTCGCCGGGAGGCGTTCGATATCGTCGTCGACCTCATGGGACACACGGGGCACTCGCGGCCGGGCATCTTTGCGCACCGCCCCGCGCCGGTACAGGTGAACTATCTGGGCTACCCCGGCACCATGGGGGCGCCTTACATCGACTACATCGTCGCCGATCGTTTCGTGATTCCGGAGGGGCGCCACAGCGCGTATGCGGAGAAGGTCGTGTACCTGCCGGATTCGTTCCAGGCCAACGATCGCGACGGGCGCCCGATGGTGCCGGAGGCGAGTGCGCGCGCGGACGCCGGCTTGCCTGATGACCGCTTCGTGTATTGCTGCTTCAACAACACCTACAAGATCACGCCCGCGATGTTCGATGTCTGGATGCGCATCCTGCATGGCGTGCCGAACGGCGTGCTCTGGCTCGTCGCCGCCGATGCGCAAGTTGCCGGCAACCTCCGCCGCGAGGCCGCACGGCGCGGAATCACGCCTGACCGGCTCATCTTCGCGGGACGGACGCCGTACGCGACCTATCTCGGCCGCCTGGCCCTCGCCGATCTCTTCCTCGACACGCTCCCCTTCAATGGCGGGACGACCGTGAGCGATGCGCTGTGGGCCGGTCTACCCGTCCTGACCCAGGCGGGGGATGCGTTCGCGGCACGGATGGCCGGCAGCCTGCTGCACGCCGCAGGAATGCCGGAACTGATCACGGATTCTGCAGAGGCCTACGAAGCGACGGCGATCCGGCTCGCGACGGAGCGCGGGGAACTGGCGGGATATCGCGGGAAGCTCGCCCAGGGCCGAACCCAATTTCCCCTGTTCAACACGGAACGCTTTTGCGTTCATCTGGAGGCGGCATTCCGCACGATGTGCGCGCAAGCGCGTCGGGGCCTGCCCCCCGTTTCGTTTACCGTCGATCCCGCCGATGCGCCGGAGACATGACGTTGCAAGTGAAATTCAAGGTGCAAAGATGTCGGGACGCAGGAACTCGAAGCGCATCCATTTTGGATCTGCCTCGAAGGAGCACAGATTGAAGCAGCCGTGGAAGCCGAACGGCGTCTGGACCGGTCGCATGATCTCGAACGAAAACCGCTCGGCGAGTGCCGAGTCCGCAAAGCGAATGCCGTAATCACGTTCGAGACAGGGCCGGTACGTGCCGGCCAGGTGCGTATCCTCGGGATGCGTCTCGACCAGGCGCGGATCCTGTCCAGCGCCAAGGAATATGTCCGACCGCAGTGAAAATCCCCCGTTCCCGACATCGTGCGTGGGCGGAGAGCCGCGTTCGGTGACAACTTCCCCGGCCCAGCGCGCGCCGATGTAGTCGAAGTCAAGAAACTGGTTTGTCCACGCGGACGGGTTCGTGACGTAGCCGTCCCACTGCGTCACCAGGACGTGGGAAGTGGAAATGTATTGCCACAACGACTTCATCACGAATCGCGAGTACTCCTCGATGCTCGCGAGGTGATCGATGGCGACCGTCTCGATCCCGTCGTAGCGCACATTGCGGGAAGTCAACAACTTGACCTCCGCGAAGCGGCAATGCGCCATCGATCGCCGCAGGGCGCGCGCGGCCAGGTCGGGTACCGTACAGTCGATGACGCAGAGGGTCACATCCGCGAGTGCCAGTCCGTTGCCATCGGCCGTGAAGTCGCGCTGTGCAGGATCGTTGTCCAATGCCTGGCGCAGGCAGCCGATTACGTCGCGCGAAATGCCGAGGCGATTGAAGGCTCCCCAAGCCCAGTAATGGGCTTCCCAGAGTGTCCGGTCTCCCCGGAGGCTCCGCAGATAGGCATGTGCCGACTCGCGTGGACGATCTACGAGCAGCAACGCCGAGCCCTCGTTGCACGAGTATTCGCTGGTCATCGTCGCATGCGATGCTGCATGCGCAAAGTAGGGCAAGGCTTCAGCCGGCCGGCCTTCCGCGTACAGCCGGGCTCCGACCAGATTCGCGACCGACGGCGGCAGATGCCGTGGATCGTATTGCTCGGCCAGCCGGCCTGCAGCGTCGAGGGCGCTCGCGCTATCGAGAAGCGCTTTCGCCTGAACGACCTCAGGCAACGCCAGATCGGCGTCCGGAATGGCGATCTTTGGAATCATCGACGCGTCGGTTCGAATGCAATCAGCGAATCTTCAGATTGCCCGACGCGATCTTCCCGATGGTCTGCAGTTTGAGCAAGTCCTCGGGAGCGTCCCGACGATTGACGATTTCGTTCGTTCCAAACAATCGAGCGTTGATGAAATCGGATATTCGACTCGTAATCCGACCGGGATACTTCGAGGCGAAGTTGCGGTCCTTGACGAAAACGGCGACGAAGTCGTTCCAGACATCGCCGCTCTGCGCCGACACGTACGATTCCAGCAGCGCGGGCTCCAGGCTGTTGCGCTTGCCCCAGGTGACTAGAGCCTCGGCGCTGTCGGGATAAAAGCGCCAGCAGTCGACCGGATACCGGTGAAAGTATCCATTGGACGGAACGTTGAGGTAGAACAAGCCATCCGGCTTCAGGATTCTCATTATCTCGAGAAACAGAAGCCAGAACATCTCCGAGTGCTCGAAGACGCTGGATGCAAGGCAGATGTCCACCGATTGATTTTCAAACGGCAGGCGGTAAGGATCGTCCAGGACGACGTCGACGTTCTGGCCCGCCTCAAAATCGATGCCTACGTATTCGACGTTTGCGGGTGCGATCTCGCGTAGCGAGCCACGCATGTTGGGAACTATCAGGGAGCCGATTTCGATCGTGAAGTAACCTGAATGAGCCGGATCGAGGTACGTGTCGAAAAAATGCTTCGCATTTACCATGGCCGTGGGATGCATGATCGAATCTCGCTCTATTGGGAATGCGAAAGAGAATGCCGATCCGCACTCACCTTGACGAGGCTGGTGCATCCGAAGTCGGGTCCGGGATCCACTTCTTCGTTCAGGCACCCTGGCATGGTGGCGGCGTCGGTCGGCAATGATTCCCGCCGCTTCGCGATGCGAATTGCTCCGTTCATGCCTTCGGCAGCCTGCGTGCAATCTCCACCACGATCCGCCGCGCCAGCGCCAGCTTGTCCATCCGCGGCAGCCGCTGCGCGCCGGCATCGTCGAGCAGCGTCACCTCGTTGTCGTCGCGCCCCAGCGCGTCCTGCGCACGATTGGCGACGATCAGCGGCAGCTTCTTGCGCTTCCGCTTCTCCTCCGCCAGACGCTCGACGTCCTGGCTCTCCGCGGCGAAGCCCACGCAATAGGGCGGATGCGGGCGGGCCGCGACGGTCGCGAGGATGTCGACAGTCGGTTGCAGCGTGATGGTCAGCGCGTCCGTTGATTTCTTGAGCTTCTGCGCCTGCGGGTTCGCGGGCGTGTAGTCGGCCACTGCGGCCACTGCGATGAAAACGTCGCAGGCATCAATCCGCGCGAAGACCTCGCGCGCCATGTCGGCAGCGCTCACCACCGGCACGCGCAGCACGCCGCGAGGAGTGGCGACATTGGAGCGGCCGGCGATCACCGTGACGTCCGCGCCCGCCTCGGCCGCGGCCTGCGCGAGAGCGAAGCCCATCTTGCCGGAACTCGAGTTGGTGATGCCGCGGACCGGATCGATCGCTTCGAACGTCGGACCCGCGGTCAGCAGGATGCGCCTGCCTGCAAGCGCCTGCGGTTGCCCGGCGGCCGCCACCAGCGAAAAAATGTCGGACGCTTCGAGCATCCGGCCGTCGCCATTCTCCTTGCACGCGAGCTCGCCGGTGTCGGGCCCGAGGATTCGGACACCGTCGGCCACGAGTTGCGCGACGTTGCGTTGTGTCGCGAGGTTGCTCCACATCTGACGGTTCATCGCCGGCGCCACGAACAGCGGGCATTCGCGCGCAAGACACAGCGTGGTCAGGAGATCGTCGGCGCGCCCATGGGCAATCCGCGCGAGGAAATCGGCCGAGGCGGGAGCCACGACGATGCAGTCGGCGCCGCGCGACAGCGCGATGTGGCCCATGGCATCGGTCGAGCCCGAATCCCAGAGGTCGGTGTGCACGGGCCGGCCGGACAGCGCCTGGAAGGTGGTCGCGGTGACGAAGTGCGCGGCTCCCTGCGTCATCACGACGTCGACGGTCACGCCCGCCTTGACGAACAGCCGGGTCAGTTCGGCGGCCTTGTACGCGGCGATGCCGCCGGTGACGCCCAACACGACTCGCTTCGGCGACGACGATGCGGACCCGCGATCGCTCACCGGAATGCCCTCCGCGCTATGCGCTGCGGGGCGAATTCGCACCTGGGACGGCCGTGCGTGCTCATGCGTGATCGGCTGTTTGGATGATGGAGGTCGTGGGTGCTGCGAAGTTTACACTTCCACGCATCCCGACCATTGCCCGCGGGGCATCGTTGCGTCACCGAGGAGCTGCGAATCGTGAACAACGCGCAACATGCGGCATCTTCCCCCGAGCGTCCCCGCGAACGCCTGCTGACGCTCGGTCCCGCAGCGCTCACGGATGCCGAGCTGTTGGCGGTCGTGCTGCGCACCGGCGTGGCGGGGCGCACCGCATTGGTCGTCGCTCGCGATCTTCTTGCGCGCTTCGGCGGCGCCGGCGCCGTGCTCGCGGCCAAGCTCACGGATATCCGTGCCCAGCCGGGCATGGGCGCGGCGCGTGCGGCCGAGTTCAAGGCCATGGTCGAGTTCGTGCGGCGATCCCTGGCGGAAGAGGCCGCCAGCCGCGACGTGCTGGCGTCGCCCGAGGCCGTCCGGGATTACCTGCGCCTGACGCTGTCGCAGCTGCCCTACGAGGCGTTCATGGCCCTGTTCCTCGATAGCCAGAACCGCCTCCTGGCCGCGCGGGAGATGTTCCGCGGCACATTGTCGCAGACGAGCGTGTACCCGCGCGAGGTGGTCAAGGCGGCGCTGGCCGAGAATGCGGCCGGGGTGATCTTCGCCCACAATCATCCAAGCGGCGTCGCGGAGCCTTCCCGGGCCGACGAGTTCCTCACCGCCTCCCTCAAGCAGGCGCTGGCGCTGGTGGACATCCGTACGCTCGACCATTTCGTCGTGGCGGGTTCCCGGGTGGTCTCGTTCGCCGAGCGCGGGCTGGTCTGACGCCCCTGCCGTCCCCGGGGGCGCACCGACTTGATAGGGCCGCCAATTTGGGTGATAATAGCGGGCTTTACGGCAATCCAAACCCGCTGCACCGCGCCCGCCAGCCGCGCCCGGTCCGGCCCCGAATACGCAAAGAAGGAGCGAGCCATGGCTCGAGTCTGTCAAGTCACCGGCAAGGCGCCGATGGTCGGCAACAACGTTTCGCACGCGAACAACAAGACGAAGCGCCGCTTCCTGCCCAACCTGCAGCGTCGCCGCTTCTGGGTCGAGAGCGAGAACCGCTGGATCAGCCTGCGGCTGACCACGAACGCGCTGCGCACCATCGACAAGAACGGCATCGAGGCGGTCCTGGCCGATCTGCGCGCCAAGGGCCAGGCCATCTAACACGGCCGTCACGGAGAACCGATCATGCGTGAAAAGATCAAGCTCGAATCTTCGGCCGGCACCGGCCACTTCTACACCACGTCCAAGAACAAGAAGCTGATGCCCGAGAAGATGGAGATCAAGAAATTCGATCCCGTCGCGCGCAAGCACGTCGTGTACAAGGAAATGAAGCTGAAGTAAGCCGACGCCGCGCGAGCGGCGGCAGGTGATCCCCGCGCGCGGGGATCGAGCGACGCAGGAAAGGGGCCGCGGAAGCGGCCCTTGCGCTTTGTGCCTGTTGCGATCGCGCACGGCGCCTTGCCGGTGCCGCACCGGAATCCCTGCGCTGGCGCAAGCAGGCGGCGGGAGACGGCCCCCTATAATGGCGCCGCTCCAGACTCCATCCATTCAACGCGTTTCCCCGGCACCGCTTGTCCGCACCCTCCACCGCCCC
>Ga0209023_10005601_pt1 | contig 13660 bp, 8 predicted proteins | sample LakOneMetagenome_FD_187468 | JGI IMG/M metagenome (GOLD analysis project Ga0209023, IMG submission 187468) | Freshwater and sediment microbial communities from Lake Erie, Canada (SPAdes) (version 2) | ecosystem: Environmental > Aquatic > Freshwater > Lentic | place: Lake Erie, Canada | collected...
TCGTCGGTCCACGCGGCTCTCAGGAGATCGAGGATCTCGTCGAGGCGCCGACCGCGATCGGCGAACGAGTGGCCGAGCGCTTCGTACTCCCGTTGGCTCCACCCGACGCCCGCGCCGACGATGAGGCGTCCGCCGCTCATCGTGTCGACGGTGGCGAGGTGGTTGGCGAGCCACAGCGGGTTGTGCTGGGGCACCACGAGAACGCTCGTGCCGAGCTCGACCGTCGAGGTCACCGCCGCTGCCCACGACAAGGTGGCGAAGGGGTCGAGCAGGAACGGGGACGGATACGTCTGCTCCGCCGGATGCACGACGTGGTCGCTCACCCAGACGTCGCTGAACCCGAGATCCTCGGCGTGGCGGGCGGCCCGGGCGACGCTCTCGCCACTGGCGACCCGTCCGTATTGGGGGAGGTGGATACCGAAGCGCAAGGCCGGCAGTGTACGAGGTGATCGTGACCGGCGTGGTCGTGCGCCGCGGCTCCGTGCGACCCGTCTCGGGGGCCGCCGATGAGCCGGAGGCACAGGTCCGCCGTGTCAGACTGGTGGATTCGTCAGCGCCAGCAACCGAGCGATGGAGCCAACCACGTGACGCGGGACAAGTGGGGATCGAGCCGATGAGCCGGCTGTCCGACCGGAAGGTCTGGTGGGCCGTGGTCGCGTTCATCACCCTGTGGGGTGGGGCGTACGCGCTGGGCTCGCCGCCGCTGGCCGGCGGTGACGAGATCATGCACGTGCTCAAGGGCACGACCGTTGCCCGCGGCGAGCTCATCGGCGAGCAACATCCCATGTCGATCGAAGAGGTGCCGGTCTACGGGCCTGAGATCGCCAAGTTCCAGATGCACCAGTGGGTCGCCGCTGGCCAGGCCGACTGCTACCGCGGGCAGATCGAGGTGCTGGCCACCTGCCTCGACTACAGCGGCGACCAGGGCCCGCTGGAGGACACCTGGTACCCGGACAACAAGTACCAGCCGCTCTACTACGCGGTGGTCGGGATCCCGAGCCGGTTGGTCGATCTCGGCGGGCCGGCCAGCTACGTGATGCGGATGGTCTCGGTGGTCCTGTCGGCGATGATGCTGGCCTCTGCCCTGCTCAGCGTGCGCCGCTACCGCGGCGCTCGCGTGGCGGCGCTCGGTCTGCTCGCGGCGATGACCCCCACCGTCATCGCCACCGCGGCGCAGGTGACGCCCAACAACCTCGAGATCACCTCGGCGCTGGCGTGCTGGGCCACGGTGTTGCTGATCGCGTTCGACGCGCGCGCCGGCCACCTGCCCACGCGTCGAATCGTCGTCCGCCTCGCCGTCACCGCATCGACCCTCGCGGTGATGCGACCCGCGTCACCGGCCATGCTCGCCATCATCCTGGTCAGCGCCGTGGTGGTCGCCGGCTGGCGACCGGCGCTCACGCTGCTCCGCCACCGGCCGGTCCAGGTGGCGGCGGTCGCGGTGATCAGCGCCGTCGCGTTCACCGCGTGGTGGTACGTCACGAAGAAGCCCATCCTCGTGGGGGCGTCGGTGCCGCCCAGCGTCGACAAGTGGGACAGCCTCCAGTACGCGATCGGCAAGAACGGCGATCAGTACGCCATCATGGTCGGCGCCTTCGGCACCCCTGACTACAACGCGCCGGGCTTCATGCAGGTGGCCTGGGCGATCCTCCTGGGCTTCCTCGCGTGCCTGGCGGCCCTGTTCGGCCGCATGAAGTTGCTGGCGTGGACCGCCGTGCTGATCGCGATGACCCTCGCCATACAGATCGGCTTCGACGTCGCGCTGCGCCACTCGATCGGGCCCAACTGGTCCGCGAAGTACTCGCTGCCGCTCACCGTCGGCATCCCCCTCCTGCTGGCCTTCGCCGCCGGTGAGCGCGGGGGGTTGGAGCGGATCCACCTGCGGCGCCTGCGCGCGGGCTTCGCGATCATCGTCCCGGCAGTGCAGATCGCGGCGCTGTGGCAGTTCATGCGCCGCTACGCCGTGGGCTACAGCGGCCGGATCTGGTTCTGGACCGAGCCGGGGTGGACGTCCCCCGTGTCCGGTCTCGTGCTCCTGGTGCTGGGCATCATCGGGATCATCGCGACGATCGCGGTGATCCTGGGCGTGACGGGCGACGACGGGGCGGTGCCCTCGGCCGACGAGGGGGCGCTGGGCGAGACGGGGAGCGAGGACGCCGCCGAAGCCGGTGGCGACGAGGACCGACACCACCTGCGCGGCGGGCACGAGGGGCCGACCGACGAGGTCGAGGTGCCCGATCTGCTGTCGCCGCTCGCGACCACCGAGACCGCGAGCGCCGGGACCCCGGGCTCCGCAGGATCAGCGGGCCCGGGGCCGGCCGGCGCGGCGAGCGCGGTCACCAGATGAGCTCGGCGAGCAGCTGCGCGAACAGCTCCTCAGGGTCGCGCTCGAGGCCCTGACGCGCGAACCAGGCGGTGATGTTCAGCACGTCGCGATGGAGGAAGTCGAGACCCATCGGGTTGGCGGCGATGTCGATGGCCTGCGGGAAGTCGATCATCCAGAGCTCGTGCTCCCACCACAACAGGTTGTAGGCCGACAGGTCACCGTGGGCGAACCCCGCGGCGACGACCCGCCCGAGGTTCACCACCAACTGGTTCCAGATCACCTCGAGGAGCGGGCCGCGCGGACGCAGACGAGCGAGCGTCGGGGCCGCCTGCGCGCGATCCCCGATGTACTCCATGTCGAAGTGGTCCTCGGCGAACTGCACCGGGTACGGCACGCGGGCACCGGCGCTCCACACGACGCGCATCACATCGTGTTCGTGGTTGGTCCACCGCTCCTGCAGCAGTGCCTTGCCGTGGGTCGACATGCGCTCGACCGCGCGTCGGTCGCGGCTCTTGCGGAACTGGCGACCCTCCCGGTAGGTCACGTCGTTGCGGAACTGCGACGAGCGCTGCACACCCATCGCTTCGAGCACGCCCTTCTGCGAGACCGCACGGGGCAGGTAGAGCTTGCGGGCCAGCAGGCACCGCCCGGCGGGGCCCGCGCGCTCGACGAGCGACACCTGGGCTTCCTTGCCGGTCTTCAGCACGCCGAGGTCGGTGTCGGCGTACGGCTCGGGGACGAGCCACGCAGGGGCCCGAGCGGGCTCCGTGTCAGGGGCAGGGTCAGCAGGGTCAGCAGGGTCAGGGACAGGGACAGGGACAGGGGCATCGGGGTGGTCGGACATGCGTCTCTCCGGGTTGCGTCGATCGATGGGAGCTGATCCCGATCGACGAACCCGCGACGCGAGCCGACAGGCGCCGAGCTACCGCGAGGGGCAGGCGCGACGACCGGGAGGTGAGGGAGCGTGACGTGCAGTCATGGCCTCGAACCTCCCCGTGGTCGTCGTGTGCTCGGTGCGCGGTGCGTCCGGCGGCACCCGTCCGGTGCGGCCCGGGCATGGAACCAGGTTGCGGCGCCGCTGTCCAACGATTTTCGCCACCCCGTCAGTACGCCTGCTGGATCGCGACGACCATCTTCGACTGGTCGGAGGTGACCTGCTCGAACTCCGCCGGCGTCGCGATCGGGACGTTGCTCACGGCGACCATGATCGTGAGCTGTCGGCCGCTCCTGGCCTCGACGTAGCCCGCGAGGCTGTTGCCCAGCACGATGATCTGGCCCGACGCGTCGCCGGCCACGCGGTTGCCCGTCTTCATCTGCACCTTGCCCGCGGCCGGCGAGTCCGTCAGCACGTTGGCCAGGGTGCCGTCCTTGCCGAGGATCGGCAGCGAGTCGAACAGCACCTTCCCGTACGGCGCCGTGGTGACCGTCCGGTAGAAGGTGGCGAGCGCGGTCGGGGTGACCCGGCTCTGATCGTCGGAGCCGGCACCGTCGAACGGGAACACCTGGTCCTTCGCCACCCCGAGCCCGTTGGCGGTCTTGACCTCCGCCGCCAGACCGTCGTCGCAGTCGGTGCTGCCGACCTTGACCGCCGTCAGGCACGCCATGAGGTCGGCGCCGCGGTTGTAGCTGACCTTCATGATCAGCTTGATGTACGCCGCGAGGTCCACCGACGTGTGCTCGCCGAGCTTGTCGGCGACCTGGTAGCTGTCCTTGGCCGGCAGCTTCGAGGCCGGGTTCGCGCCGGTCGGCGTGGCCGTCACCGTGACGCCCGCCCGTTGCAGCGCCTCGATGAACGCCGTGCGGGCGAAGGCCGACGGGTCGGTGATCTCGCTGACCACCAGGGTCGGCGTCTTCGCCGCCGCGATCTTCCCCGTCACCAGGAGGTGTCCCGGCGTGGGCTCGGTGACCTTGAGCGCCGTGGTCTCGTTCGCGGCGACGGTCGTGGCCTGGGTCTCGACCGTGTAGGAGGCCGTCTTCGGCCGCCAGTCGATCGTCGTCGGCTGGCCGGCGGCGGCGCCGGAGGTGACCTCGATGTCGATGAGGTTCTCGTTGACCCAGATGGGCGAGACGAGACCGTCCGGCCACTTGATCGGGGTGAACAGCCGGTCGTCGATGACCACGTCGCCGCTCACCTGCGTGATGCCGGCCGCCTTGACCGACGCCGCGAGCTCGTCGAGCGCGCTCAGGGGATCACCGGAGGGCTCGACGGCCCCGGGGAGGCCGACCGTGGCGTAGCTGTGGTCGAGGGCCGGCAGGTTCTCGTACGAGAGCTGCCCGTCGGCCTGCTTGCGCAGACCGAACGTCAGGTCACCCGAGCCCACGAGGACGAGGTTGCCGTTCAGCGTGCTGCCGCTCTGGGCACCGGCCCGGTACACCGGCGTGTGGAAGACGTAGTCCGCGCCATAGTGCTCGAGCGCGGTCGACACGGCGAACGTCTTCATCGTCGAGCCCGCGTCGAACATGCGGTCCGGGCTCTGCGCGGCCAGGACCTCGCCCGTCTTCTGGTCCTGCACCAGGTAGCCCCAGTCCGACTGCCGGTACCGCGGCCCCTGTTCCACCGCGAGCAGCGACGCCGTGAGGTCCGCGGGGCCGGTGGCGGCGCCGTTGATCCCGGTGCCGACCGTGGTCCCACCGGATGCGGCCTTCGTGCCGCTGGCTTCGGTCGTGCAGGCGCTGATCGCCAGTACGAGCACGGCGATCAGCAAGGTCCACCTGGTCTTCATCCGCATCTTCTTCCCTCTCGGTGTCGGTCGAACGGGCCCACGGACCGCCTCGAGCTGCGGCGCGCACCATGGCGTCGGCGAGGTCCGGGCCGGCTCTTCGGTGCACGTCCTCCCTCGTGGAGTGCGCCCCGCCCCCGAGAGTACCGGCGCTACTAGGTTCGATCAAGTAGCACTTGATCGAACCTCACTGCGCCGGCGTCAACGTGCTGATCGGCCCACGCTTGGTTGCCCCACGGCGATCACGCCCCGGACGCGGCGGGACCGGGCCCATCGGGCCCGGTCCCTCACCGAACTCGCGCCACGCGGCCGACGCCGCGCGGGTCGCTCACCGTCCTGCAGACGCCCACGCTGCCGCCGACCACCACGACGACCACGCCGGCCGGAGCGAACATCGCGGGCGACGGTGGGTTCGAGGGCGGACTCGCACCGTGGGTCTGCAGCAGGTGACGTGCGAGATCGATGGACGAACGGTGTGCATGGCTTCCCCCTTCGGCATGGGCGGTTTGCCCGGTTCCCCTCGTGTGCCTACGGTCACGGTCCAGGTGAAAAACATCTTTGTCTATGACTTTTGCCGATGGGTGAGCGGCCCTCCCAGGAGGGTCGTGACGCGCCGCGTCAGGGCATGGCGGTGGCGGGCAGCCGACCGGTGCCGGTCAACCGCTTCACCACCACGACGACGTCGTCGCGGGTGTTCTCGGGTTGCAGCCGGGCGAGGAGGCCGTCCGCGGCGACCTGCACGGGTTCGTGGTGCAGGGCGACGCCGGCCGCCGCAAGACGCTCGAAGCCGGCCTCGAGGGACTCGTTGCGACGCTCGATGAGCCCATCGGTGTACATGATCAGCATGTCGCCCTCGTGGGTGGCGTAGGTCGCGTTGTCCCGGGGAGCCGACGGATCCACGCTCAACGGCAACCCCGTGGCACCGTCGAGCCAGACCGGCTCGCCGCCGCTGATGACGAGTGCCGGAGGGTGGCCGGCGCGGCAGTACGAGAGGGTGCGGTTCTCGGTGTCGAAGATCGCGCACAGGATCGTGGCGCAGAAGGCGCCTTCGACCGACATCGCAACCGTGTCCAACGCGGTGATGGCCGCAGCCGGATCACGGCTCTCGAGCAGCAGGGTGCGCGCCGCCACGCGCAGGTGGGCCATCGCCGTCGCCGCCGTCAGGCCATGACCGACGCAGTCACCGACGACGAGCGCACGACGCCCGGGATCGAGATCGATGACGTCGTACCAGTCCCCACCCACCGCGAGCCCGGCCACCGCCGGCAGGTACCGGGCGGCGACCGTCGGCAGATCGACGGCCGGCTTGAGCATCGAGGCCTGCAGCGTGTCGCTGATGTGCCGGTACTGCCCGAGGGCGTTCGACTGGCGGTACGCGTTGTCCAGGGCGCCGGTGATGGTCGACGCGATCAACGAGAGGAACTCGTCGAAGGGCGGATCCAGCGGACGCTGCGGGTTCAGCGCCGCGACCAGCACGCCCTCGATGCCGTCCCCGGGCTGGCCGAGCGGGATCGCGATCTGAGCGATCGGGCGCGCGCCGTCGGGCACGTCCCCGATCGGCTTCGGCAGGCGCGTGCTCGTCACCTGCCGGAGGTCGTCCAGCGATGCCGGCGAGACCGTCACCCGGCGGTTGGAGGAGACGAGCGTGAGCCGCTCGCCGGCTCGCAGGTACACATCGGCCGCGATCACGTCATCGGGGTTCTCGGCCAACGCGTTCGCCGCCGCCACGCAGACCTCGGTGGGGTCCGCCGCGTCGAGCAGCGTGCGGCTCAGCTCCGCGAGGCACACCAGCCGGCGTTGCGCCACCACCGTCGCCGTCGTCTCGGTCGCGGTGACGAACACGCCGCCAACCGAGGCGTCGTCATCGAACACAGGGCTGTAGGAGTACGTGAAGAAGCACTCCTCGGGAAAGCCGTAGCGTTCGAGCACCAGGGGCTGGTTCTCGACCCACGTCGACGTACCGGTGGTGACGACGCCGGCGAGCAACGGCCCGATCGTGTCCCAGATCTCGGACCACACCGTCCGGGCGGGCGCCCCCAGACCGCCGGGGTGCTTGACGGTGCCGAGCATCGTGCGCAGGCCGTCGTTGTAGATCCCGATGAGCTCGGGGCCCCACAGCACCATCATCGGGAACCGCGAGCTCAGGCACAGGCCCAGGGCGCCCCGCAGGCCGACCGACCACTCGGACGGGGCGCCGAGCGGTGTCGCCGACCAGTCCATCGCCAGCACCGCGGCACCCATCTCCGTGCCGGAGGCAACGGTGGCCAGCCACGCGTCGACGGCCGAGTGCCCCAGACCTTCGCGATCCATGTCGGTTGTCATCGGCCTGGCCCCGCGGCCGAGGTGGATGCCGAACGCCGTCGGGTCACGCGCCGGAGGCGGCGCCACGTATCCGCGTGCACCGCAGGGAGTCTGCACGATCCACGCGCGCAGCGTCGACCGCGCGGTGCGTCGAGGACCAGCCAGTGGCGTGGCGAAGCGGGTGAAGCGGGTGAAGCGATGGTGCTCGCACTGACGCCGGCCGATCGGGCTCCGGTCGCTCGTTGACCCACGCCCAGTCGTCCCGCGCGCCGAGCGTCATGACCATCGTCCCGAGCGGACCGACGCTCTCGAGCACGGCGTCGATCACCCCGACCGCGCCACCCTCGACGGGACCCAGCGCCCGCAGGGACGCGTGCACCATCACGACGTCGCACTCGCGCACCCCGAGGCGGCGCAGATCGGCGACGAGGTCTGCGACGGATCGACGAGCGGGCCCCACGACGGTGATTCTGCCCAGACGGATCGGGTTCCGTGCGCGCGGACCGCCGCTGACCCGGCCCGTTGCGATCAGGGGATCGTGATGCCGCGCCCGGCGGCCTGGCTACGCACCAGGTCGATCAGGTTCCCCTGCATGAGGTCGACCTCGCGTAGGTGGAGGCCGAAGCTGCTGTTGACCCCGAGCAGGATGCGGTCGACGTTGCGGACGTCACCCGCCTGGTGGGTCGCCGCGACCGACAGGTAGGGCGAACCCGTGGCCGGCACGATGCACTGCGCCGTCATCGCGCCGGGCAGCTGCACGGTGGCGGTGCTGATGGCCGGCAGACCCGTGATGCCCGAGGGCGACACGTAGGCCTTGACGGGTCCTGTCCCGCCGGCGATCGCAGTCGGGTTGGAGCACGCCTTGTCGGGGCTGCCACCGGGAGGCGGCGGCTGGGTGGAGCCGTAGGTCTGGAAGGTGACCACGCAGCCGTTCTGGGCGGTGGTGCTGCACAAAGGGATGTGCGGCAGCGAGTAGAGGCCGGGGTCGTCGCCGGGCGACGAGGTGTTGAACTGCCAGCCGACGAGATCCGCGGACACGAGCGACTTCGTGAACTGAGGGTCTCCGTCGAGCTCGTCCTGGAGCAGCCGCAGCAGGTGCTGCGCCCCCTGGGAGTGGCCGATGAGGACGAAGGGCCGGCCGCCGTTGAAGTTGCCCATGTAGTGCTTGAACGCGTCGTGCACGTCGGCGTAGGCCAGGTCGTTGGCGGTCTTGTACAGGTCGGGTGCGGCGAAGTACGCATCGAACTTCATCTGCCGGTACAGCGGCGCGTACACGTTGCACACAGACGTGAAGCGGGCCACCTGCTCGTGGACGATCGCGATCTCGGAAGCCGGATCGGCGGCCATCGCCAGGTCGTTGAGGCCGCCGGCGGGCGAGCTCACGGTCGGGTACACGTAGAAGCAGTCGATGGGCGCCGTCGGTTGTGACTGGTCGTAGCCGTGGAACGGATCCGGCCGGGTCGAGCCGTCGGCTTCGACGATCGTCGAGTCGAGGAAGCTCCCCACGCAGGCGTTCGCCGCGCTGGCGCCCGGGCGACAGAGCCAGTTCTGCTCCTGCGCGTAGGTGGCGCTGGAGTAGCCGACGAAGCGCTGCGGGATGCACGCGCCGGCGGCGAGGACCACCAGCACGACGAGACACGCACCGAACGTCACGCGACGAGCGTGCGGTCGCGATCGCCGCGGAACCGGTGCATCCGTCGCCGTGCCGTCACCCCGCGGCTCGGACCCCAGCCGGACCCTGCCCTGCGCAGTCGCTCCCATCCGCACGACCCTACGCCGGGTGCTCCGTCGCGTGCCGTTGCGGGGTCACTTCGGGGGTGGGACGCCGGGGAGGTTCGACGGGTCGAACTGGATCATCGACGCGGTCTGGCTGGCGGTGGCCAGCAGTTGGCCGGTCTCGCTCCAGACGTGCGCGATGCCGTGGCCGTACCCGCCGACCGCGAGGTGCGGACGCAGATCGAGCAGGATCCACTCGGTGTCGGTGAACGCACCGATGCGGATCGTGTTGTCCAGGCTGGTGCCCCCGGCGAGCACGCCGAGGGCGTGGGCGACGCCCATGGGAACGATGTCCGCGAGGTACGCCGCAATGGCCGGTGTGACGGCGACCTCGTCGCGCCGGCGCACCCACAGGCACACGCGACCGGGCCCGGGGTCCGGGTGCTCGATGATCGCCGGCTCGCGCATCTCGATGACCGACGCGAAGCCCGAAGCACGCGGCGTCAGGGCGAGGTCGGTGATGCCCGCCGCCTTCGCGAGACCGGTGAAGGGGCTGGTCCAGCGTTCGGCGTTGGTGGGCGGTTCGACCTTCGGACACCGCTCGAACTCGCCGGTGAGCCCGTCGGGGCGGTGGCGGCCGGTCGCCCCGAGGGAGGCGAAGATCGTCTCACCCGACTCGCTCGTCGCGGTGACGCGCACCTGGTTCGTGCGCCGGCCGGCCGCGAGCACCTCGGCGTGCACCGCGACGCTCGCACCCCGTTCCACGGTCGAGACGAACTGCGTCGTCATCCAGAGCGCCGTGCGCTCGGAGGCGAGCTCAGCGGCGGCGATCGACACCGCGATCGCGGTGCCGCCGTAGAGGCGACCGTCGAGGCGAGCCAGGCGCTCGATCACGGTGAACGTGAACCGCCCCGGTTCGGTGTCGGGCACGAGTCCGAGGAAGTCGGCGTCGGTGGGCATCGGGGCAACCTATCGGCGTGGTGGCGCACCACCACATCCGTCGAGCCGCCCCGGACCCTCCGCGGTTCCTAGGGTGTGGTCATGCTCGATCTCTCCCCTGATGACGTCCTGTCCACCACCCGCGCCGTCCGCAAGCGCCTCGACTTCGACCGCCCTGTCTCGGACGACGACCTCCGGGCGTGCGTGCGCCTGGCGATGCAGGCGCCCTCGGGATCCAACGTGATGACGATGCAGTTCGTGATCGTGAAAGACGAGGCGAAGCGGCTGGCGATCGCCGACATCTACCGCGCCTGCTTCGAGATCTACCGGAGCCTCGACGGGATCTACGTCGGATCGATCAAGAAGGACACCCCCGAGGCGCAGGCGCAGCAGGATCGCGTGACCGACTCGGCCCAGTACCTCGCGGCGCACATGGAGAAGGCGCCGGCGCTCGTGATCGCGTGCACCGCACCCGGCCGGATCGACAACGCGCCGGCCATCGCGTCAGCGTCGATGCTGGGCAACGTCCTGCCCGGGATGTGGAGCTTCATGCTCGCCGCGCGGGCGCGTGGTCTCGGCACGTCGTGGACGACCATGGGCCTGATGAAGGAGCAGGAGATCGCCGATGTCGTCGGCATCCCGTTCGACGAGGTGCAGCAGGTGTGCCTCACCCCGGTCGCTCACACGAAGGGCACGGACTTCCGGCCGGCGCAGCGCCCCGACCCGGACGCGATCATCCACTGGGACACGTGGTGACGGTGCCGATCTGATTGCTGGCGCGGCTGGGTCGGCTCAGCTGGTGACGTCGGGTTCGTGGGTGGTGACGATGTCGTTCGCCGCCGCCCACTGGTGCAGGTCCCGGCGTTCGATCGCCGCCGCCATGAGATCGGGGAAGAGGTCCGGCGTGCACGCGAAGGCGGGCACCCCGATCGCCGCGAGCGCGGCGGCGTGGTTCGTGTCGTAGGACGGCCGGCCGGAGTCGCTCAGCGCGAGCAACGCGATCAACGTGGTCCCGCCGGCGACGATGCTCGTCGCCCGCCGGAGCATCTCCTCGGCGATGCCCCCTTCGAAGAGATCGCTGATGAGCACCATGATCGTGTCGGTCGGGTGCTCGATCAGCCCCTCGCAGTAGGCGAGCGCGCCGTTGATGTCGGTGCCGCCACCGAGCTGCACGCCGAAGAGCACATCCACCGGGTCGTCCATCTCGTCCGTGAGGTCGACCACCTCGGTGTCGAACACGACGAGCCGCGTGGCGACCGCGCGCAACGACGCCAGCACCGCGCCGAACACGCTCGAGTACACGATCGACTCGGCCATGGAACCGGACTGATCGATGCAGAGGATGACGTGGCGCTCGACCTGGGTCGTGCGCCGCCCGTAGCCGACGAGCCGCTCGGGCACGATCGTGCGGTGCTCGGGTTGGTAGTGCTTCAGGTTGGCGGCGATCGTGCGGTTCCAGTCGATGTCGCCGTGGCGGGGCCGGCGTGAGCGGGTGGCGCGGTTGAGCGCGCCGGTGACCGCCTGGACCATGCGCGCCGAGAGCCGCTCCTCGAGCTGCTCGGTCACGGCCCGCACCACCACGCGGGCGCTCTCGCGCGAGTGCTCGGGGATGGCGCTGCCCAGGCCGATGAGGGTGCTGACGAGGCTCAGGTCGGGTTGGACCGACCGCAGCATCTCCGGCTCGAGCAGCAGCTGCCGCAACCCGAGTCGATCCATCGCGTCGCCCTGCATGACCTGCACGACCGACGACGGGAAGTAGGTGCGGATGTCACCCAGCCACCGGGCCACCTTGGGCGACGAACCGCCGAGCCCCCCTCGGCGCTCGCTGTCGTAGAGCTCCCGCAGGACCTCGTCGCGGGCGGCGTCCGCCGCGTTCAGGGACGCGGCCGGTCCGATGCCGTCCGCGTCGCCGCCGCCGAGGACCAGCCGCCACCGGGCCATGCGGTCGCGGGGCAAGCCGGGGGCATCCGTCTCCGTCGCGCTCGCGTCGACGCCGGCGGGGTCGGCCGCGAAGCTCTCGACGTCGCTCACGCGTCCACCTCCCAGCCCAGCAGCGCGGCCACGGCGCGGATGACGGGCACCGCCCGGGATCCGTCGATGGCTCGTTCGGTGCCGACCGGGCCGCGGGCGAGCCCGGCCCCGAGCGCGACGAGGTGCTCGCCGATCATGCGCCGCTCGGGCTTCTCGTAGCGCGAGAACGTGCGGCGCAGCAACGGCAGCAGGTCCTCGAACACGTCGTCCTCGATGCCGCTGATCCACCGGTCGATCGTCGCGAGGAGCGCGTCGTCGTGCAGCAACAGGATCGAGTCGCCGGCGAGGAACCCGTCGAGCCACGCCGCGCCGGCGGCGGCGTCGGCGGCCGTCGACAGGCGGCGGCTGAGGCGTCGACCCACCTCGTCCACCTCGAGGTCGCCGGCATCGAGCAGCAGGCGGTTGGCGCGTCCCGAGACCGAACCGTGCACGGAGTCCTGGGCCGCAACCCCAGCGAGTGCCGCGAACCACGGATCGCGCAGCTCCGCCCGATCCAGCAGCAGCACCCCCGCGTGCGCTGACTCGATCGCGGCGCGCAGCCCGGCGGCCGCATCGCCATCGAGTGACGCGCACGCGGTGCGCAGCCCGATCGACGCGCGGGTGACGACGGCGTCGAGCACGGTGCCGAGCGCCGACACGTCGGCCCCGCGCACGTTGCCATAGCGGCAGGTGCGGGCCAGCGGTCCGATCGTGGCGAGCAACGCCGGCGTGTCGTGCTGCTGCGCCGTGCGCTCCTCGAGCGCTCGGACCACGGAAGCGAGCGCGCCCACGAGATCGGCCAGCAGGCACGTCTCGACGAGCTCGGCCAGACGAGAGAGGTCCTGGGCCTGTGTCGCGTCAGCCCGCATCTTGTCGGTCACCGCGCCTTCGATGGTGGTGCCGTGCACGCCGGCCTCGATCAGCGCCACCGCGAGCTCGGGGCGCCACTCGAGGCGCCACGCCTCCTTGAACGTGCCGGTCGTGCGACCGGCGTCGACCGGTACGGCCCAGTCGATGCCCAGGGCGGTGAGGCGGTGGAAGAGGACCGAGCGGGCGAGCTGGCTCTCCTTGCGCAGATCGACGGTGATCACGGTCTCGACCGCCGATTGCTTGAGGCGCAGGGCCCGTTGCTGGCGGGCCAGATCCGCCGCGAGCGGCACCATCGGTGTGTCATCGGGGACGCTCCCGAGGTCCTCGCCGACGATGAGTCGCCGGTGGATCAGCTGCAGGGGCACGGCGCTGCCGCCGCAGAGCACCGCCTGGGTGGCGTCGTTGAGCTCCTCGAGACCGACGGACGGGCGGCGGCGGAGGGCGGCCAGCGTCGATGCGAGGCGCGTCGCCTCCACGACCGAAGCCGTCGATGCATCGAGCTCCTCCTCGCGCAGTGCCGCCGCCACCTCGACCAACCAGCGCGTGGCGATCTCATCGGTCGCGTCGGTCGGGGTCACGAACAGGTGCCGGTACCACCCGGGCGCGGTGACACCCGCGCCGTAGCCGCTCGCGGCGGCGAGGCGGCTCGAGGTCCACGGCGCCCAGGTGGCGCCGACCTTGACCTTGGGCAGGCCCTTCAGGAGCCGGTTGTCGTGGCTCGCCGGCGGGTGGGCCTCGGGCACCAACGCCGGCGCGTGGTAGGCGCCGCAGACGAACA
>Ga0209023_10005602_pt1 | contig 13659 bp, 14 predicted proteins | sample LakOneMetagenome_FD_187468 | JGI IMG/M metagenome (GOLD analysis project Ga0209023, IMG submission 187468) | Freshwater and sediment microbial communities from Lake Erie, Canada (SPAdes) (version 2) | ecosystem: Environmental > Aquatic > Freshwater > Lentic | place: Lake Erie, Canada...
AGTCGGTCAGAGCGACGCACTCGTAATGCGTAGGTCATCGGTTCGATTCCGATAGGCGGCTCCATAGCGCCACCTGCGGTGATACCGCCGGTGGCGCTTTCATTTTGGCTCGCTCTCCGGGTCACTCGTCCCCATCTCGTCCCCGAGCATCGTGTCGAGCCGCCGGACGGCGCTGTTGAGGTGGTCGGCGGACAACAGGTGTCCGTAGGTGTCGTGGGTGGTCCGGCTCGACTGGTGCCCGAGCAGCGACTGGACGCTCTTGAGGTCGGCGCCGGCAGCGATGAACAGGGACGCTGCGGTGTGCCGCAGGTCGTGGGGCCGGTGACCGACAGCGGTCGTCCAGCCGACGGCGCGCCTCCAGTTGGATTCGCTGATCAAGCCGCCGCCGGGTGCCGCGAAGAGCGGCTCATCGGTGCCCTTGCCTTCGATGCGGGCAAGCACCAGCGGCACGGCGGCGTTGGCCACCGGGACGCTCCGGCGCCGCCGCCCCTTGGGATAGGGCTTGAGGCTGGCTTTGCCTCCGCCGTGGTCGTAGATGACGGTCCGGCTCACGTCCAGGGTCATCGTCGCCTCGCCGGTGACGGACGTGCCGATCATGACGTCGCCGACTCGCAGTCCTGCGAGCTCGCCCCAGCGCAGTCCGGTGAGACCGAGCACTAGCGTGATGTCCGCCTGCGGACTGCGTTCGAGCTGCTCCCGGTGCAGCTCGCGGAGGGCCGTGAGCGTGAGGGGTCGAGCCCGCTGTCCCTGCTCATCCCGCCCGCGCCCTGGTGCGCGTCGGACGGTGACGTCGGAGGCGACGTTCTGGGTGAGCCTGCCGTCGCGGGTGGCGAAGCTGAGCAGGGCCTTGAGCGTCGCGAGGATGCGGGTGGCGGTTGCGGGCGACAGGCGCTTGTCGCTGACGAGCGCGCGGGCGAACTCCTCGACATCGGTGCGCCGGATGACACCGATCGGCTTCCTGCCGAGGGCGGGCAGGATGTGGACGGCGAGTGCGCTCTGGTCGCTCTGGAAGGTCCGGCGTTCGACCTGAGGCTCGCGCACCGGCAGCCACTGCGCGGCCAGCTCGGCGAGCGTCGCCCGGCCCAGGGCGGGACTGACCCAGCCCGAGCTGTCGATGCGGGCGCGCTGCTGCCGCTCCCAGGCTTCGGCCTGGCGGCGCTGCGCGAAGGTCTGGTCGGCGACGACGCGGCCGCGGACCTTCACGCGGACGCGGTAGCGGCCCGCCTCGGTCTTGTTGATCATGGTGAGACTCCTGGAGCACGGTTCCCTCCGGTATCGCAGCCACCGCCGACAGCGGACAAGCAGTGGGGGTGCCGGCCTGTGGACGACACGCGGAGACCGCTCAGCGCTGGCGGTCGGCGACGCTGGGCGCAGCCTCCGTCAGCACCTCGCCGTCCAGCACCCGCCGAAGGCAGGACGTAGGGATGCGGATGAGCCTGCCCATGCGTACGACCGGTGTCGGCCAGGTCCCCGTGCGGACGAGCTCGTAGGCCAAACCGCGGCCGATGCCGAGGACGCGAGCCGCGGTTGGGAGGTCGACAAGCGGAGGAAGTTGCGAGAGCTCGACGTGAGTCATGGCCGTCTCCTGACTGGTTGGTGCCTCGTGTCAGAGGCGGGTATCACCAGGTGCGCGCCGAGAGGCCCCGACACGCAGCGGTCCCGGCCCGACACCGTCATCGAGTCCGTCACCTCGAGCGACGGCTGGCCAGGCACCGTCACGGCCACGGTCACTGCGCTGGTCGCCCGTTCTGGGACTGCGGCATTGGCTGTCACGGCGTCCGTCACTTCTCCAGATGCCGGGGCGTCCGCTGCCATTGCCACTGTCACTGACTCCGTCACGACGTCGACAGGGTGCAGACCCTTTCGCGGAGTCCGTCACGGACTCCGTCAGCCCGTTCGTGGACAGGGGGCCCCGCCCCCGACGCTGTCACGGCGTCCGTCACCGGCAGAGCACGACCTCCGACTCCGTCACTGACTCCGTCATCCAGTCCTTCGCCGCCGCCCACGCACTGGCAGCCCACCGACGGCTCGGTTGCAGGGTCCCCGCCGCCGTCGGAGCGAGGCGCCTGGACGGGTGTCGTCCACAACCGTCCTGCCAGCGCCGACGCGTTGCCGCGCTGCCGTCCGTCAGCGTGACGGCCGGGAGGCGTTGATGGTCGACGGTCAGGATGCGGAGGCTCTGGCGTGGATCGCGCTGGAGACGGCCTTGGTTGGCCTGCGAGCCGAACTTCGGCGGCACCGGCTCAACCCTGTCGTCTCACTCGGCGTCGTCAGCGCCATGGACGCGCTCAACGAGACCCTGACAAACCTCGGTGAGGGAACGGTGGACCGCGAACTACCCCGAGTCGGCGCAGCTGAGCTCATGGCGGACGCGCGCTCCGCGTTGACGCTCCTCATCGACAACGACGAGGCGTGGGAGCTGCCCATCGATCGGCTGCTGCTCCTCGCCCGAGCGTCGCCCGTGCTCTCTCAGGTCGAAGGCGTGCTGATACCCGGCTCCCACGGAGCGGGCTGAACCGCACGCCGACCGCGAGGGGGCGCCCGGTCCATCGCAGATACCAGTGTGTGCAGGGGCTGGCGGGGCGCTCGGGAGCGCACTGGCAGTGACGTGACAGTGGCTGGACCGGGCAACGTGCCAGCGACGCCCCCGCAGGCGATTAGCCCATCGCGCGGCTCGGATCGTCTCCCCAAGCGTGACGCCCTGTGCTGCTTCGTGGCTGCTGGTCCGTGGGCGAAAGAGCCTGGAAATGCTGGGAAAGCGCTGTTGTCGGGACACCCGCTCTTTAGAGCCAGAAGAGTGGCCGCTGGCGATCTTGATCGCTGAGCCGTGGGGATGAGAATGGGCGGGTCACTCGGCGACGTCGTAAAGACTCTGGTGCGGCTGAGCCCGTAGAAGAGTGCGGTGCGGGGTGCTCGGGTCGCCGGATTGCTGCCGTTTGAGCGCGTGGGTCTGTCTCCCGTCCAGAGCTCCCTCCGGGTGGCTCCAGGCACCGGCGCAGTGCCGGGGCCGTGAGGGTGCGGAGGCGCGTGATGGATGTCGTCTTCGATCGGGTGGCGGGGCTCGATATCGGGAAGAAGTCGGTGGTGGTGTGCGTGCGCACGCCGGGTCCGAAGGGGCGGCGGGTCTCGCAGATCCGTACCTTCCCGACGATGACCCGTCATGTGCAGGTGCTGGGCGACTGGCTGGTCGAGGAGGGGGTGCAGGTCGCGGCGATGGAGTCGACCGCGACGTACTGGAAGCCGGTGTTCTACGGCCTGGAGGACCGGGTGGAGTGCTGGCTGCTGAACGCGGCTCACATGAAGGCGGTGCCGGGTCGCAAGACCGATGTGCGAGACGCGGAGTGGATCGCGCAGCTGGTCGAGCACGGGCTGGTGCGTCCGTCGTTCGTGCCGGCGCCGCCGGTGCGCCGGCTGCGGAACCTGACCCGCTACCGGGTGCAGCTGATGGGTGACCGGACCCGGCATGCGGGCAGGTTGGAGAAGCTGCTGGAGGACGCCTCGATCAAGCTGTCGTCGGTGGCCGCGAACATCACCGGGGTCTCGTCCCGGCAGATGCTGGCGGGCCTGGTCGCCGGGGAGCGGGACGCCGCGGTGCTGGCTGACCTGGCCCACAACCGGCTGCGGCGCAAGATCCCCGAGCTGACCCAGGCGCTGACGGGCCGGTTCGACGACCATCACGCTCTGCTGGTCGGGGCGATGCTGCGCGAGCTGGACCTGGTCGATGAGGCGCTGGCCCGGCTCGACGAGCAGATCGCTGCGGAGATGGCGCCGTGGGCGCACGAGCTCGAGCTGCTGCGCACGATCCCCGGGGTCGGGCAGGTGGTGTCCCAGGTGTTCATCGCCGAGACCGGTGCGGACATGGCCCGGTTCGGTTCGCCAGAGTGCCTGGCGGCGTGGGCAGGTGTCGCCCCTGCGGTGCACGAGTCCGCCGGCAGGCGGACCCCCGCCGGGTCGCGGCGGGGCAACAAGTGGCTGACCGCGGCGCTGGTCGAGGGCGCGCACTCCGCTGCGCAGTCCCATGGCACGTATCTCGCCGCTCAGTACGCGCGGCTGGCATCGCGTCGCGGAGCCAAGCGCGCGGCCGTGGCGGTCGCGCACTCGATGCTCGTGTCGGCCTACTGGATGCTGGTCCGGGACGAGCCCTACCAGGATCTCGGCCCGGACTGGCTGTCCAAGCGCAACGACGACGCCCACACCCGACGCCTGGTCGCCCAGCTGCAACGGCTCGGCCACACCGTCGTCCTTGACCCGGTCGCCTGAACCAGGGATCGCGGAATCCGTTACGGGCCAGTTCATCCGGGCTGCGCCCGGATGCTGTCGCGCCCTCCTGCACTTCATTCTCGGGTCAGTATTGGTGACGATCTTGATCGCTCGGTCGTGGGGGTGAGAATGGTGGGGCCGCTCGGCGACGTCGTCGGACTCTGGTGCCTGGGAGCCCGAAGAAGAGTTGGACGCGGGGGCCACGGGAGTGTTGGATTGTTGCCGTAGAGCACGTGGGTCTGTCTCCATCGCAGAGGTCCCTCCGGGCGGTGCATATCGCCGCGGGAGGTGGCTGATGGATGTTCTGGTGGACAGGGTCGCTGGTCTGGATATCGGGAAGGCGATCGTGGTGGCGTGTGTGCGCACGCCGGGTCCGAACGGGAAGCGGGTCTCGGAGATCCGCACGTTCCGCACGATGACGCGGTCGCTGGTGGTGATGGCGGACTGGCTGGTCGAGTGCGGGGTCACGCTGGCGGCGATGGAGTCGACGTCGACGTACTGGAAGCCGGTGTTCTACTGCCTCGAGGAACGCATGGAGTGCTGGCTGCTCAACGCCGCCCACATGACAGCCGTGCCTGGTCGTAAGTCCGACGTCCGAGACGCGGAGTGGATCGCGCAACTCGTCGAGCACGGGCTGGTCAGCCCGTCGTTCGTGCCGCCGCCCGAGATCCGCTCGCTGCGCAACCTGACCCGCTATCGGGTCCAGCTGATGGGGGACCGGACCCGTGACGCGGGCCGGTTGGAGAAGCTGCTCGAGGACGCCTCGATCAAGCTCTCCGTGGTCGCGTCCAACATCACCGGGACCTCCGCGCGAGACATGCTCGGTGCCCTGGTCGCCGGTGAACGGGATCCGGCGGTGATGGCCGACCTCGCCGGGTCCACGATGCGTCGCAAGATCCCGGACCTCAGGGAAGCACTCACCGGTCGCTTCGATGACCACCACCCCCTGCTCGTCGGTCAGCTCCTGACACGGCTCGAGCACACCGACTCCTCGGTTCGTGCCCTCGACGCCGACATCGCCACCCGGATGCAACCCTGGGACCGCCAGCTCGAGCTGCTCCGCACGATCCCCGGGGTCGGGGTCGTGACCTCGCAGGTCTTCATCAGTGAGACCGGCGCGGACATGTCCCGCTTCGGCTCACCGGAACGGCTCTCCGCCTGGGCCGGGCTCGCACCCGGCATGCACGAGTCCGCCGGCAAACGCATGCCCGCGGGCAGCCGGCCCGGGAACAAGTGGCTGGCCTCGATGTTCGTGGAAGCCGCGAACTCCGCCGCCCGCTGCAAAGCCACCTATCTCGCCGCGCAGTTCGCCCGGATCGCCTCGTGTCGCGGCCATGGCCGCGCGTCGGTCGCGGTCGCGCACTCCATGCTCGTGTCCGCCTACTGGATGCTCTCACGTGACGAGCCCTACCAGGACCTCGGACCCGACTGGCTGACCAAACGCAACAACGAAGCGCACGCACGACGCCTCGTCACCCAGCTCGAACGCCTCGGCCACACCGTCGTTCTCGACCCCGTCGCCTGACACCTGGAACCGCGGAAACCCGTTACGGGGTGGCTCATCCGGGCTACGCCCGGATGCTGTCGCGCCCACCTGCACGTCATTCTCGGGTCAGTCAGCGGACGGTCCTAATGTCCGACGGTCGTCTGTCGACCTGTAAGGCCTCGACGGACGCCGACCGACTCCTGCCCTCCGAGTTCACCGCCTCGGCGTTGGACCTGCAAAGCCTCGCCGACGCTCCCGGCGATGGCACCGAGGAGTGCTTCCGCTCCGGCGGCCACCGGAGACGCCCAGGGGGCCCGCAGCCTACTAAAGTCCTGCCAGTGGCGCCTGAGCTAGAACGCGCCCCACCGCACCTAGGGCCGTTGCCTGCTTGCCTAGTTCGCCTGCGCTGACGATGACACCGCCGTTGATGGGTAGGGCACCGACGTCGATGGCCCGCCGAATCTCGGCCAGCAATGGTTGCCCGGCAGCGGAAAGGCTTCCACCGACGATGATGGCGTCGGGGTTAATCGCGTTGCACAGGATCGCGGCTCCTGCCCCGACGCGCATCGCGGCGTCCGCAATGACCCTCTGCGAGGCTCGATCTCCCTCCTCCGCCAGCCTGAGAAGGGAGCTGAGGGTGGGCCGGTTGCTTCCGCGCACTTCGGCGGCGGACAGCACGGCTGGGATACCGGCATAGACCTCAAGACACCCTCGATTGCCGCAACGGCAGAGTGGCCCGTCCGGGTTGACGATCATGTGACCAAACTCGCCGGCACCGCCTCGTGCGCCACCTGCGATCGATCCATTGATGATGAGCGCCCCGCCGACGCCGCTGTGCAACTTGAAGTAGAGGACGTTGTCGTAGCCACGCGCGGCGCCCCAAAGTCGTTCACCGTACGCGGCGAGATTGGCGTCGTTATCGATCGTGACGGGGAACCCCGTAGTTCGCTCTAGCTCAGTGGAGACGGGAACGTCTACCCACTTTGGAACCATGCTGGACCTGGTCACCAAGCCGGTCCAGGCATCGATCGGGCCGGGGATACCCGCGGCAAGGCCGAGCAGCCGCTCGGCTCTCGTTCCAGTTGATTCGATGAGTGCACGAACCAGTGAGGCGGCGGCCGCTAGACCGGCTTCGGGTGTGTAGTCGACTTCCAGCTTCGTCTCATCCGAAGCAAGGACCGTGTGGGAGACGTCAGCGATGACTGCCCGAACGTGACGGAATCCGAAATCCAGCCCGATTGCCGCTCCGGCCGCAGGATTCAAGACCACCGTTTCCGCTGGCCGTCCCCGCCCGCGGCCCGATTGGTCGTGCCCGCGAAGTAGGACCTTCTCGTCGTCGACCATGTCTGAGACAAGTTCCGCAATCGAAGACTTCGCGAGGCCGGATAGGACCGACAACTGAGAGCGGGTCATCGGTCCATGCTTGCGCAAGAGGTTGGCGAGGAGCGCCATTCGTTCGGCACGGGATTCGGACACGACCGGCCGTGACGGCTGGGCGCGGCTACTGATCACGATACGATCACCCTCAATTCGTCCGGGAACAGACTATTGATCCGTCCGAAACACGTCATTAACGTCCGGACTCGTTCAATCTAACGTCCGACTTGGGACCTGACTAGGGCCTCCGAGCGGCATCGACACGAACTGGGAAGGCTGATCTCGATGCAGCGAATGCGATTGGTCGCCGCCGGGGTGCTGGCAACGGCGATGGCTCTGACGGGGTGCTCCAGCGGAAGTTCGTCGCCGTCCGCCTCAGGCTCTGGCTCCTCGGGGAGCTCCGCGGAGAAGATCACTCTCAACTACTGGACACATGTGAACCCCCCATCTCAAACGGTGGAGAAGGAGCTGATCCAGCAGTACGAGTCGCAGAACCCTAACGTCACGATCAACTACCTTCCGGTGGACTTTGGCAGCCTGCCGGCCAAGTTGAACACGGCGATCGCGGGCGGCGGCGGACCTGACATCTTCAACTACTTCCAGTCCTATGCTGCGGACCTGGTCAACAAGAAGTTCCTGGCTCCGGTCGACTTCAGCGCCTTCGGTGCGGCCGACGCGAGTGCCTTCGGGGCTCTCTATCCCAAGGCCATCGTCGATGGGTACACGTACGGCGGCACGGTATTCGGAGTTCCGCACGAGACGTCGACCTACCAGTTCTGGATCAACAAGGCCTCCTTCGCCAAGGCGGGCTTCGACCCGTCCAAGGACTTCCCCAAGACCTGGGATGACGTCAACAAGGTAGGCGTGAAGCTGATGTCCTCCGGCGCCTCAAAGGAAGGCATCGCCCTCACCCTGAACAGTTCCGTTCGAGACACTCTGGTTCTCGACAGCATGGCCCGACAGGCGGGCGGATCCTTGTTCAGTGACGATGGGAAGACGGCGCAGCTGAACTCTCCGTCAGCGATCAAGGCCCTGGGTACCTGGGGCGACATGGTCCACAAGACCAAGATCAGCGATCCAGCCCTTGGCCCGACGGCGTCGACGAATGCGGAGGATCTCTTCGCGGCGGGAACTGCGGGCATGACGAACGTCGGCGGATCCTGGTTCGTTGCCGGCCTGAAGACCTCCCACCCCGACGTCTACAAGAACTACGCCGTCGGTCAGCAGCCGATCTATCCGGGTGGCCCGCAGATCGGAGGCGACCTGTACGGATTCGGCTTGTTCGTCCCCGCCACATCCAAGTACCAGGCGGAGGCGTGGAAGTTCGCTGGATTCCTCGCGACTCAGGGGAAGGCCTACTTCGAAGGTGCTGGCATCTGGCTCGGAGACAACGCCTCGCTCGCAGCGCCGTTCGCCACGAGCTTTGAGAACTGGGATGTGTTCTCGGAGGGCTTCAAGCGTGGGTTCTTCCTCCCGCCCGTCGTCAAGTACAACGAACTCAGCAAGGTCATTGAGCGCGCAATCCAGAGGGTCGTGCTCGAGAACCAGAGTCCCTCGGACTCCCTCAATCAGGCGCAGACCGAGGCTGAACCGCTTATGAGCTAGGCCTAGATCCGGGGTGGGAGCCAGCGCTCCCACCCCGGATCGCCCGCGGTACATCGACGCAGACCTGGAGCGACCTTCATGACCCGGCACCCGATCGGACGACGATCTCCTCAGCAGCGACGACACGCACGTGCTGGCTTGCTCTTCATCGCTCCCGCCCTCCTCGCGATCGGGCTGTTTGTGCTTCTCCCGCTCGTCGGTGCGATAGCTCTGAGCTTCACGGACTGGGCCCTCGTCGGAACTCCGACGCCGAACGGGCTATCCAACTACCGCTCACTGGCGGCCGATCCACAGTTCAAGGCGTCCCTCGTCGTCACGGCCAAAGTCGCTGTCGGACTGGCCATCCCTGCCGCGCTGTTCTCCTTCGCCCTCGCAGTCGTGATGAACAGCGGCGTTCGTCGCAGCTCGGCATATCAGACGATTCTCTTTCTCCCTGCGGTGCTGCCCAGCGTCGTCACCACCATCGTGTGGGGTGCGATGTACCAGGGCGATGGCGTGATCAACACGATCATCGGCGCCGAAGTTCCGTGGCTGACCAACAGCCGTCTCGCGCTCCCAGCCATCATCTTCCTGATGATCTGGACCAATCTCGGCTACTACACGATCATCACGTTGGCCGGAGTACGCGATGTCCCCTACGACGTCCTCGAAGCAGCCAGCGTCGACGGGGCCGGAGCGTGGCGCCGGATGTGGCACATCACGCTACCCCTCGTCCGTCCCGTGCTGCTGTTCGTCGTGGTGGTGGCGACAACAGACGCACTTACCCTCTTCGTCCAGCCGTATCTCCTAACGCAAGGCGGACCGGGCGACTCCACCCGCACTTTGTCCGAACTCATCTACGAGACCGCGTTCTCCTTCGGGAACGTAGGCAAGGCTTCCGCCATGGCCGTCGTTCTACTCGTCATCACTCTGCTCGTGGCGCTCGTCCAGTTCCGGCTCCTGCGCAGTAGGGAGGATTGAGGTGAACCGACGCGGCATCGTGTCGCTCGTGAGCTCCCACGCGCTCCTGGTGCTCGTGAGCAGCGCAGCGCTGCTCCCGCTCTTCTGGGCACTTAAATCGTCGTTCACACCAACGGGCGAGGTCCTGTCCACGCCGATCTTCTCCGCACCGTCGCAGTGGACCATGGCGAACTACAGCGAAGGCTGGCACTCCGCGCCATTCACGCGCTACTTCTTCAACTCCCTTCTCATCGCCGTTGTTGTTACCAGTACTACCGTGGTGACGGCGACCCTGGCCGGCTACGGATTCGCCAAGTTCCGCTTTCGCGGCCAGAACATCCTGTTCTCACTGGTTATAGCAGCGCTGATGATGCCCTTCCAGGCCATCATGATCCCGCTGTTCGTCGAGGTGCGGACGTTCGGCTGGCTAGATAGCTACGCGGGGCTGATCGTTCCAGGCGCCGTCAGCGCCTTCAGTGTCTTCATGATGCGTCAGTTCATGCGCAGCGTTCCAGACGAACTGGCTGAGGCGGCTCGCCTGGACGGCTGCTCGGAGTGGGGCACGTTCATCAGAGTGGTCATTCCGTTGGCTCGGGGACCGATGATCGCCCTGGCAGCTCTGACCTTCCTAGCAAGCTGGAACAACTTCCTCTGGCCCCTGATCGTCATCCAAAGCCAGAACATGACCACCGTCCCCCTGGGACTCGCCCAATTCAGAGGGTCCAACTCGACCGATTACGGCCAAGTCATGGCAGTAGCAATGCTTGCAGCTGTCCCCGTCGTCATCATCTTCGTCATCTTGCGACGACGAATTGTCGCCAGCTTCGCAACCTCGGGCCTCAAGTAGCCGTTGTCGGTACAACAGGAGCGACCATGAACGACGTTCGAGGGTGGACTGCCGCGGAGTTCTCTCCGGTGGCCGACGCCGTCGCCAGCAATTTGCATGTTGGTGAGGAGTTGGGCTGCTCAGTCGCGGTCTGCGTCAACGGTGAGCTCGTCGTGGACCTCCACGCAGGTTGGAGGGATCGGGAGCAAACTCCGTACGAAGCGGATGCGCTGCAGCTCGTCTTCTCCACCACGAAGGGCGTCACGGCTATCTGCGTAGCAGCGTTGGTCGACGAGGGCCTTCTCGATCTTGATGCTCCGGTCAGCCGCTATTGGCCCGAGTTTGCAGCCGAGGACAAGGGTCGCATAACGGTCCGCCAACTTGCATCGCATCAGGCGGGTCTGCCAGCTTTCGACACGCAGGTGTTGCCCGCAGAGCTCGCTCTCTGGGACGCGCGCGTAGCGCAGCTTGCCTCTCAACGCCCTCGGTGGGCTCCCGGCACGGCCCACGGGTACCACGCCATCACGAGCGGCTTCCTCCTCGGGGAAGTGGTTCGCCGCGTTTCTGGACAGAGTCTCGGTCAGTACCTGAGCCGTCGCTTCGTCGGGCCATTGGGGCTCGACGTCTACGTGGGCGCACCCAAGTCGATTCTCGACCGGGTGGTACCACTCGTCGATGCCCCCTCGGCCATCGGTGACAGAGGACCCCTTCGAACGGCAGAGCTGACGCCGGGCACTCTCACCAACGCAGCACTATCCAACCCGCCGACGGTGACTGAGGTCTACAACGACAGCGCCCTGTGGGAATGCGAGATCCCTGCCGCGAACGGCATCACGGACGCGCGATCACTCGCGATGCTCTACTCGACCGTTGTGAGCGGAACGCGAAGGCAGATTTCGCCGGAAACGGTGGCTGCGATGAGCGTCGCGCATGTAGACGGACCAGACCTGGTGTTAGTCGATCAACCTACGAAGTTCGGTGCCGGATTCATGTTGTCGGCTCCGCGAGAACCGATGCTCAGCCGAGACTCGTTCGGCCACAATGGTCGCGGTGGCTCCCTGGCATTCGCGGACCCGGGTTCGGGCGTCGCGTACGCCTTCGTAACCAACCACATTGTGAATGACCCGGCGCCTGATCGTCGCAACACCAGGATTCTTGCGGCGCTTCGAGACTGCTTGCGATGAAGCAGACGTTCACGCCGCCGGTTGCCTCCTCTAGCAACCCGTGCGCACTCGCAGGCGTGGCTCAGACAGCTCCTGGAGCAGAACTCGTTGCGGTGCCTCGGTGGGCGGTGCTCAGGCGGACCGCCATCGTGGGCAAACTGCGTCCTGAGCACGTCGCGACTCTGCTCCCTCCGGAGGATGCACGCTGCCCTCGCGTTACCGCGGGTATCACGCTGCTTCCGGCGGCCTTCGCGGTCGTCGATCGCGGACGGCCGACGGCCCTGACACGGGCGGAGTTCGTCGTTCTTGAACGCCTCGTATGTACGCCGGATGTGGCAGTCCCTCGAATCGAACTCTGCATGATCCTCGGCGACGGAGGGTTGCCCGTGGATGACGTCCGATTGCGAATCGTGGTCCACGACCTCCGAAAGCGCCTGGGTGATCGGCGGGGCGCGCGGCTTCGCACGGTCCGAGGCGTGGGGTATCTCTGGAGGTCAGCGCCGTAGCGACCCGCATGTGGCCCAGAACGCGCGGTGATGCGGATTGCCGTCGTAAGACCGCCACAGTACTCCGTACCACCGATCGCCGAGTTGCTGTGCCTTGCCGCACTGCACCGGACCTCTCGACGCGCCGGCGGACGGTACCTGAGCCGTCATTGGCGTTGGCCTCTGGGCTTCTACTGGCCCAGGAATTCCGCCCCAGGCAGGAACTGTCCGTAGGTGACGCACGGGACTCAACACCCAGCACTCAGCCCCGAAGGTTAGTTCGCTGTCCGGGGCAGTAAGGGAGCCAGCACTGCGCGAACGCCGGGCGCGACGATGGCCGAGAAGATCGCGTCCATCTGCTCCGGGGTCCGGGTGAACTCCGTGTCGACCCACCACCGCAGCGCGGCGAGGTAGGACGCGACGACGCTGGAGGCGACGAGGTCGAGCGGTGCCCGCGGGGTCGTGCCCGGTTCCACGAGCCCGTCGAGCTCGCCGCGCACGACGTCGGTCAGCATCCGCTCGATCTGCGCCACGACCGGGCTGGTGCCGGTCGGGCCGATCAGCCCGAGCAGCAGGACGCGCTGGTCGCTGACGTGGCGGAACATCTCGAGGCTGAACCGCAGCGGGCGGCGCCGGTCCGGCGCGTCGGTGCTCGCGCTCGGGACGAGCATGCCGCGCAGCTCGGTGAGGAGCTCGTCGAGCAGGTCGGCCTTGTCGGTGTAGTGCGCGTAGAAGGTCGACCGGCCGACGTCGGCGCGGTCGATCAGGTCCTGGACGGTGACCGCGTCGTAGCCCTTCTCGGTCATGAGCTCCATCAGTGCCTCGCGCAGCGCGGCGCGCGTGCGACGGACGCGACGGTCGTTGTTCCCGGGCATCTGCCGCTCCGTTTCCGGACATCGGGGCCGGGACCGTCCGTCTCGGGACGCATCGCCGACGGTTGTCGATTGACCTCAACCGACTCGGACACTAAATCTGTTTCCGCACAGAGTGTTCGAGAACGCTGGATCTCCCTGGGAGGCGCCCGATGCGTCAGGTCACCCCGCCCCCGCCCGTCGCGGACCGGTCGTCGGTCGACGCGGCCGTGGGGCTGCGCCGCGTGTCCAAGCACTACCCGGTCGCCGACGGGTCGTTCACCGCCCTCGACGACGTCAGCCTCGAGGTCGCCGCGGGCGAGTTCGTGACCGTCGTCGGCCGCTCCGGCAGCGGCAAGACGACGCTGCTCAACCTGCTCGCAGGGATCGACCGGCCCAGCGCCGGCGAGATCACGATCGCCGGAGCGCGCGTCGACGAGCTGCAGGGGTCGGCCCTGTCCGCCTGGCGCGGGCGCTCGATCGGCCTGGTGTTCCAGTTCTTCCAGCTGCTCCCGACCCTGACCGTCGTCGAGAACGTCATGCTGCCGATGGACTTCTGCGACACGTTCCCGAACCGCGAGCGCCGGCCGCGTGCGCTCGGGCTCCTCGACCGGGTAGGCATCCTCGAGCAGGCGGACAAGCTGCCCTCGAGCCTGTCGGGCGGCCA
>Ga0209023_10005603_pt1 | contig 13658 bp, 9 predicted proteins | sample LakOneMetagenome_FD_187468 | JGI IMG/M metagenome (GOLD analysis project Ga0209023, IMG submission 187468) | Freshwater and sediment microbial communities from Lake Erie, Canada (SPAdes) (version 2) | ecosystem: Environmental > Aquatic > Freshwater > Lentic | place: Lake Erie, Canada | collected...
TTCCGGCAACCGGGAAGTTGCGCGTCTGACCTTCTTCGCGCTCTGTGCCATCCAGCACCGGGGGCAAGAGAGCGCCGGCATCGCCGTCTCCGACGACGGTCACGTGATGGTGCAGCGCGACCTGGGGCTTGTGACCGACGTCTTCGACGAGCCGGCGCTTCGCACGCTGACCGGCAACATGGCGATCGGCCACGTGCGCTACTCCACGACCGGCGCCAACAAGTGGGACAACGCCCAGCCGGTGATCCGCACCCGCGGCGACGGACTCATCGCACTCGGCCACAACGGCAACCTGACCAACACGTCGCAGCTTCGCAAGGAACTCGGCGGCAAGGGGCTTGAACTGTCGGCCACCACCGACAGTGAACTGATCGCCGCGACGATCGCCGAAGCCGAGGGCACCTTGCTCGACGCGGTGGCCACTGCGATGCCGCGCCTACGTGGCGCATTCAGCGTCGTCGCCATGTCCTCGGACGAGCTCGTCGCGTTCCGCGACAGCTACGGCGTGCGGCCGCTGGTGCTCGGGCGACTTCCCGAGGGCGGCTGGTGCGTGGCATCCGAGACCTGCGCGTTCGACCAGATCGGCGCGCTCTTCGAGCGTGAAGTGTTGCCGGGCGAAGCCATCCGGATCACCGCCGACGGGGTGGAGTCCATCCAGGCAATGCCACAGGCCGGACACAAGCTCTGCATCTTCGAAACCATCTACTTCGCCCGTCCCGACAGCATCATGGAGGGACAGGCGATGTGGGATGCGCGCCATGCGATGGGGATGCGCCTGGCCGAGGAAGCCCCGGTCGAAGCGGATCTGGTGGTGGGCCTTCCCGACAGTGGCACCCCCGCAGCAATCGGCTTCGCCAACGCATCGGGCATCCCGTACGGCGAGGCCGTGGTGCGAAGCCGGTACGTGGGACGCACCTTCATTCAGCCCGAGCAGGATCAGCGTCGCACCAGTGTGCGCCGCAAGTTCAATCCGCTGCCATCGATCATCAGCGGCAAGCGGCTGGTGGTGGTTGACGATTCCATCGTGCGCGGCACGACCACGCAAGAGATCATCTCGATGCTGCGCGCCGCTGGCGCCGCCGAGATCCATCTGCGCATCTCGAGCCCGCCGATCATGTGGCCGTGCTACTACGGCATCGACATGGCGACGCGTGACGAGTTGATCGGTGCCACCAACACGGTGGACGAGATCTGTGAGCACGTGGGTGCATCAAGCCTCGCCTACATCTCTCTGGAGGGCTTGCAGGTTGCGCTCGGGCGTCCCGCCAGCCGCTTCTGTCGGGCGTGCTTCACCGGCGAGTACCCCACTCCGGTGCCTGGCGAGGCGCTGAAACTCTCGTTTGAAGGCGGCACCGTTCAGGCCAGCCAGACGGTGCGGGAGACGGTTTGAGCGGCGACGTGACCTATGAATCGGCCGGTGTCAGTCTGACGGCGGCGCGCGACCACACCGCCAACATCGCCTCACTCGTGAGCGGTGGGATCGGATTCGCGGGCGCCATGGCGCTGCCTCCCACGCGCGACGCCTTGATCGTCGGATGCACCGACGGCGTCGGCACCAAAATCCAGCTGGCGCAGAAGCTCGGGCGCACCGACGGGCTCGGCCAGGATCTGGTCGCCATGTGCGTCAACGACCTGGCGTGCACAGGCGCATCGCCACTGTTCTTTCTGGACTACTTGGCGGTGGGCAAGTTGGATCCCCAGGTCGCGGGTGCCTTCGTCAAAGGCATCGCCCGCGCCTGTGCGGAGACCGGCTATGCACTGCTTGGCGGCGAAACGGCCGAGCACCCCGGTGTCGTCGCCCCCGACCATCTGGATGCGGCGGGGTTTGCCTGCGGCATCGTGGAGCGCGACGTCATGCTGGGCGAGCACCGCGTGGTGGACGGCGATGTCATCGTCGGCGTCGACTCGAGCGGCATCCACTCCAACGGCTTCAGCCTGGTGCGGCGCTTGGTGGACACCGGCGCACTCGCCCCCGACGCGGAGCTGCTGCTGGAGCCCACGCGCCTGTACACCGCCGACGTGGCGCGTTTGCAGCAGGCCGGCATCGATCTTCACGCAGTTGCGCACATCACCGGCGGCGGCATGCCGGAGAACCTGCCGCGCGTCATTCCGGCCGGCCTTCGGGCATGTGTCGATCCAACCACGTGGACGCCGAACGCCGCCATCCAGGCGGTGCTCGCCACTGGACAGGTCCCCGAGGATGACGCCTGGGACACCTTCAACATGGGCATCGGCCTCTGTCTGATCCTGCCGTCACCCGACGCCGAGCGCGCATGTGCACTGGTTGAGGGCGCGCGGGTCATCGGGCGGATCGAACAGGGAGACGGATTCACCCTTGGCTGAGCGCTACCCCATCGCAGTCCTGGTCAGCGGCGCAGGCACCAACCTGCAGGCGATCATCGACCGCCTGCACACACCTGCCGACAGCCCGGTTGAAATCGTGCTCGTCGTGACATCCAGCGCCCAGGCCGCGGCGAAGAGCCGTGCGGAGGCCGTCGGCATCCCTGTGACCGTCGTCGATCGCGACGACTATGCGACGCGTGAGGATCGTGATCGCGCACTGGCCGACATCGTTGACGGCGCCGACCCGAAGCTGGTCGTGCTCGCCGGATGGATGAGCATCCTGACGCCGTGGTTTTTGGACCGCTTCCCGGACCGTGTGATCAACCTGCACCCCTCGATGCTGCCGGCATTCCCGGGAATGCACGCCATCGAGGAAGCCCACGACTGGGGCGTGCGCTACACCGGCGTGACCGTGCACTTCGCCGACCCCGAGGTGGACGGCGGGCCGGCGATCATCCAGGAGCCGGTGCCGGTCCACGACGACGACACGGTCGACACGCTGCGATTTCGCATCCGCGACGTGGAGCACCGCATCTTGACCGACGCCATCGGCCTTTTCGCGGCTGGCAGAATCCACCGTGATCCCGCGCGCAGGCGCAAAGTCCAGATCGACAACAATGGGAGTGACCAGTGAAGGTCCGCCGTGCGCTTCTTTCCGTGTCCGACAAGAACGGTCTGGTGCCGTTCGCCCGCGGCCTCGCCGATCTCGGAGTCACGCTGATCTCCACTGGCGGCACAGCTGCCGCGCTGCGCGAAGCAGGGCTGACCGTGGTGCCGGTGGATGAAGTGACCGGCCATCCTGAGATCCTCGGCGGACGCGTCAAGACCTTGCATCCAAAGATCCACGGCGGCATTTTGGGCCGCGCCAACCACGAGCAGGATGCCGCGGAGATGGCCGAGCACGGCATCGAGCCGATCGACCTGGTCGTGGTGAACCTGTACCCGTTCGGTGAGACGGTGGCCGCGGGCGCCAACGACGCGGAGATCATCGAACAGATCGACATCGGTGGCCCGGGCATGGTTCGCGCGTCGGCCAAAAACCACCAGCGCGTCGCCATCGTTACCGAGCCTGCGCAGTACGACGCCGTGATGGAGGAACTGCAGGAGACCGGCGGCGAGCTGAACGAGCACACGCTGAAGGCGCTCGCAGTGGACGCATTCCGACACACGGCGCGCTACGACGCCGCCATCTCGGAGTGGATGTCGGTGGACGAGGGCGATTTCTCCGACTTCGTCACGTTGGAGTTCGAGAAGGTCTCGGATCTGGTCTACGGCGAGAACCCGCACCAGCGCGCCGCCTTCTACGGCGACCGCGGAGCACGCACCCATCTGCTCGCACGCGTCGAGCAGCGCCACGGCAAGGCGCTGTCGTTCAACAACCTGCTCGACCTGGATGCGGCCCGCAACCTGAGCAACGAGTTCGAACTGCCGGCGTGCGTGATCGTCAAGCACAACAACCCGTGCGGCGTGGCCGTCGCCTCCGACATCAACGAGGCCTACGACCAGGCGCTCGCCTGCGACCCTGTCTCGGCATACGGCGGCGTGATTGTCGTCAACCGCACGGTTGACATGGAACTCGCCGTCAAACTGTCCGGCACGTTCGTGGAGGTGCTGATGGCACCGGGCTTCGACGAAGAGGCCTTCGCCGTGCTCACCAAAAAGCCGAACGTGCGGCTGCTCGAAAATCGCGAGCGGCGGCGCATGAACCCGGGCGAGATGGACTTCCGCCGCGTGACCGGTGGCCTGCTGGTGCAAGACCGCGACACCGAAAGCGAAGATCGCGACCGGATGGAGGTCGTCACCACCACGCAGCCGACGGAGGATCAGTGGGGCGACGCGCTGTTTGCCTGGCGTGTGGCGAAGCACGTCAAGAGCAACGCCATCGTGTTCGCGCGCGGCCTTGCAACCATCGGCATCGGCGCGGGGCAGATGAGCCGCGTGGACTCCACACGGCTCGCCACCGAGAAGGCGGCAATCGCCGGACTCGACACTGCAGGGTGTGCCGTTGCGAGCGACGCGTTCTTCCCGTTTCCGGATGGTCCGCTGACCGCGCTCGACGCGGGCGCGACCCTGATCGTGCAGCCGGGCGGCTCCATTCGCGACGACGAGGTCATCGAGGCGGTCAACGGCCGCGGCGCGGTCATGCTCTTCACCGGGCGCCGACACTTCCGCCACTAATGCGGTGAGGCATCTGCTCGGCATCCTGACGCGATGGACCGTCGCGCTGCCGATCGTCGGGCTTGTCGTGCTGGGTGCAACGTGGGGGCGGGATCTGGGTGCGGTGGTGCTCACAGTCGTCGCGCTCGTGCTCGTGGGCGCCGTGCTCGCGGCAGTCCAGCATGCCGAGGTGATCGCCCATCGCGTCGGTGAACCGTTCGGATCGCTGGTGCTTGCGATTGCCGTCACGGTCATCGAGGCGGGGTTGATTCTGACGCTGATGGCAAGTGGCGGCTCCGGTGCCACCACACTCGCGCGCGACACGGTGTTCTCGGCGTTCATGATCTGTTTGAACGGCATTGTCGGGATGTCGCTGCTTGTCGGCACATGGCGCACACGGTTCACGCACTTCAACGCAGAAGGCACCGGGAGCGCACTTGCCACCGTTGCGACGCTCGCGACGCTCTGTCTGGTCGTGCCGACGTACACGACGAGCAGCCCGGGACCGCAGTTCACGCCCACCCAACTGGCATTTGCGGCCGTTGCGTCGTTCCTGCTGTGGGCGTCGTTCGTCGGCAACCAGACGGTGCGCCACCGCGACTTCTTTCTGCCGGTCACCGGTCGCGGCGAGATCATCAATGACGACGCGCATGCCACGCCGCCGACGGCTCGGACAACCTGGTTGAGCGTGGCCCTGCTCATCGCGTCGCTCATCGGCGTGGTGGGCCTCGCCAAGGTCACGTCGCCGGCCATCGAGTCGGGCGTGTCGAGCGCCGGGCTTCCACACGCCTTCGTCGGTGTGGTGATCGCGCTGCTGGTGTTGCTTCCCGAGAGCATCTCCGCTGTGCGCGCCGCACGTCGCGGACGTTTTCAGACCAGCCTGAATCTGGCGATCGGCTCGGCCATTGCAACGATCGGGCTGACGATTCCGACCATCGCCGTCGCCAAGATCTGGCTCGACACGCCACTGCACTTGGGTCTCAGCGCCCTGCAGGTGGTGCTGTTGACCCTCACGATCATTGTCAGCGTCTTGACCGTGGTGCCTGGCCGGGCGACACGCCTTGAGGGTGCGGTCCACCTGGCGCTGTTCGCCGCCTTCGTGTTCTTGGCGGCAAGCCCGTGAGGGGACGGCGAACCGCGTGCATCGTTTCCGTCGTAGCGCTCCTTGCCGCGTTTGTTTCGGGCGCCCAGGCAGTGGACGACACGCCGGACAGCGCCCTCGACCGGGCCGCGTTCATTGCGCTGCCGGCGATCTACCGGATGACCGTGACGATCCGGGTCGATCAGCTTGCCGACGACCGGCACCGCGTCGCGATCGGTCGGACGGTGGAGTTCGACGGGACGGCGTTCGGTGTGGGCTCCGGCATCGTGGTGACGGCACGCCCGTTGGTTCGCCCGTCGGCACCCGTCCTCATGGCGGCGATCGACGGGTTGCACGTCGCCCGCACGGACACATTCGATCCCAACGACGTCCGCGTCACGTCGTCGCTGATGTCGATCGTCCTGCGGCGTGCAACACCCGATGCGACCCCTTCGACCACGCTGAACGCGACGATCCTGCAGACGACTGCCATCGACGTTCCCTCGAAATTGGCGATCCTTCGAATTCCCGACCGTGATGCACCGGCCCTGCAGCTGGATGACGCGACGACGCTCGGCACCCCGGTCGCTTTGGTGGCCTTCGGGGTACAGCGCGCCACCGAGCCCGCTGTTCAGCATGGACGACTTGGCCCGGCCGGCAAGGTGAACGGCAGTAATGACGGGAATCTCGTCACCGTCTCGGGTGTCGAAGCGGCGGCGGGCAATGCCGGCGGGCCGGTCATCGATGAGCAGGGGCACGTCCGCGGGGTGCTGATCCAACAAGCCGTCGCCGTCGGCGAGTCGTCGGTGATCACCCGGTCCATCGGGGTTCGAGAACTTGCATCCAACGCCGGGGTGACGGTTGGAACGACCTCTGCCGAAGCGGCATTTGCCGATGGGATGCAGTCGTTTTGGGCGCGGGAGTACTCGGCGGCGCAGGAGTCGCTGCACTTTGCGTCAGAGAGGGTGCCGAACGACACATGGATTGGCGCGCTCGCCACGCGTGCCCAGGCACTGTCGAGCGCCGATTATGTGGTGGTGCGATCGGCACCGTGGCGGCTGCCGCTCATCATGGGTGGCATCGTCGCTTTGGCGTTGATGCTGCTGCTCGCCGCGCGATTTTGGTCCATGGAGGACTGAGCGGCCAGACCGGTGTGGTGCCGCGGTCCAACATCGACTCACACAACGACAACACACCCATAACGAGACCTCCCTGGAACATGGCCAACACCGGCCATACAGTCGGACGTGTCGAACAGTCGAGGAGTCGTTTCGTGAAACATCGCATCGTCGGCATCGTCAGCATTGTCGTCGTTGGGGGGCTCCCTTCAATCGGCCTGGGCGCCACGCCGTCGATGCGGCTGCAGGCCACCACGAAAGCCGTCGCCGGAGCGTCGGTCCCGGTTGGGATCATTTCCAGCGAACCGCTGCCGGCCGAGTTGCCGGTGGTGATCCAACGCCTGCGCGGAACACGGTGGACGACCGTCGGCACCAGGACGCTCACCCCGACGCGCGCGACGGTGCGCATTCGTCTTCGGACGATCGGACGCAACCGCATCCGTCTGCTCATCGGCACCGAGCGCAGCGTGGTGGGACCGGTGACCATCACGGTCCGCGCAGCGCTGCGACGCCGCCTACCGGTTGGCGCATCCGTGATTCAGATCGCCGGCGGTGGCGCCGGGGTCTGGGTCCTCGAGCGTGATTTCTCGTCCTCGTCGTCACGTGTACGACAGCTCGACCTCATCTCAGGCAGGACCCGCCGTGTCGTCAACAGCGGTGCCGCGTTGCAGGACCTGGCCGTCGGTGCCAGTGCCGCGTACGTCTCCACTGACGACTCCAACCTGCTGCGTATCGACCCCACAACAGGCCGGCAGACCGCGGCGATACTGCCCAACGTCACCGGCATCGCGGCGGGCGGCGCGCAGTTGTGGGCGACCACGTCGGTCCCCAATTCCGCCGGAATGCCCACTGAAACCGCGCTCGCGATTAATCCGGCGACACTCCAACCAACCGGGGTGAGCGCGAGTCTTGCACCAACTGCCACCACCCACACTGCAATTCCCTTGGGAGACGCGCTCTGGTTGATTGGCGACGACCCGGTGGTCTGGGGCGAGTTCGATCCCCACGACTCGCAGCCGATGTGGTTCGCACGGGCCAACCAAACAACAGGAGCCCTGAACGACGTACCACGGCCGTTCTTGGCGAATGGCTACGACCCGACTTCAGAAAACGAAGGGACCCTGGTGCCGCTGAGCGATACCGTCGCTTGGGCCGTCAGACGCGAACGCCTGCGGGTGCGCACGCCCGAGCGCCGCGCTCCGGTGTACGCGCAAGCCGGCTACATGATCGGGCCGGTTCGGCGGAGCGGTCGATTCGCCTGGTCGCTTCAGATCGGCAATCCAGGTCCGGTCGGCCAGGACGAAATTCTCGTGCAACACGATCTGGCATCCGGAGTGCCCACCGGTCGCATCGTCCACCTGGGGAGCGGCGCACGCGAGTCCTCCAGTTTCGTGATTCGAGGCGCCTATGCGTGGGTGCTGCATCCCGTCGAGGGGGCAGTGCTTCGGGTAAAGATCGGCTGAGCGCTGGGGACCAGCAGAATGATCGACATCCTTTGGCGTTCACGATGAGTCGATGATCCCAAGGACACGGCGATACTCGACGCTCGCGGGATCGTTGGTGTGCCAAAATCGGCGCGCCTTCCGGTCGATTTTGTCGAAGACGTCAAGCACACTGATGATGGTCCCGACGACATCGCGCCGCGGCGTGTGTGAGGGCGGTGTGAGCCACCGACCTTGCGCCAACCACCGCCGAACGGTTCGAATCGACGGCGGGTGGCCGCCGAAGCGATTCTGGTCGCGGACCTCTTGGATGACGGCGTCCGGATCGGTCCCGCTCGCGAACCGTGCTTCGGCGTGCGCACGCTGGGCTTTCCACGCATAGCTCCCCGGAAGCTCGTTTGTGGCGGTGGCGCGAACGCGCGTGAGGTGTGCCCGGAGGGCGGCACGCCGTTTGAACGTCAGGGATCCGTGGGCCACCCACAGCTCCATCAAGCGTCGGGCAAACGTCTGACCACCGTCGCGGCGCAGATAGTTCAGGTCGCCGTGTACCGAGCAGAGGTGGACGACGACGCCATGGGTCATCAGGTGCGGCGTCGTTGCCCGCGGTGCACTGCAGATGGCGCAGAGCAGCCGGATTGGCGTGACGCCCCCCATTTCGTGTGCATCGCCGCGTGCCATGGCCGTACCTCCCATTTCCGTCCAACAAGCCAAGTGGCGATTGCCGAAAAAGGTTCGACGAACATGGCCCGCCATCCAGCATGCCGAACCGCTCGTCACGCGACTGTGTCGTTCCGCGCCAACGTCGTGTCAAAACTGGGCCGAAATTCACACGATTGGCACAACTCGCACGCCAAATGCGCTGTTCCCGCCGCCGTCATGTCCCGAGACCTGCTGAGTGGGATGGGTGGGTTCGAATGGGCCTCGTTGCAAGCGTCTGCGATCGACGGCCTGCAATACTTCTCACGTGCAAGAAACGCCACGCCGCAAGACCCACCATCCTCCCCGCCGGTGGGCCAAATCAGCAAGTGGCATGAGCGCGATTGCTCGCCCCAACGCGCCCACGCCTTCCTTGCTTCCGGCTGGATTCGACGTGGCGATACCCGCTCCTTCCCGGATGGTCTAAGCATGCGGCTGCTTCACACCGGTGACTGGCATATCGGCAAGCGCCTCTACGGGGTCGACCGCCTGCGCGAGTTCGCCGACACGCTCGAGGAAATCGCCCAGATTGCGGCCGACAACGACGTCGACGCCATTCTCATGAGCGGCGACATCATGGACCGGCGCATCGTCGAACCCCTCGTACTCTCCACCTGTTTGCAGGCCTTCGAACGCCTCGCCCAGGTGGCGCCGGTCGTTGCGATCACCGGAAACCACGACGAACCCCTCTTTTGGGCCGAATTCGCGCCCTACCTGGCGCCGCGCATCCTGCTTGCCGCATCGGAAGCGGTCTTCGGTCTGGAAACCGCGGAAGGCCGACTGACCGTCGCCTGCATGCCATGGCCGGAGCCGGCCGAGACACCCACGACCACCGGTGACGATCGCGGAACATCCCGCGCCGCCTACGCCGAACTCGTCGCCGAACGCCTGGACGGACTGGCACGCCAAGCAGCCACCGCACGCCGAGATCACCCAGGCCCCTGCGTGCTTCTTGCACACGCCATGGTCAAGGGCGGCGTCTCCGGTGGCGGTGAGCGTGAACTCACGTTGGCCGGCACCTACGCCGTGCCCGGCGGCGCATTCCCGGCCACGTTCGACTATGTCGCCCTTGGGCACCTTCACCAGCCGCAAATGATGCGCGCAATCCCCACCACCGGACGCTACTGCGGCAGCCCGCTCGCACTCGACTTCAGCGGAGACGGCACCAACCCCTCGATCACCCTGGTCGACCTTGAAGGCGACGTGACGCAGGTGACCGAGGTGCCGGTCACCGCCGGACGCCGCCTGATCCGCCTGCGTGGCACCCTGGACCAGCTGCCGGACCTTGCGGCCAAGCACGACAACGCATGGTTCTTCTGCGAGGTGGAATCCGATGGCGTCCGTCTGGATGTCGTGCGCGAGGTGCGCGACCGGATCCCGAACGCGCTACGCGTCGAGCAGCTGAGTGAGGGAACACCGACACAACCCACACCGGCCGAGGACGAGCAGGCCACGTCGCTCCCTGACATGTACGCGCAGTGGCTGACGACGACGGGACGTGTGCATGACACCGAGCTGCTCGCCGCGTTCACCGACGTCTTCGAACGGGCCGGCCACCAGTGAGGCCACTGACGCTCCGCCTGATCGGCTTTCGCTCGTATGCCGATGAGACCATCGACTTCCGCCACCACGGACTCGTCGTCATCTCCGGCGACACGGGCGCCGGCAAGACCTCCATCCTGGACGGCATCTCGTTCGCCCTCTTCGGCCGCACATCCGAAGTCGCCGCGTCGCGGGAGCTCCTGACCCTCGGCGTCACCCACGGTGAGGCGGTGCTCACCTTCACCGCCGGCCAAGGAACCTGGCGCGTGACCAGACGGTTCGGCAGGGATGCGCCGGAGCCTGCCCACCTGCTCGAACAGCTCGACGGCGACGAGGTCGTGGACCGCGCGATCGGCGCCACCACGGTCAACGCCGCAGTCGCCGCGCTCATCGGCATGACCTTCCAGTCCTTCACAAGCGCCGTACTTCTCGCCCAAGGGCGCTTCGCGCAATTTCTGCAGGCGGCGCCGAAAGACCGTGACGGCATTCTGCGCGAGTTGTTTGGCATCACCAGCCTGGATGCGGTTCGTGCGACGGCGGTCTCGGCCCGCGACGCGCACCTGGCGGCGGCCGACGCACTCGACGACGAGCGGGCGCGACTCGGCCAGATCACGCAGACCGAACGTGCCGCTCGCGCCCGGGCGGCGCGAACTGCGGCGGCCACCCTTGCAACACTGCAGTCGCTGCAGCCCGTGGTCGCGCAGCTCGTCGCCGCATCGACCGAGATCGCCCGCGCCACCCATCGCGGCGAGCAGATCCGGCTGGCGCTCAGCGAAGTCGGCACAAGCGAATCCCGTGCGGATGTCATCGATGAGCATGCCGCGCTGACCCACACGCTCACCGAGGCGCGCCAACGGCGCGACGACGCGCAACGGTCACTCGACGAAGCCATGGCGGGTCGCGAACAGCTTCGACTGCGCCACGGCGGCACGGCCACCGAACTCGGTTCGCTGCGTGCGCATGCCGAACGCGCGGCACTCGCCAAGCGAGCCCTGCCGGCCGAACGTGACGATCACGAACGCCGCCGTGCGGAACTGCATGCACGCCAGCGCGAACTCAACTCCGGTCGGAGTCGACTGGGTGTTCTGACAACCGCGCGAGAGACCCGCGAGGCGATCGCCGCTGCACTTACCCGCGTCATCTCGACGCGGTCGGTGGTCGCGCAATCGACCCTTGCGCTGACCGCCGCCCGGACGGTGCGCGAAGAAGCTCGACGCAGCGCACAACAGGCGGCGGAAGAGGCCACGATTGCCGAAGCGGCGATGGGTGAGCTTCGCCACGCACATGTGACGGAGCAACTTCGCGGAGAGCTCATTCCCGGCAAACCGTGCCCGGTGTGCGGGCAGACGGTGTACACGCCGCCGTCACCACCGGTCGAGGATCTCGCACAGGTCGAGGCCGGTGTCGCCACCCTGCATGCGCGCTCACAAACCTTCGCGGCGGCGGCCATGAAGGCGGACGCAAACCTGCGGTCCGCAGAACTTCATGACGCCACGGCACGGACCGCGGCGGCCGACGCCGTGGCGATGTTGCTCGCGGTCGGTGGAGCGGTAGACGACGACGAAGCCGCGCTCACGGCGCTGCGCACTGAACTTGCGGAACTCGAACGCGAGCAGGCGCTGCTTGCCCCACGCGTCGAGACGCTGGCGGCCGAGGTCGAACACGACAGCGGATCGCTGCTCGAGGCGGAGCGTCGCCTGCAGCGCGACCAGGCGGAGATCGACGAACTCGCGACGCGCCTCGGCGAGTGGGCGACGAAGGACGACCCCGTCACGGCCCTGTCAAGCGCGGTCAAACAGTTGGAACTGCTCGAGCAGTCGGTACTCCAGTCCACCCGGTACGTCGGCCAGGCGACGACACACGTCGAGGCCGCCGAGGATGTCGTGCGCACCTTCGAGGTGCAGCGAATGGGCGCACTCCGACAAGCGCTTGCCGTCCTTGCGACCCGGCTCGACACCCCGCCACCGTCCCCCGAACTTGCACCAGCCGCACTTGTCAGCGCCGCCGCACGACTCGTGGAGTTCGGCCAGACCCAAGCGGACCGGGCCGCCGAGACCGTCACGGCCGCCAACGCCACGGTCGCGGAGCTGTCATCGGAGATCGCGGCGCTCGGCGCCGACGTGGGCGTGCAAACCGCACGTGACCTGGCGCCGCGGCTTCGCTCTGCCACGACTGCCCGGCGCACCACCCGCGAAGCCCTGGCCGCAATCGAGACCGCCGCGGCGGAGGCACGGCGCCTGGATGCCCGGGCGCGTGATGAGCGTCGGCGAGCCGACCTGTACGGGCAGGTGGCGATCGACCTTCAAGCGAACCGGTTTCCGCGCTTCCTGCTCAGCCGATTCCACGAACGGCTGGCGGTCGGCGCAACCAGTCGCCTGCTCGCACTGTCGCACGGAGCGTTCAGTTTCACCGGCAGTGAGCCGGACCACTTGGCAGTGGTCGACCACCGCCGCGACCATCGGATCCGCAGTGCCGCGACACTGTCGGGCGGCGAGCGTTTTCTCGCCAGCCTGTCGCTTGCACTCGCCTTGGCCGACATCGCCAGTGGCGCCGAAGGACGCCTGGAATGCTTGTTCCTCGACGAGGGGTTCTCGTCACTCGACGCCGACTCGCTTGAGCTCGCCATCAGCGGCGTTGAGCAGATGGCAAACGATGGACGCCTGGTGGTCATCATCACGCATCTCCCGGGTGTGGCCGAACGCCTGGGCGCCGCGATTCACGTCCGCAAGGATCCGGGCGGCACCAGCCACGTCATCGATATCGGCGAGCGGCGGCGCACCGAAAGCGGACGGGAAGCGCCCTCGCCGTAAACCGGGCACTGCACAGATCCACTCGGATCCGCTCAACGCCACTCAGGTGATCCTGCCCGGATGCTGAGCTCCTCAGTAGTTAACCGTTCTGGTGTCTGACACCAGAACGGTTAACTACGAGGCCGCGCGACCTCCCAGGTGCGTCGCCAAGAACCGCTCGATCAACCGGTACATATCCTTGCGGTTCTCCGGCTTCGCGAAGCCGTGTCCCTCGTCGTCCTTCACCATGTATTCCACCGGCACACCGCGCTCCCGAAGCGCATCGACGATCTGATCGGACTCGTGCTTGGTGACGCGCGGATCGTTGGCGCCCTGGATCACGAGCATCGGCGCCACGATCTTGTCCACACGGTTGATCGGCGACCGCGCCTTCAAGTCCTCGAGCTGCTCCGGATCCTCCGGATCGCCCACGAACTTGAACCAGGTGCCTGCAAGCAGCGGACGCCAATACGGCGGGAAGCTCTTCACC
>Ga0209023_10005604_pt1 | contig 13655 bp, 15 predicted proteins | sample LakOneMetagenome_FD_187468 | JGI IMG/M metagenome (GOLD analysis project Ga0209023, IMG submission 187468) | Freshwater and sediment microbial communities from Lake Erie, Canada (SPAdes) (version 2) | ecosystem: Environmental > Aquatic > Freshwater > Lentic | place: Lake Erie, Canada...
CCCGCCCCGACCCGCCGCCGCTGACCCGAACGGAGACTGCACTTGCCCAAGCCCAACTACGCCTTCGAGAAACGCCAGCGCGAACTGGCGAAGAAGAAGAAACAGGACGAAAAGGACGCGCGCAAGCGCGAGGCGCGCGAAGCAGCCGCCGCGCAGGAAACGACATCGACACCGGCACCGCCGGAATCGCCAACACCGGCCGAACCAGCCGCCCCGGGCCCGCGCATCCATCGCCGGCCAGCCTCGTCGTCGTAGTGCGCCGCGGCCTGGCCCGCCGCAGCGGATATTGATCCGGAATCCTGATTTACCGGCATTTTTGCGGAATTTAGGCCGTTTTTTGCCGGAAATCATCATTTCGCATAAAATGGCGGCTGGATTCCGCAACCGTCGAGGAGACGCATGGCGCGCAAGCCCACCACGCAACCGAAGACCGAAGCCACGCTTCCCACCCATCAGTCCATCGCCGCCGACATCGCCGAATTCCGCAAGGGCGGCGGCCGCATCGAAGTACTCGGCACCACGCCGCTGCGGACGCAAGTCAGCTCGCCGTTCCGCTCCAGCGCCGAACTGCGCAAGCCACCCACGCCGGTCAAGCGCAGCGCTTCGCGCTGACACCCGCGCACGCAAGGCCGGGACACGATTTCCCACGGGAACATCCCCGCCACCGTGAGATCGCGAAACGCGATCGCGCGGGTACCAGCGATCAGGGCCCGCGCGTCTCCGCCACTTCGATACGGTTGCGGCCGCCGGCCTTGGCGGCATATAGCGCTTCGTCCACGCTACGCAGGAAGTCGTCCGCGGTTTTTGCGGCCGCGCCTTCCGCGGCCGTGCCCACGCCGAGGCTCGCGCTCAGGAATTCTCCCAGCTTCGATCCCGCGTGGGCAATCCGCAATCCGGCGATGCCGTCCTGGCAGGCTTCGGCCAACCGGCGCGCCGCGGCCGCATCGGTTTCCGGAAGCAGCAGGATGAATTCCTCGCCGCCGAACCGCGCCACCACGTCGCGCGGGCGACGGGCGATGCCGCCGAGTACGGTCGCAACGCGCTTGAGGCACTCGTCGCCGGCGACATGACCGTAGGCGTCGTTGAATTGCTTGAAATAGTCGATGTCGAGAATGACCAGCGACAGCGGCTTGCCCGCGCGCCTGGAATCGTTCCATTCCGATTCCAGCTGCTGGTCGAAGCGGCGGCGATTGGCAATCCCGGTCAATCCGTCCGTGAGCGAGAGCTGCTCCAGGTCCTCGTGCAAGCGCAGCAACTCCTCCTCGGCCCGCTTGCGTTCGCTGATGTCGAACATGAAGCCGATCAGGCTGTCCACTTCGCCCGCCTCGTTGCGCACGACGTGCACCACGTCCCGGATCCAGACGTAACCGCCATCCCTGGTGAGGGCGCGGTAGTCGGCTTCATGGTCCACGCCGGCCTTCGACTGGGACACGCAGAAATCCACCACGTAGTCGCGATCCTCGGGGTGCATGCGCGCGGCCCAGTCCTCCACGCTCACCCAACTGTCCGGGGTCCACCCGAGCAGGCTTTCGATTTGCGGGCCGATATAGGCGAACCGCAACGTCGCCCAATCGATCTTCCAGGGAATGGCCTTGGTGGATTCGAGCAGGGTCTTGTAGACGGCCTCGTCGCCCGACGCATCCTGTCCATGCGCGATCCCGAAGTCGGGCTTGTCCGCGCCACTCATGGCCGTTGTCCTCCGCCGGGGCGGCCGCGCGCCATCTCGCGCGCGTTCCGGTGCCGGCAGGGATCGCCATCGCCCGGGAAAGACAGCGCCTGCGCCAACCGCACGCGCCGTGAAAACCGTTCCACCGCGGACAGCAGCGGATCCAGGTGCCCCTCGACCATCACGCCCCCTCATGAAGCCATCGACATGCATGCGCATCCAGGCGCGGCCGTGATTTCGGGGGCAATCGTGGGGCCTTTCGTCCTGCTACCGCATGCAGCCCACTCTACCGGAGGAGTTGTCGACGAAGTTTCACACCGCCCCATTCATCGCATGATTTGCGGGGTTGGTCGCTTTTTCGCAGGATTTTCCGCGATGCTTGCACGCAGGACGGTCAGGCCGCGGCCCGCTTCACCAGCGCGGCGATCTTCTTCTCGTCGGCGGCGGTCAATTCCACCAGCGCGAACGAGGTCGGCCACATCGCGCCGTCGTCGAGCTTCGCCGCATCGTTGAAACCGAAGGTCGCGTAGCGATCGCCGAATTTCTTCGCATCCCTGAAGAAGCAGACGATCTTGCCTTCCGCGTTGGCGTAGGCCGGCATCCCGTACCAGGTCTTCGGCGCCAGGCCGGGCGCGGCCGCCTTGACGATCGCATGCAGGCGCGTGGCCATGGCGCGATCCGATGCGTGCATCGCCGCGACCTTCGCCAGCAGGTCGGCTTCGCCCTCGGCCCTGGACTTCCGCGCCTTCAATTCACGCGCGCGCTCCTTCATCGCCTCACGCTCTTCGGCACTGAAGCCGGAAGGCGACGCCGTGGCTTTCTTCGCGGGTTTGCCCGTGGCTTTTTTCGCGGTCTTGCTGGCAGGTTTGTTCATGCAGTCCTTCCCGAACGGATGACGGACTATATTCGCACTGCCCGTTCGCGCCGCATCGCGATTCCGGCGGAATCGCGTCCTTCGCCGTCGTCGTCCGGTATCCGCCTGGAGGCCCCGATGCCCAAGCCTGCCTTCCCATCGCTGTCGCTGCTCCTGCTCTTGCAAGGGATCGTGGCCTCCGCAGGCGCGGCGGAACCCTGCATGATCCGCGGCGGTCCGCTGGTAATGCCGCTGGTGGAGCTGTACACCTCCGAGGGATGCAGCAGCTGCCCGCCGGCGGATCGCTGGCTGTCCTCGCAACTCGCGCAGCGCGATGCCAATTTCCTCGCGTTCCACGTCGATTACTGGGATGACATCGGCTGGCCGGACCGGTTCGCATCGCCGCGGTATTCGCAACGCCAGCGCGAGCGCGTGGCTGCCGCCGGCCAAGGCGCGATATACACGCCGCAGGTCATGGTCGGCGCCATGGTCCAGGCGTCCTGGCACGACGGGCATGCATGGGAGGAAACCCTGCAGGAAGCGCGCGGGCCCGCCGGTGCCGCGCTGTCGCTGCGCATGCGGCCCGCGGGCAACGGCTGGAAGGCCAGCATCGGCGCCGCTCCCGTCGATGCGCAAGCGGCCGGCGCGCAACTGTGGCTGGCGCGCTACATCGACAATCAGGCCAGCGCGGTGAAAGCGGGCGAGAACCGCGGCGCGACCCTGCACCATGACCGCGTGGTCCGCCAGTTGTCCGGTCCGTGGACCCTGCCCGCGACAGGCGCGGTCTCCGAACAGATCGATCTTCCGCCCGAAGCCGGCACCTGGGGCGTGACCGCATTCGTGCAGGACGCGCGCGGCAAGGTGCTGCAGTCGGTGAGCCTCGCCGCCGATGCCTGCGGCAAGGGACCTTAGAGCGGGACGGAGGGAATGAAGCGGGCGCGCTTCATTCCCTAGCTTTCGCCTTGAGAACCTTTGCCGATTACAGATCCAGTCCGTCGCGCACCTTGACGATGAAGGTCAGCGCGCCGCCGCTGCGCAGCGCGCCCTTCGTGACCCGCACGAAGAACGGGATGGTGCCGTTGCCGACCACCGACCATTGCTGGTGCACGAGGTGGTACATGCCCTCGAGGCCGGCGATGTTCTCGAGTTCCACCACGAAGAAGCTGCTCGCTTCATCGAACAGGTGACCCAGCTGCCACAGCTTGAAGTTCGACTTCTTCAAGCCGGCTACCGGCGCACCATCCTTGTCCAGCACGCGCACGGCGATGATCAACCGATCGTCGTCCTTGAGGATCGCGCCCTGCGCCGACACCAGCAGCGGCCCGCTGGCGATGGTCGGTTTCGGGGTGTTCGTCGCCGTGACATCCGGGCGCCTGGTGGCGGTGACGCCGCCGGCTTTCTTCTTGGCCATCGTTGCGTTCCTCGCGTGGTGTGGTCTTCGGTCCAACGCGGGCGGCCGCGGCGACAGGACATGAACAATGCGACGAATCGCGCGCAGTCGCAGGCCATGCGCCGGTGCGCGCGCAATCTGTCCGAAAACGACGCCATTCATCGTTGATTCCATGCGTGCACCGCGATTCAAGGAGGATGTCCATGGCCAGGATCGAACGTCCCTACTACCCGATCATCTACGTCCGCGGTTACGCGATGACCAAGGACGAGATCGTGCAGACCACGTCGACGCCCTACATGGGCTTCGAGGCCGGCTCGACCAAGATCCGCCAGGCGCAGGATGGCCGTGTGGTGAAGTTCGTGTTCGAATCGCCGTTGGTGCGGCTGATGAAGGACTACGACTACCGCGACGTTTACGCCTCGGGCGCGGAGAACGCGGACCGGCTGCCCGCGCGCAGCATCGTCATCCACCGCTATTACGACGGCGCCGACCCGGCCTTCGGCGACGGCAAGGTGCCATCCATCCCCGATGCCGCCGCCGCGCTCGGCAAGCGCATCCTCGCGCTGCGCGACAGCATCTGCGGCAACAACGAAGCCGACCGCAAGGCGTTCAAGGTCTACCTCGTCGCGCATTCCATGGGCGGGCTGGTCTGCCGCTGCCTGCTGCAGAACCCGGACGTCGCCAGCGCCGAAGTGCGCAAGATGGTGGACAAGGTGTTCACCTACGCCACGCCGCACAACGGCATCGAAGTGGGCGGCATCAACGTGCCGAGCCTGCTCTCGTTCAACGACATGAACAACTTCAACCGCAAGGTCATGTCGCAATACCTGAAGGTGCCCGCGGACAAGGCGAACACGCTCGGCGATTCCGGTTATCCGCCAGAACGCATGTTCTGCCTGGTCGGCACCAACAGCCGCGACTACGCCGTCGCGCACGGCCTGTCCTCGCTCGCCGTCGGGCAGATGAGCGACGGACTGGTCAAGATCGAGAACGCCTACGTCCCCGGCAGCCCGCGCGCCTTCGTCAACCGCAGCCACAGCGGTTTCTTCGGCATCGTCAATTCCGAGGAGGGTTACCAGAACCTGGTGCGCTTCCTGTTCGGCGACATCTGCGCGACGGGCAAGCTCGAAATCGGTGCCCTGCCCTTCCCGCCGGAGATCGAGCGCGCGCGCAAGGCCGGCAAGAAGATCGAATCCTCGTACTACATCGAAACCACGGTCGCGCCGCGCGGCGCCTACACCTACGACCTCACCGAGCGCACCAAGGCGCAGGAAAGCGCGGTGCGCCGCGAATATTCCGAGTTGTTCGACGCGAACGGCAACCTGCTCAAGGACGCGCGCGCGCCGACGCTGTTCTCGGTGTTCCTCGATACATCGAAGATCATGGCCGGCAGCGAAGTCGCGTTCTCGATCGAGGTCGCGGTGTCGAACGCGGGCTACGAAGTCGACGGCGCGCTGTTCCTGAAGCAGCACATCCCAGGCGAATACCTGTTCCGCGACACGCTGGTGCTGTTCGCCAAGCGCGATGGCAGCGAATGGAAGCTGCGCTACGTCTGGACCAACGAAAGCTGGGCGACCGGCCCGAAGGATGCGGCGGATCTGGTCCGGATCGGGCAGAAGGCGAACGGCATTCCACAGAAATCGGCGGCGGGCTTCGTGGTGCCGCTGCAATCGAACAAGGGCTTCGAGGCGGGACTGACGATCGCGCTGTCGCCCTGGGCCTGAGCAAGGCCGTTCCGTCCCGGGTGATCGGAAGTCGTCACGACTTCCGGCACGCTCGCGGCCATCTGATCGGGCCTAGCGTTGCGGCGTTCGATCCAGCGCATCCGCGCTGCCATGGGACCGACATGCCGAAGCTCGATCGCCGCGAATTCCTCAAACTCTCCGCCGCGCTCGGCGCGACCCTGGCCTGGGGCTGCACGACGCTGCATCCGTCGAAGAGCGGCTGGCGCGAGCGACGCGACCTGTATCCGCAGGGCGTCGCTTCGGGCGATCCCGACGACAACTCGGTCATCCTGTGGACGCGCCGTCCTTACGAAGACGGGCGCAAGGGCGCGAAGCTGCTGGTCGAAGTTGCGAACGACCCGGCGTTCACGCAGGTCGTCGCGACCACTGCGGTCAACGTGTTGCCCGAATCCGACTGGACCGGTCGCGTGCTCGTCGGCAACCTGCCGGCGGCGCATGAATTCTGGTACCGCTTCGTCGACGAGGAGGGCAACGGCAGCCGCATCGGCCGCACGCTCACCGCGCCGAACCCGGACGACGACCGCCCCGCGACCTTCGCCTTCGTCAGTTGCCAGTGCCTGCCCGAGGGCTACAACAACGGCTACCGGCGGATGATCCACGAAGACGAGAAGGCATCGCCGGAGGACCGCCTCGGCTTCGTGCTGCACCTGGGCGATTTCATCTACGAAGTCGTGCAATACCCCGACCAGGCCAAGAACGGCCGCTACGATCGCAAGCTCACCTTCCCGATCAAGTACCCGAAGGGCAAGGTCGTCGCCAAGAACCGCTTCTGGGTGCCGGATTCGCTCGAGGACTATCGCGTCGCCTACAAGGCCTACCTGCTCGATCCGGACCTGCAGGATGCGCGCGCACGCTGGCCCTTCGTGTGCATCTGGGACAACCACGAGATCTCCTGGAACGGCTGGCAGTCGATCCAGGAATTCGCCGGCACCAACGGCTGGGTGGCCGGGCAAAGGCTGAAGGTCGCGGGCAACCAGGCCTGGTTCGAATTCCAGCCGGCTCGCGTGCTGCCGCCGGGCTCGAAGCTGGACACGTTCCCAGCGCCCAAGGTCCAGGACGTGCTGCTCAAGCCCAGCGATTTCGACGACACGGGGCTGGGCACCGAGCCCAACAACCTCGCCGCGATCAACAGCCTGATCATCTATCGCGCCTTGCGCTGGGGCCGGCACATCGACCTGCTGCTCACGGACAACCGCAGCTTCCGCTCGCGCGATCCGGGCAACCACGACGAAATCAACCCGTTGTTCGAAGGCGACACGCTCGGCTTCGTCCCCGAGGAAGTGTGGGGGCCGGTCGATGCCGGCCGCGCGTTCAACGGCGGCAATCCGCCGGCGAAGTTGACGATGGGCGACAAGAGCGTGGACAACTACGTCGCCAAGGCCGCTCCGCAGACGATGCTCGGCGCGACGCAGAAGACCTGGTTCCTCGACCAGCTGCGCAACGCCAAGGCGACCTGGAAGGTCTGGGGCAACTCACTGGGCACACTCGACACGCGCGTCGACCCGCAGAACCTGCCGCCCGAAGTCGGCACGTGGAAGGGCAAGGGCTACGGCCTCGCGAGCGTCTACGACTGGGGCAGCGTGTGGCACGAGCGCGCGGAGATCTACGACGCGGTGCGCGACGCCGGCATGACCGGGCTGATCATCGTCGCCGGCGATCGCCACAGCTTCTGGGCCGGCTACGCGGCCAAGGCCTTGCCGCCCGCCGCCTTCGAGCCGGTGGGCGTCAGCTTCGTGGGCGGCTCGATGAGTTCCGTCGGCAGCGCGGAGGCCAACGAGTACACCCAGAAGAAGGAAAACAACCCGACCCGCGGCCTGTACATCGCCGAGGACAAGGACGGCAAGCCGCAGGCCACCGAGAATCTGATGTTCCGCCACGGCGTGCGTTCGGCGCTGGAGTACGCCAACAGCAAGGACCTGCAGAAGGCGCTCGCGGTGCGCAACCCCGAACTCGCGCCGCACCTGACCTTCGTCGACAACGGCGGCCACGGCTACGCGACCGTGCGCTGCGACGCCGACAGGATGGTGACCGAGTTCGTGTGCATCCCGCGACCGATCGCGCGCGCGCCCGGCAACGATGGCGGCCCGCTACGCTACCGCGTGCGCCACGAAGTGCCGCTGTGGAAGGCCGGCGAGCGGCCGCAGATGACGCAAGTTGTGGTGGAGGGCGACGTCGGCCTGTCGGTGTGAAGCACTTGGTCCGTGACGGCCTGCTGCGTTAATCCATCTCGGCCGCGGCCTCGCGGCCCTGTTGCCGGATCAGGGCTTCCTCGCGCGCGTCGTTGATTGCATGGCGCACGCCATCCACGTCGATCTCCGATTCGTCATGCGCGAACACGCCGGTGAGTTCGCTGTCCGGGCGCAGCTCGCCGGCCTCGTACAGCGCCCACATTTCTTCCGCGTACCAGGTGTCGAGCAGTTCCGGCGCCCAGCGACCGAGGCTGGCGGTGAGGTTGTTGACGTCGCGCAGCAGCATCGTGCGCGCGGCATTGTTGCCGGCGGCGCTGACCACCTGCGGGAAGTCGATGATCACCGGCCCGTCCGGCGCGACCAGCACGTTGTATTCCGACAGGTCGCCGTGGATCAGCCCCACGCACAGCATCTTCACCACCTGGCGCACCAGGAAACGGTGGAAGCCGCGCGCCTGCTCCGGTGATAGCTCCACTTCGCCCAGCCGCGGCGCGGAATGGCCGTCGGCATCGACCACCAGTTCCATCACCAGCACGCCGTGGAAATAGCCATGCGGCTCGGGCACGCGCACGCCGGCATCGCGCAACGCATACAGCGCCTCGACTTCGGTGTTCTTCCAGGCGATTTCCTGCTGCTTGCGGCCGTACTTGCTGGCCTTGCCGATCGCGCGCGCATCGCGGCTGCCGCGCACCTTGCGCCCTTCCTGGTACTGCACGCGCTGCTGGAAGCTGCGCTGCGCCATGTCCTTGTAGACCTTGGCGCAACGGATCTCATTGCCCGCACGGACCACGTACACGGCGGCTTCCTTGCCGCTTTTCAGCGGCCGCATCACTTCATCGATCACGCCGTCGTCGATCAGCGGTTGCAGGCCGGGGGGAGTTTTCATGGGGCGCCAGAATGCCTGATCGTTACACTGCCTGTCCTGAACCCCGCGGTGTCGAGGCATGTCCGATCCGGTTCGATTGGCGAAACGCGTGGCCGACCTCGCCCGATGCTCGCGCATCGAAGCCGAGCAATACATCAAGGGCGGCTGGGTTTCGGTCGACGGGCGCGTGGTCGAAGACCCAGCGCATCCGGTCTCGACCGAAACCGTCGAGCTCGATCCCGCCGCAGAACTCGAAGCCGTCGAGCCCGCCACCGTGCTGCTGCACAAGCCGGTCGGATACGACACGATCAGCGGCCGCAAGGCCGCAGCTGCGCTAGTGCAGCCCGACACGCGCTGGGCCGAGGATCCTTCCGGCATGCGCCTGCTCGAACGCCACTTCCACCGGCTGACGCCGCTGGTGCCGCTCGACATCGAAGCCAGCGGCCTGATGGTGTTGACCCAGGACGGCCGCGTCTGGCGCCGGCTCACCGAAGACGGCGACGAGATCGAACAGGAATTCGTGGTCGAGGTCAGCGGCGACATCGCGCCGTACGGCCTCGCCAAGCTCAACCACGGCCTGCGCTACAACGGCCGCGCGTTGCCGCCGTGCAAGGTCAGCTGGCAGAACGAAATCCGCCTGCGTTTCGCGCTGAAAGGCGTGCAAGGCGGACAACTGCGCGACATGTGCGCGCAAGTCGGGCTGGAGGTGGTGGCGATCCGGCGCCTGCGCATCGGCAAGGTGTCGCTGGCGAAAATGCCGGTGGGCGCGTGGCGCTATTTGCCGGTGGGCGAACGCTTCTGAAGCCGGCGTGGTTTACCCGCCACGCACGCGCAGCGTCAATCCCTTGAGGAAATTGCGCAGCATCTGATCGCCGCACAGGCGGAAGTTCTTGTGCCCGGGCTGCCGAAACAGCGCGGACAATTCCGGCTTCGACACCGGGAAGCCCGCATCCACGAACGCCTGGTGCATGTCCACGTCGGTGAGCTGGAACGCGACCCGCAGCTTCTTCAACACCACGTTGTTGTTGATGCGTTTTTCCACCGGGCGCGGCGGCAGGCGTTCGTCGCGGCCACGGCGGTGGATGACCAGCCCATCGAGGAAAAGCGCCATCACCCGATCGCTGCAGGCGACATGGCCGGGCTCGTCTTCCTTCGACAGCAACGCCCGCACATCTTCCTTCCCGATGGCGAATCCGGCGTCCGCCAGGTGGATGATCTCGACCACCTTGTTGTCGCTCAGATCCAGCATGTAGCGGATGCTGCGCAGCATGTCGTTGTTGATCATCGGTCCAACATGCGGGCGGAAAGTGTGGCCCAGTCTACCGACGGAATGCGCGTCATGGCAGCAGGCGGGCCCAGGCCCGCCTTCCGCATGAAGCGTCACCCGCGCAACAGGATCACGGGCAGCGCGACCAGGCCCAGCAGGCAGATGATGGCGAGGATCGTCAGCACCACGCGCAGCGGCTGCTCACGCAGCACGCTACGGAACGTCTCGGCGGTGCCGTTGCGCCTGGCCGCGGCGTATTCGGCGCGGACGCGGGCGCTGCGCTGCGCCTGGTATTCGGCCATCAGCCGCTTGGCCTCCACGATGTCCGCGTTGTCCTTCACGAAGATGCCGCCCGCGAACAGGCCCCAGCCGCTCGGCGGGGTTTCGTAGAACGCGATCCGGTGCGCATCGAGCATCGCGCGCACGTCGTCTGCCTCGTCGTCGGGCACGTTGCGCAGGTTGAGCAGCAGCTTGGACATGGCCCGGATGATAACGTGCGGGGCCACGATCCCCACGCGAGCGGATCGACCAGGACAGGCATGCGCACCTTCGTACTCAGGGCACGGGCGGCACCCACCGACAGCCGCAAGCTGCTGGCGTCCGTCGGCACGGAGACGCACCCGGAAATCCTGGCGCACACGCTGATGAACGCGGTGTTCGTGGCGCAGTCGCACCGCGCCGACGTCGTGGTCCATCTCGTGCTGGAAAGCACCGCGGATTATTCGCGCACGATCCGCTTCGAACCAGATGCGATGCACGACATCGGCGGCTTCGACGAACGCGCCCTGCTCGGCAAGGTCGCGAACGCGCTGGACGCGTCGCGCGGCATGGGCAAGGAAGAAACCCGGCCGGTGGAATCCGGCGTGACGGTGCGCACGGTGAGTTTCGAGCGACTGGTGCAGGAACTGGCCGTCGACCACCAGCTGTTCGTGATGGACCGCAAGGGAACGCAGATCCGCGAACAGGCGTTCGATGGCAATCCCTGCTTCCTGTTGACCGACCACATCCCGATGCCGAAGAACACCTTCCACACGCTCGACCGCCTCGGCGCGAAGAAGATTTCGCTGGGATCGAAGATGCTGTTCGCCTCGCAATGCGTGGTATTGATCCACCACGAGCTGGACCAGCGCTGACGCCACACGCGGCATGACCACAGGCAGGCCCACTTCCGGCCTATTGCCCGGTCGCGCGCCGACCATGGATGCTCCGCGTCGAACCCGGGCGATGGCATGCGAATGAAGACGTTGTTCCGCAACCGCGGCGGATCGCTGCGCAACGGCTGGTGGATCCTCGTGTTCCTCGTGCTGTTCCTCGCAAGCCAGCCGGCCTATCACTTCGTATCCAGGGCCATCCAGCACCGCGGCTTCGCCGGCCCGTGGTTGTCGCCGCTGCCGGTGCTGTTCCTGCTCGCGGTGACGTGGATCTGCATGCGCCTGCGCCGGCAACCGTTGTCCGCCGTCGGACTGCGACTGGATGCGCGATGGCTGCGCCAGTCGCTGTGCGGCATCGCCTTCGGCGGCGCGCAGATGCTGGTCGTCGCCGTGCTGATCTTCGTCGTGGGCGGCGTGAGTTTCTCCATTGATCCGGCGGGCGGTTTGCATGCCCTCGCCTCCGGCGCGTGGGTGTTCCTCTGGGTCGCGTTGCTGGAGGAACTGCTGTTCCGCGGCTTCGTGTTCCAGCGCCTCGTCGACGGCATCGGCAACGGCGCCGCGCTGTGGCTGATGGCGGCGCTGTTCGCCATCGCGCACTGGGGCAATCCCGGCATGCAGGGCGCGACCGAATTCTGGGCGAGCATCGACACTTTGCTCGGCGGCCTGTTGCTTGGACTCGCCTACCTGCGCACGCGCAGCCTAGCGCTGCCGATCGGCATCCATTTCGGATGGAACTGGGTGCAGGGTTCGGTGCTGGGCTTCGACGTCAGCGGCACGCACCAGGCGGGATGGCTGCTGCCGCAGCTGCTCGACAGGCCGCAATGGCTGAGCGGCGGCACCTTTGGCCCGGAAGCGAGCATCTTCGCGGTATTCGTCGACGCCGCGGCCGTGCTGCTGTTGTGGCGGTGGAAAGGCACGACCCGACGATCGGAATCGCTGCATTACGTCACGCCGTAGCGAACGCAGGGCAGACCCGGTTTGCGCGGATCGATGTTCCCCGCTTTGAACCAGAATCGATCGCGGCGGTATCCATGCCTCCATGCAGCCCTGCCCTGCAGCGGAGAACGCCATGCGCCACGTTCCGTCGATGCGGTTGCTCTGGATCCCCTGCGTCGCGCTGTCGCTGGCCGCGCCGTTCGCCAGCGCCGCCGACGATTACACCGTGCAGGCGTTGCCGATCCCGGCCAACGCCTTCTCCGGCCAGTCGAGCGCGATCAACGACGACGGCATATCCGCAGGCTGGTACCAGACGCTGCGCAAGTGGGTCGCGGTGCGCTGGGACGCGCAGGGCAACATGACCGCACTCGGCACGCTCCCCGGCCTGCCCTCCTCGCTCGCCAACGGCATCAACGACGCCGGCACCATCGTCGGGTTCGCGTTCACCAACGACCATCTCGAGACGCGTGCCTTCGCCTGGGATGCAGGCACCGGCATGCGCGCGCTCGAGGATCTCGGTGGCGACGCCAGCCTCGCCCAGGCGATCAATGCCAACGGCACCATCGTCGGCTGGTCCTACGACGCGAGCGGCGTGCTGCACGCGGTCAGCTGGAATGCCGCGGGACGGATCACCGACCTGAATCCGCCGGGCGCGATCAGCGAGGCGCTCGGCATCAACGACCATGGCGACATCGTCGGCTGGGTATTCGGCGCGACCGCGTCGGCATCGCATGCGTGGTTGTGGAAACGCGACGGCACCCAGCTCGACCTGCACACGCTCGGCGGCGCCGGCAGCCAGGCCTTCGCCGTGAACGACGCGCTGGTCGTCGTCGGCGTGTCCGATCGTCGCGTGCTGCCGCCCATCGCGTTCCTGTGGACGCCGAACACCGGCATGCGCGATGCCGGCTTCGGTTCGAATTCGCAGGCCCTGGCGATCAACGCCAAAAGCCGCATCGCCGGCATGCGCGTGATCGATGCGGGCGTGGTCGGGTTGATCCGCACGCTGCGAACGCCGGTGCAAACGCTGCCCGATGTCGCCACCGGCAAGCCGCCGTTCTCCGCTCCCACCGGGATCAATGCCTGCGGCGATCTCGTGGGATCTTCGTCCAGCCCCGATCCGGGCAACGGCAATCCGGTGCCGGCGATCTGGTTGAAGGCGCATTGCGATTGAGGTATGCGCTTGCGGTCCGCGCCGCACCATCATGATCCTGCACGAATGCCGCCGAATGCTCCGTCAGCCATCAAACCCCAATGCGATCCGGGCGATCTTCTCCACCAAGGCGTTGCGCTCCGGCAAATCTTCGAGGTTCGACAACACCACCACCCCGAAGCGGTGCTTCGGCATGATCGCCACCATGCCGCTGGCGCCCGGGCTGGAACCACCGTGGAACGCCCAGATGTCGTCGTGCCACGGTTCAAGTTCGATGCCCCAGCCCAAGCCGTAGGGAACGCGCGTGCCGTCGGTGAGTACGGAGGACGCGAGCATCCGTTGCAACGTTTCGGGTTCGACCAGCACGCCGTCCATCAAGGCCGCTTCGAAACGTGCGAGGTCGTCGACGGTGGTGAGGTAGCCGCCTGCGGGCATGCGGT
>Ga0209023_10005605_pt1 | contig 13651 bp, 14 predicted proteins | sample LakOneMetagenome_FD_187468 | JGI IMG/M metagenome (GOLD analysis project Ga0209023, IMG submission 187468) | Freshwater and sediment microbial communities from Lake Erie, Canada (SPAdes) (version 2) | ecosystem: Environmental > Aquatic > Freshwater > Lentic | place: Lake Erie, Canada...
CGATGTCCGGCGGCAGTTCCATGCCCTGCCCGTTCTCGCGCGCGTAGACCGCCAGCACCGCGTCGATCGGCACGATCACCGCGTGGCTGACCCCGCCGAAGCGCGCGGAGAAACGCACGTCGTCGTTGTCCATCTGCAGGTGCGCAACCGCACGCTCGGCGATGTTGAGCACGATGCGGCCGTCCTTCACCGCGTGCGTCGGCACGCGCACGCCCGGCCGGGTCGCGTCGACCAGAAGGTGCGGGGTCAGGCCGTTGTCGGCGATCCACTCGTACAGCGCCCGCAGCAGGTACGGGCGGTGCGAAGTCATGGGAGTGGTGTCGGTCATCCGGGGACGGTTCGTGGTTGGTGGTTCGTGGTTCGTGGTTCGTGAAAGCGGGTACGACTACGAAACTACCGGCTACCAACCATCAACCACCCACCCGTCACGCAGGGATCTCGCGCAGGTTGCGTTCCTGCGGGGTGAGGCTGCGCAGGAAACCCGGATTGCGGAAGATGCGGTTGCCGTAGTCCTCGATCGCCTTGCCGTCCTTCGGCAGCGGGATGTCGAGCGCCTCGAGGCGCCAGATGACCGGCGCCATCGCGCAGTCGGCGAGGCTCATTTCCGGGTTGAGGAAGAACTTGCTGGCCTTGAACAGCGGCACCGCCGCGGTGAGCAGTTCCTTCAGGCGCTTGCGCCCGGCCTCGGCCTGCTGCTTGTTGCCGAGCTGGATCGCCTGCACCTGCGGCACCCAGTCGTGCTCGATGCGCAGCATCGCCAGGCGCAGGCGCGCGCGGGAAAGCGGATCGACCGGCATCAGCGGCGGATGCGGGTAGCGTTCGTCCAGGTATTCGCTGACCACCGACGCTGCGTACAGCACCAGGTCGCGTTCGACCAGGGTCGGCACCGAGTGGTAGGGATTGAGGTCCACCAGGTCTTCCGGCGGGTTTTGCGGGTCCACCGGGATGAAGTCGTAGGTCACGCCCTTGGCGGCGAGCACCAGGCGCACGCGGTGGCACAGCACGTCGTCCACCGAGGAAAACAGGGTCAGGGCATTACGCATACGCGGACTCGCAGCCATCATCGACCATCTCCACGCAGCCGGAATCCGCCGGCCGCATTGGCGCCGCCCGCCCCTTGCGGTCAGTCGCCACGGTCGCCGCGTCGAGGGTCGCGGCTAGTGCACGTCCTTCCAGAATTCCTTCTTGAGCAGCCAGGCGAGGAAGGTGAGGAACGCCAGGAACAGCACCACCCACACGCCCAGGCTCTGGCGCTTGAGCGCGGCAGGTTCGCCGACGTATTCAAGGAAGGCGGTGATGTCGCGCACGCTCTGGTCGAATTGCGCGGGCGTCTGCGCGCCCGGCGTGGCCAGTTCCAGCTTCTCGACCGGACGGTCGCCGCCGGCTTCGGCCTCGCCGTAGACCGGCTGCTGCAGGCCCTGCTGTTCCCACAGCGGGTTCGGCATCGAGGCGTTCGGGAACAGCTTGTTGTTCCAGCCCAGCGGTCGCGATTCGTCGAGGTAGAACGACTTCAGGTAGGTGTAGATCCAGTCGCTGCCGCGCACGCGCGCGATCAGGCTGAGGTCCGGTGGCATCTTGCCGAAGAACTGCTTGGCCTCGCCCTCGGTCAACGCGACGTGCACCTGGTCGCCGATCTTGCCGCCGGTGAAGTTGAGGTTCTGCATCACCTCGTCTTCGCTCAGGCCAAGGTCGCTGGCCATGCGCGAATAACGCATGTATTGCAGCGAATGGCAGCCCGAACAGTTGTTCATGAACAACTGCGCGCCACGCTGGAGCGAAGCCTGGTCGCCGAGGTCGGTGCCGGCATGCATCAATCCGGCGGTTTCCTCGGCCAGGACCGGGGCCGTGGCGAAGAGTCCGGCCAGCAGCGCGGCCGACAGTCGGAATGCGAACTTAGTCATGCATCGTCACCCGTTCCGGCACCGGCTTGGTCCTGTCGATCTTCGTCCACACCGGCATGGTGATGAAGAAGGCGTAGTAGAGGAAGGTGAGCACGCGGCCGATGATGGTCTCGACCGGATCGGTGCCTGGGCCGGCGCCGATCTTCATCAGCCACAGGAAGCTGACGACGAACATGGCGAGCATCGCCCACGACAGCGGGCCGCGGCTGCGGTACGCCTTGACCGGGGCCTTGTCCAGCCACGGCACCAGGAACAGCAGCACGATCGCGCCGAACATCACCAGCACGCCCCAGATCTGGGAGCCGAGGAACGAGGGCACCACGCGCAACATCGCGTAGTACGGGGTGAAGTACCACACCGGCTTGATGTGCGCGGGCGTCACCAGCGGGTTGGCCGCGGTGAAGTTGTCGTGCTCGAGGAACCAGCCGCCGAAGGTCGGCGCGAAGAAGATGATGAAGGCGGCGATGACCAGGAAGAAGCCGGCCCCGAACAGGTCCTTCACCGTGTAGTACGGGTGGAACGGGATGCCGTCGGTCGGCGCCTTGTCGGACCAGCGGTTGCCCTTCGGCCCCTTCTTGATGTCCACGCCCTCGGGGTTGTTCGAACCCACTTCGTGCAGCGCGCCCAGGTGCAGCACCACCAGCAACAGCAACACCAGCGGCAACGCGATGACGTGCAGCGCGAAAAAGCGGTTGAGCGTCGCATCCGCGGGGATGTAGTCGCCCATGATCCACTCGGTCAGGTCCTTGCCGACGACCGGGATCGCGCCGAACAGGTTGATGATCACCTTCGCGCCCCAGAACGACATCTGGCCCCAGGGCAGCACGTAGCCCATGAAGGCCTCGGCCATCAGCACCAGGTAGATCACCATGCCGAGCAGCCACACCAGCTCGCGCGGCTTCTGGTAGCTGCCGTAGAGCAGGCCGCGGAACATGTGCAGGTACACGACGATGAAGAACAGCGATGCGCCGGTGCTGTGCATGTAGCGGATCAGCCAGCCCCAGTCCACGTCGCGCATGATGTATTCGACCGACGAGAACGCCTCGGCCGCGGACGGCTTGAAGTGCATCGTCAGGAAGATGCCGGTCACGATCTGGTTGACCAGCACCAGCAGGGCGAGCGAACCGAAGTAGTACCAGAAGTTGAAGTTCTTCGGCGCGTAGTACTCGGTCATGTGCTTGCGGTACGCGGGCATCATGCCCGGCGCGCGGGCGTTGACCCAGTCCCACACGTTGCAGGCGGTGCGCGTGATCACGTTGCTCATGGCTTACGCGGCTCCCGTCGGGTCGACGCCGATCTCGATCGAGTTGTCGTCGATGAAGTGGTACGGCGGCACTGGCAGGTTGGCCGGCGCCGGCTGCGACTTGAACACGCGGCCGGCGAGGTCGTACTTGGACTTGTGGCAGGGGCAGAAGTAACCGCCCTTCCAGTCCTCGTAGAACGCTTGCGGCCTGATCTCGGGCACGAATTCCGGCGCACAGCCGAGGTGGGTGCAGACGCCGACCAGGACCAGGATCTCCGGTTTGATGGAGCGATATTCGTTCTGCGCGTACTTCGGCTGCTGGCCCGCGTTCTGCGACTTCGGATCCGCCACCACGGCGTCCATCCCCTGCAGCGTGGCCAGCATGGCCTTGGAGCGGCGGGCGACGTAGATCGGGGAACCGCGCCAGGCGACGGTCAGCTGCTGACCTTCCTGCAGCGCGGAAATATCCACGCTGACCGGGGCGCCGGCCTGCTTGGCGCGCTCGCTCGGGCTCCAGGACTTGATGAAGGGCACGGCGGCGAAGCCGACCCCGACCGCGCCGACGACCGCGGTGGTCGCGGTCAGGAACTTGCGGCGCCCCTTATCGTCCGGGCCCTCCCTGCCGCCGGCAGGGTTCAACGTTGTTTCATTGGCCATCCGGCGCTCCGTGGATCCATGCGTCTGCCACCTGCGAACCGCGCCACAGCACGGTCACGGGCCGCTTCAAAAAGACGGCGAAGTGTAACGGAAGGCTGAATCGGCCGACAACGGCGGCCGTCGCCTCAACGCTGGGCAAGGCTGCCGCGATAGCGTTCGGCGAGGGTCGAAACCCGCTCCACGTAGCGCCGGGTCTCGCTGTACGGGGGCACGCCCTTGTACTTGTCCACCGCGCCTTCGCCGGCGTTGTAGCCCGCGGCCGCGAGCTTGAGGTCGCCGCCGTAGCGCTTGAGCAGCCAGGCCAGGTATTGCACTCCGCCCTGGATGTTCTGCGCGGCGTTGTAGGAGTCCGCCACCCCGAAGCGGCGGGCGGTCGCCGGCATCAGCTGCATCAGGCCGCGTGCCCCGACCCGCGACAGCGCGGTCGGCCGGAACGCGGATTCGGCATGGATGATTGCGCGGATGATCGCTTCGTCCACGCCATAGTCGCGCGATGCCTGGGCGATTTCGTCCGCGTAGGCGGTGGTGTTGAGGCGGGTGGTGCCGAAATTCACGCCCGGCTGCAGGCCGCAGGCGTAACAGGTTTCGATCTGGAAAATGGCGTACTGGATCGATTGCGCAGTGACGTTGGCCACCCCGCGTGGCCGCCGGTTGCTGAAATTGCGGGTGCCGTTCGCATCCACGTAGGAATAGATGGTCGAGGTCGCCATCCGCACGAACTTCGCCTTGCCCGGCTGCGACGACGACGCTTTCGCCGGCGCGGCCGGCAGCATTTCGCTGGCCGGGGATCCGCCCACGCGGACCGTGGCGGTGGTGCTGCCCGAGGAGGCCGGGGCGGATGGTGCCGGCGTCTTCTGCACGCTGCTGTAATTGCTGATGGCGACGCACTTGGTGCCGGGGATGCGCTTGCTGACATAACTGCGCCCTTCGGCGCCGTCGCAGCGGTACAGGGTGCCGGCCACGACCGGACTGGCCGCAAGCAGCCCCAATACGCACCAGACGATTGCCCATCCCCTCATGCGATGGACTATCACTCCATTCGAAATCGTTGACAAGCCTTTGATTTTCTTGAACGGGACCGCTGTCGCGTTTATGGACCGGCAGCATCCGGATCCGTCCCGGCGGCTTTGCTAAGCTCGCGCACCCTCACCGGCCCGGATTACCCGCCGCGCCCCGGAGACGAGACATGACCGAAACCCGGATCGAGGCCGTATCCCCGGCCCCCACGACCATCCCGCCTCGCCGCGGCAAATTGTTCATCGAAACCCATGGTTGCCAGATGAACGAGTACGATTCGGCGAAGATGGCCGACGTTCTAGCGGAACACGAAGGCCTGGAGCTGACCGACAATGCCGCCGAGGCGGACGTGATCCTGGTCAATACCTGCTCCATCCGCGAGAAGGCGCAGGAAAAGGTGTTCAGCCAGCTCGGCCGCTGGCGCCAGCTCAAGCAGGGCGACCGCCCGGTGCTGATCGGCGTGGGGGGCTGCGTGGCCTCGCAGGAAGGCGAAGGCATCGTCAAGCGCGCGCCTTACGTCGACCTCGTGTTCGGGCCGCAGACCCTGCACCGCCTGCCCGAGCTGATCCGCGAGCGCCGCGAAACAGGCAGGCCCCAGGTCGACATCAGCTTCCCCGAGATCGAGAAGTTCGACCGCCTGCCCGAGCCGCGCGCCGAAGGCCCGTCCGCCTTCGTCTCGATCATGGAAGGCTGCTCGAAATACTGCTCGTTCTGCGTGGTGCCCTATACCCGCGGCACCGAAGTCAGCCGCCCGTTCGAGGATGTGCTGGTCGAAGTCGCGCAGCTCGCCGCACAAGGCGTGCGCGAGGTCAACCTGCTCGGCCAGAACGTCAATGCCTACCGTGGTCCCTATGGCGAAGGCGAAATCGCCGACCTCGGGCTGCTGATCCGCGCCATCGCCGAAATCGACGGCATCGGCCGCATCCGCTTCACCACTTCGCACCCGCTGGAGTTCAGCGATTCGCTGGTGGATGCGTATCGCGACGTGCCCAAGCTCGCCAACTACCTGCACCTGCCGGTGCAGAGCGGGAGCGACCGCGTGCTCGCGGCGATGAAGCGCGGCTACACCGCGCTGGAATTCAAGCAGAAGATCCGCAAGCTGCGCGCAGTGCGCCCGGACATCTCGATCAGTTCGGACTTCATCGTCGGCTTCCCCGGCGAGAGCGACGCCGATTTCGAAAAAACGATGAAGCTGATCGAGGACGTGGGTTTCGACCAGAGCTTCAGCTTCATCTATTCGCGCCGCCCCGGCACGCCGGCCGCGGACCTCGAGGACAGCGTGTCCGACGCCGAAAAGCATGCCCGGCTGGATCGCCTGCAGAAGCACATCAACGCCCATGCCGCGACGATCTCCCAGGCGATGGTCGGCAGCGTGCAGCGCGTGCTGGTGGAAGGACCGTCGAAGAAGGATCCCGACGAACTCACCGGCAAGACCGAGAACATGCGTTCGGTGAACTTCCCCGCGCCGAAGCGACTGGTCGGCCAGTTCGTCGATGTCGTCATCACCGGGGCGATGAGCAATTCGCTGCGCGGACGGGTGGCGGCGATTTCGTAGGGCGACCGGCCGGTCGCCTTACGGCTAATCGAGGCGTTTCCGGAACCGCAGGATCGCCACTGCCATCATCACCACCGAGAACGCCGCCAGCGCGGCGAATTCGCGCCACAGGTCGGCGATGCCCGCGCCGCGCAGCATGATCCCGCGGATCATCCGCAGGAAATGCGTCAGCGGCAGGATTTCCGCGAGCCACTGCACGACGAGCGGCATGCCCGCGAACGGGAACATGAAGCCCGACAGCAGCATCGACGGCAGGAAGGCGAAGAAGGTCATCTGCATCGCCTGGAACTGCGATTTCGCCAGGGTCGAGATCATCAGGCCGAGCGCGAGGTTGGCGACGATCAGCAGCATCGATGCGAAATAGACATCGAGCACGCTGCCACGCACAGGTACCTGGAACAGCCATAGCCCGAGCAGCAGCACCAGGGTGGTCTGCACCAGCCCGATCGCGACGTAGGGCAGCACCTTGCCGATCATCAATTCCGCGCTGGTGATCGGCGTGGCGATCAGCAATTCCATGTTGCCGCGCTCGCGCTCGCGCACGATCGACACGCCCGTGAACAGCACCATGGTCATGGTCAGGATCACGCCGATCAGGCCCGGCACGATGTTCACCGCCGAGCGTCGCTCCGGGTTGTAGAAGCTGACCACGCCGATTTGCCGCGGCGTCGTCTCGCCCGCGCCGGTCGCGTTCGCCAGCGCCCGGCTGTTGTCCAGCGGCATCTGCGCCAGTTGCACCGCCGCGCTCTGGACCACGGTGTCGCTGCCGTCGACCAGCACCTGCACCGCTTCGCGGCCGTCGAGGCGGCGGCGTTCGAAATCCGGCGGCACCACCACGCCGACGCTGATCTCGCCGCGACGCAGCGCATCCATCAGTTGCCGCGGCGTGTTCGCGGCGAGCGAGGGCTCGATCACGCCGGTCGCGACCATGTCCATCACCAGCGCGCGCGAACCGGCTGTGTTCGCCATGTCCGCGACGCCGGTCGCGAGCCCGCGCAGGTTCAAGTTGATCGCGTAACCGAACAGCACCAGCTGCATCACCGGGATGCCGACGATCATCGCAAGGGTGATGCGGTCGCGACGCAATTGCCGCAGTTCCTTGGCCATCACCGCGAGCAGGCGTTGCGGCTTCACGCGGCCTCGCCTTGCGCGGGCCGGCCGTGCGTCGCGGACACGAACACGTCCTCGAGGTTCGGGGCCGCCGGGAGAACTTCGGCCTGCAATCCGGCCTTGCGCAGCGCGTCGTCGATGCCCGACCGCACGTCGCCGTTTTCCGCGACCAGTACGCGCAGGCTGTTGCCGATCTGGGCAACGCTGAGCACGCCGGGCAAACCCACCAGCGCCTGCTGCGCGCGCCGCGGTTGCGCGGCCCGCACTTCCAGCGTGCGGCCGGCCAGCGCCGCCGCGAGTTCGCCCGGCGCGCCGTCTGCGACGAGCCGGCCGGAATCGAGGATGGCGAGGCGATGGCAACGCTCGGCCTCGTCCATGTAGTGCGTCGAGACCAGCAGCGTGGTGCCGGCGTCGGCGAGGTCGAAGAGTTTTTCCCAGAAATCGCGGCGCGATTCCGGATCGACCGCGCTGGTCGGTTCGTCGAGGAACAGCAGTTCCGGTTCGTGGATCACCGCGCCGGCCAGCGCGAGGCGCTGTTTCTGCCCACCGCTGAGCGTGCCCGCGAGCTGCTTTTGCCGATCCTCGAAGTGGTATCCGGCGACGAGTTCGTCGATGCGCTTGCGCGCCTTCGCCTTGTCCAGGCCCTGCACCGCCGCGAGGAATTCCAGGTTCTCGCGCACGGTCAGGTCCTCGAAGAGCGAGAACTTCTGGGTCATGTAGCCGATGCGCAGGCGCAGCGCCTCGGCCTGCTCGGGAATGCGCAGGCCCAGCACCTCGATTTCGCCGGCGGTTGGCGTCAGCAGGCCGCACAACATGCGGATCGTCGTCGACTTGCCCGAACCGTTCGGGCCGAGGAAGCCGTAGACCTGCTTCCTGGGCACGGCGAGATCGACGTGGTCGACCGCGACCAGGTCGCCGAAGCGCCTGGTCAGGCCACGCGCGCGGATCGCGACATCGCCGCCATTCGCGGGTTCAGTGGCCATCGAATTCCACCCGCACCGGCACGCCGGCCGGCAATTGCGCCGCGTCCTTGCCCAGCGCGATTTCGGCGAGGTAGCTCAAGCGCGCGGCGTCCTTGCCGATCAGCGCGTAGTACGGGGTGAAGCTGGCTTCGCTGCGGATCATGCGCACGGTTCCGGCGAGCGCGGCATCGCGCCCGTCGACGAACACGCGTGCCTTGTCGCCGACCTTGACGTTGGCGCGGATGGTTTCCGGCACGTAGACCCGCGCGTAAGGCGCGTCGCCGACCAGCAGGATCGCCAGCGGCGAACCGACCGGCGCCTGGTCGCCGAGCTTGTAGGGAATGCTGTCGATGCGGCCGGCGCGCGGCGCGCGTACGTCGAGCTTGTCCAGCGTCGCCTGCTGCGCGGTGGCTTGCGCTTCTGCGGCGTGAACCGCGGCTTCGCCCTGGGCGATGTCCTCGCGACGCGAGCCGTTCAACAATTCGTCGAGCGCGGCCCGTGCCAGTTTCGCCTGCGCATCGGCGCTGGCCGAGGCGGCGCGGGCGCGATCCACGTCCGCGGCGGCGACCAGCTTGCGTACGCCGAGCGGACGCAAACGTGCGTAGTAGGCGCTCGCATCGCGCGCGCCTGCCTGCGCCGCGGCGAGGTTCGCGCGTGCCTGCGCGATCCGTTCCTGGCGCGGCCCGGCCTCGAGTTCGCCCAGGGCTTCGCGCTGGCGCTGCGCTTCGGCCCGTGCGGCTTCGGCCTGCGCTTCGGTGCGGGTGCGCTCCAGCACGAGCAGTCGCGCCCCGGCTTCGACCTGCTGGCCTTCGCGCACGTCGATGGCGACGATGCGTTCGGCGACCGGCGCCGGCAGCGCCACCCGGTCGTATTCCAGCGTGCCCAGTGCCTGCGGCGTTTCCTTCGCGCATGCCGCGAGCAGCAGCGCGGCGAACAATGGCGCGATCTTCGATGCGTTCACGGCGAGGGCTCCCTGAGGTCGATGCCGCGGTCGAGCAATGCCAGCGTGTGCCTGCGGAAGGTATCCATGTCCAAGGCCGCGGTACCCGGATCGCCGGCAAGCAGGCGTCGCCAGATCGGCGCTCCGGCGATGGGGAAAAGGGTCAACCCGACCAGCGACACCATCAGCAGGCGCGGATCGAGGTCTTGGTTGATCTCGCCGCGTGCCTGCGCCTCCGCGAAGCGTTTCGCCATCACCTGCGGAACCTGCGGCCCGACCCGTTCGAACAGTACGTCGCGCAGGGCCCCGCCTTCGCACAGTACCTCGCGCACCCACAGCGGCGGCAGCCAGGGATGCTTCATCGCGATCCGGCCGATGCCGGACACGAAGGCGGCGATCAGCGCGGGAACATCGGGGCCCGCGTTCGCCACGGCCTCGCGCATGTCCGCCAGCGCGGGCAGCAGCCGGTCCGCGACCAGCGCATCCTGCAGTTGCGCCTTGTCGCCGAAGTAGTAGTGGAGCAGCGCCGGGGTGACATGCGCCTCGCGCGCGATCTCGCGCAGGCTGGTCGCGGCGATGCCCTTGCGCACGAAGCAGGCGATGGCGGCATCGAGCAGCAGTCCGCGCTGTTCCGCCGGCGGCGCGGCCTTGCGCGCCGGCCGCCCGGGCGCGCGCTTGCGTAGCGGGGCGGCGCTGCGGACGCGGGGCTTGGCGGGTCGGGGCGATTCCATTTCCATATTTAACTATATGCTTAATTAAATTCAAAGCCGCGATGGCGGGTGTCATTCCGGCGCGGTACCCTGCCCGCCCGTTCTGGTGAGAGGATCGCCGCCATTTCTCCAGGCACGCCCCGCTTGTGGGTGTTCACGCTGGAAGCTCGGCCGCAGGCCGACAGCCCCGACTTTGCCGAAGCCGGTGGCGCATTCGTGGTTTGCTACCAGACGCCGGGTTTTGCCGACGACCCGCTGCGGCGGGCTTCCGAATTCATCCGCGAACAGGGTTGGGTGGTCGTTGCGGTGGAGGACGAACCGGTCCAGATCGACCGCGACCAGGCGCACGATACCGGGCGCTTCGACCAGACCCTCGTCGACGGCGAGGTGTATGTCTTCAACCAGTGGCCGGTCGATGACGCCTGCGACCAGACGCGCCACTGAAATCCTCCTGGACCCTCCCACCCCATGCCGCAACGCGATTTCGTCCTCGACCCCGCCGATACCGAACGCCTCGCCAACCTGGCCGGGCCGTTCGACGCCCACCTGCGCCTGATCGAATTGCGCCTGGGCGTGGAAATCGCCAACCGCGCCAACGTGTTCCGCGTCTCCGGCGAGGCCCACGCGGTCGCCCGCGCCGAACGCCTGTTGCGCGAGTTGTATGAGGAAGCCGGTTCGGAAACCCTGGACGAGCATGCGATCCATGTGCGCCTCGGTCCGGAGGCGGCCGATGCCCCCGTGGCGTCGCCCGATTACCTGCCGCAGGACATCGCGGTGAAGGTCAAGCGCGGCACCCTGCGCGGCCGCGGCGACAACCAGCGCAAGTATCTGCACGCGATCGCCACCCACGACATCAACTTCGGCGTCGGCCCGGCCGGCACCGGCAAGACCTTCCTCGCGGTCGCGATGGCGGTGGACGCCTTGAACCAGTCGCGGGTGCAGCGCCTGATCCTCGTTCGCCCCGCGGTGGAAGCCGGGGAAAAGCTCGGCTTCCTGCCCGGCGACCTGAGCCAGAAGGTCGACCCGTACCTGCGGCCGCTGTACGACGCGCTGTACGAAATGCTCGGCGTGGACAAGGTCGCGCGGCTGCTGGAGAAGAACGTCATCGAGATCGCGCCGCTCGCCTACATGCGCGGGCGCACGCTCAACGATGCCTTCGTCATCCTCGACGAGGCGCAGAACACCAGCATCGAACAGATGAAGATGTTCCTGACCCGGCTCGGCTTCGGCAGCACCGCGGTGATCACCGGCGACCTCACCCAGGTCGATTTGCCGAAGCACCAGAAATCCGGGCTGAAGGATGCGGTCGAAGTGCTGCACGGGGTCGAAGGCGTGAGCTTCACCTTCTTCGAGTCGCGCGACGTGGTGCGGCATCCGCTGGTCGCGCGGATCGTGAACGCCTACGAGGCGCGCGATGCGAAGGATTCGCAAACCGGATCGGCGTAACATCCACGGATGACCCGCGGTCCGATCCGACTCGACGTCGCCGTCAGCTACGCCGCGCCGCGCGCGGGGTTGCCGGCCGCGGTGAGCTTCCGCAAGTGGGTCGCGGCCGCGCTCGATGGCCGCATCCGCGAAGCCGACCTCGCCGTGCGCATCGTCGGCGCCAAGGAAGGCCGCGCGCTCAATCGCCATTACCGCGGCAAGGATTACGCGACCAATGTGCTGAGTTTCCCGGCCGACGTCGCCGACGGGGTGAAACTCCCGAAAGGCGTGGTGATGCCGCTGCTCGGCGACCTGGTCCTGTGCGCGCCGGTCATCGCGCGCGAGGCGAAGGAACAGAAGAAACCGCTGGCCGCGCATTACGCGCACCTGACCGTGCACGGCGCGTTGCACCTGCTGGGCTGGGACCACCAGGACGCGCGCGAGGCGGACTGCATGGAGCAACTGGAGCGCGAGATCCTCGCCGGGCTCGGGATCGACGATCCCTACCGTGAACACTGATCCGGAACTCGACTCGCACGCGACGGTCGACAGCGAGGGCTACGCCGTTCCACGCGAGCCGTTGCCGCGGCTGTTCCTGCGCTTCCTGCGCTTCGGCGCGCTGGCCTGGGGCGGTCCCGTCGCGCAGATCGCCATGATCCGGCAGGAACTGGTGGACGAGGAGCGCTGGATCGGCAGCGCGCAGTTCAATCGCGTGCTCGCGGTCTACCAGGTGTTGCCCGGGCCCGAGGCGCACGAGCTTTGCGTGTATTTCGGCATGCGTTCGCGCGGCCGCTGGGGCGGCGTGCTCGCCGGGCTTGGTTTCATGTTGCCGGGGTTCCTGCTGATGTTCGCGTTGTCGTGGGCTTACGTGCGTTTCGGCCTGCGGACGCAGGGCGTGGCCGCGGTGTTCGCGGCGGTGCAGGTCGCGGTCGCGGCGTTGATCGTGCGCGCGGTGGTGCGCATCGGCCGACACGTGGTCACCGATCGCTGGTTGTGGGGCATCGCCATCGGCGCGACCGCGGCGCAACTGGCCGGCATCCACTTCGCGGTCATCCTGGTCGTCGCCGGCGCGATCTACCTGCTGGCGCAGCGGCAGTTTCGGCTTCTGGCGTGGACACTCGCCGCGTTCGCGATGATCGGGGTGTCCGCTTATGTCGTGGCCATGGGCGGACTGACCGGTTTCGCGGTATTGAGCGGCGGCACGGATGTCGAACCCGTGCGCCACGGCAACCTGCCGTTGCCGGCCCTGTTCTGGTCCGGATTGAAAGCCGGGCTGCTGACTTTCGGCGGCGCCTACACCGTGATTCCGTTCCTGCAACACGATGCCGTGAGGCAGGGCGCATGGATGAGCAATGCGCAATTCCTCGACGGGTTGGCGCTGTCGGGCCTGCTGCCGGCGCCGCTGATCATCTTCTCGACCTTCGTCGGCTATCTCGGCGGCGGCCCGTGGGGCGCGGTCGCGATGACCGCCGGCATCTTCCTGCCCGCCTTTTCCTTCACCCTGCTCGGCCACGACATGCTCGAACGGCTGGTGCACCAGCCGCGCGTGCACCTGTTCCTGGACGGGCTTACCGCCGGCGTGGTCGGCTTGATCGCCGGCACCACGCTGGCCTTGCTCAAGGTGAGCCTGACCGGATTGGCTCCATTCGTGCTTTTCGCGCTGGCGTTGGCCGCATTGTTCGCATCGAAGGCGAAACTCGCGGTGCCGGCGGTGATCGGCGCAGCGGCACTGTGGGGCCTGTTGTCGCAGGCGATCGGTGCCCAGGCCTGAATCCCGTCCCCGCGCCTTGGCGCCGCGCGATTCACCGGTCCGCAACGCAGCCGCGCTAGACTTGCGCGCAAACCACAGCGCGGGACTGCCCGCGAACGCCGCCCCAATGTCCGAGGACGACAGTAGCCAGCCCACGACCGAACGCCGCAGCTGGCTCGAACGCATCAGCGCCGCCCTGTCGGGCGAGCCCACCACCCGCGAGGACCTGGTCGAACTGCTGCGCGACGTGCAGGCCGACGGCCTGATCGAGGCCGATACCCTGCGCATGATGGAAGGCGCCATCTCGGTCTCCGACCTCACCGTCGGCGACGTGATGGTGTCGCGGTCGCAGATGGTCGCGCTGCCGGCCGACGCGAAGCT
>Ga0209023_10005606_pt1 | contig 13649 bp, 13 predicted proteins | sample LakOneMetagenome_FD_187468 | JGI IMG/M metagenome (GOLD analysis project Ga0209023, IMG submission 187468) | Freshwater and sediment microbial communities from Lake Erie, Canada (SPAdes) (version 2) | ecosystem: Environmental > Aquatic > Freshwater > Lentic | place: Lake Erie, Canada...
GTGGTTGGTATTTTATTAGCCAAAGATCTTTTGCCGTTTTTAACCGATCGTTCATCTGTAGTCGATGTACATTCTTTAATGCGCCAACCTTTATTTGTTCCTGAAAGCGCTCGTTCTGACCAAGTGTTGAGAATGTTGAAAAATACGCAAACACATATTGCGATTGTGATTGATGAATATGGTTCAACCGCAGGTTTAGTGACTTTAGAAGATATTCTTGAAGAAATTGTCGGCGAAATTGAAGACGAACACGATAATGTCGATGAAGAAGCTCAATTTATTATCCCAGACAAATCACATAGCACACCCAATACATGGATTGTGCAAGCACTTACACCAATTGAACATTTTAACAATGTTTTAGATGCTGATTTTTCTGATGATGAAGTAGAAACTGTTGGCGGATTATTGCTTCAAGAAATTGGTTTAGTGAGCGACCTACAAGGTCAAGTGATTGAGCTTGATGATTGGCAATTCACCATTATTGAAGCAGATGCCCGCACTATTCATCTGATTCGAGCTGTACGTAAATGAGAGCATTCTTCGACAAACGACTAAATCCATCACAACAACAAACACAGCTTCCCTTTATCTTTCCTTTATTGATTGCACTCATTTCGGGTGCAGTGTTTAGTTTAGCGCTTGCACCTTATTATTGGTGGTGGTTAGCGATTTTATCACCAGCCCTACTCTATGCGTGTTTAAAAGGTCGTTCACCTAAACAAGCTTTTGCCATCGGCTGGAGTTATGGTTTTGGTCTGTGGTTTGTCGGTGCTTTTTGGCTGTACACCTCTATCCATGTTTATGGCGATACCAATGCTGTTTTAAGTATCTTAATGATTGCCATTATGGCGATCGTCATGGGGCTTTTTACTGCGATCCAAACTTGGGTATATCGTCGTTTCTTTCCTGAAACACCACTCACATTTGCACCTCTTTGGGTTGTTTTTGAATGGTCAAAAACTTGGGTATTTACAGGATTCCCATGGCTATTCGCAGGCTACGCTTTTACTGAAAGATTCTTAGATAGTTATGCTCCACTTTTTGGCGTGTTCGCTGTTTCTTTTGTGGTGATTATTCTTGCCTGTGCAGTGGTCGAAATTCTCAATCGAAAACTCATTTGGATTATCCCTTCAGCACTATTATTACTTGGTGCATGGGGTGCATCTTATATCACTTTCGTACATCCTAAAGCTGAAAAACCCCTTTCAGTTTCCCTGATACAAGGCAACATTCCACAAGATTTAAAATGGCTGACTGAATACCAAGTTAAAACCCTTGAAATTTATGTCAACCTGAGTCGTACTGAATGGGGACGTGATTTAATTATCTGGCCAGAATCATCTATTCCACTGTTTCAAACTGATATCGAACAGTTTTTGGATGTTATGGATCAACAGGCCAAAGCATCAGGCACTGCATGGGTAACAGGTATTCCATATTGGGATTTAAAAGAATCTCAACACAATGGTTACCCAATGTATTACAACAGCATGATGGCTTCAGGCGCTGATGCTTCAGGTTTATATAAGAAACAACGTCTTGTGCCATTTGGTGAATATATTCCACTATCAGGTTTTTTAAGTTGGGTGCTTCCTGCCCTGCAAAATGACCCGTCTATGAGTGGTTTTTCTCGTGGTTCAAGCGATCAGAAACCTTTTAACATTAAAGGTCACAAACTGGCTGCGGCGATTTGCTATGAAGTCGCTTATCCAAACCTGACACGGCGCAATGCAATCAATAGTGACTTCTTAGTGACTGTTTCTAACGATGCATGGTTTACAGGTACAGCAGGACCTTTACAGCATCTGCAAATGGTTCAAATGCGCGCTAAAGAAAATGGGCGTTGGTTTATTCGTGCAACCAACACAGGTGTGACCGCTTTTATTGATCAAAATGGTCATATTGTCAAACAAGCACCTATGGACAAAAAAGCTGTATTACGGGGTGACTTACCTGCGATGCAAGGTGAAACCTTATATACACGTTTAAGCGATTGGCCAATTCTAGCCTTCTCTTTATTGTTACTGATTTTAGGATGGATCTATCGCCCTAAAAAAGTTGATATCAGCTTTAAATCTAGACGTTAACCTGCATTATTCTCTCTCCTTTTTAGAGGAGAGAATTGAATTTTAAAGCAGAGAAATTGAATAAGAAGAAAAAACTAAAGTAATTTCGTTCCCAAAGGAACATCCAAATCAGGCACACACAATGCCACATGCCCATCTTGATTATGAAAACCTGTCACTAAACATTCTGATTGAATCGGACCGATTTGCTTTTTTGGAAAATTCACCACTGCAACCACCAGTTTTCCAATCAAATTTTCAGGTTGATAAAGATTGGTAATCTGCGCACTGGATTTTTTAATACCAAGCTCTTCACCAAAATCGACATGTAAAATATAAGCAGGATTGCGTGCTTTTTCAAAAACCTCAGCTTGAATAATTTTTCCTACACGTAATTCTACTTTTAAAAAATCATTCCATTCGATCTGTTGCATCACTTCACCATTCGTGTTTTTATCGTTCATTCACATTTATTCTAAATAAATTTTATAACAACAACTTCACGCAAAACGGACAAAAGATCATGCTAAAAGGACAATGTTTATGTGCCTCAATACATTTTCAAATCAATAAAAATATTGAAGCAATATACCAATGCCATTGCAGTTTATGTCGTAAACAATCTGGTACACATGCCAACCATGCAACAATAGTTCAAGAAAGTGATTTTAAATGGATTACAGGGCAAGACAATATTTCTACATATAGAAAAGACACAGGGTTTACTTCATCATTTTGTAAACAATGTGGCTCACCTGTACCTAATCAGGTTGGACAAACCCATTTGATGTGGATTCCATTAGGGCTCATGGACGATGAAATTTTCCCTACACAGCAATTTAATTTTTGTTTAAGTTCAAAAGCAAATTGGGAGCAAATTTACTTGGATTCTACTGATTATGAGCATTTGCCGACATTCGCTGAAATTACCAATATTTTTAAGTAATACATAATTGTAAAATATAAAAACCGAGGACATCCTCGGTTTTTCAGATCAATAATTACTTAAATCTGTGTCACTAAATAAGACACCATTGCAGCTAAAGATAGCATTGGAATATAACGGTAAATCTTCACTAAATATTGTTCTAATAACGATGAGAATTCAGTTTTTAAATGCACAACGGTCATATTCAAAGCACTGTAAAAACTTAAAATAGTTAATGCACTAAATACACTGATTGCCATAAAACCAATCATGATTTGACTGCTTGCATCTGCATCTTGCCAAATATTCATAAAAAATTGGCTAATGGGTAATAAGCTCAGAATTAAAAGAACAGATTTCAGCATCATCCAATGAAACTGGCTGATTTCATCTGATAATAATAATGCTTTCATCACATCCTCCTAAGTAATTCAAATTACCTTAGAATCTATTATGCAAGCTTTCTATTAAATAAAAAGTCTATTTTTATCCTTAGTTTAACTTTCTTGTAACTATTAAATATGGGAATAATTCTTATTATAACTCTCAAACAGGAAATTATTTTAAAGTTTAATATTATCAATGCTTTATATTACTTGAATCAAATAAGAAAGATTATCACTCCGCTCAATATTTATTAACTCAATCAAGTGAAGTGATTAATCCTATAAAAACAATCTAAATAGTTTTCTAAATAACTTCAATTAAGGTTGGTAATACACATCCGCATCATTTCCTTCACCACCTTCTTTACCATCAGCACCGAAAGAATATAAATCGAATTTACGCCCTTCAGAACCTGGGATCACATATTGAATATCATTTTCCCAACTGTCTTTCGGATAACCACCTTTAACATAACCACCAGGCAACCAGTTTTTTGCGGTCGCAGGTTGATTTACTAAAGCATCTAAACCGCCTTCCTGTGCATTTGGAAAATGTCCATTATCCAATTTATATTGATCTAAAGCGCCAGCAACGCCTTTTAACGTAATTTTAGTGGTATCAACTTTGGCTTTTTCACCACGGCCCATTACATTGGGTACGATTAACGCCGCTAAAACACCTAAAATCACAATAACAACCATCACTTCGATTAATGTGAAACCTGACTGTTTGCTTTTATTTAACATGCGTTGCATTCAAAATCTCTCTCAAATTTCGTTATAAAAATAATAAAATATAGGTCGCTTAGATCATATTGTTCATATTGACGATTGGCAACATCACAGCGATCACAATCACCAAAACAATACCTGCCATGAAAACCAACATTAAAGGTTCTAGCAAAGCCAGTAAGGTTGAAATAAATGAAGATACTTCCCGATCTTGCATATCTGAGGCACGGCTCAACATTCGGTCTAATTCACCAGAAGCTTCACCGCTCTTGATCATTTGTACCATCATCGGTGGAAAGTAACCACAACGCTCAAGTTGCGTTGCTAGATTTCCACCTTCTGTCACTCTTTCAGCAGCAATATTCACTGCATCACGAATCACCCAATTACTACTGACAGCCGCCCCGATTTTCAATGCATCCACCAATGGTACACCTGACTGAGTCAAAATAGACAAGGTACTGGCAAATCGTGCCGCATTTATACCACGTGATAATTTACCAAATAATGGCAATCTGAGCGTTAAACGATCAAAGGCATAATGCCCAGCAGAAGTGCGTAAGAATCGGATTAATAGAAAAACCCCAACAACACTGGCCACCAGCATGAATGGCCAAGCTTGACGGATTATCTCACTGGCTGTCATTAGAGCCACTGTAATCCAAGGCAGCGCTTGCTTGCTCTGATCAAATGTTTTGACAATATCTGGAACAACATAGGTCATTAACCCCATGACGATCGCAAAGGACATAAACATCAGAATAATCGGGTAAATCATGGCACCCTGAATTTTCTTTTGCATCGCAAAACGATTTTCAGTGTAGTCTGATAATTGATCTAAAATTAAATCTAAATGTCCTGAACGTTCACCGGCTGCTACTGTCGCAATATATAAATCAGGAAAGCTTCCTGTTTGTTGCATGGCTTGCGCCAAGGAATGCCCTTCCAAAACTTTTGAGCGTGCAGAAAGCAATAAATTTTGCACATGCACTTTTTCACTTTGTTTCGCCACAGCACGTAAAGCTTCTTCTAAAGGGATCGCTGCCGCAACTAAAACCGAAAGTTGCCGTGTCATTAATGCTAAATCATAGGCAGAGAATTTACGTTGAAAGAACCCAGACGTTTTATTTTTGTCTTTTTGCTCCACAGCATCGACAGTTACAGGAATAAGTTCTTTATCCCGTAATTGTTGGCGAATCTGGCGTGCTGAATCTCCCTCTAACACACCTTTTTGCTGTTTTCCAGAAGTGTCTATCGCAGTAAACTGATATGCTGGCATTATTATGCTCTAGTTTTCCAAAATTTTTGATTACGCTGTTGCGTCAAACCCTAAAAATCATTCATATTTATGTTTATAAATGATGATCACACTCTAACATAAGCCGAATCTGTACACGATACAATTTCATCACTGAGCCATTGAATATTCTATATGCCGAACACAATTGATACGCCACAACACATTCACCGTATTCAGGTCGCTGTTCCTGTCTATTTGAACGACTGTTTTGACTATCAAGTCAGTGCTGAACAATATACCCAAGCAGAAGTCGGCGCACGTGTTGCAGTTTCTTTCGGTAGACAAAACCTTGTTGGCATCATTGTTAAAAAAATTGCACCTGATGAACCTGTAGACTCACATTTCAAACTCAAATTCATCACTGAACTCTTAGATGATCAAGCGATTTTAGACAGTAAAGTTTTAAGTTTATTGACATGGTCTGCGCAATATTATCAATTTCCAATTGGTGAGGTCATTCAAACGACCTTACCGACCTTATTGCGTCAAGGCAAACCCTATAATCTTTTAGCACGTGTTTGGAAAGTCTTAGATTTAAATGCTGAAGACAGAGTAAAACGTTCTGAGAAGCAACAAGAAGCCTATAAAATTTTAAAATTGCACCCTCAAGGTACGCATGAAAATATCCTCAATTTGAGTGGAATTGAAACAGCGACGTTAAAAGCACTTGAGAAAAAAGAAATCGTTCGTTGTGATTTAGAAGAACAAAATGTAACGCCAGAACCTGTGCAATTGGCACAAATGCCCTTAACGCCAAATGAAGATCAAAAGAAAGCCATTCAAACCATTTTGAAAGCACAAAATAAATACCAAGCATTTTTATTGGATGGTTTAACAGGCAGTGGTAAAACAGAAGTTTATTTACAAGTAATGTATGAGGTTTTAAAGCAAGGCAAACAAGTGCTTGTTTTAGTACCCGAAATTGGTTTAACTCCACAAACCATTAGCCGTTTTCAATCACGCTTTCATTGCAATATAGCGCTACTGCATTCAGGTCTAAACGACACTAAACGCTTACAAGCTTGGCAACATGCACAAACGGGCAAAGCTTCAATCATTCTCGGTACACGCTCGGCAATTTATACGCCTTTACCCAATTTGGGCTTAATTATTTTAGATGAAGAACATGACCTATCATTTAAACAACAAGAAGGTTTTCGCTATCACGCACGTGATGTCGCCATGTATCGTGCACACCTTGAAAATTGTCCGATTATTTTGGGTTCTGCCACACCGAGTATCGATAGTTATTATCTCGCACGTCAAGAAAAGCTCACACGTATCGAATTAAACCAACGCGCAGGTTCGGCAGTGATGCCTAAAATGCATTTAATCGATTTAAAAGTCGCTAAAAAACAAAATGGGCTAAGTGATACTTTAATCGCTGAGATCAAAAAACGCTTAGAAAAAAAAGAACAGGTTTTAATTTTCTTAAACCGTCGTGGTTATGCACCTGTTTTAATTTGTGAAAGTTGTGGTTGGCAAGCCAATTGCCCACATTGCGATGCGCACTTTACTTTGCATCTCAAACCTTATCAGCATTTACATTGTCATCATTGTGGCACGATTAATCGACTGCCAGATGCATGTCCAAAGTGCAATCAGACACAATTAAAACCGATTGGCATGGGGACAGCCAAAGTTGAAGAAACATTAAATGAGCTCTTCCCGAATTTTCCTGTATTGCGCGTAGATCGTGACTCGACCAGTCGAGTTGGAAGTTGGCAACGCCTTTATGATCAAATTCAAAAGAGTGAACCCACTATCTTACTAGGGACGCAAATGCTCGCCAAAGGACATCATTTTCCTTATGTGACCTTGGTGGCTATTTTAGATATTGATGCAGGTTTATTGAGTGTGGATTTCCGTGCAACAGAACGCACGGCACAATTAATCATTCAAGTTGCAGGACGTGCAGGACGTGGTGAAAAGAAAGGCGAGGTCTATTTACAGACTTTACGACCAGATCATCCGCTCTTAAATACTTTGATCGAAAAAGATTATCGTGCTTTTGCCAAGCAGACGCTAAAAGAGCGTCAGGTGGCATTACTCCCGCCCGCTCGTTATGCCATTTTGATTCGCTGTGAATCTAAAAATCAGGATGAAAATTTAAAATTTCTCACTGAAATGGCGCAATTACTTAGACAAAATTCTGAGGAAAATTTAATTGATATTTGGGGGCCAATCCCTGCACCGATGGAACGTAAGGCAGGTCGTTATCAGGCACATGTAGTATTGCTGTCACAAGATCGGGCAAAAATGCATTTCTACATTCGCCAATGGTGGCAGAACCTATTACATCAAAAACCATCCAATATGAAAGTGACGATTGATGTCGATCCGCAAGAATTGAGTTAAGGATTTTTCAGAATAGAGGTGATTCAAAATTAGGCTATGTTCAAGGTCAGTTTTTAATAACCATCATCAAAACTAGATTTTAGAGAAAATTACCACACAAATACCGTTAAATCAGTCACAAAACCAAGTTACAATTCGCATAGAAAGAGAAAGACAAAAGGCGCAGGGATGTCATTGTTATTACAAATTACTATTTTCCTCGGTGCAGCTTTATTACTGGTACCTTTAGGAAAAAAACTCGGGATCGCCACTGTCCTCGGCTATTTATTCACTGGAATCATCCTTGGGCCTAGTGTATTTAATATTGCCAATGACCCAGAAGAAATCATGCATCTTGCCGAATTTGGTGTGATTCTGCTGATGTTCTTAATTGGGTTGGAGCTTCGTCCGCAACGGCTTTGGGAAATGCGTCAATCCATCTTCGTCATGGGAACATTACAAGTTGTTGCAACAGGGCTTGTGCTGATGGGAACAGTTTATCTGCTTCTGCAACAATCACTTTCTGCAAGCTTCGTGATTGGATTCGCCCTCGCTCTTTCTTCAACAGCATTCGTCTTACAATTACTTGCTGAAAAGCAGCAACTCAATACCACACATGGTCAACAATCTTTCTCAATCTTGCTCTTTCAAGATATTGCAGCGATTCCATTACTCGCAATCATTCCTCTTTTAGCAGGCGGCGAAACCACTCATCATGGAATCGCATACTTTGCTGGAATCATTGCAACATTTACAGGATTGTTTTTATTCAGCCGCTATGTGATGCGCCCTTTTTTCCGTTTTGTCGCTAAAAGTGGTGCAACAGAACTGATTACAGCGGTTGGACTTTTCATTGTTCTTGGCGTTGTTTTATTGATGGATTTTATCGGAATCAGTACCACATTAGGCGCATTCCTCACAGGTGTATTGTTAGCTGATTCAGAGTTTCGCCATGAATTAGAAGCCAGTATTGCTCCATTTAAAGGGCTATTACTCGGTCTATTCTTTATGACGGTCGGAATGACCACACAATTGTCTTTAATTGTTGATATGCCTTTACTGATTATTGGAGGCGCACTGGCTTTGATTTTGATCAAAGCACTGGTGATGGTTGTCATTGCTCGCTTGAAGAAAATGAGTTGGTCAAATAGCTTAATGGTTGCTGTCTGTTTGGCTCAAGGCGGTGAATTTGCATTTGTGGTACTTAATGTTGCCAAAAGTGAAAAGGTACTTACTCAAGCGATCATAGAACCGATCACCTTAGTCGTGACACTCTCTATGGTGATGACGCCGATTTTCTTCTGGTTGGTCAACAATAAAATCGTTCCGTTACTGAATAGAGGAATTGAACCGAAATATGATGATATTCCCAATCAACATCCTGCCTTAATCATTGCAGGTTTTGGGCGTGTTGGACAAATTGTTGCACGTTTAGCACGTATACAACATTTTCAATTTACAGCGATTGATAATAATTTACAAAGAATCGATTTTGTTCGTCGTTATGGTGGGACATTATATTATGGTGATGTGACTTTACCTGATCTATTGCGTTCAGCAGGTATTGAGCATGCCAAAGTTTTTGTTTTAGCAATTGATGATGTTGAAGACTCAATGAATGTTGCACGGCATATACGCTTGAATTATCCAAATATCACTTTATTAGCTCGCGCTCGTGATCGTCACCATACGCATTTATTACGTGATTTAGGTGTTAAACATATTTGGCGTGAAACCTATCTGACTTCTTTAGGTATGGGTTATCGGATGCTCTGTGAATTGGGTCTTTCTAAAGAAAAGGCCTACGACAGTATTGAAATATTCCGAAACTACGATGAGCAATTATTAGCTCGACAACAACATATTTATGCCGATGAGCAAAAAGTGTTTGAAAGCTATAAAAATTTCCTATCGGAGCTCGAACATTTATTTGAAAGTGATACACAAGCTACTACTCAAGATCCAACTCAATTTAAAGATGATCCAAATCAGGATGAATCAGGACTTGAGCGAGTAAATGTTTCACATACTGAGCAAGATCGAATCAATGTCACTCGAGATAATGACAATTCACCTTTATAAATGATCAAGTTTTTCCTTATAAAATGAATTTTCAATAAGATGAAACTTGTGATTTGAGATATCGTCACCATCTAAGCAGGGATTTGGAGAATTTTATGTCTGATTTACGTCAACGTTTTTATATTGAAGATAGTCCCGTGCGTGGTGAAGTTGTGCATCTAGAAGAAGCACTACAAACAATTTTGGCTCAACGAAGCTATGCACCTGCTGTACAGATTTTATTAGGTGAAATGCTCAGCGCAACCGCTTTGTTAGCAAGTACATTAAAAATCAAAGGACGTATCAGCTTACAAATTCAGGCGCAAGGCACATTTAAATGGGCAATGGCTGAATGTAACCACTTAGGTGATGTTCGAGCTTTGGCAGATTACGAGGAAGATCCTCGTTTTATGCAAGGTGAAGACAGTCGTGCCGTGCTTGCAGCATTGGTCAAACCTGTTTTATTTATTAATATTGAACCTGAGTTTGGTGAGCGTTATCAAGGGATTGTTGCCTTAGATCAACCGACTTTAGCAGGTTGTTTAATGCAATATTATGATTTATCGGCACAGATTCCAACACGTATTGTCTTAGCAAGTTCTGCACAACGTTCAGGTGGTTTACTCATTCAATTATTACCACGTAATAATGAAGAAGAACAACAACGTGTAGATGAAGACTTGTGGCCTCGTTTGACGATGTTGACTGAAACGCTTAAACCAGCAGAGTTAACAGATTTACCTGCGCAAGACATTCTTTACCGTTTATATAACGAAGAAGAAGTGCGTCTTCCTGAAGTTGAAAAGCTTCAATTTAGCTGCACATGTTCTCGTGATAAATGTAAAAATGCCTTGATTCAAATTGGCTTGGAAGCAGTCAAAGAAACCCTAGAAATCCAAAACCCAATTGAGATGGATTGTCAATTCTGTAATAAGAAATATCAATTCACGGCAAAAGAGGCATTGGATCTTTTCGGTGAACATTTAAGCTAAATTGTTTAAGCTAAGTGTAAAGTAGCAAATATTTATCCCGAAACAAGTTTATTCGCTAAACTTGTTTCGGGATTCCATTCACAAGATCTAACTTCTTTTCTATTTAAGCTTCAATAAATAAAACTTCTAAATTTACAGAATCAATCCAATTCGCCTATAGATAACTTTTGAAACAATAACAACACCATTCGCCCCTTCCATCTTGTTCAAAAAAAGCATAAAAATAGAATAAAGCTAAACAAATAATGACTTTAAATATGGCAAAAAACTTCTATGAGGAATTAGGTGTCGCTAAAACAGCAACACCCGACGAAATTAAAAAGGCTTATCGTAAATTAGCTAGAAAATACCATCCAGATGTAAGCAAGGAAGCCAATGCTGAAGAAAAAATGCAGGCCATCAATGTCGCTTATGACACGCTTGGTGATGAAGAAAAGAAAAAGCAATATGACTTTGAATTAGAACATCCACAAGGCTTTGGGCAAGGTTCAGGTGGATTTGGTGATGGACAATATTATCAGCAAAGTCACCAAGGCAATGCACAAGACTTTAGCGGATTTGAAGATTTATTCGGTCGCTTTGGTGGCGGTTTTGGCGGTGGCCAGCAGCATGATTTTGGTCAACGTGGTTCTAGACAACAAAGAAGCTATAAAGGTGAAGACCAACACGCCAGTATAGAAGTTCCGATTGATGTTGCCTACGAAGGCTCAACGCAAAGCATTACCCTACAAATCCCAACTTATAATGCTTATGGTGAACCTGAAGTTCAGCGTAAAACCTTACAAGTTAAAATTCCAAAAGGCATGAAAGAAGGACAACAAATTCGTCTTTCTAAGCAAGGTCAAGCTGGGATCAATGGTGGTGAAAATGGTGATTTGTACATCGAAATTCAATACCAAGATACCGACCGTATTCGAGTGGAAGGCGCTGATGTGTATTACACCGTTGATGTTACGCCTTGGGAAGCTGCACTCGGACAAAGTATTGAGGTCAATACTCCCGCAGGGAAAGTAAAAGTCACTGTTCCTAAAAATGCCAAAAGCAATCAACAATTACGTTTAAAAGACAAAGGAATACCAAATAAAACACCTGGACACTTATATTTGGTGATTAATATTGTATATCCAAAAGCAGAAACAGAAACCCAGCAAAAAGCTTATCAAGACTTTGCTGATGCTTTTTCACATTATAATCCTCGTTCATAAACCTGTATGCAAATTAACAATGTCAAAGGAGAGCAATCATGACAACTATTCAATATCGTGAGATTGTCTATGACGGTTATCAGGATGCAGAAATCGTTGACGAAAATTTAAATTTAGATCTGAAACGCTTTGCGCAAGCATGCGGTCAAAGTCCTGACTGGATTTTGCAATTGCTTGAATATGAAATTTTACCGGCTCGCCCTGAAGATCGTATTCATCAATTCTTTGGAGAAGATATTTCACGTGCTCGCCGAGCTTATCGTCTACAACGTGACTTTGAAGCCAGCCTGTCCGCCGTCGCAATGATGATGGATTTAATTGATGAAGTTCAACAATTACGCAAACAAGTCAAACACTTTCACTTTGAATAACGCTAATTCATTTCAAATTGTTAATAGCTAGTGACAGGTTAATATTTAACCTGTCATGATCAGCAACCTGTTCTTTATGTTTTGCTAAGTTGTTTTTGTTAATCGATTAAAATCTTTTACACGAGGTGACGTGCTACCATGAACTCTAAGGTAATGAATAAAAAGCTTAAACTGATGTTTCCTGAACACAGAGAGCTGATGTGTACTTTAAAACAAGAAGACCCACATTTTGCTAAACTTTTAACAGATCACGATCAACTGGATCGTGAAATTAGCCAACTTGAACTTGATCCCATTAATCATATTCATGCGGACATTGAACTGTTGAAACGCAAAAAATTAAAATTAAAAGATCAACTTTATCTTATTCTACAAAAAGCAGCCCAAATGAATCCTCAAACAGAATAACGATTGATTATTTCAGTTTTGTGATTTTTTCGACTTCTTTCATGGTTTGCTTAATTGGTTCATACTTTAAAAACCAAAGCAGATCGACACGTTGATTTCTGTGTTGTTGAGCGAGCATATCAATGACACTTCTCTCCCCTCGTCCAACCAAATGTCTGCGATAAAAATAGACGATTAGGATTACGGTACACAACAGCATCACCATCAACATCATCCAAAAGCCAACAGGATTTTTGAGCCCCGGAATAAATTCAAAATTCATCCCATAGACACCTGTTAGTAATGTTAAGGGTGCAAATACAGCCGTAATGATTGCAAGTATTCGCATATTTTCATTGGTTTGATTAGCAATCGCTGAAAAATGTAGATCAATTGCAGATTGTATTGCATTACTCAAACGCACTGTATATTTTTGAATCCGTTCAACATGGCTGACAAGATCATCCACACGAACGAGCATAATGTCTTGTTTTTCAGTCTTTTTCTTTCCTTTTAGATGAGAGTAGTTTTCTACAATTTCATCTCTCAATTCTTGCAAGGCATCAATTTGCTCTTCACATAAATTTTCGATTTGTTGAAAGCCTAAATTCTCTTGAAAAAGCTGGTGCCATTTGGAAAATCGACGATTGCCTTGTAGTAATTCTTGCTGCCAAAATTCAACACGTTTCGATAATGGACCACGTAAATCTAAATAGCCATCAATCATAATATTTAACAGTCGTAACGCTAAATCCAAAGGCGTAAGCGGCAGTTTTCGCGGTTTATTTTGCTCATCTAAACTTTTAGTGGTGACATTGCTGGGCGAATTCAAACATGAGGTGCGACAGTTTCAAAAGCCATATGATAATCAACAAGCTGAG
>Ga0209023_10005607_pt1 | contig 13646 bp, 10 predicted proteins | sample LakOneMetagenome_FD_187468 | JGI IMG/M metagenome (GOLD analysis project Ga0209023, IMG submission 187468) | Freshwater and sediment microbial communities from Lake Erie, Canada (SPAdes) (version 2) | ecosystem: Environmental > Aquatic > Freshwater > Lentic | place: Lake Erie, Canada...
GCGCGGGTTGCTGGAGGTCACCGGACGGAGGCCGATGGTGCGGGTGATGGTGAGCGTTTCGACGGAGCCGATCAGCTGGCCGTTGGCGTTCTTGCGGATTTCACCGATGTTCATGGACGTTCTCCTGGTAGGATCGTTTGCGACCGAACCCCTTGTCCGGTCACTCTCTGCCCACCCCCCTTCCCTCCCGGCCGTCAGGCCGAAGCTGCGGGCACTGCCCGCAGGGTCGCTTCAAAACTGTACGATAGGGCAGACAGGTGGCGAGTCTTCAACCAGGAGTCCGTTGACGCCGCCTAGTGCGAAGTGGGTTGGATAGACTGTGCATTTCGGCCAAGCGTCGGCCTGAATTTTCATGCGGTGCTGTCCCCAGCAGCTCACATGAAGATCAGACCAGATAAACATCTGCTTGGCGTCACCCAGCTGCCGCGATACGTGGTATGGAAATCGGGGAAAAACACTTGTTTCGTATCACCGCTCGAACAGTTCTTGAACTTGGTGCCGAACTGATAAGTTCGGACATCATCGCTTTTTATGAACTCATCAAGAATGGGTTTGATGCCCGCACCAAGAACGGGGTCGAGGTTAGGTTCGATATCGCCCTAACGAAGCGCAATTTTCTCCGAATCCACTCTCTGATTGATAGCGGCCGCTCGCTTGAAGAGGTCCGAACTGAACTGCGCTCTTCGATAAATCCCACAGCATCTACTACGGCCCGTGCCGCGTTCGATAAGGTGTTAACTGCGACTACAGTTGAGGAGTTAGCTGCGGAGCTTGTCGATGCGCAGCGAAGTTTCAACACCATCACCGTTGGTGACACCGGATCTGGCATGTCTCTCGACGATCTCCGGACAAACTTCCTCGTGATCGGCACGCCATCGCGCAAGAAAGACGTAGACGCAGCAATAGCTCGAGGTGCCAGCGAGACGCCTTATCTCGGTGAAAAGGGTATTGGCCGCTTGTCTGCGATGCGGCTCGGTGAAAAGCTTCGAGTAGAGACAGCTCGCTCAAGTGATGAGCACCTCAATCTGCTCGACATCGATTGGAACGACTTTGCTGACTATGATGCAATGCTCGACCAAGTTCCGGTCGATCCGACAATTGGCGGACCGAAGCCGAGGTCCGACTGGTCAGGCACGGCTATAATAATTGGTGATTTAATCGAGAATTGGACCGAGGCTCGTGTCCGCGAGATGGCGGAGTATGACTTTGCTCGCGTGACGGATCCTTTTGCGGATGCCGGAACGCGCCCCCGCATCGCGGTCTTCTGGAATGGCGAGCGCATTACTATCCCGGTGATGCCAAGCGCCCTTTTGAACGCAGCTCACGCTCAGGTTGATGGGAAGTATGAGCTCATTGATGGCAGTCCGGTCCTGAGGATCAGCGTGCAATAGGCACCCCCTTCGTGGGGTGATCGGCGTGCAAAAAGGACCCCTTCATCCCGGGGATTTAGTCGGCCGACTGGTTTTGATCAGTTGGCGAGAACGGGATGTTGATCGTGGAGACAGTGGTTCGGATTCGGCGTGAGCATGCAGCGGGGAAGGCGATCAAGGCGATCGCGCGCGACCTTCGTTTGTCGCGGAAGGTAGTCCGCAAGGCGATCCGGTCGCCGGAGGCGGCGTTCAACTATCAGCGCAAAGTCCAGCCGCTGCCGCGGATCGGTCCTTATCAGGATCGTCTCGATGCGCTGCTTGAGGAGAACGAGGGGCGCGGCCGCCGCGATCGGCTACGGATGACGCGTATCCATGACCTGCTGGTGCGCGAGGGGTTTGATGGATCCTATGATGCGGTGCGCCGCTATGCGGCGCGCTGGCGTGCTGCGCGGCGGAAGGATGCTGGCGAAGGCGCACCGGCGTTCATCCCGATGACCTTCCAGCCGGGTGAGGCCTACCAGTTCGACTGGAGCCACGAGGATGTGGAGATCGCCGGCAAGCCGATGCGGGTGAAGGTGGCGCATATGCGTCTCTGCGACTCGCGCGCACCCTATGTCCGGGCCTATCCGCGCGAGGGCCAGGAGATGCTGTTCGATGCCCATGCCCGGGCGTTCGCGTTCTTCGGCGGTGTGCCGCGACGCGGTATCTACGATAATATGAAGACGGCGGTGACGGCCGTGTTCACCGGCAAGGAGCGTGTGTTCAACCGCCGCTTCCTGATCATGACCGATCATTACATGGTCGAGCCGACCGCCTGCTCGCCGGCGGCGGGATGGGAGAAGGGCCAGGTCGAGCAGCAGGTCCAGACGATCCGAGGCCGCTTCTTCCAGCCGCGACTCCGGTTCGCCAGCCTGGCCGAGCTCAACGGGTGGCTGGAGGCCGAGTGCCGGCGCTGGGCCGAGCATCATGCCCATCCCGAACGCGGGGATATTACCGTCGCCGAGGCGTTGGATATGGAGCGACCGGCCCTGCAGCCGATCCTGACGCCGTTCGACGGCTTCCATGAGAGCGAGCATGCCGTCACCGGCACTTGCCTCATCAGCTTCGATCGCAACCGCTACTCGGTCATGTCGACGGCCGCACGCCGGACCGTTCAGGTGCGCTCCTACGCCGATCGCATCGTCATACGCTGCGGGGATGCGATCGTCGGGGAGCATGAGCGCCACTTCGGTCGGAACCGCACGATATACGATCCTTGGCATTATCTGCCGGTCCTCGCGCACAAGCCCGGTGCGCTGCGTAACGGCGCACCGTTCCAGGACTGGGATCTGCCGCCCGCCCTGCACCGATTACGGCGAAGGCTCGGCACCGGGGACGAGGCGGATCGCAGGTTCGTTCGGGTCCTCTCGGCGGTGCTCACCGATGGCCTGGAGCCGGTAGAGGCTGCCGTGCGCGAAGCGCTGGCGAGCGGAACGGCCAGCGACGAGCTGGTCCTTAACATCCTCTCCCGACGCCGCGAGCCGGCGACGCCCCACAGCATCGTCACTTCGGAAGACCGGATGCTGCAGCATCCTCCGCTCGCCGACTGTGCCCGCTACGATCTGCTGCGAGGCTATGATGCAGCGGCATGATATGATCGACACGATGCGCGGCCTCGGACTCAAGGGCATGGCGGCGGCGTTCGACGAGGCGGTCACCACCGGCCTTCAGCGCAAGCGCACCACCATGGAGATACTGACCGATCTGCTCCGCGCCGAGGCGACCCATCGGGATGCAGCCTCCATCCGCTATCGGATGACAGCTGCGAGGCTGCCCGTGGTGAAGGACCTGGAGCGGTTCAGCTTCGAGGGCACGCCGATCAATGAGGAGATGATCCGCTCCCTTCACGACGGCTCCTTCCTCCCGCCTCGCCGCAATATCGTGCTGGTTGGCGGCACGGGGACAGGCAAGACCCACCTCGCCATCGCGATCACCGCCAACGTCGTGCGAAGGGGCGCTCGCGCCCGCTACTTCAACACCGTCGATCTGGTGACACGCCTCGAAGAGGAGACCCGGATCGGCAAGGGCGGGACCCTGGCGGCGCAGCTGTCGCGGCTCGACCTGATCGTGCTCGACGAGCTCGGTTATCTGCCGTTCGCCCGCTCCGGAGGGCAGTTGTTGTTCCACCTCATCAGCAAGCTTTATGAGCGCACCAGCGTCATCATCACCACCAACCTCGCCTTCGGCGAGTGGCCTACCGTCTTCGGTGATCCCAAGATGACTACGGCGCTGCTCGACCGCGTCACCCACCACTGCGATATCATCGAGACGGGCAACGACAGCTGGCGCTTCAAAAACCGCAGCTGACCGCCACCTTCGGCCCCTTCAAAAATCTATCTTGCGCTGCGCGCGCCTCCGGTCGGGCTACGCCCGCCCTCCGCCGCACGCAGCGCAAGGCGACCCTCAACTAACCAGCATCATATCCGAAAAGGGGGTCCCTCTTCGACGCCGATCGGGGGTCCCTTTTGAACGCCGTTTGACACGCAATCAGGCGATTTTGGTGGATGGTGTCCACGTCTATGCCCGCCTGGCAAACTATGACGAGTTTCGGCTTGAGGGCCGGCACGAGACGGAACAGGGTCACAAGCGCGGGCTCAATTTTCTCCACCTCCACTACGCAGCAAGTGATCGCATCATTGACGATTTCGGCGCGGTTCGCATCGATTACCATGGCGGACGGATGCATTGTGTGGTGGCTGATCCCATCGACGACGAACAGGCGAGAGTGGCCAAAGCAATCGAGTTGTCTCAGCGCCTGATTGAATTTGCCGCCGTCGCAGACAGGGACATAGCAAACGGCGGTTACCAGGCGCGGCTCAAGATCGGTATCGACACAGGTAAGTGCGTGGCAATCAACAGCGGGTCAGGCCATGAGCAGGAGCCACTGTTCCTTGGTAATGCCGCAAATTACGCTGCAAAACTGGCAGAGGGAGAAGGCGAAGGCATCTTTCTGTCCAACCGAGCTCGCCAGATCCTAGGCATGGGCACCTACACTTCGCTCAACGAAGAGAGGTCGTATGGGATCGACGCGGAATGGCGCCTGCGCTCGTCGACGCTTGCGAAAGTTCGTCATCCTGAATTGGCGGCGGTGTTCGACGGCGGCAGCGTAGCCTATGACAGGTTGATCAAGGAATGGCGGTCCGACTTGCGTAATTTCAGTGAATATGCTGGTGGCCAGTCAGCATTCAAATTTCACCAGCATACGCCGCCGTTGCGGACAATCGATTTCGCGAATTTGTCGCCAGGCAACTCGATCCGAATGCAACTGATCAGCATCTTTGGCGACGTTTCGGGCTACACGGCATACATCGAAAACGCGATGCGCACTGGTCGTGTCGGCGAAGCAGTGCGCGCGATTCACGTTATCCGCGGCGAATTGCACAACGTGCTCAAGGATGATTTTTCATCGCGCAAGGTCCGCTACATCGGAGATTGCATTCACGGATTGCTTGCGGTCGGGCAAGCGAACGCAATCGACATTCAACGCTCATCCATTGATGCGGTGAAGTGCGCGGCGGCAATGCGCTCAAGCTTCCAACTCATCCAGGAAAGCCTGCCGAATATCGACTCTCTAGGGCTGGCGGTGGGGATTGAAGCGGGACCAACGCCAATCAGCCGGATCGGTCGTCGAGGCGAAGGCAGCGTTCGTGTTGCCAGTAGCTCTGCAACGATAGTTTCGGAAGCCGAACAGAGCGAAGCATCGGGCAGCCAGTTGGCGATCGGCCCAGTAGCCTATGCTGCTCTGCCGATGCACATCCGCAATGCCTTTCCCGACCGGATCGCGGAGGGGCTGGATATCGACGTCTACGATGTAATGTTCGGCGGAGCGCCTGCCTTAGCGACATCACGAGACGCAAATCGGGCTCACGGCGGTGTCCTCAACGAATACAAAAGCGAGCCGGTGCGGGCCCACAGTGTCATCAAGTAAGCAAATTTCTATTCTCAAACGTAGTTTGCCGGATTGGGCCGCGCTCGGAGGCAAGAATCGTTCACTTCAGGTGACGGCAAATGTGCCGCGGCCGAACGGTGGATATTGGCCTCAAGTCTCTCTGGAAATATCACTCTCTGACGACGGGAAACTGCAGGCCCGGGAGCACCCGGCGCAACGCTGGCCTGAATTCTGCCCGCAACGCCATATCAACGAAGGTGGATTTTTCTGTCTTGGCCTGTCGGATGTTCCCGTCGTCAACTCTGTAGATGAGGCGGCTAGATGGTGGCGAATTTTGGCCGATCACTTGCAGATGCAGTTTGTCGCCGAGCTGACTAAGACTTGGCCGAAAGATATGGAATGGGACCATGGGGAGGCCGGCGAAACACAAGCCATCATGGAGCGCATTGCCCAACAGTATGGACTAATCGACGATGTGCGGAATGCCCATCGGTATGGCCAAGGTTGGATAAGCGGGGAACTCCCAAGGCTGACCAAAACGGGCGACCGCCTGGTAAACGGACGCGCGCCCTGCCCTAGGGGGTGCCTTAGACGTAAGCATCCGATTTTACGCCGGGCATGCAGCAAGCGTGAAGCAATTTACGAACTTGTGAAGCTTGAACGTTTGAAAAGAATACAGGTCGCCGAATTTTGGAAAGCATGTGAGGGCAAGCCCTGTTGTGGGCATATGCGCAACTGCCCGCTGAAAAAGGATTAGATGCCGATGCCGAGCTTGGACGGGGGCGAAGAAAAGCTGCTGAGAATTCAGCTTCTTAGAGAGCAGAAAGCGATCCAATGCGATGCTGATTTAGCTTGTGCGTTGGAAGCGGCCGCCATTCATATAGCATTGGCCCCCGACCAAAGGTTCATCACGCAGGGAGAGTACGACGACGACTTGTACTTCATCATTCGCGGATCAGCTGAGATCATTACCAATGGTCACAAACACGCGCTTCGACCTCGTGGGTGCCATGTAGGTGAAATGGCGCTGCTCGATCCCGGGTCAGGCCGCTCTGCCGACGTCGTGGCAGGACCGAATGGTGCTGTTGTGCTCAAGGTGTCGGGTGAGAAAGTCCGTGAAATTGGTGACAAACACCCGACACTTTGGCGAGGTCTAGCCCGAGAATTGTCTGAACGGTTGCGCGGACGAGATAGCCTGTTTGTGCCTCCGAATGAGAAGCCGGCGATATTCATCGCCTCATCCGGGGCAGCTAGATCAGATTTGGAGAAGGTCGCTTCCACCCTGCGTTCTAACGTTCGCGATGTTCGACCTTGGAATGGCCCCGACATATTCTTCCCGTCCGATTATACTTTGGATAGTTTGCTCGAACAGGCGCATTCAGTAGACTTTGCTGTCATAATCGCAACGCCGGACGATTTGATCAGAAAGAACGCGAATGCGGTGCAGCCTTCGCAAGACAGCATGACTGCTCGCGACAATGTCCTGTTGGAATTTGGGCTTTTTGCTGGTGCCCTGGAACGCAGACGCGTCGTAGTGCTTCAAAAAGACAAGGTAGATTTACCTTCTGATATGCAGGGCCTAACTGTCCTACGCTATAGCACTGATGCCGAACTGTTTGAGCAGGCTCATCTGATTGCACAACGTGTCGATGCACTCGGGCCGATAAAGCGTGTTTGCAAGCGGGGGTAGCCACCCCAATCGCCCTAACCTGGTGAAGTTGACCAGTGGCCGGTCGTTTTCGTGCATTGTTGAAATAGTCCGCCGAAGAGGGTCGAACAATCGGTGAGTGAGGCAGAGCCTTGCCGGGAGCGGGCGAACCGCCCGGGTTGAGAGAGAGTGTCCGGGTGTGATTCGCCCTTCCTGCTCTCCCGGAGACCCCATCAATGGCCCATATCCTTACGGACGCAGCGTTTGGCGCTGCGCCGCTCGCATCGCATTGCTCATTTGATGAGCGTGCGCGTGCACTGCTGACCGCAGCAAGCTCGCTTCTGCCCCTGCTCGAGACTGGGCAGCCTGTTGAATCCGCCTGTTTGCGCGATCCGATGACCGCTGCCTTTGGTGGCACCGATGCTGAAGGCGCGTGGGATTGGAAGAGCGCCTACGATGCCTGTGAGGTCGCACAAATCCTCTTCCTGCGCCGTTTTGGCCCGGCAATCTTGGCGCGCAACGGCTCCCGATCTCGCTCCCTTGCGCTGATTGAGCGGGTATCGGCTCTCATGCCGACCCACACCCGCCGCTCTGAAACCAGCCAGGCCTTGCAACAATATTCGACGCCCGCTGGCCTGTCCTTCGTGGCCTCTGTCGCTGCTTCGATTGGCGCAGGCGAAACTGTGCTCGAACCTTCTGCTGGCACAGGCATGTTGGCGATTCAGGCCGAACTGGCCGGTGCACAGCTCGTGCTGAATGAACTCGCTGAAGGCAGGGCAGCACTGCTGTCGCACTTGTTTTCAGGCGTGGCCGTTAGCGGACATGACGCCGCGTCGATTGATGATCGTATGCCCATTTCGGCACGCCCAAGCGTCGTTCTGATGAACCCGCCGTTTTCGGCCGTCGCGCATGTTGAGCGGACGATGAAGGACGCCGCGCTTCGCCACATTGCTTCCGCCCTGGCCCGGCTCGAGAATGGGGGTCGGCTGGTGGTCATTACCGGCGCTGGCTGTGCTCCTGATGCTCCAGCATGGCGCGATGCCTTCATCCGGTTGCAGGGGACCGGACGTGTGGTCTTCACCGCCGCCATCGACGGCAGGGTCTATCGCAAGCACGGCACAATGATCGACACCCGATTGACGGTGATCGACAAGCTGGCCGCTTCCGATCCCACGACTTTCATTCCGAGTGCAGGGACCGCTCCTGATACCGCGACCTTGCTCAAATGGGTCGAAGCGAATGTGCCGCCGCGCGGACCGATTGCCCCGTTGCCCGGTGCAGGACTGCATTGCGCTTCTTCGCCGTCGCCCGCGAGCGGCGCGGTTGCTCGGACTGCCCCGATCAATCCCTTGGTCGATACCGATGCGCCTGAACTCACCTATTCAACTGCTGACTGGTCTCCGCCCGAGGGGCAACTCGGTGACAGCATCTACGAACGATATGGACTTCAATCGGTCGTCATTCCCGGCGCATTGCCGCACCCGACGCCGCTGGTTCAATCGGCGTCGATGGCATCGGTGGCCCCGCCGAAACCGACTTATCGTCCGCACTTGCCCGAGCACCTGTTGGGTGACGGCGTGTTGTCCGACGCGCAGATGGAATCCGTAATCTACGCTGGCGAGGCCCATACCGGGCATCTGGCAGGGGCATGGACCGTTGACGACACATGGGATCTCGTCTCGGCGGCAGCTGAGGAAAACGATGATGCCGTCCGCTTTCGCCGGGGCTGGTTTGTGGGTGACGGCACGGGCGCAGGCAAAGGCCGTCAGGTCGCAGGCATCATCCTCGACAACTGGCTCAAAGGCCGCCGCCGTTCGCTCTGGGTTTCGGTATCGGACCGCCTGCTTGAGGATGCTCAGCGCGACTGGTCGGCTTTGGGGCAGGAACGACTGCTGGTGACGCCCTTGTCACGTTACCGACAGGGCTCACCCATCAAGCTGGCGGAAGGCATCTTGTTCACGACCTATGCGACCCTGCGTTCGCAGGAACGGGGCGGCAAGGCGAGCCGGGTCAAGCAGATCGTCGAATGGCTTGGCCGTGACTTTGACGGTGTCATCATCTTTGATGAGGCGCACGCCATGGCCAATGCCGCAGGCGGCAAGGGCTCGCGCGGCGATGTCTCGGCTTCACAGCAGGGCCGGGCAGGCCTGCGGCTGCAACATGCCCTGCCCAATGCCCGCATCGTCTATGTCTCGGCCACCGGTGCCACGACAGTGCAGAACCTCGCCTACGCCCAGCGGCTCGGCCTGTGGGGCGGCGAAGACTTCCCTTTCGCCTCACGCGCCGACTTCGTGGCCGCGATTGAGGATGGCGGCGTTGCTGCCATGGAGGTGCTGGCCCGCGATCTGAAGGCGCTCGGCCTCTACGCTGCTCGTTCCTTGTCATTCGACGGCGTCGAATATGACCTGCTCGAGCACCAACTGACCCCTGAGCAGGTGCGGATTTACGATTCCTATGCCGGGGCATTTCAGGTCATTCACGCCCATCTCGACGCAGCGCTCGAAGCGTCCGGCGTTACCAGCGCCTCCCATGGAACATTGAACGCACAGGCCCGGTCGGCAGCGCGATCAGCTTTCGAAAGCGCCAAGCAGCGTTTCTTCAATCACCTGATCACCGCAATGCAGACGCCAAGTACCATTCAGGCGATGCAGCGCGATCTTGAGGCCGGTCACGCCTGTGTCGTGCAGATCGTATCGACGGGCGAAGCGTTGCAGGAACGCCGTCTTGCCGAAATCCCGACCGACGAATGGGATGACGTTTCCGTGGACATCACGCCGCGTGAATACGTGTAATGTTGAGCTCAACATTAGACATATTCTTTGCAGTCGCAGTTTATGTCGAGCGTGGCGGCGGTAGGCGCAGGTTTCCTTCGGTTTTCCATGATTTCACTCCAGATAACTACGGTTCCGTCGACCTCAGCAAGTCGAAGGAGCCAACATGCGAACACGATCATCACTGCCGTTTCGGACTACCCCGCTCCGGGTCGAAGACCCGCCCAGTCACGGCGCTCTTCTCACCGCATTTCTCTCCTCTCTGTCCCTCGACGAGAAGTCAGGCTGTGCGGTTCTGTTTGGCGCGGCGGTCCGCCATTTCCTGCATTGGCTGGAACGGCATAGGACCGCGATCCGCACGATTGACGATCAGGCTGTCCGACGGTTCGAGAAGCATCGGTGCCGGTGCCACCGGTATTCGGCGCAGCAAGCGCACTACAAGGCTGACCAAGCAGCAAGGGTGAGGCGCTTCGTCCGGTTCCTCGAAGATCAAGGCTACGTCGAAGTCGACGACGGGATCGACGATCTGCCACGGCACCTCGCCGACTATTCCGATGCGATCGGCCGCCTGCAACTCGCCGAGACCCCCGCGCAGGCCTATCGGTCCGAGGCCGAGCATTTCATGGCCTGGCTTCGCATTACGCGACGCCAATGGATCGATATCGACGACACGATCATCGACCAGTACGCTGCGCATGATTGCCGATGCCCGGTATGGCGCAAGCGCGGCAAGCTGGTCGCCACGGGCACGAAGCGGCGGCGGCGATGCGCACGGCACTTCGTCGAGTTCCTGCGAGGCCGCGGTGTCATCCCATCGGTTGAACCGGTGGCTGACGATGACCCGCACATGTCGGCTTACCTCACGTGGCTCAAGCAACATCGCGGCGCCACCGATGAGACGATCCGGCGCTACCGGACCGATATCAGACGGCTCATGCCGATGCTGGGCGAGCCTTCGCAATGGGATGCCGCCGGACTCAGGAGCGCATTCCAACGACGAAGCAAGGAGACGCCGGGCTCGGCATCGCTGCTCGTCACGATAATGAGGAGCTACATCCGGTTTCTGGTCGTGCGTGGCGAGTGCCGGCCTGCATTGTTGCATGCAGTTCCATCAGTGCAGCGCTACCGCCTTTCGACGCTGCCGCGCCACGTCGACCCGGCAACGATCGAGAGGATCATTGCGGCCTGCCCGACAGATCGTCCGGTAGAAGTCCGGGACAAGGCCATCATTCTCCTGCTCGCCAGGCTCGGCCTGAGGGCTGCCGATGTTCAGGACATGCGTCTCGACGACATCGACTGGCGGTCCGGCCACCTGACGGTCAAGGGCAAGACGCGTCGACCGGACCGTCTGCCATTGCCGCAGGATGTCGGCGACGCGATCTTGGCATATCTTGCGGCAGCCCGCCCGGAGGCCGCCGAAGAGCATCTGTTCCTGCGTGCACAAGCACCGTTTCGGCCATTCCGCTCGTCCGCCGAGATCGCGGGCATCGTCGCTCGAACGCGCGACCGCGGTGGGATCGAAGGAGTGCCGACCGGGTCGCACATATTCCGGCATTCGCTTGCCACCAACCTGCTGCGCGCGGGCGCAGGCCTGGAGTCCGTTGGGACCATCCTGCGTCACAGCTCGCCTGAGACCACTGCCATCTACGCCAAGGTCGATTTGCCGATGCTCATGAAGATCGCGCAGCCCTGGCCCGGAGATCTGCCATGTTGAACACACACATCTCAAGATACGTCGCTTTGCATCGCAGCCTGGGTCGGAAGTATTCCGAACAGGACCGGATGCTCCGTCAGTACGCTGGCTACGCCGAGGGTTTCGGCGATCGGCACACTCAGGTCCAGCGCATCTATGACTGGTGCTACACGTCGAGCTCACAATATGTGGCCCGTCGCAGGTTCGACACTGCGCGCAACTTCAGCCTTTTCGCTCACGCCGAAGATTCAGACCACGAAGTTCCGCCTGCCGGCGTCTTCGGCCGGGGAAAACGGCCACGCCCGACGCCGACCATCATTGAACCGGACCAGGTGCAGGCGATCATGACTGCAGCATTGGGCGTTCCACCCCAAGGCACGATCAGCCCATACACATACCATTACCTGTTCGGCCTGCTCGCTGCGACAGGTCTCCGGATTTCCGAGGCCCTCGCGTTACAATGCGCCGATCTGGTCGAGGATGGCCTGATCGTCCGCAACGGCAAGTTCGGCAAGCAGCGGCTTGTAGCGTTGCAGCCATCGACGCGCCAAGCACTTGAAGCCTATCTCGCCCTCCGCGAGAAGCACGCGGCCAGGGGCCGCGACCTGTTCGTCACTATCCGGGGGCGGGCACCGCACAAGGTGCGCGCCCACGTGGTGTTCGTCAGATTGGCCCGGCTTCTCGGATATCGTGGGCCGACCGGTACGGCGGGCATGCGACTCCACGATTTGCGGCACACCTTCGCTGTCCGTTCACTGGAGTCATGTCCGCCCGACAGGGAAGCCATCGCCCACCACATGGCCGGTCTCAGTGTCTATCTGGGGCACGCGTCGGTCGCCAACACGTACTGGTATCTCGAGGCCACCCCGGTGCTACTGCGCGACATCGCAGCTGCCAGCGAGCAGCTTTACCTGGGAGAAGCGGCATGACGGCGCTCGCTCCGCATCTCTCGGCATACCTGCGTGAACATCTGCCACGTGAACGTGCTGTTAGCCCGCACACGGTGAAGACCTATGCCAACTGTTTCGTCCTCCTCGTCCAGTTCGCCGCCGGTCGGCTGAAGCGCCGGCCGACCGATCTTGAGATCGAGGATTTCGGCACCGACATGATCATGGCCTTCCTTGACCATGTCGAGAACGGTCGCGGCAGCTGTGTTCGGACCCGCAATGGTAGGCTCGCCGCGATCCGGTCGTTCTTCCGCTACATCGAGTATCGCATTCCGGCCTGCCTGGATCAGGCCCTTCGCGTCAGATCGATCCCTACCAAGAAGACCGACAAGGCGCTGATCGACTACCTCGACCGGGCGGAGATCAAGGCTTTGCTCGACGCCCCGGATCCCCGGACACGCCTTGGCACCCGCGATCGCGCAATGCTGCATCTGGCCTATGCTGGCGGGCTGAGGGTGTCGGAACTCGTAACGCTACAACTGCGCGATTTCCCGGATCGCTCGCTTTCGACCGTGCACATCTTGGGCAAGGGTCGGCGTGAACGGGTCCTCCCGCTCTGGAAGGAGACCCAGTTCGCATTGCGCGCGTGGCTTGCGATCCGCCCCGAAGCCGAGGTCGCCGAGATATTCCTCAATGCCAACGGGCGACCCATGACCCGCGACGGATTTGCGTTCCGTTTGGCCGAGCACGTCAAGACCGCGGCAACGAAGCAGCCGTCGATCCTTGGAAAGCGCGTGACACCGCACGTGCTGCGCCATTCCTGCGCAATGCACACGCTCGCGGCGACAGGGGACATTCGCAAAGTCGCATTGTGGCTCGGCCATGCCAGCATCCAGAGCACCGAGACCTATTTGCGCGCCGATCCCGAGGAGAAGCTGCAGATTCTCGCGGCGCACGGCGCTCCTGCCATCAAGCCCGGGCGCTTCAAGCCGCCATCCGATGCCCTGATCACGATGCTCACCGACGTTCGAAGGCGGGCCTAGCCCGTCTCCGGACAACCCCCTGGCACTCATATTATCTGGAGTGAAATCATGGAAAACCGAAGGAAACCTGCGCCTCCCGCTGCCACGCTCGACATAAACTGCGACTGCAAAGAATATGTGCTCGACTATCTCGCGCACAGTTTTCCTGTGCAGCTCTATGAGCCTTTCACCGACAGCGAGGGCAATCTCGCGTCGCGGCCCGCATTCGACGCGGATGGCAACCCCATCCTCAATCGCGAAGCCTGCCGTGCCCGTGATGCGATGCTCGAGCGGCTTGCGGCTTTGCCGCCTGTGCCCGGCGCGCTT
>Ga0209023_10005608_pt1 | contig 13640 bp, 10 predicted proteins | sample LakOneMetagenome_FD_187468 | JGI IMG/M metagenome (GOLD analysis project Ga0209023, IMG submission 187468) | Freshwater and sediment microbial communities from Lake Erie, Canada (SPAdes) (version 2) | ecosystem: Environmental > Aquatic > Freshwater > Lentic | place: Lake Erie, Canada...
GGCTCGGCGCGACGCGCAGAAGGCGGCGCGCGAGGCGCAGAAGGCGGCCACCGACGCCGACCGCGCGCTCCAGAAGGCCAGGAACGAGGCTGACCGGGCGGCCCAGAAGGCGGCGCGGGAAGAGGCGAAGCAGCGAGCAGCCGACGAGCGTTCGGCGCAGGCGGTGCGTCGCGCGGCCAAGGTGGCGGACAAGGTCAACGCCGCGAGCCGCAGTGGTCGACCGCCGGCGACGGCAACCGATGCCGATGTGGGTGCCGTTGCTGACGACGACGCCACGGCCGACGCCAAGCGCGTCCCGGTGATCCAACGCGCCGTGGCGCGGGTGGACGATGCACTCACCGAGTCGGCGGTCAAGGCGGACCGCCACGCCCAGAAGTCCGCGAAGCGCGCCGACATGCTCGACAGCATCGCCGGGCACCTCAGCGTGCTCGACATCTGGACCCGCGAAGAGCCGGCCGGCCGCCGCCCCCGCTTCACCCGCGAGGAGATCGCCGCGGCGGCGGTGCGCATCGCGGACCAGGAGGGCTTCGGCGCCGTCTCGATGCGCCACCTCGCGGCCGAGATGGGCGCCGGCACGATGACGCTGTACCACTACGTGCGGACGAAGGACGAGCTCCTCACCCTGGTGGTGGATGCCGTCATGGGCGAGGTCGTGATCCCGCCCGACGAGCCCTTGCCCGAGAACTGGCGAGCGGCGATGACCGTCATCGCGCACCGCTCCCGGGACTCGCTGCAGCGGCACCCCTGGATCCTCGACATCACCGACGACCCGCCGTTCGGGCCGAACAGCGTGCGCCACTTCGACCAGACGTTGTCCGCCGTGTCGTCACTGAAGATCCCGCTCATCGAGAAGCTCGACATCGTGACGTGCCTCGACGAGTACGTGTTCGGGCACTGCCTGCACCAGCGCAACAACGTCTCGGTCGATGACGAGGTCATGAGCGGCGAGGTGGTCGACTACGTCCAGGGCCTGGTGGTGTCCGGCGAGTACCCGCAGCTCGAGGCGCTCGTCGAGGAGCACGGCCTGGACGCGGTGTGGGACCAGATCTACGCGCACCAGCGCGACGACACGCGCTTCGAGCGGAACCTCCAACGGCTCCTCGATGGCATCGAGGCGGGCCTGCCCCCGGGCGCCGTGCCCGACTACTGATCGACCACTGACCGACGGCTGCCTCAGCCGCTGACCGTGACCGGTGCGGTTTGGACCGACGGCGGTCCGGTGCCGTTGGCGTTGGTCAACGTGACGGTGAAGCGGTAGTCCTGGCCGATCGTGAGCCCGGCGATGAGCCGGCTGCTGACGTTGCCCGTGAACGGGATCGGCGTCTGCGCGACGCCGCCGAGGTACGGCGTGATCACGCCCCCGGTGACCGGTTGAGGCCACCAGTAGACGGTGACGCCGCCGGCACCGGCGGTCGCGGCGGGGAACGCGGCGACCGGGGGCGCGGCGACCGAGACGGCGTTGGTCTTGGCGGATGCCGGGCTGGTGCCGTAGGGGTTCGTGACGGTGATCGTGAACGTGTAGGTCTGCCCGGCGGTGAGCCCCGGGATCGTGACGGCCGACGTCTGACCGGTGAACGGCACCGGGGTCTGGGCGACGGTGCCGAGGTAGGGGGTCACGACCCCGCTGGTCACCGGTTGGCTCCACCACGACACGGTGACGGCGCCGCCGCTCGCCGGCGTGGCCGTCGGGAAGGCGGGGGCGATCGGCTTGCCGACGGTGACGGGCGCGGTCATCGGTGACGGGGGTCCGGTGCCGTTGGCGTTGGTGAGGGAGATGGTGAACGTGTAGGTCTGCCCGTAGGCGAGGCCGCTCACGATGGGGCTGGGAGCCGCGCCGGTGAAGGGGGTGGGCTTGAGGGCGACTCCGTTGCGGTACGGCGTGATGAACCCACCGGTGACGCCGACGCTGGGCGCGGACGGCCACCACGTCACCTGGGCACCGTCGGGCCGCGACGTCGCCGTCGGGAACGCGGCCTGGTTGGGGGCGTCGACGGCGTTGGCCGTGATGTGGCCGAGCGTGTGCTGGCCGCTCATCGTGAACCAGAGGTCGCGGTTCGCGCCGGCGACGATGCCGTTGGCCTCGTAGACGTCAGGGCTCGAGAACCACGTGACGACGCCGGCCGGGCTGATGCGGGCGATGCCGCCGGGATGCGCGCTCGTGGTGGACGCGGCGTTCGCGTTGGTGAACCACACGTTGCCGTCCGGCCCGGCGGTGATCCCGTTCACGGTCCGGATGTCATCGTCCGCGAAGTAGGTGAACACGCCCGCCGGGGTGAGCCTCCCGATGTCGTTGCCGGTTGTGTGGGTCGAGTCGTTGGTGAACCAGAGGTTCCCGTCGGGGCCGGCGGTGATCAGGCCCAGGTACAGCTCCGGGCGGGGCGGGGCGATCATCGTGATGGCGCCGGCGGGGGTCACCTTCCCGATCGAGTGGGCATCGGTGGTGAACCACAGGTTGCCGTCACCACCGCTCGCGATGTCGAGGGGCTTGGCGGCACCCGGGACGGGGAACGTCGTGAACACGCCGGCCGTGGTGACGCGGCCGATGAGCTTCGCGGTGCCGTCCACGAACCACAGGTTCCCGTCGGCGCCGCGGGTGATCTCGGACGGGCGTGAGACGCCGCTGCCCTGGAGCAGCGTCACGGTGCCCGCGGGATCGATGCGGCCGACCGTGCTGACGGACTCGTCGGTGAACCACATGGCGCCGTCCGGACCGGACGCGATGCTGCGGGGGTTGGCGACCCCGGTGTTGCGGAAGCCGGAGACCGTCCCGTTCGTGGTGCGGCGCCCGATCGAGCCGATCGCGGCGTCGGTGCCGATGAACGCACCCTGGGCCGAGCCGTTGTTGGCGAACCACAGGTCACCGGTGGGGCCGAGGGCGAGGCCGGCAGGACTGTTGAGGTCGTTGCCGGGGAACGACGTGACCACCCCATCGGGCGTCACGCGGTTGATCGAGTTCGATCCGGCGCCGATGAACCACATGTTGCCGTCGGGCCCGGCGGTGAGGTCCCGCGCCTTGCGCACCACCGATTCGGGGACCGAGAAGCTGCCGGCCGGGAGCGTGCGCCGGGCTTGGCGGGCCCACGGGCCCGTCGCCTCGCCGGCGGCCGAGAACCGGTAGATGCCGCCCTCCGAGACGAGGAGCGGGTTGCCCGACGACGAGTAGCCCTGATCGTCGACCAGCGACCAGAGCGCACCGTCGGCCCCGGTCGCCAGGCGGATGATCTTCTGCCCACCGGCGAACGAGGTCATCGATCCGTCCGGCGCGACCTTCACGAGGCCACCGGCGACCAGTCGGGGCACGGGCCACGCCGGCGGGGGTGGGACGTACGTGTTCAGGTAGCCCGTCCACACCGTGCCGTCGGTCCCCGTGGTGATGCCGACCAGTTGCTTGTTGTCGGGGTGGGTGAACTGCGTGACGACGCCCGCCGGCGTCACGCGCCCGACCGTGGTGAGCCCTGTCTGCGGGAACCACACGTTGCCGTCGCCGCCGAACGTGAAGTCGGCGACGGCGGTCATCGAGGCGTCGGTGAAGGTGGTGAGCACGCCGGCCGGGGTGATCCGGTTGATCGACGTCGGCGTCGAGGTCCACATGTTGCCGTCGGGTCCGGCGTTGATCACCACGCCGGGGAGCGCGCCCGGGAACAGGGAGACCACGCCGGCCGGCGTGATGCGGCCGACGCCGGACGGTGAGGTGAACCAGACCGTGCCGTCGGGTCCGGGAGCGACGTCACTGGCGGCCGGAGCCCGGAACATCGTCACGTCCCCGGTCGGCGTGACCCGCGCCATCCGGGCGCCCGAGGCCACCCACAGGTTGCCGTCGGGCCCCGTGGTGATCGCCTGGTTCGACGACAGGCCGTAGCCGACGGTCGTGATCGTCCCGGGTGGGTCGGGGAGCGACGCGGTCGCGGCGCCGGGCGTGCTCGCCCTGGTGACGGTCGCGGCGGTCGCGACCCCGCCCGTCGCGCCGATGAGGCCGGTGACCAGCGCGACGAGCAGCGCAACCGGGAGGCACAGGCGGCGCGCCATCGCCGGTGCATCACCCGCCGGCCCCGAGTGGTGGCCAGTGATCGGCGCCGACCTCGCGCGTCGATGGTTCGTGCTGGGCGCCATGTCCGCCTCCCGCCTGTCGTCGTTCGCAGCGGCATCCCCGTGCCGGTGCCCCGGGCCCACCGAAGGCGGCCGCAGCAACACGCATGGTAGGCGCGCGCGTCAGTCAGCCGACGACCGTGACCGCGGCGGTCTGGGCCGATGGCGGACCGGTGCCGTTGGCGTTGGTCAACGTGACGGTGAAGCGGTAGCTCTGGCCGATCGTGAGCCCGGTGACGAGCCGGCTGCTGACGTTGCCCGTGAACGGGATCGGCGTCCGCGCGACGCCGCGGAGGTACGGCGTGATGACGCCCCCGGTGACCGTTTGGGGCCACCAGTAGACGGTGACGCCGGCGGCTCAGGCGCCGAGGTCGAGGCGGGGCTGCGTGCGCGACTGCTCGAGATCGAGCAGCGCCCGCTTGCGCTCGAGGCCGCCGCCGTAGCCCGTCAGCGAGCCGCTCGCGCCGATGACCCGGTGGCACGGGACGATGATGCCGATCGGGTTCTTCCCGTTGGCCAGGCCGACGGCGCGCGATGCGCTGGGGTTGCCGATGTGGGCGGCGAGCTCGCCGTACGACCACGTCTCGCCGTATGGGATCTCGAGCAGCGCAGCCCACACCTGCTGCTGGAAGGCCGTGCCATCGAGGCGCAGCGCGAGCGCGAACGTGGTGCGCTCGCCGGCGAAGTACTCGTCGAGCTGCGCGACGGCCTCGGGGAACGCCCGGTCGTCGGGCTCCCACCCGTCACCATCGGCGGGCGGGTGACGCTGATCCACCATGCGCAGGTTGGTGAGCGCGGTTTCGTCGCCGGCCAGCGTGAGCAGCCCGACGGGGCTCTCGACGGTGCGGCTCACCTTCGGCGGTGAGGGGATCTCGGTTCGCTCGGGCACGGTCGGCACCTCGGTCAGTGTGGTCGTTCTCGCTCGCTCGCCGACTGCAGGCAACCACAGCTCCGGGTGCGGCGCGCGTTGGGCGACGACTGATCGTGTCGCGCCCTGTGTCCTCGCGCTGGCGAGAATCGGCCAGGGTGGCAGCCGGTGCGATCGACGACGAACGGGTGCGGCGCGGCCGCGGCGCGTGCGGTCGGCGTCTGGGTCATCCGACGACAGTGACCGGTGCCGTCAGCGTCGAGGGCGGACCGGTGCCGCTGGCGTTCGTCAGCGTGATCGTGAAGCGGTAGCTCTGGCCGACGGTCAGGCCCGTGATCAGTCGGCTGTTGACGTTGCCGCTGAACGGGACGGGGGTCTGCGCGACACCGCCGAGGTAGGGGGTGATCGTGCCGCCCGTGATGGGTTGGGGCCACCACGAGACGGTGACGCCTCCTGCGCCGGCTGTCGCGGTGGGGAACGCCGCGACCGGGGTGGACGGTGCGGCGCCGGCCACGACGGCGTTGGTCGGGGCGGACGGCGGGCTCGTGCCGTACGGGTTGGTCAGCGTGACGGTGAACGTGTACGTCTGCCCGCCGGTGAGCCCCGCGACGGCTACGGCCGAGGTCTGCCCCGCGAACGGGATGGCGCCCTGGGCCACACCACCGAGGTACGGCGTGATCACGCCGCTCGTGACCGGCTGGCTCCACCACGAGACCGTGGCGCCGGTGGGGGTGGGCGTCGCCGTGACGAACGCGGGAGCGATCGGGGCACCGACCGTCGTGGGTGCGGTGAGCGGCGACGGCGGGCCGGTGCCGCTGGCGTTCGTGAGGCTGATCGTGAACCGGTAGGTCTCGCCGTAGGTGAGGCCGGCGACGATCGCGCTGGCCGGCGAGCCGGTGAACGCGGTGGGCGTGAGCGCGACGCCGTTTCGGTAGGGAGTGACGAACCCGCCGGTCACCCCGACCGCGGCTGCGGTGGGCCACCACGTCACCCGGGCGCCGTCGGGCCGGGACGACGCCGCCGGGAACGCGGGGACACCGGGGGAGCCGACTGCGGTGGCCTTGATGCGGCCGAGTGCGCTCGCGGCCCGCATGGTGAACCACAGCTCGCCGCCTGGCCCGGCCGCGATCCCGTTCGCCTCTGGGACGTCGGGACTCGAGAACCAGGTGAACGCCCCGCTCGGGCTCACCCGGGCGATGGCTCCGGCGCTCGGCTGACCCTGGACGACGGTGTTCGTGAACCAGACGTTGCCGTCCGGGCCGCGCGTGATGGTGTGCGGGTTGTCGTAGTTCTGGTTGTAGAGAGAGATCCCCGGGTCGCTGAAGTACGTGAAGGCGCCGGCGGTCGTGATGCGGCCGATGGCCTGGAGCACCTGTGGTGCTCCCTGGCTCGTGAACCAGAGGTTCCCGTCGGGGCCGGAGGTGATCTGGTCGGGGACGAGGTCCGTGCGCGGGGTGGCGAAGGTGGTGATCACCCCGGACGGCGTGATGCGGCCGATCGAGGTGGTACCGGTCGCGAACCACACGTTGCCGTCGGGCCCGCCGACGATGCCCCGCACGTACTCGGTGGTTGCCAAGGTGAACCGGGTGACGACGCCGCCCGGGGTGACGCGCCGGATGCCGTTCCCGTAGCGGTCGCCGATCCAGATGTTGCCATCGGCCCCAGTGGTGATCGAGCCGCCGAAGGTGCCGTCACCAGTTGGGATCGCCGTGACCGTCCCCGCCGCGTCGACGCGCACGACGGCGGGCGAATCGTTGTCGGTGAACCACATGGAGCCGTCCGCGGCACGCGTCACCGCGTAGGGGCGCGCGATCTTGTCGCTCCGATAGCTCGTGACGGTGCCACCACTCGTGCTCTTGCCGACGGAGCCCGACCGGGTGTCGACCGGGGGGTAGTTCTGCTCGCCGCTGTTGGCGAACCAGGCGTCGCCCTTGCCGTCGAGCGCGATGCTGGTCGGTCGGTTCACGTCGGTGCCGTGGAACGAGACGAGTGGACCTCCGTCAGCGGCGATCCGGTTGACCGAGTTGCTGCCCCCGCCGACCGACCAGATGTTGCCGTCGGCGCCCGTCGCGAGACCGGTGATCCAGCCGGTCGCGGTGACGTTGAAGAACATGCCCGTCGGCAGTTGCCGTCCCGGTTCGTGGCCCTGCACGGGTTGGCTGACGCCATCCGTCGACATGCGGTCCACCCCACCATCGGGCATCGTGTAGCGCGTGGCGTCGTACTGGTACGAGTACCAAAGATCTCCCCCGGGGCCCGAGGTGATCAGCCCGAGTTGGGCGCTGCCCTTGTCGAAGACGGTCATCGCACCGGTGGGGTCGACGCGCACGATCCTCGCCTGCCCGGCGACTGGAGGGATGAAGGGCGGAAAGCCCGCGCTCCCGGGCGTGAAGGCCGTCACCCACACGTTGCCGTCGGCGCCGGTGGTGATGCCCCCCTGGTTCGAGAGCCGGGCGTCCGCGAACATGGTCACCACGCCCGTCTGGCTCATCCGCCCGATCGCATTGGTCGCTGGGTGGGTGAACCAGAGGTTCCCGTCCGCGCCGTACGTCACCCGGCCAACTGCAGTCATGGCCGGGTCGGTGAACGTCGTCAGCGCCCCCGCGGGGGTGATGCGGTTGATCGACGTCGCGGTCGATGTCCACACGTTTCCGTCGCCGCCCCGCGTCAGGTAGTTGCCGGGAAGCGGACCAGGGAAGAGCGTCATGGCTCCGGCGGTCGTCGCCCGACCCACACCTGCGTTGGACGAGAACCAGAGGTTGCCGTCGGGCCCGCTGATGAGATCACCAGGCTTGGTCCCTGGGAACACGGTGACGGTGCCCGCAGTGGTGATCCGCCCCAGGCCGCGATCCGTGCCGAACCACAGGTTCCCGTCCGACCCCCCGGCGATCGTCGAGTTTCCGCTGAGCCCGTACCCGAACGTCGTGACGGTGCCAGCGGGGTCGCTCGGCGAGGCCGTGCTCGACGGTGCCGCGGCGGCGATGCTCGGTCCCAGCACGACGACAACGGCCGCGATGACGGCGAACGCGGCCAGGAGGAAGGTCGCGAGGTGCAGCGCCGATCCATCACGGACATTGCTGCGTCGCCCGTTGCCCGAAGACTTCTGCATCGTGCTCTCCCGCCCGTCTCGCGCCTTCTGCAGCAGCGGCAAGAAGCCGTTCAGCAACGATAGCGAACCCGCTGGCGGGCCGAGCCGCGAACTGCACGTAACCGATCATCGGTCGCTGCGGCGCGCGCGGAGGACTGTGGCGGGGTAGAAAGCCCGCGTGGCTGTTTCGAGAACACCAGGAAGTGCTGTCGGGCAGTCGTCCACGGCGCCCCCTCGAGCCCACTCGCCGCGTGGAGGGGTCTCGTGGTGAGCTCCCTGCTCGACGCCGTCGAGGAGGTGGGCCGGCTCGCTTCGTCGCGAGCCACCGAGACCGAGGTGTTGCGCCGGCTGCCCGATGACGTCGCCGCCGCACTCGTGGCGTCAGGCCTGCTGCGGGCGTGGGTGCCCAGCGCATACGGCGGGGGCGGCGCCGGCGCGCAGGAGGTGCTGGACGCGATCGAGGCCTTGGCGTTCCACGACGGCGCGACCGCGTGGTGCGGGATGATCGGCGCCACGACCTCGCTCACGTCGGGCTACCTGTCGAGCGAGTGGGGCGAGCGCATCTACGGCGACCCGCTCGCCGTGACCGGCGGCTTCGCCATGCCGGCCGGCGTCGGGCGCCGCGTCGAGGGCGGGCTCGTGGTCGACGGCCGCTGGGCGTGGGGTTCGGGCTCGTACCACTGCACGTGGATCGGCGGCGGCGTGCGCGTCGAAGGCGAGGGTGCGCCGTTCGTGTTCTTCGAGCGCGAGCAGGTCGAGCTGCTCGACACGTGGCGCGTCGCCGGTCTGAAGGGCACCGGCAGCACCGACTACGCCGTGCACGACGCGTTCGTGCCGGAAGGCCGCTGGGTCCACATCGGGCGCGACGCCCCGGTCGTCGACAGCCCGATCTACCGGCTGCCCTTCCTGGGCACGCTGGCGCTCGGCATCTGCATGGTGTCGGTCGGCCTCGCGCGGCGAGCCCAGCACGAGCTCGTCGAAGTCGCGGAGGGCAAGATCCCCGCGGGCAGTGCCAAGACCCTTGCGAATCGCCCCGTCGTGCAGCTCGAGGTCGCGCGGGCCGAGGCGTCGTGGCGCTCCGCCCGCGCGCTGGTGCGCGAGGTGGTCGAGGAGGCCTCGGCGGAAGGCGCCGCCGGCATCGTGAGCGACGAGACCAAGCGCCGCATCCGCCTCGCCGCGACCAACGCGACGTGGGCCTCGGCCGCCGCAGTCGATCGGATGTACCACGCGGCCGGTGGTTCCTCGATCCACGAGGCGAGTCCGCTGCAGCGTGTGTTCCGCGACGTGCACGTCGCGACCCAGCACGGCATGGTGGCCGAGCGCACGCTCGAACCGCTGGGACGCATGGCGCTCGGTCTGCCGACCGATGCGGGCATGTTCTGATGAAGGACACCGGTGATGGGGGACAGCAGATGACGATCAGGCTGATGAGGGCCAGGCCGTGAACCTCGAGGAGTACGGCGCCGCCATCGAAGGCCTCGACCACAACGACAACCCGATCGGGCTCGGGTGGGCCGGCCCGACGCTCGTGGCCGGCGGCACCGAGGAGCAGCAGCAGCGCTGGCTGCCCGGCATCCTCGACGGGTCCGAGTTCTGGTGCCAGCTGTTCTCCGAACCGGACGCCGGCTCGGACCTCGCCTCGTTGCAGACCCGCGCCGTGCTGGACGAGGGGCTCCTCGTGTACGTCGTCAACGGTCAGAAGATCTGGTCGACGTGGGCCAACCGCGCCCGCTGGGGCATCCTGCTGGCCCGCACGGATCCGACCGCGCCGAAGCACAAGGGCATCACCTACTTCGTGATCGACATGGAGGCCGAGGGCATCGAGATCCGGCCGATCATCGAGATGACGGGCGGCAACCACTTCAACGAGGTCTTCCTGACCGACGTGCAGATCCCGATCGGTCACCGCATCGGTCCCGAGAACGAGGGTTGGAGCCTGGCCAAGGTGACGCTGGCCAACGAGCGCGAGTCGCTGTCGAAGGGCGGAGTGCTCTGGGGCATGGGACCGACGACCGATGAGCTGTTCGCGCTCGGCCCCAACGAGGATCCGCTCCAGCGCCAGCAGCTCGCCCGCATCCGCACGACGCAGCTCTTCCTCGAGCACCTCGAGGAGCCGTCGGTGCGCAAGACGCTCGCCGATGTCCACGGCCAGGAGGTCATGGCCGCCGCGAAGGACCGTCGAGGCGCCCACGGCATGCTCGGGCCGCAGTCGGCGACGGCCGAGCACGAGGACGTGTGGCATTGGGGCTACCTCTTCAGCCGCGCGTTGACGATCGGCGGCGGCACCAGCGAGGTCCAGCGCACGATCATCGGCGAGCGCATGCTCGGCCTCCCGAAGGAACCGACATGACGCGACCGATGGCGACCAAGGACGTCGTTCCGGCACCCGAAGAGCGCCAAGATCGGCGCTTATGCGGTGCCGGAACGTCGGGGGGCTCGGGGTGTGGGGAGACGGGGGCATGAGGCACATCCGGCTCGAGCGGGACGGTGACGTGCTGCGGGCGATCATCGACAAGGAGGGGGACGACCTCAACCGGGTCGACGGCGAGCTGCACGACGATCTCGCCGCGCTGTTCCGCGAGCTCAAGGCGGAGCGCTCGGCGCGGGCGGTGCTGCTGACGAGCCGGGGCCGGGCGTTCTCCGCCGGCGGCGACTTCGCGTGGTTCCCCGTGCTGCAGGAGCCGGGCCGCCTCGAGCCGCTGCGCCTCGACGGCAAGCAGCTGATCTGGGACCTGCTCGACGTCCACCTGCCGATCGTCTGCGCCGTCGGTGGTCATGCGGTCGGGCTCGGCGCCTCGATCGCGCTGCTGTGCGACGCCGTGGTGATGGCCGAGTCGGCGACGCTGGTCGATCCGCACGTGAAAGTCGGGATCGTCGCCGGCGACGGCGGCACCGCGGCGTGGCCCCTGGCGATCGGCCCGATGCTCGCCAAGCGCTACCTGATGACGGGCGATCCGGTGACAGCCGACGAGGCGTTCCGCATGGGGCTCATCACCGAGGTGGCGCCCGACGACGAGGTCGAGGCACGTGCGCTGGCGTTCGCCCACCGCCTGGCCGCCGGCGCGCCGCTCGCGGTGCAGTACACGAAGCTCGCTGTGAACAAGCTCGTGAAGACCGCGCTGAACGAGGCGTTCGACGTCGCGACGGCGCTCGAGCTCGTGACGTTCCAGAGCGAGGACCACCAAGAGGCGCTCGCCGCGATCCGCGAGAAGCGCGAGCCGCGCTTCGAGGGACGATGACGGACCGCGCGCGTCGCGCCCGGCGATGCGTGCTGCCGGCGCGCCGAAGGGGATGACTGCCATGAGCGAACCCGATGGGCTCGAGCTGTTCGACGCGTTGATGACGACCCGCGCGATGCGCCGCTTCACCGACGAACCGGTGGCCGACGAGGACATCGCCGACTGCCTCCGCGCCGCGGTGCAGGCACCGAGCGGCGGCAACATCCAGCCGTACCAGTTCCTGGTCGTGACCGACCCCGAGGTGCGCGCCCAGCTGGGGGCGATCTACCTCAAGGCGTGGAGCCGCTACGCGCCGGCCGTCGCCGCCATCACGCCGCCCGCCAAGACGGAGGAGGCGGGCCGGCGCCACGAGCGCAACGTCGCGGTCAGCGACGAGCTCGCCCACCACCTCGGCGAGGTGCCGGTGCACGTGCTCGTGCTGATGCCGAAGATCTCGATGGTGGTCGAGGACGACGAAGGTCCGATGGACGTGGGTCCCACCTACGCGTCGGTGTATCCCGCGGTGCAGAACCTGATGCTCGCCGCGCGGGCGAAGGGTCTCGGGACCGTGTTGACGACCGTGTACCGCGTCTACGAGGACGAGGTCCGCGAGGTGTGTGGCATCCCCGACCGCTTCGAGGTCGTGGCGCTGCTGCCGATCGGCCACCCCAAGGGGAAGTGGGGTGTTGCCGCGCGCCGGCCGGCGCCGAGCCTCACCAGCTGGAACCGCTACGGCCAGCGGCGCCCCTGATCCCCGAGCTCCGGAGGCCCGTGGCCCCGGCGGCGGGTGGATGCGGCCAGACCTCAGGCCGGGCCTTCCCGCATAGCCTGGGGACATGAGCCAGCCGGTCGAGCTTCCCGCCCTGCAGTCCCGCCTCGAGGAGTACGGGAGCAGTGCCTTCCTCACGACGGTCAGCGATGCACAGGCGCCGCACGTGACCTCGGTGACCGTGCGGATGGACGGCGATCGCCTCGTCTTCGGGGCCGGCCGCAAGAGCCTCGCCAACCTCGAGGCCCGCCCGACGGTAGCGCTGCTCTGGCCGGCGCCGCCCGGCGCGGACTACAGCCTGATCGTCGACGGCACCTTCGACGGTCCCGTCGGTGACACGGGCGACGTCGCCCTCGTGCCGAGCTCGGCGATCCTGCACCGCATCGCCGGGACCCCGGGGGACGGCGCCACCTGCCTCCCGGTCACGTCACCCTGACCCGACCCCGCGCTTCCGGTCGCGAATGTGCGTCACCGGCGACGCAGATTCGCGACCAGAAGGTCGTCCTCAGGGCTCCACGTCAGGGAGGCGGCGCCGCAACAGGCGCACCGTCGGTGGGTAGCCCGGGTCCTGGCCCCGCCACGTGCGGATCGTCGCGCGGATCGACAGGACGTAGACCGCCACGATCCACAGCGGGTAGAGGAAGAAGAACACCAGGCTGAGGCCGTCCGAGAAGACGTGCGTCGCGGCGGCGACGGCGATGTCGGCGTAGGCGACGAGGAGCATGGTGATCTGGAAGTCCAGTGCTTGCGCGGCGTTGCGGCGCACCCACGGGTCGTTGCGCCCAGGCCACCGCCACAGGATGAGGGGTCCGATGATGAGCCCCGCCAACGTCGAGAGCTGCGCGTACGACGCCAGCCACCTCGAGCTCGGTCCTCGGAGTGGTGGCGCCGCCGTCGTGGTCATCGCCGCTCATGCAAGCAGAGCCCGGCGGCGGGCCGCGTCGGGTTTCGGTGCTCCCTGGACGACGATGCGACCGAGCGCGTGTGCGATCGTGGGGCATGGGAGCGGAGGCGGTGACGCCGGGGACGAAGCAGCCGTTGCCCGGGTGGGCGAAGGCGGTCTTCGTGGCGCTGGCCGTCGCGGTGGCGTTCGTCCTGCTCGCCGGCGTGATCGGCGCGGCGGTGTACTTCCGCGGTGGCGACGGGACGACGACGACCGCGCTCGTCGCCGTGGCGCACAACCGGACCGACGGCCAGCCTGAGCTGCTGACCCGCCTGTGCCCGGGCCGCTCGGTGGGATCGGCCGAGGCTCGCGACGGTGGACCCACCGGTGCCGTCGTCTGGTCGGCGACGGCCGCCGGATCGCCGGGTCTCGCGATCGTGCCGATGAGCGGTGACGTCCCGGGGTACGCGATCACAGGCGACCTGCAGAAGGTCCCGGGCGATCACCTGCTGTGGATCGCGGTGAACGACGATCGCGGTGCGGCGATCGGGGTCCCGATCGAGCTGCGCACCGAGGATCTGAGCGACGTCGACGTGCTCGTCGGCGTGAACGCCGAGAAGACCCCGCGGTTCCAGCAGCGCAAGGAGTTCGTGAAGCAGATCGAGGGCTGCTGATCTCGCGATCAGTGGAGGTACTTCTGGAGCCAGTCGGTCGTCGCCGTCCAGGCC
>Ga0209023_10005609_pt1 | contig 13634 bp, 11 predicted proteins | sample LakOneMetagenome_FD_187468 | JGI IMG/M metagenome (GOLD analysis project Ga0209023, IMG submission 187468) | Freshwater and sediment microbial communities from Lake Erie, Canada (SPAdes) (version 2) | ecosystem: Environmental > Aquatic > Freshwater > Lentic | place: Lake Erie, Canada...
GATCTAATGTGCAGGCGTGGTCTGACGCGATTGGCGCACTACTTGTGGACCCGGCTCGCGTCACGTTGCTCGGGCAGCAGGGACGGGCGCACGTCGAGGCAAGCTACTCCTGGCCCGTTGTGGGCAGCCGGCTCGTGCACTTCTTCGACCGCGTCCTCGGCATCGCGCAGTCAGACTCCGCGAGCCCCTCACCAGCACAGGCGACGGTCGCATGATGGTTGAAGCGAATGCCGGGTATGGGCGTACGCGCCTGGTTCGAACGGCGCCGTGAAGATTGCCATTCCTACTCGCTTCGCGCACAGCGTCGGCGGCGTGGAAACCTATCTCGAGTGCGTCGTACCGGCGCTGATGTCGCGTGGGCATGACGTCAGCGTGTGGCACGAAATCGACCTTCCGGCAGGAACCAGGTTGCTGTTCACCAGTGCGGTGAAGAGACTGCGGCTTGGTCCCTCGGAAGACATCGCACGTGAGGCAATCGGCGAGATGAGACGATGGCAGCCTGACGTCGTGTTCTCACAGGGCATCGCACGAACAGCAGTGGAACTCGAGATGACTGGTGTCGCACCGTTCGTGACCGCCCTGCATGCGTATCAAGGCACCTGCATTTCGGGGTTCAAGACGCATTCGTTCCCCGCCCCCGTTTCCTGCCAACAGCCGCTCGGACCCTCGTGCCTGCTGCAGTTTCATGTTCGACGCTGCGGTGGCTGGAGTCCCGTGACCATGGTGCGCGACTACACCAGGCAGGTGGCCCGTCGGGATGTGTTGCGTCGTTCGGCGAAGGTCGTGACGCTATCGAGGTATATGCGCGACGAGTGTGTCAGGCAGGGCGTTGCTGACGATCGCGTGCACTGCGTCCCCGGCTTTGCCCCGGCACTGCCCGAGGCTGTCGAGGACGGCGCTGGTTCACAGACGCAACCCCGGCCGCTTCATCTGGCGTTTGCCGGCCGCATGGAGCGCCTCAAGGGTGCGCTCTTGATGCTCGACGCGCTTGGACAACTTGCTCCGAAGCTGCTTGGTGCGATTCGCGTGACAATGGTCGGCGATGGCGCCGAGCGCGCGGACTGCGAACGTCTCGCTGCGGCGCTGCGACACAAGGGCGGAGTGATTGACTTTCCTGGCTGGCTCTCGCGTGAGGAATGGAGTGGTGTGCTGCGTCGCGTCGACCTGCTCGTCGTGCCGAGTGTGTGGCCGGAGCCGTTTGGCTTGATCGGTCTCGAAGCCGCGACTGTTGGTGTGCCGGCGCTTGCCTTCGACGTTGGGGGCATCAGCGACTGGCTTGCCGACGGCGAAACAGGTCGTCTGCTCCAGACACATCCCTCCGGCGAGGCGCTCGCACGTGGCATCGAGGATTGTCTCGGCGACACGGCGCGGTTGGAACGCTGGGGTCGCGCAGCCGCTGCGGCATCGAGTACACGTACTGTCGATGCGCACGCGGCCGGACTCGAGGCGGTGTTTCGAGAAGTCGTGGACCAGCATCGGTTCCTTTCAGCGAGACACTCGTCGTGACGCGCAGACCGCTTCTTCTCGATTTCCTTCCCGACCGCGTCGCAGTCGCAGCGTGGGCCTATCTGTTTCGTGGCCGAGTCAAAGACTGCGCGGCGCTCTACTCCGCCGCGCCGCTGCGGCACGCCCGGCACATACGGATGGATCTGCTGCCGGGCGACGTCATCTCCGACTGCATCGCGTTCACGGGCGTTCACGAACCCGACCTCACGCGACGAGTCGTGGAACTCGCGAAGGCCGGCGGGACGATGGTGGAGATTGGCGCGAACCTCGGATACTTCACGCTGCTCTGGGCGGGTCTGCGAGACGACAACCGCTGCGTGGCTGTCGAGGCGTCGCCGCGCAACGTGGCGCTGTTGCAGACAAACATTGCGGCCAACAAGCTCGATGCGCGCGTGCAGCTCATTCCGTGCGCAGCGGGACGCGCGGCCGGTTCCCTCCGGTTCGATCCGGGACCAGCGGATCAAACAGGCTGGGGCGGCTTCGCGCCTGCAGGTTCGACGGGTATCGACGTCGATGTCATTCGTGTCGACACGGTGGTCCCGAGCACGACCCCAATCGCGCTCCTCAAGGTGGACATCGAAGGTGCTGACGCCTGGGCACTCGAAGGCTGTGACGCGTTGCTCAAGTCTGGTGCGGTGCGCGAGGTGTGGTTCGAGCAGAACAAGCCGCGCATGGAAGCGCTCGGCATTCCGGTAGATGCCGCGCAGACATACCTTCGGTCGGTTGGCTACGAAACCACGCCGCAAAGTGACCCGAACGCGCCGCTCGTCGAATGGTCGGCCGTACCTGTTCGTCGAGGGTCGGCCTCAACTTCTGCCTCGCGCTGATCTATGTCTGTCACGACCTCGCGTCGCATTCTGAATCTCGGCTCAGGGTTCAAGCCCGTGCCTGGCGCCGTCAATCTCGACGTCACCTCGGCCACCAATCCTGACGTCGTACACGATCTCAACGTCGCACCGTGGCCCTTTGAAGCCGACTCCTTCGACGAGATTCACGCAAAGGACGTCATCGAGCATCTCGACAACATCCTGCAGACGATGGAGGAGATTCATCGGGTGGGTCGGCCGGGTGCAGTCGTGCAGATCACGGTTCCACACTTCTCTTGCTCGAACGCTTTTACCGACCCGACGCACCGGCACTACTTCGGCATCTTCAGCTTTCATTACTTCACTGGCGAGAACGAGTTCCCCTTCTATACCTCGGCCAGGTTCCGCTGCCGTGCGTCGCAGATCGTCTTTCACCCGACGTTGCTGAACAAGATCATCTGGCGGCTCGCCGCACGCTGGCCGGCAGAGTACGAGCGTCGCTGGGCGTGGATCATGCCGGCGTGGTTTCTGAGCTTCGAGCTGGAAGTGGTGAAGCCGTCGCAGTCATGACCGGCGGTTTGTCGGAAACAACTGCGCGCGCGAGCGCCCCGCTTCGTGTTGCACTCGTGGCCGACCTGCTCTCTGAGCATTGGCCCAGCATGGATCTCGTCGCCGACAGGCTGTTTGCCAGGCTGCGCGAGGAACACGGCTCGTCGCTCGAGGTCGAGATGCTGCGTCCCGACCTGCGGCAACGCGACGGATTGCAGCGATATGTCACTCGCTACTGGGGTTACGCCCGCTGGCTTCGGCAGCATGCGAGACGGTTCGATGTGTTCCACGTGATCGATCACAGCTACGCGCACCTGGTGCACGAGCTTCCGGCTGACCGCACCGTCGTCACCTGTCACGACACGGATGCGTTCATGCCGCTGGTGGACCACGCGATCATCAAGACACGGCTGCCGAACGTCGTGACGCGACGCATTCTGTCGGGTATGCGCAAAGCGGCGCGGATTACCTGCGGATCTGCGGCGACGCGGGATGAAGTGGAGCGCTACGGCTTTGCCGAACGCAACAAGCTGAGCGTGGCGTATTACGGGGTTGAGTCGTCGATTTCTCCTGTTCCAGATCCGGTTGCCGACGAAGCGATTAGCAATCTCATCGACCCGCCGAACGCTGACGCGCTCGACCTGCTGCACGTGGGCTCGTGCATTCCGCGAAAGCGCATCGACCTGCTGCTGCGTGTCTTCCGCGCCGTGCGCGACGCGGAGCCTCGCGCGCGTCTCTTGAAAGCGGGCGGTCGACTCACGCCCGAGCAACAGGCGCTCGCCCACAAACTCGGCGTCGACACACACATCGTCCAGATACCGTTTCTCGAGACGCGAGTCCTGGCGGCGCTGTATCGCAGGGCCGCAGTCGTGATCGTTCCTTCGGAGCGCGAAGGCTTCGGCCTGCCCGTCGTCGAGGCATTGGCCGCTGGCGCGCCGGTCGTCGCCACGGACCTGCCGGTCTTTCGTGAGATTGGCGGAGGGGTCGTTCGTTATGCACCGCTCGGCGGCGTGGGTCAGTGGGCAGCAGAGATCGCGCACGTGTTGCGCGATCGGCTGAACCCGGAAGTGCGGCAACAGCTGCATGATGCCGGAGTCTGTCATGCGGCCACCTTCAGCTGGTCGGCGTTTGCAACAGTGCACGCCGACACGTACCGACAGATCGCGTCGACGCGCGCTCGTTAGTCTAGGCCGTGGGTTGTCTGTCGTCAGTGGATAGGACCGTGCATCGTTCCCCAGGTCTGGACTGGATGCACGCGTGAGCCGTCTGAGTGGTGGACCGAGCGACGTCAGGGGGTCGCGTGCACACGCGTCGAAACCGGATCATCGCGTACTGCCTCGCACTGATCGGACTCCTGGTGATCCTGACGGTTCGCCAGCGCATGAGGCCAGTCGGCTTCGAGGATTACTCCGTGTACTACCTCGGGGGAACGATGGTGCTGCAGGGAACGTGGCACGACCTGTACCCCGTTCCGCGACCAGACGCGACCTCTCATCCTGGATGGCCGGCAGGTTCGGAGATGAAGGACGCGTATCGGCTGGCGGCACAGCGTATGGGTCAGCCCAACCCGTTTCGCTACGTCTACCCGCCACCGTCGGCCGTGCTCGTTGCCCCCGTGTCGGTGTTGCCGCCGCAACTGGCGCTCGTCGTCTGGTGGACGCTGTCGGCGCTGGCGTGCTGGGCAAGTGCGCTCTTCTCGGCAGCAATCTACCGCCGGCTCACAGGAAGACGAGACATCGTGTGGACGCTCTTGCTGTTCGGCATCTCGTGGTGTCCGCTCACCTGGGCCACGGTGCGCGTCGGCAACACATCTGCGATCGCCGGCATGCTCGTGAGCGCGGTGCTCTACGGGTGGAGCACGAACAAAAACACAGCGGCCGCATTCGGCTTCTACGGCGGCGGCGCATTGAAGTTCGTCACAGTGCCGCTGGCCCTCATTCCGGTACTGCTGCGACGCACTCGTGCCGTTGTCGTGTGCGCGGTCGTCGCGGGCGCGCTGACCGCCGCTGTGATGGCACTCTCTGGAATCGCTCCATGGCTGGAGTACGTGCAGCTCGCGGGTGCCCTGAACCGACCGAACGGTTGGGTCATCAACGTGTCGCTGCGCGGTCTGATCGACCGCATCAGTCCCGCAACAGTTCAGTCCCCGATGCCCTGGTTGCCGCTTGCGACCTGGCTTGCGTTCGGAGTCATCGCAATGGGTCTCCATCGCTGTGCCTGGCGGCGCGACGACCCACGACCCGTGTTGGCCGGCGCGTCGGCCTTGCTCGCCTGGTTGCTGGTGTTCGAACCCACGACGCAGAACCATTACTTCGTCTACCTGTTTCCGCTGTGGGGGTACTACCTGGCTGAGAGTCGCAGCAGCTGGTTCGCCAGGTTCACCGCGCTGTGCGTCATTGCCGGCACGATGGTTCCGCTCGGCGGAAGCAGCCGTGTACTTCCGGTCTGGCTGCACTTTCATCAGCTCGCGGCTGCCATGGTGGCTCTTGTATTCGGCACGGTGCGCCTCTATCAGCTGGGGTCTCCAGCGACAGGCGACGGCCGCGTCGCAAGCGACGATGACACATTGATGGCGATGGATTCCGATGGCTTCGCAGCTGGCCCAGCGAGTTCTCCGACGCCGGTGACTGGCTGATGCCAGTGCGGGTGCTGCACGTCGGCAAGTTCTATCCACCAGCGCGCGGCGGCATGGAAAAGGTGCTGCAGGTGCTGGCGGAGGGCGAACTCGGCTCAGTAGACAACCACGTGCTGGTGGCCAATGAAGGGCCTCGCACCGTCCAGGAGACGGTGAACGGCGTGCGCGTGACACGCGTCAGCGCACTGAAGAAGGTGGGCGCGGTTGCGATTTGCCCGTCGTTCCCGTACTGGATGCATCGCCTCGACGCTGACGTGATGGTGGTGCACGAGCCGAATCCCGTGGCCATCGTCGCGCATGCACTGGTTCGTCCGACGTCGCGTCTGATCTTCTGGGTGCACGCGGAGGTTGTGCGGCCTGCCTGGCGCTACAAGGCGTTCTACCGGCCCTTCCTCCGCCGCATGCTACGTATTGCGGACCGTATTGTCGTCGCGTCACCGCAGGTGGCTGAGCACGCGTCCGAGCTGCAGCCGTACAGGGACAAGTGCGTGGTCATTCCGTATGCGATGAATCCCGACCAGCATAAGCCGACCGCCGAACATGTCGAACGCATCGCCGCACTGAAGAGTGACCCACGTCCTCTAGTGTTGTTCGTAGGACGACTCGTCCCGTACAAAGGCGTGGAGGTGCTGCTTCGCGCCATGGTCAGCGTGCAGGCTCGCCTTGCTGTTGTCGGCGACGGACCGCTGCGCGGCGAACTCGAAACGCTCGCGCAGACACTCGGCATCGCGGAGCGAACACGGTTCGTCGGCAATGCGGACGCCGCCGAACTCACCGCGTTGTACAACGCGTGCGAGGTCTTCGCGCTGCCGTCGGTGACTCGTGCTGAAGCCTTCGGCATGGTGCAGCTCGAAGCCATGTCGTGCGGCAAGCCGGTGGTCTCGACCAATCTGCCGTCGGGCGTGCCGTGGGTCAATCAGCACGGTGTCACGGGGCTCGTTGTCGAGCCTGGTGATGTTCGACAGCTTGGCGACGCAGTCGCCACACTCCTCGCCGACTCCGACCTGCGCGTTCGTCTGGGCACGCAGGGACGCGCACGGGTCGAGCAGGACTTTTCGATTCGCCGAATGGTCGATCAGACGACGGGCCTGTACCGGGCAGTGCTCACAAAGGTCGGCGAGGTCGGTCGTCCATCGATCGCGCTGCCGGATTGACTCGACTTCGCACGTGCGATTCGCACGTCGACGTCCATCGGATTACACAACGTGCCAGACGCCACACGCGACCTCTCCCCACGTCGCTCGACGCTGCCGGCGTCAGGCGCATCGCACTCTCTCCCTATGCCTGAACCGTCTTCGATGTCCGCTGTGGCACCCCCGCTCGGTAAACGTGCGCTCGACGTCTGTCTCTCCGGCGTCGGCCTCATCGCATCGTCGCCCGTGTGGCTGACGCTCGCGGCCATCATCAAGCTGGAAGACGGCGGGCCGGTGTTCTACACGCAAGATCGCGCGGGAGAAGCAGGACGCGTCTTCAGGGTGTTCAAGTTCAGATCGATGATTCCCAACGCGGAAGCCGTCGTGGGTGCGCTGCAGGCGACCGAGCACGATCCGCGCGTGACGAAAATCGGCCGGTTGATGCGCGCGACGGCGATGGATGAACTGCCGCAGCTCTGGAACATCTTCAAGGGCGACATGAGCTTCGTCGGCCCGCGCGCGCTTCGCCCGGGCGAGATCGAAGCGAGTGGCGACGACCTCATCGCGCTCGAGGACATTCCAGGCTACGCAGAGCGGTGTCGTGTTCGCCCTGGCCTGACCGGCGTGGCGCAGATTTATGCGCCGCGCGATGTCACGAGACGCAACAAGTTCCGATACGACCGGGTGTACGCCAAGCGCCAGAGTTTCTGGCTCGACGTTCGTCTCATCATGTTGTCTTTCTGGATTACGTTCCGCGGCCGATGGGAACACCGGGGTCAGAAGATCTGACTGCGCGATTCGATACGACTCGGCTCGTCTCTTCACGTCACATCACTCCAATGCGTCTCCATCCGACTGAGCCATACGTGTTCCACCCAAGCCCGGCAACATCGTTACTCCTCGGGCATGGGCGAGCATTCATGATGGGTGAGGTACTCTAGAGCTGACGATGCATGACGTCTTGGTAGTGGGAGGGGGTCCTGGTGGCTTGTACACCGCGACACTCCTTGCCCGTCATGGTTTTGATGTCGTGGTCCTGGAGGAACACGGCACTCCCGGCGAACCAGTTCACTGCACTGGCGTCCTCGCTGTCGAGGCGTTCGACGAATTCGGTCTGTCGCGCGCGTCCATCCTGAACACGCTCTCCACTGCGCGATTCACCGCGCCTTCGGGCCTTTCCATTTCGTACACGACCCCGGGCACCGAAGCGCTGGTTGTCGACCGCGCGCTCTTCGACCAGGATCTTCATCGGCTTGCACGAAAAGCCGGAGCCACCGTCCTGCTGGACACGCGCGTCAGCGCTGTTGAGGTCGATCGTCTCGGTGTCACGCTGCGCGCCGGTGAGCAGACCTACCGAGCTCGGGCGTGCGTGCTCGCGTGCGGTGCGAACTACACGTTGCACCGCCAGCTCGGTCTCGGTATGCCGGCTGCCTACCTGCGATCGGCTCAGCTCGAGATGAAGGCCGAGCAGACCTCAGACGTCGAGGTGTACTTCGGCCATGATGTCGCGCCGCAGGGTTTCGCGTGGATTGTGCCGGTGACCAGATCCGACAGCAACTATGCGCGCGTCGGGCTGATGTGCGAGCAGGATCCTTCCGGGCACTTCCGTCGCTTCGTCTCACGGCACCGCGAGGCGCTCGGGCTGACGGTTCCGTGCTCCTCGGATGGCGAAGTCGTTCCGCGCCAGAAGATGTTGCCGCTCGCACCAATCGCTCGCACGTACGCAGACCGAGTGATGGCGGTTGGCGACGCCGCGGGCCTGGTCAAGGCCACAACTGGCGGCGGCATTTACTACAGCCTGGTGAGTGCCTCCATTGCCGCCGATGTGCTCGTGGGCGCGCTGAAGTCCGGACGGCTCGATAGTGCGAGCCTCGCGTCGTACCAGACTCGCTGGCAGCATCGTCTCGGTCCCGAGCTCGACGCGCAGTACTCGCTTCGCGAGCTGGCGGAACGCATGGACGACACGGAGATCGATGCGCTGTTCGATCTCGCGCAAACCAACGGCGTCATGCCTATCGTGCGCCGCACCGCTCGTTTCAATCAGCACCGCGACCTGATTCTGTCGCTCCTTAAGCATCCCCCCGCGCGTCGATTGCTCTTCAAAGAGCTTGTCTCTCGTGCTGCCGTCTTCTCGCTCCGTTAAGGGGCGGCCCGGTCACATCTCCGCCTCGGCGTGGGTCGTTCTCGTCGCCACCCTTCTGACGGTGGCGTGGGGAGCCTTCGCGTTCGGAAGTGTGTATGCGTGGGCCTACGTGCCGCTGGCTCTCGCATCGGCGGCGATCGGTGTGCTTGGACTGGCGACTGGCACCCGACCGGTGCTGACCGGAGCGGGTACAGTGTGGTTCGCGCTCGCGGCGATTGGCGTCGTCGGTCTCTTTCAGCTCGCGCCAGTTCCGGGAAATGTGCTCGCGGTGATCAGCCCTGGAACGCTCGACTACCTGCGTCGGTCTGATCTGAGCTTCAACGTCGGGTTCAATCCAGTTTCCAGTGCATCGCCGGCTCTGTCGCATACGATCTCGATCGCCCCGCAATCGACCGTGCGTGCGCTAGGGTTGTTGCTTGCGCCGGCGTTGCTCTCTGCTGGTCTGTGCCGGTCGCTCTCCCGGACGGCAGCGTCGAAACTCGCCGTCGGCATCGTGGCCATCGGCTCGGTGCTGGCGCTCGTCGGCATCACCCAGAAGATCGTGCTCGGCGATCACGCCTTCGGCGGCATGCGCATCTACGGGTTCTGGCGGCCGGAGTCGCTGCTGACGACGCCGTTTGGCCCCTTCGTCAACAAGAACCACTTCGCCGGCTGGATGCTGATGGCAACGCCACTGGCACTCGGGCTCTCTGCAGCAGGCATTGCAAGTGCGCAGTCGAGGCTTCGCGGACGAGGTCCACGCAACTTCCTCGTGTGGTGCTCAGAACCCGAGGGCGGCCGCTCGATGCTCTTCCTGGTCGCTGCGATCTTCATGACGTTGTCGCTCTTCATGACCGGGTCGCGATCGGGCATGACCTGCCTGGCGGTGATTCTCGTCTCGCTGTTCTTCGCCGCGCGCCGGCTGACATCGGGCCGCATGATGAGCGTGCTCGGCGTGCTGGTGGCGCTTGGCACGATCGCGCTGTTGCAGTGGGCAGGCTCGGACGCCGCGTTGCAGCGATTCGGCAACAACCCCGAATCGTTCGGCATGCGGCTCGATATCTGGAGCACCGCGCTTGCCGCGCTTCGCTTGTTCCCGTGGTTCGGCAGCGGACTCGACAGCTTCGGAACGATGATGCTGGTCTACCAGCCGGAGCCGCACGGCGTGCGCTATGTCGAGGCACACAACGACTACCTGCAGTTGCTCGTCGAAGGCGGCATCGTGATGTTCGCGCTGATCGTCGTGGCCATCGTCGGTCTCGTTCTGTGCATCCGCGGACGCTTCAACACTCGAGGCGACGGTCCTGAAGGGCACTGGGTGAGGGTGGGCGCCACGATTGGCCTGCTCGCCATTGGGCTTCAGTCCTTCGTCGAGTTCAGCCTGCAGATGCCGGGGAACACCGCGCTGTTCGCGGTTCTCCTGGCTCTCGCCGTGTATCTGCCGGCACCGCTCCAGCCCTCCCGCTGACGCGCCAGTCGCGTCGATTCCCTCATCTCGTTCCGCAGCCGCACCGCACCGGCGCGCAATGTCGCGGGTGTCCGGACCACCGCGTGTTGTCCCGAATCAGCGCGACGAGGGCAGTGCTGTGGGCGCCGTGGCATCAGGCATCACGCCGTCCACCCCTGTGCGTTGGCGAGCGCCCGGAATCGACCCTCAGGGTTGGCGGTCAGCGAGGCCCATGTTCCGGACTCACGGATGCGGCCGCTCTCGATGACGTGAATCTGATCGGCGTTGCGAATCGTCGACAGGCGGTGCGTGATCACGATGATGGTGATCTGTTCGTGGAGGTCGTCGATCGCATCCTGAATCCGGCGTTCGTTTTCGGAGTCGAGGGCGCTGGTCGCCTCATCCAGGATCAACACGCGCGGCTCGCGGAGGATCGCGCGGGCGAGCGACAGTCTCTGACGCTCTCCGCCGGACAGCAAGACACCACGATCGCCAATCACGGTATCGAGTCCGTTCGGGAGCGCTCGAACGAAGTCCGCTGCGGCTGCGCGCTCGAGGGCCGTCCATATCGACGCGTCGGTCGCCGACGGCTTCGCCCAGAGCAGGTTGCCGCGCACCGTGTCGTGAAACAGCAGCGTGTCCTGCGCGACGTAGCCAATGTGCGAGCGCCAGCTCTGGAGTCGCTCCGGCGTCAAGGGCACATTGTCGATGAGTACGGTGCCTCGAGCCGGTGTGATGAGGCCCATGACGAGATCGGCAATCGTGCTTTTGCCTGCGCCCGATAGACCAACGATCGCCGTGGTGGTGTGGGCGGGCATCAGGAGCGAGACGTCGGTCAGCGCCGCGTCAGTCACGGTGTCGTCATACCTGAACGTCACGCATCGGCATTCGATTCCGTGATCGAGCGTCACCGCTTCCTGCGTGGCAGGCACACGGTCTGCGGCTGCAAGGCATTCCCGCTCTGCGTCGATCACAGCCTGAAACGAGGGAATCTCCACTGCCAGCACCTGCGCCTTCTCGTAGAGCGACGTGACGCGCGGCACGAGACGCGCGAACAGGAAGATCAGCAGGAAGAGCGAGGCCGCCGTCATGTGGAGCACGGTCTGCGCGACGTAGACGATCGCTGCGAGCAACACCGCAGCTCCGATCGAGAGCCACTGGCGCGACCCGACGGAGGCGGACGTGGCACCTAGGCTCGCCTGACCTTGTTCGAGCGAGAGCTGGGCGAAACGGGTCGCGTGACGGTCTTCGGCGTTGTACCCCTTCGCCATCTTCATGCTGGCGAGATGGTCGAACGTGGCGTTGTGCAGTTGCGTGGACACGTCGACGTACCGTTCGCCGGCGCGGTGAGCCCTGCTCAATTGCCCGCGCAGGGCAATCGCCAACACGCCTCCGCATACAAGGACCACGCTGGTCATGACGGGAGAAACCTGAAATGCCAGCAGGACGTAGACCATCACGACGACGGCGGTGACGAACAGGTCCATGACGTAGTAGGCGGCACTCGCCACGCGGTCCACACGTTCGGTCAGCAGTTGCCCGAACCTGGACACGCGACCGCGCGAGAAGTACACCCACGTCGTACCGAGAATCGCGCGATGAAGGCGCGTCCGGAGGATGTGCACGACATCTTCGCGCAGCCTCGTTTGAACCAGCGTCTGCCACCGCTGCAGATAGCTCTGCGCGACAACGATGGCGACGTAGAGAACCAGCACGTTTGACAGCGTGGGTACGAGGCCCACCGCCGTGAAGGCGCGGCGGAAGCTCGAGAGGATCCGGCCAAGCGACCCCTGTTGCGCGTCGATTCCGACAAGTTGCAGCAGGGGAATGAGAATCAACAAGCCGACGCCCTCGGCGAGACCCACCGCAAGTGTCAGCGCCGTGGCAAGCGCCGCACGACGCGCAGCCATTTCGTAGATGGCGGCGACAAAGTGCCTGACGGCGCGGAGGGTCGGCGACATCGGTTTCAGATCACGTCAGTTCGCGGGCATGTTGCGCGGCGCGGCGGTCGAACGCGGATCGAGCTGTCCATCCGGTCCAAAGGCAAATACAGGGGTGTAAGGTGCGATGGCAGACCGCGGCTCTCCGACGAGACGCTGGTCCACGAGCACCCAGGCGTGGCCAGCCACGCCGCGTTCGTTGCGGCCGATGCCGATGACGAGCGTGGGCTGCGCACCGGCCGCCGTCAAGTAGCGGTAGGCAATCATCCCGCGTTCGAGACAGTTCCCGCCGCTCTTCCAACGCGTCAGCCGGGTGCCCCAGCGGGCAAGGGTGATGATGCGTCGTTCGAGCGCCGCGTCCCGGACCGTCAGCACGGGCGCCTGATGCATCACGCTCGCCAGAGAACGAACCGGAATCAAGTGCTTCACTATCGGAAGCACGAGTGCCCACCCGATGACTCTGACAGCCAGGCTGACGTCAGCGAGCGTTCGAACCTCTTCCCGGATCCGTCCAAACATGTCTTTCAATCGTCGCATGGCTTTGACACGCACTCTCGAGTTTCCCGGGTGACGGGTCTCCCGGTCTGCGGACTGGGCACGGTGTCCCATCTCGGGCGAGGTCCGAGCGCGCGGCGTCAGCGGTCAGGCGTAAGCCGTCGAGCCGGACCGACCTGCGCATCGAAAGGGATCGGCCGATTTGTCTACCATCTGTCGTACGGATGTGCCTTCACTTTGACCATCCGCCTGACCGACGACGGCTGTACAGGTCGGCCATTGTTCTGACTCGTGTTCCACTTTGCGCACGAACCGCCTCCTGACGAAGCACGGCCCGTCCGATATCTGACCGTAGGGCTGTTTTGCGTCAAGTGACCGACCGACCCGGCGCTAAAATGGAATCTTTCGTATCAAACCGTCAATGCGCATAGCGTTCGACCTCGATGGCACCGTGGCAGACATGCAGGGCGCGCTTGCGCGCGAAGCTCGACGTCTGTTTCCCGGCGTCGATCCAACCTGGTTGCCGAAGTCTGCTCCGGCCGAAGGTGGGGACGCGAGCGGCAGCATGTCGTCAGAAGACCTGCCGAACTCGATTGGACACTTGACCTCGCGGCAGCAGCGCACGATTTGGAAAGCCGTGGCCGACCAGGAGAACTGGTGGGAAACGCTGGAAGAGATCGAGCGCGGCTCTTTGGCCAGGCTGTACCGGTTGATCAAGGACCGGAAGTGGGAGCTCATCTTCGTGACGAGCCGTCCGGAAACCAAGGGCGACACGGCACAGGCCCAGAGCTACCGCTGGTTGCAGTCGAAGGGTTTCGAGACGCCGTCGATATTCGTCGTGCACGGGTCGCGCGGCAAGATCGCCTCGGCACTGGCGATCGATATCCTCGTTGACGATCGTCCAGAGAACTGTCTCGACGTCGCACTCGAATCGAAGGCGCGCGCTATCCTCGTGTGGCGCGGAGACGAGGGCAAGGTGCCCACGTCGGCCAGACAGCTTG
>Ga0209023_10005610_pt1 | contig 13633 bp, 14 predicted proteins | sample LakOneMetagenome_FD_187468 | JGI IMG/M metagenome (GOLD analysis project Ga0209023, IMG submission 187468) | Freshwater and sediment microbial communities from Lake Erie, Canada (SPAdes) (version 2) | ecosystem: Environmental > Aquatic > Freshwater > Lentic | place: Lake Erie, Canada...
AATATTGCTGTAAAAATAAGCCCAAAAATCCGGGATAAAAAAATGGGTTATTGTTTTTACACAATAACCCTTAGAAATTTAAATGACTTTAATTTATCCAATAACTGTTACATTAACAGCATTCATTCCTTTTTTGCCATTCTGAAGCTCAAATTCTACTTTGTCGCCTTCTTTGATGTCATTAATTAAGCCGCTTACATGTACAAAAGTTTCTTTGTCAGATTCGTCGTGCTTGATAAAACCGAAACCTTTTTCAGAATTGAAAAACTTAACGGTGCCTTGATTTTTAGTGTCCATTTTTAATTTGTATTGTATTATATTAATAAAGCTGCAAAGGTATGGGTTTAATCTGTAATAATGGGTATGATTTTGATTTCTTTTAAAAAGGTACCTTTTTTTGTACATTGCAAAGGTATCCACAGCTGGTATTTTAATTATTTAATATATTTAAAACCACCTTTTGTATATACGCTGCTATTGCTTGCTATTGTCATTGCTTAAATAAAGAATAATGCAATCTATTAAAACCGTTATTACAGGTACGGGCAGTTATATACCTCCTATAATAAAAAAGAACCGGGATTTTGCAGTTCATAACTTCTATGGCGAAGATGGTAATCTCATAAAAACTGACCCTAAAACCGTTGTTGATAAATTTCAGCAAATAACCGGAATTGACGAAAGAAGGTATGCCGAAGAAGATATGAATGCTTCGGGTATGGCAGCCATTGCCGCCAGTGTTGCAATTGAAGATGCCGGTTGCGATCCTGAAACGATCGACCAGATCATTGTTGCTCATAATTTCGGAAATGTGATCAAGCATACAATACAGACAGATGTATTGCCTGCGCTTGCTTCACGTGTGAAACACGCATTGAAAATTAAAAACCCATCCTGTATCCCTTATGACATATTATTCGGTTGCCCGGGATGGATACAAGGTGTGATCCAGGCTGATGCTTATTTCAAGGCAGGTGTTGCCAAAAAATGCCTGGTCATAGGAGCAGAAACATTGTCACGTGTACTTGACCAGTACGACAGGGACAGCATGATCTTTTCCGATGGGGCAGGGGCCTGTGTACTTGAAGCCAGGGATGCAGGTGAAAACAGCGAAGGGATATTATCAACTGCTGCCATTGCGCATTGTATAGATGAGGTTGATTATCTCTACTTTGGAAAATCTAATCATCCTGAGGCAGACCCACGAATAAGGTATATTAAAATGAAAGGAAGAAAAGTGTACGAGTATGCATTAAAATATGTGCCGATGGCTATGAAGGAATGCCTTGATAAAGCTGCTGTTGATATTAAGGACCTTAAAAAAGTATTCCTTCACCAGGCCAATGAAAAAATGGATGAAAGCATCATAAAAGCGATGTATAAACTTTACGGTACCGATGAAATTCCTAAAGATATTATGCCAATGAGCATACACAAACTTGGCAACAGTTCAGTAGCAACTGTTCCAACACTTTTCGACAGTGTGCGAAGGAATAAAATGGATGATCACCGGCTGAACCCGGGAGATATTGTATTATTCGCATCTGTAGGTGCCGGCATGAATATCAACGCTTTCTGTTACAGGATGTGATGTTTTATATGACTAATGTGCATTAGTGGAAAACTAAATCGCCCTGTAAGCCTTAATTAGATTAGCTTCGCAAGAAATTTACACATGATAAATGACATGATAACTAAATTTTTAGAGCCCGCTCATTTGGAGAAAAAGGCTGTAAAAATTGAGTTTAAAAAGAGGAACACCATGATCGGAATTTTCGTAAAATCAAACGACTACGAAGATCTTAAATCAAAAAATTTCTGGAGGATCGTTTCTGAAGTAAAGATCCCCGAGTGGAAAAAAACAAATGACAGTAAATTATCCAAGATATTCAGCGGTTCGGAATTTACAAAGCTGACAATGGCTAAAGAGCAATAATTTAATTGGTTTGATAAATCATAAAAAAATCCCGAAAATATTTTCGGGATTTTTTTATTCTCTTATTCTAAACTTTCTAAACCTCTAAACTCCTAAACTGTATTTTATGCTTCTTCGGCAAAACTACTGGTAGGTTCGCAGGTGCAGATCAGGTTCCTGTCACCAAATGTGTTGTTGATCCTTGCAATGGATGGCCAGAATTTATTTTTCATTACATAAGCAAGCGGGAATGCTGCTTCATGCCTTGTATATGCATGATTCCATTCATCGGCACAAATAACCTGTTGTGTGTGTGGTGAATTTTTCAATGCATTGTCTGTTTTATCAGTTCCGCCAACTTCAATGGCTTTTATTTCATGGTAAATGCTGATGAGTGCTTCACAGAACCTGTCTAATTCAGCTTTGTCTTCACTTTCAGTTGGTTCTATCATGATCGTTCCCGGAACAGGGAAACTCATTGTTGGAGCATGAAACCCATAATCCATCAAACGTTTGGCAACATCTTCGGCTTCTATACCTGCTGATGTTTTAAAAGGGCGAAGTTCAACAATGAACTCATGTGCACAATAACCATTTGAACCGGTATATAATACCTGGTAATATTTTTCAAGCCTCGCCTTCATGTAGTTTGCATTCAGGATCGCATATTCTGTTGATCTTTTCACACCGTCAGCTCCCAGCATTTTTATATATGCATAACTGATCAGTAATATGCTTGCACTGCCATAAGGCGCTGCGGAAACAGCGGTAGTAGCAGAGCCAGGTAATTTTAATGTGTCTTTTACATTGTGCCCGGGTAAATATGGCTTCAGCTTATTGTTCACGCAAATAGGACCAACACCAGGGCCGCCTCCGCCATGTGGTATTGCAAAAGTTTTATGCAGGTTCAAATGGCAAACATCAGCGCCGATCATTCCCGGGCTTGTCAATCCAACCTGTGCATTCATGTTGGCACCATCCATGTAAACCAGGCCGCCGTTATCATGAATGATCTTACAAACCTTTTTAATGCTTTCTTCAAATACGCCATGCGTACTTGGATAAGTCACCATCAAACCGGCAAGATCGTTTTTGTGTTCATGGGCTTTTAGCTTAAGGTCTGCTACATCAATATGGCCTTCTGAGTCACTCTTTACAACCACTACTTTCATACCTGCCATGATCGCACTGGCCGGATTGGTGCCGTGAGCAGAGATCGGTATGAGTACAACATTTCTATGTGCTTCATTTCTTGCTTCGTGATAAGCCCTGATGGTGAGCAGTCCAGCATATTCACCTTGTGCACCACTGTTAGGTTGCAATGAACATGCGGTAAACCCGGTTATCTTGCACAAATAATCTTCCAGTTTCGAAATGATGTATTGATATCCCTTTGTCTGCGATGCAGGAGCAAATGGATGTATGCCGCCAAATTCAGGCCAGCTCACCGGTATCAATTCGGTTGCTGCATTTAATTTCATGGTACAGCTTCCCAAGGAGATCATAGATGTATTCAGGCTGAGATCTTTGTTCTCCAGTGATTTGATATAACGCATCATCTGGCTCTCACTGTTATGTGTGTTGAAAACAGGATGTGTTAAGAAAGAAGACGTTCTGCTGAGCGAACCAAATTTTGAAAGCAATGCATCGGCTTCATCAAATATCAACGAAATGTCTTTTGATTCAGCCTGTTTGAAAATTGCTTTCAGGTTCTTTCCTGTTTCAGCGATATCACTTGCGGCCACTTCATCAATGGATAAACTTACCGTACCATTGCTGTTGTAATGGAAATTTGCTTTATTGTCTTCTGCTACTTTCCTGAATTTATTTATATCTGTTACTTTAAATGTGATCGTATCAAAGAATTGATTGGTTAATACTGTGATGCCTGATCTTTCAATTGCTGTTGCTATTGCAGCAGCAGTTACATGAATGCGTGTAGCAATTTTTTGTAACCCTTCAGGGCCGTGATAAACAGCATACATTGCCGCCATGTTGGCAAGCAATGCCTGCGCAGTACAGATATTTGAAGTTGCTTTTTCCCTTTTAATATGTTGTTCCCTTGTCTGTAACGCCATACGAAGTGCACGGTTATTCTGGGCATCAATACTTACACCGATGATGCGTCCGGGCATACCCCTTTTGAATTCATCTTTTGTAGCAAAGAATGCAGCATGCGGGCCGCCATAGCCAAGCGGCACACCAAACCTTTGTGCAGAACCGATGGCAACATCGGCACCCAGTTCTCCCGGCGACGTAAGTACAGTTAAAGCAAGCAGATCTGTTGCCATAACAACATAACCATTCACGGCGTGTACTTTATTGATGAACTCACGGTGATCATTAACTGAACCGGTACTGTCGGGGTATTGAACAATAGCGCCAAAATATGATTCATCTAAACTGGCTGTTGCATAATCTCCATGAACCAGTTCGATATTGATCGGTGTAGCCCTTGTTAAGAGAACAGCTTTTGTTTGTTCAAATACATTCTTGTCAACAAAAAATTTCGGTGAAGCGATCTGTTCAGTTTTATTTTTATGATGAAACAGCATCGCCATGGCTTCTGCTGCTGCAGTTGCTTCATCCAGTAAACTTGCATTGGCAAGTTCAAGGCCAGTGAGATCGCAAACCATTGTCTGGAAATTCAACAGGCTCTCCAAACGACCCTGCGATATTTCGGCCTGGTATGGAGTGTATTGTGTGTACCAGCCCGGGTTCTCAAAAACATTTCTCAGGATCACACTCGGGGTGATGGTATTGTAATAACCCTGCCCGATATAAGTTCTGAAAATTTTATTCCTTGCAGCAATTTTTTTCAGTTCTGTCAAATATTCAAATTCACTTTGAGCAGGAGGAAGGTTCAAAGGTTTTTTCAAACGGATGGATTCAGGAACAGTCTTGCTGATCAATTCCTCAACCGACCCAACGCCGATCACATTCAGCATTTCTTTTGTATCGTGTTCTCCAATGGTTCCAATATGCCTGCCGGCGAATTCATGTTTTTGTTCTTCAAAAAGGTTCATATGATTTTTTTTATCGGCTTTTGGTCATTAATCAACTTCATTGTCGCTACGTCCTGATCCTTCGGGGTCAAACTCTTGTACATTTGAACCAGTAGGCAGCAATCTCAATCAAGAGATTCATAATTTGGCGCAAATTTACGTTAACCCAACAACATTTCGGTACTGATAAGTTTTGTTAGTTTTGCCTTGTGGAAAAGTACAGTATAACCATAATATTATCCTTCAACAATGAGTGATCCGATCCTTAATAACTGGCAAAAGAAATCAGCTGATAACCAGAAAAAGTATAAGCAATTTCTGCAAAGGCCGGATAAGAATAAAGTATTGAAACAGTTGCCTGATCTGCACGAGGAAGCTTTTAATGAGATAAATTGCCTGGAATGTGCTGCCTGTTGTAAGAACTATTCGCCCCGTTTTAAGACTCCCGATCTTAAAAGGATCGCCAAACATTTAAAAATGAAGGAAGGGGATTTTATCGAAAAATACCTGGAGCTGGACAATGAAGGAGATTATGTGGTCAGATCAAAACCCTGCCCGTTTCTTGGGCAAGATAATTACTGCAGCATTTATGAGGTCAGGCCTTCGGATTGTGCCCGTTTTCCTTATACAGACGAAGATGTTTTGTTTAAAAGGCCTGCGATCACAATAAAGAATTCAACATTTTGCCCCATTACTTATTTTGTATTGGAAAAATTGATTGAGAATCAGAAATGATCATTGAATAACCTGTCTGACTGCTTTCGAAGTTCCAACCGGTCGGTACTGCGAAAGCGGTCAGACCGATTTTTATTACGAAGCCAATTCCAAATAAGCAGCTGATAATGGCCTGTCAATGCCATCTCCTTTCCACTCAGGTGATCCCGGTATTTCTGTAGCTTTTAGTATTTCGTCCTTTGTTTTACCGGCTTTTATTTCCTGGTCAACAAATTTCATTACGTTGCCGAGGTAATCTCCAAATGCTTTCAGGTCATCTGATTTAAGTACAATATCATATCCATCGGCTGCATGGCCGCAAACGTATTTGGTTTTCTTGTCAAAAGTGCTGGTTGCTTTGTCAAGTAATTTTATCCAGCTGCCCATATCTGCACCTGCTGTTTTATCAACAAATGGATGACGGCGGTTGAACACCAAATCGCCCATGTGAACAATGTTTGAATGCTGGAAATGGACAAGGCTGTCGCCATTGGTATGCCCGGCCCCGAAATAATGAAGGCATATATTTTCCTTACCTATTTTTTCGCACCAGGTATCTGTATATGTTTGATCGGGATATAACTGTTTGTCTTCTGTTTTTTGTTTTATGGCAGCATTTTGCTGGTTTGTTTTGCTGTTGGCGTGCGCAAGCACATGTGGAACAAGGTCTTTAAATGCTATATTACCGGCAGTATGGTCGCCATGGTGATGTGTATTGATCAATAACCGATAAGGCTTTTCTGTTCTTGTTTTTATTTCATCGATCAGGTGTTTTGCTGTATCAGGAAATTGTGCATCAACGACAATCGTTCCTTCTTTATTCAGCATGAATAAAATGGTACCTCCTTTTTCAGTGAATACACCGGTATTATCAGTAAGCATTTTTATTTTCCATGCCGGGTCTGATAGTAAGGCTGCAAGTGATTCTTTGTTTAAAAAAGCAAGACTTGCTAATGTAAGGCCGGTATTGCGAAGAAAATTTCTGCGTTGCATAAAGATGAAATTTAAGTATAGGAAATTACGGATTTTTATGCAACAAATGAGATACAAATTTGTTTAGTCTCTCACCAATAAACCGGTAAACTATTAAACCAATCAATATTCCATCTTTCTCAATGATGGTGCTTTGAACCAGGTAAAAATGACAATGCCGATCGTCATACATCCTCCAAAGATCACTGAAGTTACCGTTCCCATCAGCCTGGCTGCAACGCCACTTTCAAATTGCCCGAGTTCATTGGATGAATTGATGAACATACTGTTTACAGACATTACCCTGCCTCTTAATGCATCAGGTGTTTTTAATTGAAGTATTGTACTGCGGACGATCACGCTTACTCCATCCATGCAGCCGCTCATGAGCAAAGCTGCGAACGATAACCAGAATAATTTTGACAGAGCGAAAAGTATGATGCACAATCCAAAACCGGCCACTGCAAAGAATAATATGCGGCCCTGGTTGCGCTGAAGCGGCCAGATGGTGAGTGTGGTTACTGTTAGGATCGATCCCATATCTGCAGCAGCATTGAGCCAGCCGAAGCCGATCGGGCCGATATGTAAAATATCTTTTGCAAATACAGGCACCAATGCTACCGCTCCTCCAAACAATACTGCAAAAAGATCAAGCGATAAAGCGCCCAGTATTTCTTTTGTCTTGAAAACATAGCTCAGTCCTTCTTTTACACTTTGCCAGGTTTTTGCTGTTGCAGCCACGAGTACCGGCTTCACTGAAAGTTTGCTCAGGAAAAAATATCCTCCGAGTATCATGATGAGTATGACGAAGAAACTTTTATTGATGCCCAGTAATGCGATCAGGAAACCGGCAGTTGCGTGACCGCATATAGAGGCTATCAGCCAGGTTGCCGAACTGATGGATGCTGCAGTAGGTAACATGTCTTTTGGTACGATCTGGGAGATCATAGCAGAAAAAGTGGGCCCCGAGAATGCCCTGATGAATCCCGTTATACCGATAACAGAGCAGATGAGTACTGCAATTGTCCAGTGATGTAAATGAGCAGCGGTATAATTTGTTGATAGTATAATAAAAAGGATCACACATCCTATGTAACCCAGGATGCATTGAAGCAATAATTTTCTTTTTTCATTAATATCAATATGATGGCCGGCATACAAGGCAAGTGAAAGTGCTGGTATAACTTCCGACAACCCAACAAAGCCAAGTGCAAGTTTGCTGTTTGTAAGTAAATATATCCACCATCCGATCACAGTACCGGTCATCCGAAGTCCCATGATATAAATACAGCGTCCTGCAATGAAGTGTTTAAACTCTGGTATCTTAAGTGGTGCGTAAGGATTTTTATTTGCAGTAGCGGGAGACAATAATGTATCTGAGTTTGTGCAAATATAAATTGATTTGATCCAAAAAAATTAAGGAAGGCTTATATAATGTTGCCCTTCATCATATTCTTTATCAAGTGCATCAATAATGGTTTTAAGGTGGGCTTCGTTTCCGATAAAATCTGCATTGCTGGCATCAACAAACAGTGTTTTAATATTATGATGTTTAATATAGGCAGTATAGGTTTCCTGAATTGAAAATAAATAGTCGTTTGGAATAGATTGCTCGTAAGACCGGTTACGTTTTTTTATATTTTCCTGTAATTTATTTACAGGCGAATGCAGGTATATCAATATCTCAGGTTGTATTATTTGCTGGTTGATGATGTCGAACAGTTTCTGGTATAAACGGAATTCTTCATCGGGCAGGTTCACCTTGGCAAATAACAGGCATTTGGTAAAAAGATAATCAGAAATAGTAATTGTTTGAAAAAGATCTTTCGTTTGTAAAAGGTCTTTCAGTTGCTTAAACCTTTCGGCCATGAAGAATAATTCCAATGGAAATGCATACTGTTCGGGGTTTTCATAAAACTTTGGCAGAAAAGGGTTTTCTGCAAATTCTTCTAATACAAGTCTTGCCTGGTAATGTTTACTGAGCAGGTGAGCTAAGGTAGTTTTTCCGGCGCCGATATTCCCTTCAATTGTTACAAAATTATACTTCATTGGCCTGCAAAATAAGTGGAAACCTTATTACCACAATTAAATTTTTTTCACATCCAGTTTATCGGGACATTTCAGTAGTAATTGATGAATTGTTTTCTTTAAAACGGGATGAATAAAATTGGGAGATAGTTCATTCATCGGAATAAGTACAAATCTTCTTAACTGTATTGCAGGGTGGGGGATTATAAGTTCTTTCTCATTAATGATCTCTTTTCCAAAAAAAAGTATATCAATATCAATGATGCGTGGGGCATTTTTTTCACTTCTTACCCTTCCCATTGCCGATTCTATTGCAAGAATTGATTCCATGGTTTCAACTGCAGTAAGATTGGTATTTGCAACAACAACCTGGTTTAAGAAGTCGGGCTGGTCTGTTTTCCCCCAGGCTGCTGTTTTGTAAATGCCTGATCTGCGGACAACAGCCCCGATCTTTTTTTCAATATTTACTATTGCCTTGTCTAATTGTTTCTGGCTATTGCCCATATTGCTTCCAAGCAATAAGTATATTTTATTCATTCGTCAGGTAAAGGCGTTTATCAAATTCAAAAAGCTTTGTTGAGATGATTTTTATTTTAGATGAATCACTATGTGCAGGATTAATGATGAAATTATTTTCCTGGTCAACTATTACTGAAGGTACTTTTAAAACCAGGGATTGTTTTTCTTTTAAGAACTCGTCACCGATGAATTGTGTATAAGCAGCATCATCCTTCCAGTTTTTTTTAAGTTTTTCTTTATTGATGATTGCAGGTTTTACAGCATCGGGGATATTAATGGAAAGCAGGTGATAGTCAAGAGGGCGGTTATATTTTTTGATGTGAACAAGTATCTCCAATATGGCAAGTGAAATATTTTCTGTAGTATAGATCGCATTCAGCCCAACTGAATTCCAGCGGCCGCCATATAATTTAGAACCTGTCCCGGACAGGTCATGCTTATGGTCGCCATTGGTCAATCTGTAAATTATCATGCTAAGATGCCGTGTTCTATTCTTCCCAACTGGTTAAGTATTTTTTGGATCCCCTCAAAATTTGTAAGCGATGAAAAGGAAAGATCTCCTTCCAGGCTCGGAGGATTTGAATGTATCCAGTCGTAAAAATAGGCCGTTTTGCCAAGAACTTTTTTTGCCCTTGCCAGTACATGGTTTATCTGGTGGAAGCGCTCAGCATTGATAGGGGCAAATTTTCCATTGTTTTTTGCATAGCGTTGTAATGTTCTTTCGCTGATATGCAATATGGCTGCCCATTCTGCCTGTGTGAAAGGGGCTTTATCGGCTGTTTTTTTAAATTCTTCGTACGTGAAATCCTTTACCTGTGGTATTATCCTTACAGATTTATATTGTGCAATTGGCTCCTCCACTTTGGATATATTTGTTTCTTTTTTAGAGACCGGTTTTCCGTATGTCTTTTTTGAATTTTTCATATTCCGACATTTGTCCACAATTTTACGACATTTGTCGCGGATTTCAAATTTTTTTTTAATTTTTTTGCAATAGCTTTATCCTTTTAAATGAGACCTCATGCAAAAGTATAGTCAGTTCAAAGCCTTTATGGCTATTTTAAAGGCGAGTTTTCGCTCTATTCTCAGCACACCTAGTGCATTGGTGTTTAGTTTTTTATTCCCGGTGATATTCATTTTTATTTTTGGTTCATTTGGAGACGGCAATGGCGTGCATTATAATATAGCAATATCTGACAACAGCGATACTTCCAATGAAGTATACGACAGTATAAAAACCAATGCCCTTATTTCAATTGTTTCATTTAAAAAGGCCGATGGTTCTACCGATACAGCAGCCAGGAATGCAGCGCTGGTAAAAGATAAAATATCAGCTGTTGTAAATATCAGGAAGGAAACAGACACTGCAGGAAAATCTCATTATATAATTCGTGATACATCTACAAATGCCAGCGGAAATGCAATAGGGGCCTTACAGGAGATATTCTCCAACATAACCAATAAGATCGCATTGAAGAGTGTAGATCAGCATACAAGATCTGCGGTTATTCCTTACGTTTATTCCGTCAGGGAATACAGGAATATTGACTTTGTTTTACCCGGGATGCTTGGTTTTTCAATACTGTTTTCCACTTTGTTCGGTATTTCATTTATTTTCTTTCAGTTCAGGCAGCAACTCATATTGAAAAGATTTTATGCAACACCTGTAAGCCGGATGAATATCCTGTTGGGTATTGGGATCAGCAGGCTTGCATTTCAGTTGATAAATGTGGTCATGCTGATCGCACTCGGTTACTTCTTTTTGAACTTTACATTGGTACACGGTTTTATTACGTTTATAGAAATGACCCTGCTTACCATTTTAATGTTATTCTTATTACTGGGCGTAGGCCTTATATTCAGCAGCATCGTAAAGTCTGATACATCAATACCATTATTCATAAACCTGTTTGCATTTCCCCAAATGCTCCTGGCAGGGACTTTTTTTTCCATTGATGTATTTCCTCAGTGGCTACAGACTATTTGCCGCTATGTATTGCCATTGACACAATACAATGATGCCATGCGTAAGATTTCGTTTACAGGTTTGCATTTATGGGATTGTGGCAAAGAACTGGGAATACTAGGTATATGGATGGCGATCATTTATTTTACGGCGATCAAGGTTTTTAAATGGGAATAATTTATGAGATTAATAAAAGGGTTTATACTGGCTGTTACTGGTTTATTTATAGTGATAACATTGGTATCCTTGCTCATGCCTTCAAAAGTTATGACAGCAAGGACAGTGGTTATTCATGGAACAGCAGAAAAGGTTTTTGCTAAAATATCCGACCTGCAACAATGGAAACACTGGCACCCGGTGTTCATGCAGGATTCTGCGGCCATGCATATCAGTGAGCATTCCTCCGGAAAGAATGCTTATGCCGAATGGACAAGTAATGGAAAAACAAATAAGTTTGTTGTTACTGCCGTTTCATTAAATGAACTGAAGGCTTCATTAATGAGAGCAGGAGAGAATGATGCAAGTAATATTATTTCAGTTACATCATTAAATGACAGCAATAATGTCCAGGCAGAGTGGCGTGTACTCACAAAATTAAAATGGTACCCCTGGGAGAAATTCTCAGGAATATTCATTGATAAAATAACCGGCCCCGGATATGAAGCGGCACTTAATAACCTTAAAGTATTAATAGAAGGCAAACCTTAATAAGGGAAACTGATCTTGCCCATTGAAACAGCCGGCATCCCATCTATTCCTTTTCCAAAAACTAAAGCGTTTCCTGCCACACATTCATTGGCTAATACCGCAAATAATACGGCTTCTTTAGCATCAGGTTCTATGCCTAATAATGCTGTTGTTTCAAAACTGCAATTATCAATTTCATCTTTTAGATGCTGCATCAATAAAGGATTGTGTATGCCACCACCACTGCAGAATATTTTGATATGAGCATTTTTTTTCCGGCATTTATTTATTGAATCAGCGATCATGTCAGCAGAAAATTTTGTCAGTGTACTCATAGTATCTTCTGCGCTTATTGAAGTGGCGCCTGATCTCTTTTTGGCATCTCCCAGGTAATCTGAATTAAATAATTCCGGGCCGGTTGTTTTTGGAAATGGGATTGAGAAAAAATCATTTTCTTTCAATGCTGACAATAATTGTTCATTCACTTTTCCTTTCAATGCTATCCTGCTTTCTTCATCAAAATACTTTCCGGGAAAATGTTTTTGCACAAATGCATCCAGCATTGTATTCCCAGGCCCGCAATCTGTACTGAAAATTTCAGTTGCTTCTGAACTACCAGGCAACCAGGTGAAATTTGCGATGCCGCCAATATTTAATAAGATACGGTCTTCTCCCTGTTTATTAAAAAGCAGGTAATCGCCGTAAACAGCCAGTGGTGCACCTTCGCCGCCTACAGCAATATGTTTTTGCCTGAAATCACTGATGGTTATTATTCCTGTACCTACTGCAATATGATCACCATCGCCGATCTGCAAAGTTGCATTGCCAAATTTTTGTTGCTGATGCAGGCTTTTGGGCGCATGATAAATTGTTTGCCCGTGGCTGGCAATAATATCAACATCCGTATTTTTTATTTCCCATTTTTTTAAACAGTCATTTATTATCGCTGCATGTTCCGTTGCTATCCATTCATTTAATAAACAAAGTTTTTGCAGTTCAATATTTTTTTTTGAAAAAATCTCTCTTACCTCATTTTTAAAATCATCAGTATAATTTACGGTGGTAAATTTTTTTACAAAAAGTTTAGTGTCAGATCCGGAGCCGCTTATTTCACACAAGGCAATATCAAGGCCATCCAACGAGGTGCCGCTCATTAGCCCTATAATATTCCGTGTTTTCTTTTGTGCAATGGCAACAAGCGAGGAAATATTTGTATTCATCATCTTTGTATAAATTGAAGGTTGCGTTTTATGCCCTTGAATTTTGTTCTTTTTACCGGCGAATCTTTGAAAATGATCTTGAAACTTTCTTCTGTAATTGCTTCCCAATCCGCAGTATTAAAATTCAATATTTCAGGAATTGGCGTAAACCTGCTTTCAATGGTTGGTTTGGAAAAACGGTTCCATGGACATACATCCTGGCATGTATCGCAGCCAAACATCCACTCATCAAAATGTCCTTTCATTTTTTCCGGTATCAATGCATCTTTTAATTCAATGGTAAAATAAGAAATGCATTTGCTTCCGTCAATTACTTTGTCGGGAAGTATTGCATCTGTAGGGCAACTATCAATACATTTTGTGCAGGTGCCACAATAATCTTTGGCAAAGGCATCATCATAATTCAATTCAAGATCTGTGATCAAAGTGGCAATGAAAAAAAATGATCCTTGTTGTTTGTTGATAAGGTTCCCGTTTTTACCGATCCATCCTAAACCGCTTTTTTGTGCCCAGGTTCTTTCAAGCACAGGGGCACTGTCAACAAAACCCCGGCCATTGACTTCACCAATTTTCGATCTTATCAATTCCATTAATAATTTCAGTTTAT
>Ga0209023_10005611_pt1 | contig 13631 bp, 12 predicted proteins | sample LakOneMetagenome_FD_187468 | JGI IMG/M metagenome (GOLD analysis project Ga0209023, IMG submission 187468) | Freshwater and sediment microbial communities from Lake Erie, Canada (SPAdes) (version 2) | ecosystem: Environmental > Aquatic > Freshwater > Lentic | place: Lake Erie, Canada...
CCGACCACTGGGCGTTCGAAGGCACAGACCTACGCTACGGCGACGCGTTCGGCGATCGCGACGCGATCGTGGCTTACGAGGTGGACGGCTGCGCGTTCACCGTGCGTGATGGCGTGCCGGTGCCCACGCACGAGGACGACGCCCCGGAAAGCCTCGAGATCCTGGCAACCGCGCCCGCGCGGCTGTGGTCCCAGCACGAGCAGCCCAGCCGATACGCGCATGAGCCCGGCGAGCTGGAGCACGTGGCCACGGCGCTCTTCGGCGACGCCTCCCCGGACAGCGTGGCGCGGATCGCCAACAACCACGCCGTGATGGCGACGTTCGCCCTTCCCGGCGGCGGCACGGTCTTCAACGCCGGCGTGATCGACTGGGCGTTCGGCCTGAAGCACGCCGACCCGGCCGTCGAACGCATCACGCGCAACGTCTTGGACCACTTGACTGGTGACCCACCAGCCGCGCGAACGTGATCTGCAGGTGGCCGACCTGGCTCACGCGGACGATCGAGCCGGCGCTGCGACTCGCCTCGTTCGGCTCTTGGACCCACTCCTATACTCGGTTCGATGCCCAAACGGTTCCAGATACGCCCGCCGGGCCTCAAGCCCACCACGAAGGTCGGAACCCTCGGACCGTATCGTGGCCGGCTCGGCCTGGCATGGGTCATCGCCCCGCTCGTCGCCGGGCTGGTGATCGCGGTCGCAGCGTACTTCGCGCTCATCCGCTGATGCTGTTCAGACGACCTTCTTGAGGGGGGCATAAGCCAGGAGGACGCGCTTCTCCCCCACGTCGGAAAACGTGATCGTGGCCTCGACATCGTCGCCTATCCCGTTCACGGTCAAGACGACACCCTCGCCCCAGCGGTCGTGGATCACGGTGTCGCCTGCGTCGATGGTGATCGATGGCTGCTTGGCGACGCCGGCCGGCTTCGGAGGGGTCCATCCGTTCCCCACATCGACGCTACCGGACGCGCCCGGCAGGCCGATCACCGAGTGACCGCCTCCGCCTCGCTGTTCCAACGACGTGCGCGCCGCCGGGCGGCCATCGCGCCGCGGCCGGGAGCGCGACTCGTGCTCCTTCTGCTCCATCAGGTGCTCGGGCAGCTCGGCCAAGAACCGCGAGGGTGGGTTGTACTGGGTCTGCCCGAACAACGTCCGGCTCCAAGCATGACAGAGGTAGAGCCGCTTCTGCGCGCGAGTGATGCCCACGTACGCCAGGCGTCGCTCCTCTTCCAACGCCGCGGTATCGGTCATGGAGCGGTAGTGAGGGAAGATGCCGTCCTCCATCCCCACCATGAACACCACCGGGAACTCCAGGCCCTTCGCGATGTGCAGGGTCATCAGCGTGATCGCCGATTCGTCCTCGTCGTACGAGTCCTGCTCGCCCACCAGCGAGACCTGCTCCAGAAACGCGGCCAGATCGGTGTCCGGCTCGCGGGCCAGGATCTCGGCAGCGACGCCGGCCAATTCCTGCAGGTTCTCGATCCGACCCTGCGCCTCGACGGTGCGATCCTCCTCCAGCTCAGAGAGGTAGCCCGACTCCTGTCCCGCGAACTCGACCATGCGCGCTGGCCCGGCACCGTCCTCCCAGTGATGTTGCAGCGCGTCCATCACCTGCATGAAGCCGAAGACTGCGCCCTTGGCGCGTGACTGCAGCGTGGCGATCTGGTCCACGCGCCTGCAGGCCTCCACAACGGAGATCTCCTCGTCGCGCGCGAAAGCCTCCAACGTGGCCACCGTCGCGTCGCCGATCCCGCGCTTCGGCATGTTCACCACGCGCCGGAACGAGATCACGTCCTGCGCGTTGATGAGCAGGCGGAGATAGCCCAGGACATCCTTGATCTCCTTGCGCTGGTAGAACCGCACGCCGCCGAAGACCCGATAGGGGCTGCCCACCCGCATGAGCACGTCTTCTATCACCCGTGACTGCGCGTTGGTGCGGTAGAAGATGGCCACGTCGCGGTAGCGGTAACCCTCGGACTGGCGGAGGCGTTCGATCTCGTCGGCCACGAAGAACGCCTCGTCGTGCTCGTCCTCCGCGCGGTACTGCACGGTGAGGTCGCCGTTGCCGGCCTCGGTCCACAGGCTCTTCGGTTTGCGCTGGACATTGTGCTCGATCAGCGCGTTCGCGATCTCCAGGATGTTCTGCGTAGAGCGGTAGTTCTGCTCCATCAGGAAGACCGCGGCGTCGGGGTAGTCGCGCTCGAAGTCCAGGAGATTCTTGATGGTGGCGCCGCGCCAGGAGTAGACGCCCTGATCCGCGTCGCCCACCACGCAGACGTTGCGGTACTTCCCGGCCAACTGGTTGACGAGTCGGTACTGGGCGCGGTTGGTGTCCTGATACTCGTCGACCAGGATGTAGCGGAAGCGCTCCTGGTAGTGCTGCAGGACCTCCGGGTGATCGTCGAACAGCCTGACCGTCTCGCTGATCAGGTCGTCGAAGTCGAGGGCCCCGGCCGCGCGCTTGCGACGCTCGTACTCGGTGAAGACCTTCGCGACGGTCTCTTCGTAGAAGTTGTCGGCGTTGCGTGCGTAGTCCTCGGCCGATTGCACCTGATCCTTCGCACGCCCGATCCCCGCGGCCATCGCCTTAGGTGGGAACCGCTTCGGGTCCAGGTCGATGTCCTTCAGGATGCCCGCGATCAGGCGCTCAGTGTCGCCGTCGTCGTATATCGAGAAGCTGCTCGGGACGCCCAGATGCGTGTGCTCGCGGCGCAAGATCCGAGCGCAGGTCGAGTGGAAAGTGAGGATCCACATGAACTTGGCCACCCGACCGCCCAACAGGCCCTCGACGCGGTCGGCCATCTCGCGCGAGGCCTTGTTGGTGAAGGTGATGGCCAGGATGGCGCCCGGCGAGACGTCGTGCTCGCGGATCAGGTATGCGATCCGATGCGTGAGAGCGCGCGTCTTGCCCGAGCCGGCGCCCGCCACGATCAGGACCGGCCCCTCCGTGTGCAGGACGGCCTCAGCCTGGATGTCGTTCAGGCCTTCGAGCAGCGGGGAGACGGGGGCGCCCACGGGTCGATTGTAGGTGGCGACGGGGACCGCAACGGAGACACGTTGTTCGGGCCTCGGACCGCGGGTACGCTGGAAAGACCTTGGACGCCGAAGCTTCCCTTCCTCGCGCCCAGACCACCCCGCGTCTCCGCAGACCGCTGGGTGGGCTGATCCTCAAGTGGTTCGGCGTCGCGTGCCTGATGGTCGCGGCCGGCCTGGGTGGCTACATAGCCTGGCTGCTCTGGGGTACCGGGCTGGAGACCCAGGCAGCCCAGAACGACCTCCGCTCAGGCTTCCAGCAGGTCGTGAACTCCAAGCCCACCTCCGAGGCGCCGCAGCCCGGATCCGTCGCGCTGCCGCTCCGCGGTCAGGCCTACGCCGAGCTGGTCATCCCACGGCTCGACCTCGACATGATCGTGGTGCAGGGCACCGACGAGGAGTCTTTGAAGAAAGGACCGGGCCACTACCCCGACACGGCCGACCCTTGGGACGCGACCGGTCGCGTGGGGATCGCGGGACACCGAACCACTTACCTGCACCCGTTCTACAACCTGGATCAGCTGCAGGTCGGAGACGAGATCACGCTCCGGACCGAGTACGGCACGTTCGCCTACTCGGTGTCACGGGTGTTCGTCGTCGCCTCGACTGGATCGGGCGTGGTGCTCACGCAGACGTCGACGCCGACCCTGGTCCTCACAACGTGCAACCCGCGTTTCTCGTCCAGCCAGCGCCTGATCGTCACCGCCGACCGCGTCGGCTGACCACGCTATCCAGCAGCAAGTTCTTCCACGAAACGGCGTTCCTCTTCGGACAGAGCTTTGATCCGCCGCATCTCCAAACCAGCATTCAACACTGCGACGAATCGCGCTCGATCCAGCTCCTCGACGCTGGTCGCGCCTACCCACGCCGCGACGTCCGACCACCGCCAAAGGCGGAACCGAGACCTGAGATGCGATACCGGTGCAGGGAAATCCCCTCGCCCTCGCTCCCCCGCGGCGAGCAGCCGAACACTCTCGCGGGATCGGCCCAACCGCTCGGCGATCTCGGACAAGGTGACCATGTCGTCGGGCTCCACCCGCCGGACCTCGAGCCCTTCGACAGACTCGACGTCCCGGATCGCCGAAGAGACAGCATCAGCGAAGGTACCGGCCTCCCGCCCGAACTCGCCGAAACCGACCCCGTCGACAGACCCGAACGTCGCGTCATCGCACCCAGCGTCGTAGAGCCGGCCGATGACATCGTCGTCGTCGACCGCCCCGTGGATCACCAAGACGAATTCGTACTCACTCATCGTCGCCCCTTACGTGGTGTGGGCATCGGTCGACCGATCGCCGGATCGATTTCGCGTGACCACCGGGGCTCTTGGGCGTCGACCATATGGAGATGACACACCCAGACCCGCACGATGCTGTCCCCCATCGATGTCCGGAAGTTGTAGATCCCACGAGCCAGCCTGATCGCTCCGCGCCCTTCAGCGCCGTCTCGACCTCCTTCTTAGGATGTCTTCGACGCATGTGTTGACATCATGCAACGGTCTGTTGCGAGTTGTCAACGGGGCACTAACCAGGGATCCGGGCCAAGGCCAGGTCACGGCGATGACGCGCCGCCCCGGATCAGCCGAGCAGATCGCGGAGCCGGGACAACCCAACCCGATGTTCCACCTCGTGGTCGATCAGATGGAACACGACCCAGTCGGCCGAGACGTCGATCTCCTCGCGGGCGTGAACCCGGTGGTAGTCCTCGGAGGACATGGCCCGAAGCTCACGAAGGACCAGCTCGCGCGTCGTCGAGAGGCGCTCCAGATGCTGAGCCATCGTCTCCCCCATCACGGGCGTGAGGTGGCCGTCCCCCTCGCGGTCGTCGTAGGGGAACAGGTCGAGCGAGATCTCATCCTGGCGGTCGAGCGCGTCGGTGAAGACCCAATCGATCTCGATGAGCGCGACGTGGTAGAGCACCGTTCCGAACGTGTCCCCGCCGTCCCCGGGGTCGCGGTCGATCGCGCTCTCGGGGATCTCGCGCACCACTTCGAGCGTGTCGCGCCGGACCTCCTCGAACGCGGAGAGCCACCGTCCGATCTCAGGGTCGGCGGCGATCGGGTCGAGCACCAGCCGCGGGCGATCCGTCACGTCACTCCCACTCGATCGTGCCGGGGGGCTTGCTCGTTATGTCGAAGGCCACACGGTTCACACCGGGAACCTCGCGCACGATCCGGCTGGAGATTCGGTCGAGCAGGTCGTGCGACAGGCGCGCCCAGTCGGCGGTCATGGCGTCCTCGCTCGTCACGACCCGCAGGATCACCGGATGTTCGTACGTCCGTCCGTCGCCCATGACACCCACCGACTGCACGTCGGCCAGCAGCACCGCGAAGGCCTGCCAGGTCTCTCGCTCCAGACCGGCGCGCCGGATCTCGTGGCGCACGATGTGATCGGCGCCGCGGACCATGGCCAGACGCTCGGCCGTCACCTCTCCCACGATCCGAACGGCCAGGCCGGGTCCAGGGAACGGCTGGCGCCAGACGATCTCCTCGGGCAGGCCTAGCTCGGCCCCGACCTCGCGCACCTCGTCCTTGAAAAGCTCGCGCAGCGGTTCCACCAGCTCCAGCTCCATGTCCTCGGGCAACCCGCCCACGTTGTGATGGCTCTTGATGTTGGCGGCGGTGGCCGAGCCCGACTCGATCACGTCGGGGTACAGCGTCCCTTGCACCAGGAACCGCGCGTCCGCATGCTCGCGCGCGACCTCCTCGAACACGCGGATGAACTCTTCGCCGATCGCCTTACGCTTGCGCTCCGGATCGGTGACGCCGGACAGCTTCGCCTGGAACCGATCGGCGGCCTTCACGTGCACGAGCGGCACCCGGAAGTGGCGTACGAATGCCTCCTCGACCTCCTCGGGCTCGTCTTCGCGGTTGAGCCCATGATCCACGAACACGCAGGTGAGCTGCTCCCCGATCGCGCGGTGGACCAGCAGCGCCGCGACCGCCGAGTCAACACCGCCGGAGAGCGCACATAGCACCTCGGCGCCGCCGACCTGTTCGCGGATGGCTTGCACCGCACGCTCGATCACGTTCACAGGGGTCCAGTCGGGCAGCAGGCCGCAGCCCTCGTACAGGAACCGCTTCAAGACCGTAGCGCCCTTCGGCGTATGGCTGACCTCCGGGTGGAACTGCACGGCGTACAGGCCGCGCTCGGGGTCCTCCATAGCGGCGATCGGGATGGTGTCGGTGTGCGCGCTCACCCGGAACCCTTCGGGCTCGCGCACGACGGCGTCACCGTGGCTCATCCACACCGGTTCGGTCCCGTGCATGTCGGCCAACAGCACGCCGGGTCGATCCACGTGGAGCGTGGCCGCCCCGTACTCGCGCTGACCGGTCGCGGCGACCTCGCCGCCCAAAGCCTGCGCCATGAGCTGATGGCCGTAACAGATGCCCAGCACCGGCACTCCCAGATCGAAGATCCGCGGGTCTACGCGCGGGGCGCCATCTTCGTAGACGGACGCCGGACCGCCGGACAGGATGAGTCCCGCGGGCCGCATCTTCCGCAGATCGGACACCGGGGTGTCGAACGCCACGATCTCGGAGTAGACGTGACACTCCCGGATGCGGCGCGCGATCAACTGCGCGTACTGCGCCCCCAGGTCGACGACCAGGACCCCCCGAGGCGCGTCGTCCGACAGGGTCTTCAGTGGCCCATCCCCACGCGCTGCTGGGTCTGGTAGGTCTTGCCCTCGGTCTTTATCACGGGCGCGATCACCAACTCGGCCTTCTGGAACTCCTTCACGTTCGCGTAGCCGGTCGTGGCCATAGACGTGGCCAGCGCACCGAAAAGGTTGAACGTGCCGTCGTTCTCGTGGGCGGGCCCGGTCAGGATCTCCTCGAGCGACGCGACCTGCTGCGTCTTGACGCGCGCCCCACGTGGGAGCGTCGGGTGGAACGTCGCCATGCCCCAGTGATATCCGCGACCGGGCGCCTCGTAGGCGCGCGTGAGCGGCGAGCCGATCATCACCGCGTCGGCTCCGCAGGCGATCGCCTTCGCGATGTCGCCTCCGGTCCGCATGCCGCCGTCGGCGATCACATGGCAGTACCTGCCGGTCTCGTGCTGATGCTCGCGTCGGGCGGCCGCCGCGTCCGCGATCGCCGTAGCCTGCGGCACGCCCACGCCGATCACGCCGCGCGTGGTGCACGCGTTCCCCGGACCGACGCCTACCAGCACGCCGACCGCACCCGTGCGCATCAGGTGCAGCGCGGTCGAGTACGACGCGCACCCACCCACGATCACGGGCAGGTCGAACGTGGCGATGAACTCCTTCAGGTTCAGCGGCTCGGTCCGCGTGGACACGTGCTCGGCCGAGACAACAGTGCCCTGGATCACCAGGACATCCAGTTCGGCCTCCAACACCATGGGCGCGTACTCCAGCACACGCTGCGGCGTGAGCGAGGCGCTCGACACGACCCCACCCTCCTTTATCTCACGGATCCTCTGACCGACCAGCTCGGGCTTGACAGGCTCCTTGTAGAGGTCCTGCATGCGCCGCGTTGCCTTCTCGTCCGGCAGCGACTCGATCTCCTCGAAGATCGGCTCGGGGTCCTCGTACCGGGTCTGCAGCCCTTCGAGGTTCAGGCAGGCCAGACCGCCGAGGCGCCCGATCTCGATCGCGGTCGTCGGAGACACGGCCGCGTCCATCGCCGAGGCCATCATGGGCAGCGGGAACGTATAGGCGTCGATCTCCCAGCTGATGTCCACGTCGTCGGGGTCGCGCGTCCGTCGCGACGGGACTATCGCGACCTCGTCGAGCCCGTAGGCCCGGCGGCCTGTCTTGCCGATGCCGATCTCATACTCCATGCCAGTTACCCCCGCCTCGCTCGGATGCGCCCTGGAAACGCAGAACGCCCACCCGCTCCCGGATGGGCGTCACACCTTCATGTGCCTCAGGCTACCAGGGCTCCGCTGCGGGATGCCCTCATCGACGGTACCGTTGTCACCGACATGCCTGCCCTCACGCCGGACGACCCGCTCGCTCTCCCTCGGATCTCGCGCCCCACCGAGGGCGTCTCCCGCGAGGCGGTCGCCGTGGTCGATGCCCCCAGGTTCCTGGAGGGCGAGGGCTTCGAGGTCCGCCGAGCGTTCGCCGGGATCGACCTGCGCCTGGCCGACCCATTCCTTCTACTCGATCACATGGGGGCAGTGGAGTATGCGCCGGGCGAGGCCAAGGGCGCGCCCGATCATCCACACCGCGGCTTCGAGACAGTGACCTACATGCTGGACGGCAAGATCAGACACCGCGACTCGAACGGTGGCGGAGGCGTGATCACAGATGGCGCCACCCAGTGGATGACGGCCGGGGCCGGGATCGTCCACTCCGAGATGCCGACCGAGGACCTGTTGGACGGCGGCGGTCTGTTCCACGGTGTTCAGCTTTGGGTGAACCTCCCGAAGGACCAGAAGTGGAGCCCGCCCCGGTACCAGGACATCGGTTCGCAGAAGGTGTCGTTCCTGGCTTCGGACGACGGCGGGGCGATAGTGCGGGTCATCGCCGGCGCGATCGACGGGCACGACGGACCGGGGAGCACGCGGACCCCGATCACCTACGCTCACGCCACGCTCTCGGCCGGCGCGCACCTTCGGGTGCCGTGGCGCTCCGACTTCAACGCGCTCGCCTACGTCCTGGCCGGCTCCGGCCGAGTGGGACCCGAGGGCAGGGATCGCGCGATAGGCGAGGGATTGCTGGCGATCTACGGCGACGGCGACTGGCTGGAGCTTTCCGCCGATCCCACACAGGACTCCCGTACACCGAACCTGGAGGTGCTGCTCCTAGGCGGCCGTCCCATCGGCGAGCCGATCGCCTGGTACGGCCCGTTCGTCATGAACACGAAGGCCGAGATCATGCAGGCCGTCGAGGACTACCAGTCCGGCAAGATGGGCTCCATCCCCGCAGAGACGGCCTGAACCCTTCAGGCATCGGGCCCTCGCTCCAGGCGGTGTTGCAGGGCCTCGACCGCCTCGTCGACCTGCAGGAAGAACCGATCCGCGCCGATCATCTCCTCCAGGCCCGTCCGCTGCATCATCTCGCGGACCGGCGAACGCACTCGCGCGAACGAGAGCGTCACGTCCGCGGCGGCCAGGTCCTCGAGCAATCGCGCGAGCACCTCGACACCCGTGGTGTCAAGGTCTGTGATCGCCTCGGCGTTGACGAGCACGTCGTGGATCGGTGGCTCGCCCGCCTCGACCAACGTTCGGATCTCGCTGCGGAACTCATCCGCGTTACCGAAGAACAGCGGCGCGTCGAACCGGTAGACCAGCAGCCCGGGGATAGTTTCGCCACCGTCCGTACGCACGTCCCGCCAAGTGGAACTGCCGGGGACCTTCCCCAGCACCGCGGTTCTGGGCTGAAGCGTGCGCCGCACCATCTCCACCAGCGACGCGATCACGCCGATCACGATGCCGCCGAGGACGCCGAACAAGACGACACCGACGAAGGTCACGGCCATGAGGATGAAGTCCGCCCGCCGCACCGCCCACAGGCGGCGCATCGCCTTGATGTCCAGGAGCTTGGCGGCCGTGACCAGCACGACTCCACCGAGCGCAGCGAGCGGGACGTCGGCGAAGAGCGGGGTGAGGAACAGCAGCGTCACGCCCACGAGGACCGCGCAGACGAAGCTCACCATCTGGGAACGACCGCCACCGGTCGCGGCCATGAAGCTCCGTGAATCGCTCGCCGTGTCCGGGAACCCTCCGAAGAACGAGACGGCGACGTTGCCCGCTGCGAGGCCGATGAACTCGTGGTTGGCGTCCAGGTCCTCGCGATCGCGAGCGGCGAGCGCCTGCCCCGTCAACACGGCGCCGCTGAAGACCAAGAGCGCGATGCTCGCGGCCGGGATGAGCAGCGGGATCACCACGCGCAGATCGAAGATCGGCATCGAGAACGGCGGCAGCCCACGCTTGATGGTTCCCACCACGGCGACCTTCTCGGAGATGTCGGTCAGCGACGTCACGACGGTGGCGAGGCCGAGCGCGATGAACCCGGCCGGGAGCCGCTTGGAGATCAGCTGGACAACCACCATCACGGAGATCGTCCCGGCGGCGATGGCGAGGGCCCAGACGTTCGTGCTGCCGAGGTCGTGGAGGATGCCGCCGACGATGTAGGGGTACACCTCCTTGTCGACCTCGAAGCCGAAGACTTTCGTCAACTGGTTGATCGACATCACGATGGCCGAGCCCGCCAGGTAGCCCGTGAGGACCGGTGAGGACAGGAGCCTCGTGATCACCCCGAGGCGTAGCACGAACCCGATCAGGAGCATCACTCCGACCAGCAGGGCGAGCGTGGCGGCGAGCGCCACGTATCTGTCCGTGCCGATCGCGGCCATCCCGACCAAGGAGGACGCGATCAAGATCGCCACCGACGACTCTGGGCCGATGTTCAGGTAGCGGCTGGTGCCGAAGAGCCCGTAGGCGAGCATCCCCATCATCCCGACGTACAGGCCCGAGACGGCGGGCATGCCGGCGAGCTGCGCGTACGCCAGACCCTGTGGGATGAGCAGGGCCCAGACGCTCAGCGCGGCGAGCGCGTCGGGCCGGAGCCATCGCCGTTCGTATGAGCCCAGGAGAGCGACGCCGGGAGCCCACCGGGCGATCCCTGCACCCTCCATCGCACTCGACCTCCGGTGGAGCTCAGGCTTCCTTAGCGACGTGACCGGTGTCGGTGACCCGGAGATCAGTCAGGCCCGAGTGGACCCGGTCCCCTTCGATCATGACCTTCGCGCTATCGATGTGGCCGAGCGACGCCAACGTGTCCAGCACGTGCTGCAGCGATCCCTCGGGCGACTCCACCATCGTGTCGACCACCAGCTCCGCGTGCTCGGGCGCCTCGTAGGGGTCGTCGACCCCGGTGAACCCGGTGATCTCGCCGGCCAGCGCCTTCTTGTATAGGCCCTTCGGGTCGCGGTGCGCGGCGATCTCGTCGACCGTCGCGTGCACGTAGACCTCAACGAAGTTGTCGGTTCCGATCAGCTCGCGGCACGCGTCGCGCGTCTCCTTGTACGGCGAGATCGGGCAGCAGATGGTGGCCACGCCGTTGCGCGTGAGCAGGTCCGCCACGAACCCGATCCGCAGGATGTTCGTGTCGCGGTCCTGCTTGGAGAACCCCAGTCCCTTAGACAGATTCTTGCGGACCTCGTCGCCGTCCAGGATCTCTGTCTTCAGGCCGCGCGCCTGGAACTCGTGGTAGAGCATCTCGGCGATCGTGGATTTTCCCGCGCCCGAGAGCCCGGTGAACCACACGGTGAACCCCTTCTGATCAGTCACAGGAAGCTCCTTCCGACGGCGCCCTCGAGCGCCTCGATCCCATACATCTTGAGGATGGTCGGGCCAACGTCGACCAAGTTCATGCCGTCGACCTTGCCCATCGGCTGGCCGGGCAGGTTCATCATCGAGAAGAACGCGGTGCGATCGTGGTTGGCGCCGTCGGTGCCCGTGTCGTTCTCGAACGTGTAGATGCTGGGGTTGCCGATCGAGCCGACGGAGCGCCAGTCGAGGTCACCGAAGTACACGATGAGATCGGGGGCCACGCCGCGCACCTCCGGATAGACGTCTTGTGGCTTGTACACCTTGGTCCCCATCGGGAGGCCGTCGGGTCCCGGTAGCGCCTCGAGCTTGGCGATCATCTCGTTGCGGACGGTCTCGTGCTCGGAGGGATCGACGATGCCGTTCGGCTCGCGGCCCTTGACGTTCAGGAAGAGGCGCCCGTAGTAGCCCCCGTCTCCCCAGGCGATTGTGCGGCTCCAATCGATCGGGGCCTCCGCGATGGGCGTGATCTCGCTGATCGGCTCCTTCATCACGAGGTAGCCCTCGCGGATCAGCCAGTCGTTGAAGCAAAGCCCACCCATCATCGGGCGTGCCCCATGGTCGCTCATGGCGATCGTGACCACGTCGTCGGGTAGCACTTCCAGCAGCGACCCGATCTCCCGGTCCAAGAACCGGTAGTAGTCGTGGAATGCGGTCTCGTATCTGTTGCCCGGCTCGAAGAGCGGGTGCCGCGGATCGTAGTACTGCCAGAAGCAGTGGTGGAGCCGGTCCAGGCCCATCTCGACCATCATGAAGAAGTCCCAGGGCTTGGTCTTGATCAGCCGCCTCGCCACCTGGAAACGGCGCTCCGTCATCTTGAAGATCTGCTCCATCACGAAGTCGGGACCCTGCTGACGGAAGTTCGGGATGTCGAAGATGTACTCCCCCGCCCCACCGAGCTCCTCCTCGATCTCGATCTCGAGCGGCTGCGGGAACGCCCACCGTTCCGCGCTCGGGGGGGTCAAGAAGCAGGCCACGCGCCAGCCCGGGAACTCCTTGGGTGGCGGGTAACCGGGCGGCACGCCGATCAGGAGCGACCGCTTGCCGTGCTCTCCCAGCTTGTCCCAGACCGTGGGCTCCTTGACCGACAGCGAGGTCGCGATCGACAGGCCGTCGTAAGACGTGTCCTTGCGGTTTCGGAAACCGTAGATCCCGAGCTGGCCCGGGGTCTTGCCGGTCATCGCGCACGCCCACGCCGGGACCGTTATCGGCGGCGTGATGCTCGCCAGATCACCGAACATCCCGTTGGCGAATATCTTCCGAAGGTTGGGAACTTCGTCTGCGAGCCGGTCGAAGAGTAGCGACGGAGCACCGCAATCGAGGCCGATGATCGCGACCCGTGGTCCTTGCTGCATGCCGAAAGTCCTTTGCGCTTGCGGGGTCTTCGTGGCGGAAGCGGGCGTGGCGAGGCACGGGGCTGCTTCCGCGGTTCGCGTATCCTACCAAGCCGCCCGAAACCCCGACCGAGCTGCGGAGATAGGCGTTCATGACGTTCCTTCGGAGGATCCTCAAGCTGCAGGCGACCCTATGGGTGATATCCGGCTTGGCGCTCGTTTTCGCGCCCGCTTGGCTGACCGAAACGGTTGCCGGGCAGCCACCCCTCGGCGATCTGGCTTGGCTCCGCGCGTTGGGCGTCATGGCGGTCGTTCTAGCGCTCCTCATGGTTCTGGTGGCACAGCGGCTCGAAGACGTGTGGTGGTGGGCATGGGCGTTCGTGCTACTCGAGGCCGGGACCGCCACGGTGTTCGCGCTCCACGCGCTACTGGGGCTACCTGAGGGCGCCGCGGCCTGGTGGTGGTGGACCCTGGCCATAGGCAACGGTGTGATCGGCGCCTTGGATCTCGTCGGCCTGGGACTGACGGCCCAGGAGAAGCCGTTCGCGTGAGCGCCCGGCCCTAGCCCCCGAGCCCAGACCCCAAGAGCTTCACGCCGAAGATCAAGAACAGCACGGCCATGATCGCGGCGTTGTGCGCGACCATCCAGGTCTTGAGGTCACCGAGGATGTGTTCAGCCTTGGCGCCGGCTCCGATGTAGATCACGAACGGGATCGCCACGCCGATCATCGCTATCAGCGAGAAGACGGCGATCGCGAAGGCCTGCTGAGTCCCCGCGAGCGAGGCGGCGGCGATCGTCGAACCGGCCGCCAGCCCCAGCATCAGGTTCTTCGGGTTGACCGCCGAGAGCAGGAACGCTATGACGAGCGCCTTCGGCGGCGTCACCGTGTCCATCGCCTGCATCCACTTCGGAAGGGGCGGCTCGGTGCCCGGCTTAGGCCTGGAACGCCACTGCTTGATCGCGAGGAGCA
>Ga0209023_10005612_pt1 | contig 13630 bp, 9 predicted proteins | sample LakOneMetagenome_FD_187468 | JGI IMG/M metagenome (GOLD analysis project Ga0209023, IMG submission 187468) | Freshwater and sediment microbial communities from Lake Erie, Canada (SPAdes) (version 2) | ecosystem: Environmental > Aquatic > Freshwater > Lentic | place: Lake Erie, Canada | collected...
CGGGCGTCGATGATCGCGGCCTCCGCGCGGATTTCGGTGGACGGGGTCGGCCGGTAGCGGACGTCGACGCCGCCGAGATTGGTGCGGGTGCTGCCGTCATCGTCGTGCAGCGCGGTCGCCGCGACCTGCAAGGTCTGCGCGGCATTGCGCCAGGCGAAGCGGGCGCCGGCATTGAGCTGCCGCCCGGCCACGCCATCCACTTCATAATCGGCAACAATGAACTGCGGATCGAGGCTGGACGAGCGGCTGAGGATCGGCTCGCGGAAGCGCAAAACGCCGGCGACATAGTCGATGTCGTAATCGATGTGCCGGGTCAGCAAATGGCTCTCAAGGATCCGGTCCGAATGGAGCCGGTCGCGGACTTCGAGCGTCACCCGCTCCGAATTGGCGAGGATGTTGCGGCTGCCCAGCGCATAGGGCCCGGAGAGGCCATTGCCCTGGATTTCGTCGCGGCGGTGCGTGTTCGGCGTATCGGCGGCGAAGGCGGTCGCGGCGACGCGGTCGCTGCGATATTCGGCCTTCAGGCCGTTCATCGAGCGGACGTAGCGGGCCAGCTCGGGCTCATCGATGCCGGTGTCGTAATCGCCGAACAAGGCATAGAATTGCGGCCGTTCGAGGCGCAGGTAGAGGCGGCGCTGGGAGGCGGCGTCGTAGCGGCGCTCCGAGCGGTCGGCGTAGATCGTGTAATATTGGTTCGGATCGATGACCCCGCCGAAGCGGCTGTCCTCCTCGCGCCGGTCGCTGTCATAAGCGAGCGTCATCAGCCAGCGGCCGAGGATGCGGCCCCGGGCGTAGAGGGCGAGCCGGCCGTCCGTGAGCCAGCGCCGGTCGCTGCGCTGCAGCCGCTCCATGTTGCGGTTGAGCCGGTTGTAGCCGATCGTACCTTCGGCGAGACCGACCAGGGTCCAGGGCCGCTCGCCCGGATCGAGCCAGGCTTCGAGGCGCTGCTCGCGCACGGCCTGGCCGTCGCGGAAGGTGAAGCGCAAGCTGACCGTGCCGGACGCCGTGGTCGGCTCCAGCTCGACAAAAGCGATGCCGTCGTCGCCCTCGACATGCCAGACCGGGCGCGCACGCTCCAGGCCGGCGAGCTGCCGGGCCTGCTGGGCGTCCGCCTCGACCGCCGGATAATATGGCGCGGGCAGCTGGAAATCTCCAGCAAGGCCGTGATGGACGGGGCGGCCGTTGCTGTCGGTCAGCCGCAGCGCGATCACCGGCCGGGTGACGCCGTCGGCGACCAGCAGGGAGCGGTCGCGAACCAGTTCGGCGCGGACCGCGGCATTTGAGAAGGTGACGGCGCGGGTCAATGTCTGGACCGCCGCGCCATGGGCGTCGCGGATTTCGGCGGTGAGCAGCGTCGTGCGGTTCGCCAGCGGGATACCCCGCCAGAGGCTGACCGAAACGGTGCCGGCCTCATTCGTCCGCGCCCCTTCGAAGGCGATCGGATCGACCGGACGGCCGTCGGCGAGCAGGCGCACGCTCTGCCCCGGCAGATGCTTGATCGCGACCCGGACGACCGGCGCCCGCGGATTATGCTCCACCGTCGGGAACAGCCAGTCGATACCCGGCTGCTGACCCGCCAGCCAGTCGCGCTCGGCACCCGCTGCCTCGGCATCGCTGGCCGGCTCCGGCCGGACAATCGTACGTCGCGCCGCGGCGGCGCGGGGCGCCGTCGGCGCGACGTGGAAATCGGCGCGGAGCAAGGATCCCCCCTGCCCCGAAACGAAGCGGGAGAAGGCGCGCCCGCCGGAGCGGACATCGGCGGAGCAATCCACCGCGGCGCGATCCGCGGGGAGCGTGGCATCGTCGATCTGGACGACATGCGTGCCCGGCAGCACGCCTTCGAAATGATAGAGGCCGTTGCCGTCGGTCACCGCATAGCTGCCGTCCTCCAGCATCACCCTGACGCCGGCGACGCCGGGCCTGGTGCGCGGATCGACGCCACAGCCGCCGTCGACCACCCGGCCGGTGATCGTCATCCGGTCGAGAATGGTCTCGCGCTGGATGCGGACCAGGGCGTCGGCGACGTTGCTGAGATTGCCGCGAGGGCCTGCCGCCTGCGCGCGGTTGAGCGCATCGCCATTGCGGGCGTCCGGACGGACCTCGAGCGTGTAGGTGAGAACGAGCTGGCCGCCCGCCGGGATGGACGGGAGCGCGAAACTGAGCACCCGATCGCTGTTCTGAACCGGGTTCGGCGCCCTGACTCCGTCCACACGAACCGTTCCGGTTCGCAACCGCATTTGGCCGGGGAGCCGATCGGTAAGAGTCAGGGCGCCGGTCGCCGTGGCCGCATCCGGGTTGCGCACGACCAGGCGATATTGAACGAGATCTCCGGCTTCCGCTTCGGGCCGGGATGCCGTCTTGGTGAGGACGATCGGCGTGATCGGCCGATCGAGGGGAATGTCGATCCGCACCGGACTGGCGCCGGCAAGGGTGATCGCCGCGCCATAGGAGCCGGCGACGACGGTGAAGGGCAGCCCGTCGGGCCTTCGCAGCGGCGCAAGCTCCGCCCGCGTCGCCGTCGATGGCGCGGTGTAGGGCGCCACGGGCACGGCCAGCAACCGGTACCGGCCCGGCCGCACCAGGGGAAAGCGATATTCGCCGGCCGGGAAGGCGTAGCGGTTGCCGCTGCTGTCGGTGACGCTCTGCCCGGTGACGATCGTCGCCGGGAAGGCGGAAATGCCGTCATCACCGAAGACCTGGGCGGGCTGCCCCGTGGCATCGTCGATCAGGGTCAGGCGCGTCTCCGAGACCGGAGCGCCGGTGCGGCTATCGAAGGTGATGCCGAACGGATCGACCAGAATCCGCACCGAGCCCTGGACGAACGGGGTGCCGCCGCCGGGATCGGTCAGCAGCAGGTTCACCGCCTCATCGCCATGGACGGACAGGCGGCAGTCGCCCGGCACGGGCGCATTGGTCGTGGTCAGCATGATGCCGATGAAGCGGCCGCTGTCGGCGCCGGTCTCGACAAGATTGATTTCCTCGCGGTCGCCCCAGGGCGTGGCGACGACGACGCGCATCGTCTCGATCGCCCGGGGGTCGCGGTTGAAGCTCGGGCGGTTGACCGCCAGGATGAGGGGGCGTCCGGCAAGCAGCTCGGTCGTCACCACCATATCATAGGTTGTGAGCGGCGGCACGGAGGCGCCGCCGCCACCAATTGCGTCGCGCTGCACGGCGGCGCCGCAGGTGCCCCCGAGAATGGCGGGAGAAAAGGTGCCGTCGGTCAGGCGGAGCGTCTCGAGGACGGCGCCTGCCGACGGCACAACATTGATGTCCACCTGGTTCGAGGGGAGCTCGAAACGCCGCCCTCCCACGTCCCATGCGATGGTCGCGACATTGCTGACGGTGCGCGGCACAGGCGCAGCCGCCGTGGCTGGCGTCGCGAAAAGCAGCGACGCCAGCAAGGCGAGCAAGGTCGCCCCGAGAAGGATGGCCCGGGATTTCAACTGGATACTCATCAGGTTGGCGGACATTTCCGCTGTCCCCGACGCTCGCCTAGTTGATCGTCACGCGGAACAGGACCGTGCGCGTATCGCCCGCCGCGACGCTCGGGATCGTGCCGCTGACCACGCCCGAGGCGTGGGCGCCGGCAATCGCCCCGTCGGCGTTGCAGGTTCCGCTGGTCACCGTGCCGTTGACCTTGACCCCGAACGAGGAATCATAGGTCGTCTGGCTCGGCAGATTGTCGGAGATCGCGACGTTCGCTGCCGTCGCGCTGCCCGACGCATTCGCCACGCTGATGCAATATTCGACCACCGCGCCCGGGATGAGCTTGGGATTGGTGGTGCCGTTCAGCGGGTCGCTGATCACGCGACTGGTCTTGGTCGCGGTCAGATTGGCGGCGAGGATGGTATAATCGTCCTCGTCGAAGTGGATGCCGTCGCGCGCGGTATTGCTGCCGACATTGCTGTCGGCGAACACGGTGTCGACGCCGGCCGTATTGGCGCCGGCAGTCTGCGTGACGGTGGCGCCGAGCGAGCCGGCGGCCGTCGCTTCCGACGCAGTGCCGGTCAGGCGCACGCCGGCGACGTCGCCGGTGGAACGGCCCAGGGGCACATCGGCGAGGACGAACACGCGCACGCTGGCATCGGCGGCGACTTGATCCAGATAGGTGATCAAGGTGTCGACGCCGGCATCGTAGGCGCCGTTATTGTTGGTGTCCTGGTACATGCGGAAGTTCGACACGTCGAAATTGTCCGTGCCGCCATGCTCCGCCGTGCCGCCCGAGCGATTGGTCGCCGCGAGGGCGAAATCGAGCGGGGCGTTGGACGAGTTGGTCACAATGAAACTGGTCACCGCGGACTGCTGGCCCGGCGAAACCTGGGTCGTGGACGTGCCGTCCTCGGCGACAACGAAGTTGACCTTGCGGTCGACCGTGAAGCTGTTGCTGGCCGAGACGCTGTTCTGGTTGACGCCGCCGACCTGGAAGGAGACGGTGACGTTATTGGTGATCGTGGAGCCGGCGGTGGTGCCGGCCGCGAAGGCGGGCGTCGCCGCTCCCGCCGCGACAGCGAGCACGCCCGCTGCCACGCCGAAGCGTGTTATTGTCTTCATGGTCGTGGTCCAATCCGATTAGGTTGTGAGCGCCAAGTCCACCCCCGCCGGCGCTGCTGAGCGGGTCCGGGGTCGCCTATTTGACGATGCCCCTGAATCTCAGCTCGCCGGCGCCGCCGGCCGGGATCGGCCTGGCCATGTGCCAGCGGACATGCGTGACGTCGGCGAGCGTCGCCGGACGACGGCTGCCGTCGGCATTGCGGACACTGAGCGCGGCCAATTGGCCCCAGGTGCGCCCGCCATCCACAGAAAGTACCGAATCGGCACTTTCTGATCCATTGTAGCTTACCGATTCCGGAATAGGGTTCGTCACCACGAAATCCGTGGCCGGGCTTGCCGCATTGTTGCGGTAAGCGAGGACGAAGACGAGCTTGTCGCCCGGCGTGACGATGCCGGGCGCGTCGAGCGAGGTCCGGGCCACGCCATTCGCGTCGGTGATCGTATGCTCGACCATCACATTACTCGTCAACGCGACCTGGCTCTGGGCCTGGGCGGCCGCGGGCAAAGTCAAAGCGAGCAGGATCGGCAGAAACCTCATGGGGAACTCCTTCAATCGATCGAAACTTGAAAGGTGACGGTGCGGGCATTGCCGCCGGCGACATTGCCGAGCCGGACGGCGATGCCGGTGCCTGTGAATTCGCCGGCGTCGGCATCGACGGCGTCGCTGAGCGCGCCGCCTTCGAGGGTGAGCGTGCCGGGCCGGTAGGTCGTGCCCGGCGGAATGAGATCGGCGATGCGCAGATTGGCGAGGCCGCCGGAGCCGCTGACCGTGGCGACGAGCCGGTAGGTGACGATCGCGCCGGGGACGCTGGTCGTCCCGCCGTACGGATCGGCGACGGTGGCGCTTTTCACGAAGGCGACGCTGCCGCCCGACACCTTATAATAGCCGTCATCCTCGGCCTGCGCATGGGTTGCGCCGACGACGGCGTCGCCACCGCCCTGCCCCTGACCCGCAAAGGTGGTGCCGGGCGCGCCTGAGCCGGTCGCGGCGGTCGCGACCAGGTCCACGCGGCCGCGCTGCGCATCGCTGGCGCCCGCCGGGATGGTCGAGAGGACGAAAACGATGGCGGATTGCTCGGGCGCCAGCACCGGCTCGTTCGCGCTGGCGACATAGACGGTGTCGAGCCCCGGATCGTAAATGCCGTTGCCATTGGCATCGAGCACAAGCGAGGTCGTCGACGGATCGAAATCGTCGCCCCCCGCACTGTCGCGCGCGCTCAGGCGGAACGCCTCGCTGCCATTGCCGGCATTGGTGACGCGATAGCTGAGCACCCGGTTCGTGGCGCCGGGGATGACGCCGACATCGCCGCCGTCGGTCCAGGCGACGCCGACGTCGAGCAACTCGTCCACGGTGAGGCTCACCGTATTGGAGGTGACGCTGCTCTGGCCGCCGCCGGGAAGATCATAGGTCGCGGTGGCATTGTTGTTGATCACGGTGCCCGCTGGCGTGCGCGCCGCATAAGCCGGGCCGGCCGTGCCCAACATTCCGGCGGCCAGCAGAACCGCCTTGAAATGGGGAGAACGGCCGAGCGGTCGCTTCTGATATCCGCGACCCGCATTGCACTTCAAATCACGCATGAATCATCACCTCGTGGGGCGCAGATATCGGCTGAAGGTTAATAATATGGGGTAAATACGGTATTCACCGTGACGGCTTTGGGGCGGTCTCGTCGGCACTCCCCGCGAGGCCCGCACCTCATATTCGGCGCACCCACTGCGGCGCGGGCCGGGGCAGGCGGCAATTTATTGCCGGTGCCGGCACCGCCCATATTGCGCGGACACAAGAGAGAAAATGCGATCCGGCGGCGTTCCGCCGACCCGAATCTGCCGCCGGAGCCGAGACTCCGTTTAAGGTTTGTTAACCAAACCATTGCTCTTAGTGCGCAAATCACATACCGTGTTTATACGGTAGTGAAATCACCGTGTGTGCATTAACCCGCGCGACGGCCACGCAAGGGAGGACCAGATGTTCCAGTGCCCAGAGGATCCGAAAGGCATAAAGCCCTCGCCTCGCTCACGCAGCAGCCTGTCAGGAAAAGCGGCGAACATGAGCGAGGAACTGCAAATCCCCTATGTGGTGAAGGCCGACGTGGGACGCCTGCCGGACGGAAGCTACGGGCTTCGGCTGACCCTCGCCGCGAGCGAAGAGGCCTATCTCGGCAAGGCGTGGCAGGAAGTCGCCTTCCTGATCGGGCCGGCGACGGCCCGTGAGCTGGCGGCCAATCTTGGATGAGCATCGCCCGAAAGCGCGCGCGTCCGCTTGACGCGCCGGCCCGGGAGCAGGCCGGGAACGTCACTGCCCTGTTCGGCTCGCTTGCGGAAGGGGCGGGGCGGCAGCATTCTTGGCACGAGGTCGTCGCCGAGCGCAACGCGCTCCACGCCTTGTTCGAGCAGGCGCCCGGCTTCATGGCCATGCTGGCGGGGCCGGAGCATCGCTACACCTTCTCGAACGCGGCGAACAACCGGCTGCTCGGCCGGAACGATCTGGTCGGGCAGACAGTGGCGGAGGCCCTGCCCCGGCTGGCAGCCAAGGGCATCGTCGATCTCCTGGACAGAGTCTATGCGACCGGCGAACCTTATGTCCGCAATGGCCTCGCCTTCGAGTCCCGCACGCAGCCCGGCGGCGAGCCGCAGCAGCTTATCGTCAATTTCACCTTCCAGCCCATCCGCGCCACCGTGGATGCGCCGGTCACCGGCATCCTGGTCGAGGGCCATGATGTCACCGCGCTGCACGACGCCCATGCCCAGATCCAGTCCCAGCATCTGAGCCTGATCCACGTCTCGCGGGTCAGCGCGATGGGGACGATGGCGTCCACGGTCGCGCATGAGCTCAACCAGCCGCTGGCCGCGATTGCCAATTATCTGGCCGCGGCAAGCCGCATCGTCACCCGACAGGGCGACGACAGGGATCCGCTGCTGGAGCGCTGCCTGGCCAGCGCGCAGGAGGCGTCCTTGCGCGCCGGCAACATCCTGCGCCTGCTCCGGGACATGACTCTGTCCGGCGTCGAGCTCTCGCCCGTCTTCGACCTGGCTGATGCCATGGAGCAGGCCGTGGAGCTGGCGCGTGCAACCCATGCCCAGCTTGCGGTGGCCTACGACATCGAGCCGGGCGTGACGGCCAAAGTCGACCGGATCCAGTTCCAGCAGGTGATGCTGAACCTCATCCGCAACGCCCAGGAGGCGTGCGGCGACGGGCCGTGCGCGCTCAACATTCAGGTCGCCGCGGACGGCGCCTGGGTGCAGGTTTCCCTGACCGACAATGGCACCGGCTTTTCGGAAGCCGAACTGACGGGCGCCTTCGAGGCCTTGGTCACGACCAAGCCCAAGGGCATGGGCGTCGGCCTCTCCGTCTGCCGGACGATCATCGAAACCTATGGGGGCAGAATTTCGGCCCATAACGAGCCCGCCGGCGGCGCGACGGTGCGGTTCACCATCCCTGGGGGATGATGACCTGCGGCGAGGCGGACTGTCATGGCCGTGCGCGCTGACAAGCGCGGCGCTCACCCCTAGTTCGCGCCCCCTACCCCGTGCCCAGATGGCGGAATTGGTGGACGCACCAGCTTCAGGTGCTGGCGCTCGCAAGGGCGTGGAGGTTCGAGTCCTCTGCTGGCACCATTTTCCTGATCATGAACCACTGCGGGCCGATGTCGGCTCGTGCGGTCCGCTGCGATTGGCGGGCCAGTCAGGAAAATGGCGGAGAGGGAAGGGTTCGAAAGTGGATCACAATTATATGAAACTAGTGGATTTTTAATCTCACGAAACTCTACGATGCCCCTCTCAATGCCCCCGTGATCGCTGGACGGAAGTTCTAATTCGAAACAAGCTCGCGAATCGAGCTGAGCCGAACGAGCGTTCGGCTCCCCACCTTGACCACCGTGAGTCGACCCTCGCCGATCAGCTTATAGATCGTGGTTCGACCCAACGAGAGCCTCTCGCAGGCCTCGGCGACTGATTTAACCCGACAACCCTCATTCAACGATTTGCTCGATCCGGGGATCGGTCGCCGCGGGTCAGCGGCTCGGCTGCCACCGGAAGAAGCGCGCCGCGATCACGGCGCCGGCAACGCCCCAGGCGAGCAGGACCGCCAGGTCTGAGATCTCCGGGCCCGATCCGAAGAAGGCGTCGTTGGTCGCATTTGCCAACGGCCGGACCGGAAGGGCGTGGGTGAGCGTGTTGAGCCAGGCCGGCATATTGTTGATCGGGAAGAACACGCTGGACAGGAAGAGGATCGGGAAGGTCACGGCGTTGAGAATGGCAGGCGCCGCCTGCGCGTTCGGAATCACCGCGACGATGGCCAGCGCCAGTCCGCCGAGGCTCGCCGAGCCAGCCAATATGGTCAGCATGAAGGCCGGCAGGTGCTCGCCCGAAACATGCACCTTGAAGAAGAGCACGCCGACCGCAACGCAGAGCAGAGAGGTGAACAGCCCTGTGCCCAGCGCGAAGAGCAGGCGCGCCGAGACATAGGCCGAAACCGGGGTCGGCGTGCCGCGGATCCGTTTCAGGCGCCCCATGTCGCGATCATAAGCGATCGAGGTGGCGAGGTTGGTGAGACAGGTCATCACGACGGCGAAGACCGACATGCGCGCGACATAGAAGGCGCTGAGCGGGATGACCTCGCCATGGATCCGCGTGACGTTCCCGCCGAAGACCGCGCTGTTGATCGCCAGGATCATCAGCGGAAAGGCGATCCCGAAAAAGGCTGCGGTGGGATTGCGCCAGAAGGACAGGCCGATGAAGCGGAGATGATGCAGGGTGATGCCGAGCCAGCGGGTCATGCCGCCTGCTCCCGCTGCGCGGCGTCCCGGGCGATGAGCTCCAGATAGGTTTCCTCAAGGCTCGGCCGGGTGACCTCCAGCCCCACCAGCGGCAGGCCAAGCTCCATCGCCCAACCGGTCAGGCTGTTGAGCACAGGGACCGGGTCGGCGGTCTGCAGCAGGACCATGTCGTCCACCGTCTCGACGACATGAGCGGCGAGCGGATCGGGGAGCGAGGCGGCCGGTTGCCGGAAGCGGATGCGGCTGGCCGCCTGTCCGCGGCCGCCCAAAGTGTCCGGTTTTCCCTCAGCGATGATCCTGCCGGCGGCAATGACCGCGACGCGGTCGGCCAGTTGCTGCGCCTCGTCCATATAATGGGTGGTGAGCAATATTGTCTTCCCGAGCGTGCGCAGGTTGCGCACCATCGACCAGGCCTCCAGCCGGGCGTCGGGGTCGAAGCCCGTGGTCGGCTCGTCGAGGAAGATCAGGTCCGGGTCACCAACGAGGGCGAGCGCGACGTCCAGCCGCCTTTGCTGCCCGCCGGACAGGCGCCCGGCGCGGACGTTGCGCTTTTCCTTCAGGCCGACCAGCTCGATCACCTCGTCGGCGGGGCGGGGCGCCGGATAGGTGCCGGCGATCATCCGCACCATTTCCGAAACGGTCAGGAAGGGATCGGCGGCATTTTCCTGGGTGACGATGCCGATCCGCGCCTTGAGGGCCGGTTCGTTCCGCGCCGGATCATGGCCGAGGACACTGACCTGCCCGGAATCACGCGCCGTGAAGCCTTCGAGGATTTCGACAGTAGTGGTCTTTCCGGCTCCATTCGGGCCGAGCAGCGCGAAGATTTCGCCGGATGCAATCGTGAGGTCGACGCCAGCCACCGCCTGCACCGGCCCAAAGGCCTTGGCGAGACCCTTCACCTCGATTGCTGCGGCATTCATTGAGCGCTCCCCCTTCGCTTTGAACCGCCTGCCCCCAAAACAACGTGTCAGACAAGGCCTCATCGACGCTTGAACACCATAGCGCAAACCCGACGTTTGTCCCGATGGCTGCTTGCCGCAATATCGCAACAGCCGCTGATGGCAGTGATGAGTCGCGATGCGTTCATGCGGTTGTGATCCAGCGGGAGACCGGGGAGCTCGCCCGCCGCAGTTGGAACACTTCGCCTTTCCAGGAAGGATTCGCTAGAAGCCGCTTCGCAATGAACGTTGTCATCGGCCTGATCCTCGTCCTGGCGACCATCGCGCTGATGGAGTTCGTGGCCTATGCGACCCATCGCTGGATCATGCATGGCCCGGGCTGGTTCCTACACGCGAGCCACCACCGGGTCCGCAACGGGCCCTTTGAGGCCAATGACCTCTACGCGGTCTTCTTCGCCATGCCCTCGATCTTGCTGGTGCTTGGCGGTGCGCAACTGGGTTGGGGCGCCTGGGCCGTCTGGATGGGCGCGGGCATCGCCGCCTACGGCGCCATCTATTTCGGCTTCCATGACGTCATCGTGCATCGCAGGATCGGCATCCGCTACGTCCCGCGCTCGCGCTACATGAAGCGCATCGTCCAAGCGCACAGGCTCCACCATGCGGTCGAAAGCCGGCGCGGCGCGGTCAGTTTCGGGTTCCTGTGGGCGAAGCCGGTCGAATCGCTGAAGCAGGAGCTCGCCGCGAACGGCGGCGTGCTGCGTGGCCCAAGCTCCTAGGGTCCGGACTCGATACCGGCAACGGCCGTGACGGTGCCCATTTTGTCGTCAGGCCAGGAGCGAGGAGGGAGCGATGCCTAATGCATCGTGACCGATCGAGCGACGCCGCATGGCGCCAAAAGCGGCCCGCCCCGAAGGGGTTGCGACCATTGCCGGTATCGAGTCCGGACCCTAGGCCTTTTTGAGCGACGAAAAGAGGGCGCCGCCGACATGGCGAAGCTTGGCCACCTTGCCGACGACGGTCCGGCTGTCCCAAGCCGTCGTGCCGCGCAAAACGACCCGGCGGGCGATGTCGCCATAGATGTTCGCGGCCGAAAGCACCGCCCAGCGTGACCGCCCCGGCAGGCGGGCGGCGCCGATCCGCGCGGAGGCCTGATAGATATAGGACAGATCGGCGAGACGCCGGGCCAGTTCCGCCAGAGCCGGACGGTTTGCCGCGTCGCAATAGCTGTGCTCGTCGAGCCCGGCTTCCGCCAGCCAGGTCCTAGGCAGATAGAGGCGGCCCACGCCTTCATCTTCCACGATATCCCGCGCGATGTTGGCAAGCTGGAACGCGGTCCCGAGATCCGCGGCACGACGGAGCGTGTCCTCGTCATCGTGGCGGACGCCCATCACCACCGCCATCATGCAGCCAACCGCGCCCGCGACCCGGTAGCAATAGAGCAGCAGGTCGTCCTGGTTGGCGGGCCGCCAGCCGTCGGCATCGAGCGCGAAGCCTTCGATATGGTCGTGGACGAACCGTTCCGGGATGCGGCACTCCGCCGCCACGACGCCAAGGCAGTCGAACGCTGTCTGCCCGGTGCGTTCGCCACTCAAAGCTGCCGCAGTCAGGCGGCGGATCGTGGCAATGTTGCCTGCGGGATCCGTGCCCAGGCGCGCGCCGTGGCCGAGGACCTGCCCATCGGCAATGTCGTCGCAGGCGCGGCACCAGGCATAAAGCAGCCAGGCCCGATCGCGCGTCCGGCGGTCGAACAGGCGGCTCGCGAAGCGAAACGACTTCGAGCCCGCGCTGATGATCCGCCCGGCCTCGGCGACCAGCTCCGCGCGGTCAGACGGCGAGGTCATCGATCACCAGTTGGGCCGTCGCCTTCGCGCTGCCCACGACGCCGGGAATTCCGGCGCCAGGATGGGTGCCCGCCCCGACGAAATAAAGATTGGCGATCTTGTCGTCGCGGTTGTGGACCCGGAACCAGGCGCTTTGTGTAAGCAAAGGCTCGAGGCTGAAGGCCGAGCCGAGATGGGCGCCGAGATCCGTCTCGAAATCGCGCGGGCTATAGTGAAAGCGCACGGTGATCCGCTCGCGCAGGTCGGGGATGAGGCGCGCCTGGAGGATGTCGATCAACGTGTCAGCATAGCCGGTGCCGGCCTTCTCCCAATCGACCGGCAGCTTGCCCAGATGCGGCACCGGCGCGAGCGCGTAGATGGTCGAATGACCCGGCGGTGCCATGTCGGGATCGCTCGCGCTTGGATGATGCACATAGAGTGACGGGTCCTCGGCCAGCACGCCGCGGTCGTAAATGTCCTTGAGCAGCTCCTGGTAGCGGGGGCCGAACAGGATCGAATGATGCGGCAGGTCCGGCAGCGCGCCTTTCACGCCCAGATGCAGCACGAACAAGGATGGCGAGAAACGGCGGCGGCGGAGCTTTCCGGCGATCTTCGCGCCCCGGGGGTGATCCTTGATCAGATCATAGGAGTGCACGACATCGCCATTGCTGGCGACCGCCGAGGTTCGCTTCGTCCAGCCGCTTTGGGTCCGGACCGCGCTGACCCGGTCGCCCTCGGTCTCGATTGCGACCACCGGATCACTTAGCCTGAGTTCGCCTCCCAGCCGCTCGAACTGCCTGACCATCGCCCGGACAAGCGCATTGGTGCCCCCGCGCGCGAACCAGACGCCGCCATCGCGCTCGAGCTTGTGGATCAAGGCGTAAATGGCGCTGGTGCGGAAAGGATTCCCGCCGACGAGCAGGGTGTGGAAGGACAAAGCCTGGCGGAGTTTCTCGCTGCGCACGTAAGACGAGACGATCGAATAGACCGACCGCCAAGCCTGGTAGCGCGCCAAAGCCGGCGCGGCGCGCAGCATGGATGTGAAGTCGAGGAACGGAACCGCGCCGAGCTTCTCATAGCCTTCGCGGAAGACGCCTTCAGAATAACGGAGGAAGCGCTGATAACCTTCCACGTCGCGCGGATCGAGCTGCGTGATCTGTTCGGCCAGTGATGCATCGTCATTGGTGTAGTCGAACCACCCTCCGTCGGGCCAGCTCAACCGGTAAAAGGGCGTCACCGGCAGCAATTCGACATCATCGGCGAGCCGGCGATCACTCAGAGCCCACAATTCCTCCAGGCAGGCCGGATCGGTGATGACGGTCGGGCCTGCGTCGAAGACATGACCCTCCCGTTCCCAGACATAGGCGCGCCCGCCCGGCCGGTCCCGCGCCTCGACGATCGTCGTCGCGATCCCCGCCGACTGGAGCCGGATCCCGAGCGCGAGCCCACCGAAGCCCGCGCCGATGATGACGGCATTTCGGGTCTTTTCAGTTATTTCCACAACGCGGTCATCGCCCTTCCGATCGGCACTGGCGGCCGTCCGCTCAAAATGCGGATCTTGTCCCCCAGCCGCGAACGACCCGCA
>Ga0209023_10005613_pt1 | contig 13628 bp, 15 predicted proteins | sample LakOneMetagenome_FD_187468 | JGI IMG/M metagenome (GOLD analysis project Ga0209023, IMG submission 187468) | Freshwater and sediment microbial communities from Lake Erie, Canada (SPAdes) (version 2) | ecosystem: Environmental > Aquatic > Freshwater > Lentic | place: Lake Erie, Canada...
AAGAAAATAACTTCTGGACATTACAGGCAGGTATCTTTCCTGAAAATTTTGCCAGCGTAAAAATTCATGAAGCATGTGGCTTCAGGGTTATTGGTGCAAGAGAAAAAATTGGCCAGTCGAATGGATTGTGGCGAGATACTTTATTACTGGAAAGAAGAAGTAAAGTTGTTGGTATATGAAAAAGAAAATACTTTTTGTTTGCATCGAGAACAGTAACCGAAGCCAGATGAGCCAGGCATTTGCAAAAATACTTGGAGGCTCAACTGTTGAAGCATATAGTGCCGGCAGTAAACCTTCCGGCATTGTAAACCCTAAAGCAATTGCCGCTATGAAAGAACTGGGTTACGATTTAAGCAAGCATGATAGTAAGAGTTTAAATGAAGTGAAATCATTTGCACCTTTTGATGCAGTGGTAACAATGGGATGTGGAGATGCCTGTCCCTGGATGCCGGCAAAAAAATTTATTGACTGGCAAATTCCTGATCCTAAAAATATGGAACATGATGAGTTTAATGAAGTAAGAGACCTTATTAAGGAAAAAGTAAAAAAACTATTACTGGAACTATAAAAAAAGCCGCTTAATTAAGCGGCTTTTTTATTTATCAAATAATTTTAAAATTATCTCCTGTTAAGTTTTGACAACAGTCGAAGTATTTCCATATACAACCAAACAATCGTTACCAGCAATCCAAATGCTGCATACCATTCCATGTATTTGGGTGCACCCATTTCAACACCTCTTTCGATCATGTCAAAATCAAGTATAAGGTTTAATGCTGCCAAAGCAACAACAAACACAGAAAAGCCGATTCCTATTGGTGAGCTTTCAAAAATAAATGAAGGTGCTGATCCTCCTGATAAACTAATGATCCATGATACCAGGTAAAATACTCCCAGTCCTAATGTAGCAATGATGATCACTTTTTTAAACATGGGTGTTGCCTGTATGATCTTGAATTTATATAATAAGAACATCACGGCAACTACAGAGAAGGTAAGTCCTACAGCCTGCAACACAATTCCGGAATAACCACCGGAATAACCGCCCTGCCTGCTGGAAACGGCATATTCAAAATAAGCAGAAACTGCTCCTACGAATAATCCCTCCAGTAATGCATAGGCCGGGGCAAGATATGGGCTCCACTCTTTTTTGAAAGCCATCACTAACGCCAGTGCCAGGCCGCCAAATACACCTACAAGCACCAATGTCCACGAATCACCTCCCTGCGCAGCTTCTTTCCATGAATAAAATGCAGTACCTAGCATCAATATGAACATGAAGCCGAATTTGTTCAGCGTTCCTTTTGCAGTCATTGCATTTTCATGTGTAACGATATCAGTTAATACCGTATCCCTGAATCTTTTTTCTGATAAGGCCGGGTTGCCGGATTTAAATAAAGACATATCTGTAAATTTTAGAGATTAAAAATAGAAAATAATTCGATACCAGCTAATCAATAATTTGCTAAGGTTTTGAAACACCCGGGTATTTACTCACCGTTTCAAACTCATATTCATCCTTGCTTTTTAGCTGGTTGATGAATTGCTGCAAGGAAGCTGAATCTTCAGGGTTTGCATAAACCTGGTCGTGTGCAAGTAACACTAGCTGGTTGGCTGTCTTTGTTCTATTGTGGGCAAATGCACTGTCTACCTCGTTTGCCATTTCTTCATAAGTCTGCACCAGTCTTTGTTCACTGTTAAAATGCCATTCCAGGTCCCAGCCCATTGCTTTAAAACCTTTGTTTTGCAGACTGTCGGCTGCGGCAATTGAATTTTTCAGGTCGGTGCAACTAAGACTGTCTGTTCGCCAGATATTTCTTCCCGGAGTTCGGATAATATTTGACGTAAGGTTCAGGCTGTCGGCACAACGCATAAAATCATGTACTGCACTGTCGGGAACAGCATAAAATTTTTCAAACCTGTTCTCAAACGCATGCGTGTAACTGTGGTTGGCAATTTCAAACAAACTGCTTTGAGAAACGCTGTCGAATATAGCAGACTGGTACCTGCTGCCATACACATGTTCGCCGATAACAAATAAAGTAACCGGAATGTTTTCCTGTTTGATGATATGCATTACAGCCCTGGTGCCTTTATTGGGGCCATCATCAAATGTCAGGTAAATTGTTTTCTTTTTTTTGACAGGTTTGCTTTCCTTTTTAGTTACGGTAACTGCGGTGTCTTTCTTAACCGGCGAAGCCTTGAAAAGAAAAAAGTGTTTGTCCGTTTCGTAAAAATAAAAAGTGCTTAGGGCTACAGTGAGTACTGAGCTTTTGAAGATTGCGGAGTTATAAAAACTTCCGCCCGAATCAGGGTCCATGTTGGTTGGGAAATTTAGGACATGAAGATAATAGGCCGCCTTCCCGATTTCCAAATTTCCAATGTTAAATAATTATGAATTGTTCGATTAGTCTAACAATTCCAACTTCCCCGGTTAATCTTATCTTTGCCTTATGGAAAATTTGCTGGCACAGATAGAACAAAATAAAAAAGAGATCAGTGAAGCTGTTGTTACAAACAAAGACGAACTGGAATCATTCAGGATAAAATACCTGGGTACGAAAGGCCTGGTGAAAACGATCATGGGCGAGATGAAAACAGTTGCTCCTGAAAAAAAGCGGGAAGCAGGCCAATTGCTCAATGAATTCAAAATATTTACAGAAGCTGCTTTTGAAAAACTTCAATCAGGGATCTCCAATGGTTCTGTTGAAAATTCAATTGCCGGAATTGATGTTTCACTTCCGGGAAACCAGTTACCTGTTGGAAGCCGTCACCCAATAAGTATTGTACAGAACAAGATCATTTCTATTTTTCACAGGTTGGGATTTGCAGTTGCAGAAGGTCCGGAAGTTGAAGATGACTGGCATAATTTTACTGCACTCAATCTCCCGGAAAATCACCCGGCCAGGGATATGCAGGATACTTTTTATATTAACCAGGATCCGGCCTGGTTATTACGTACTCATACGAGCAGCGTGCAAATCAGGGAAATGGAGAAAGGAGTATTACCACTTCGTATCATTTGCCCGGGAAGGGTTTATAGAAATGAAACCATCAGTGCCCGGGCGCATTGCTTTTTTAACCAGGTAGAAGGTTTATACATTGCAGAAAATGTTTCTTTCGCAGATCTTAAACAAACACTTTATTTCTTTGTACAGGAAATGTTTGGCAACACGGTAAAAGTTCGTTTTCGTCCTTCTTATTTTCCATTTACAGAACCAAGTGCAGAAATGGATATCAGTTGTCTTATCTGTGGAGGCGAAGGTTGCAATGTTTGTAAAAAAACAGGTTGGGTGGAAATTCTTGGTTGTGGTATGGTGCATCCGTCAGTGTTGGAAAATTGTGGCATCGACAGCAACAAATACACAGGCTTTGCATTTGGTATGGGAATAGAAAGAATTACGATGTTAAGTTACCAGGTAAAAGACCTGCGGTTATTCAGTGAGAACGACCTGCGTTTTTTAAAACAATTTACTGCTGCGATATAAATTGTATTCGCAAATAAAATTTATCACTTCATAAAATTCAAAAGCAAAGTTGAAAACTTTGCTTTTTTTATTTTTTTATAATACTTATTAACTTTTTGTGCTATTGAAAAAGCTTACAAACATTAAGTCGTCAATGATCAAGGAACTGAATTGGAGTTTACAGTAGTGCAAAAGTTTAATCAAGGCTCCTTCCCGAAATCGGGATGTAATCAATTTCGGGGCTCTTTTTTTTTCTTTTTTAGAGACGTGTTCCGAGAACGAAGTGAATCGGAAAGCAAAAAAGAAAAATACTGTTTATTAAACATGTTATTAAAATACAAAGTTGTTCTTATTTTTTTATAGCACAATACGTTATTTATTTAATCATGTGTTATAAAATGCTAATTAGATAAAAATCTTGTTGGCATGATAATTGAAAATGCATGACAGTAAAGCAAAAACACTGTTATGAAAAGAACAAGCTACATCTTCGGTCTTATACTTATTACATTCTTCTTCATTTCCTGCTCATCATCTAAAGAAGCACGTACTTATTCAAAAACGATCAATGGTAACTGGCAATTACAAACTATAGTTACTGAAGGGATCATGGGCAAGGTTAAGATCATGCTTTTTAATGAAGCGGATTTTAATTGTTTTGTTGGAAGCAGCTGGAGTTTTAATAATTACAATGACCTGGGAACATATACGATCAACAGTTCTGCTGATTGCAGTGTAGAAAAACGTAATATCCGTTGGACGATCTATGAAGCACCCGGTGAACCTAAGTTGTTACAATTTAAAAGGCTCACAGATAAATTAAAGGAAGTTGATGATGGAGCCGGTTTTCGATTTAATATAATTCAACTCGATAATAGTGTAATGAAATTAAAGTCTACCATGATGTTCGAAGGAAAGTCGGTATCGCTTATTTACAATTTTGTAAAAAATTAAAAGAAATAAAATGAAAAAGTTCAGTGCAAGAATATTGTTTCCTGTTGCGGCTGTTATGCTCATGGCGAGTGGATGCGAAACAACAAGGCAAATAAATAAACGTGATAAAGGTGCCGCTATCGGAGCTGCGGGTGGTGCAGTAATCGGGGGAGTGATCGGTAACAATGTAGGCAATAAAAATAATACGGCGCTTGGTGCAATTTTAGGGGCAGTGATCGGTGGTGTTGCGGGCGGTATCATCGGAAACAAAATGGATAAACAGGCAGAAAAAATTAAAACAGAAATACCCGGGGCAAAAGTGGAAAGGGTTGGTGAAGGAATTGATGTGACATTCGACGAGAATAACCCAGATGGTACAAAAGCCGGTGTTTATTTTGAGACAAATAAATACAATATCAGCAGCAATTCAAAACTGGCGCTTGATAAATTGCAAAAGATATTTGCGGAATACCCTGAAACAAATATTTTAATAGAAGGACATACAGATAATGTCGGCACTTCAGAATACAATATGGGGCTTTCGGAAAGAAGGGCAAGAGCGGTAACAGATTATTTAACAGCTGCCGGTGTTTCTTCTTCAAGGCTTATAACAAAATGGTATGGTGAAACACAACCCAAAGTACCTAATGACAGTGACGCAAACAAAGCACTGAACAGGCGTGTACAATTTGTGATCACTGCCAATGAAAAAATGAAAGCAGAAGCAAAACAGGAAGCGAATAAAAATTAAGTTGGTTTTTTGGCACTATACAACTGCTGTGCAGGTATTATCTTTTCAAGGTCATTGAGCAATGTCGAAAAGAAAATACTAAAATCGCACAGCAGTTTTTTATTTTTGCAGCATGATAGAAAAAATATGCGTTGCAGGGGCAGGAACAATGGGTAGCGGTATTGCACTGGCAGCTGCACAAAGTGGTTATCCTGTTACATTGTATGATACCAATGAAACAGTGCTTGATAAAGCCAGAACAGCGATCTCAAAAAACCTTGGTTTTCTTGTAGAGAAAAAGAAAATATCTGCTGATGAACAAACTGCAATATTCAGCCGGATATCGTTTTCATCAACAATTACGGATTGCAAAACGGATCTTGTAATAGAAGCCATTGTAGAAATTCCCGAAGCAAAGATCAATTTATTCAACCAACTGGCTGAGATCAATACAGCAGAAACAATTTTTGCCAGCAATACATCTTCCCTTTCAATTACAGATCTTCAAAAAAATATTTCAAATCCGCAGCGGGTTGCAGGAATGCATTTTTTTAACCCGGCCCAGATCATGAAACTGGTTGAAGTGGTAAAAGGTGAGCAGACATCGGGCGAAGTTGCCAATGAACTCATGAAGGTTTGTTTAAAGATGAGCAAGAACCCGGTGCTTTGTAAAGATGCCCCTGGGTTTATTGTAAACCGTGTTGCCCGGCATTATTACCTGGAAGCAATGAAACTGGTTGAGCAGCAAATTGCTTCTTTTGAAAATGTGGATGCGATCATGGAAGCTTCCGGTTTTAAGATGGGGCCATTTAAACTGATGGACCTTATCGGAATGGATATTAACCTCGCTGTATCACAAAGTATTTATGAAGCATTTGATAATGCTGAACGTTTTCAACCCTCGGCAATACAAATTGATAAAGTTGCAAAAGGAGAATTAGGCAAAAAAACGGGGAAAGGTTTTTATGATTATAATTAGCAGGTAAACTGCCTTTTCAACGATTCAACCTGTTAACTTATTTACCAGTTAGTGCATAAACCGCAAACGAAGCAAGCCAGTGTTCCCCTTCATAATTTCCACTGGCAACCTGCGGTAGTGCAGCTTCCAGGTGTTCATTTGCCAGTTCAAGCAATCTTTTACTATGAATAGATGATGCTATTCCCTTCAGGCACCAGGCACGGCTCAAATTCAATCCATCTAAATGAACCAGTCTGCCATCTGTTCTGTCAATCACTTTTCCCGTCTCAATTTTTAATTTAATATCAAATAATGCAGGCATGAAACTTTTTAGCCAGTCAATGAATTGTTTTTTGGGCATAACCTTTCTCATCAGATCTGCTTCTTCCAAACAGGGACTTAAAAAATCACTGCCGCCGGGCTCCCAGGTAAAAGGACAATTTTTATCTTTCAAATAAAACCGCATCGCAGCTGTTTTGATGGCATTTGACAAACTACTGTCTTTTTGATCAACAGCATAATCATACATCATGCTCAACCCAAATGCAAGGTTACTATGTTCTCCAACCCTTATCGGGTAAACAATTTTGCCAAGAAATGTTATGGTAAGTTTCGATAATTCTGTTGCCAGTGGTTGTAAAGCGTTTGACCATTTTTTTGCTTCAGGATCATCCCAGTTCAGTAATTCATTTTGCAATTGCAGCAGCCATGCCCAACCGTATGTTCTTTCAAAACTTTTATTTTCCTTTGACCTGAACAATTGTAATTCCTGTTCAATATTGGTAGTTGTAAAATGTTTATTGAAAAGTTGCCTTATTTGCTGTGCTTCAGGAATACCGGGATATAATTTCAACAACCTAACCAGCATCCAGTGCCCGTGAACACTGCTGTGCCAGTCGAAGCACCCGAAAAAGGCCGGGTGATAATTTTTGGGAGCGATGATGAGTGATGAATCCTGGTACGTGATACCGGTTTTATAAGGAAATTCTTTTTCTGCACAGCGTAACGGCAGCTTTGCAAAAACGGAAGCACCCGATTGTGTAAGTATAACCTGGCCATTTCTTTTCTCATAATTTACCTGTTGGGCATTGCAAAATGGTATTATGCCGAAACAACATAACATCAAGAAAAGAAATTTAAAGCGCATTGATTTTATTTTTTCTAAAAGTAGTATTTATTCTTTTCAATATTTTACGTCATTGCTGGGAACAAAGTAATCTATATGTAACTGTTTTTAATAAAGCAGATTGCTTCTTTCCTCGCAATGCCGTAGGGATAAGATACCAGTTTTAATTCTGCAGCACAATCTTCTATCTTTGTAAAAATCTGTTTATGGTATTAGTTACGGGAGGTGCCGGTTTATTGGGAAGGGAATTGATCACCCAGTTGCTTTCAAGCGGTAAGGATGTAACAGCTATTTACAATAAAACAAAACCCGAAGGTTTTTCGTCGGGCAGGTTGCGAATAGTTCAATGTGATATCCTGGATGTTTCAGGGCTTGAAGAAGTAATGGAAGGTGTTGATGAATTGTATCATTGTGCAGGTAAAGTTACTTTCGGCCCCGGGCAGGAAGAACAGTTATATAAGATAAATGTAGAAGGCACAGCAAATGTTGTAAATGCAGCATTGAATGCAGGTGTAAAAAAAATGGTTCATGTAAGTTCTGTTGCAGCGTTGGGCCGCATCAGGGAAAATGAACCTATTACAGAACAAATGCAATGGACAGAAGAGACCAGCAACAGTAAATACGGACAGAGTAAATATCTGGGGGAAATGGAAGTGTGGCGTGGTATTGCCGAAGGATTGAATGCAGTGATCGTAAATCCTGTTATCATTTTTGGCAACGGTAACTGGAATGAAGGCTCCATGGAAATTTTCAAATCTGTGTATAAAGGATCGCCTTGGTATACAGAAGGTACAACAGGATTTGTTGATGCAAAAGATGTTGCTGCTGCAATGATCATGCTGATGGGGTCAGAAATATCATCTGAACGTTTTATCATAAGTGCTGAAAATAAAACCTATCATGAGGTATTTGATAAGATCGCTGATGCATTTAATAAGAAGCGCCCATCAAAAAAAGTAACCCCGTTACTAGCGTCTATCGTATGGAGATGGGAAGCTGTAAAAAGTAAATTCACAGGCGCTGTGCCATTGATCAGCAAAGAAACGGCAGCAACAGCATTGGCAAAAGTTGAGTTTAATAACAGTAAATTTAAAAAAAAATTCCCTTCATTTAAATATCAAAGCCTGGAGCAGACAATTAAAACTACCTGCCTGGCATTGCAACAAAAACTTAACAATCATTAATGTATTTTCGTTCCGGTCATCAAATCACACGAAAGCATGAAGAACGTTTTTATTGTATTGTTGTTTTCCCTTTTTTCAATAAGCAGTTTCTCCCAGTCAAATAATTTTTATATCAGCGGAACCGTCATCAATAAGGAAACGAACCTGCCCATGCAGGGCGCTTCTGTATTTGCGCAGAACACCACTATAGGAACGGCAACAAATTCAGAAGGAAAATTCAGTCTGCAACTTCCGGCCGGCGGATACGACCTGGTTGTAACATACACAGGGTTTACTACCGATACCAAAAGGATCACTTCTTCTGATGGAGATACGAGGGAAATTGTTTTTGAACTGAAGCCTAAAGAAAAAGAAATGGAAGCCGTTGCCATTGTTGCAACTACTGAAGTAAAAGATGGATGGAAAAAATACGGGGACTTTTTCCTGGATCATTTTATAGGTAAAACTGCCAATAGTGCTTCGTGTAAAATAAAAAATCCCGAAGCATTAAAATTTTATTTCTCAAAAAAGAAGAACAGGCTGAAAGTGACGGCATCAGAGCCTTTGCAGATCGAGAATAAAGCGCTTGGTTATAATATTAAATATACACTTGATTCTTTCACGCATGCGTATGAAACACAGGTAAGCCTTTATACCGGTTATCCTTTGTTTGAAGAAATGGGATCAACAGACAACCAGCAAAAGAATAACTGGGACCTTGCCAGGCAAAAAGCATATAAGGGTTCTATCCTGCATTTTATGAGAAGTATTTATAAAAAAGAATTGAAGGAAGAAGGTTTTGAAGTTCAGTTCCTGGTAACGTATAAATCGAAAGGAGAAGACAAGGACACTGCACTTGTTTTAAAAAATAATATTTATCCTGCGTTGAATTATAAAAAAGATGACAGCACACAAACTGTTGAGATAAGGCCCAACCAGAATAAGATCGGGGTCATTTTCACAAAAGAAAAACCGGCAGAAGGATATTTAAACGAAAACAATCCTGATTCAAAAGATTTCCAGTTTTCCATATTGAATTTTATTCCGGGTGTTTCAATCGTTATTGAACAGAACGGGTATTATTTTGAGCAGAATGATATTGACATCAGTGAATACTGGACCTGGGATAAAGTTGCCGACCAGTTACCATATAATTATGTTCCGATGATCAATTAAATGATGAGGGAGTAACCTTTTTAAAAGTTTACTCCCTCATCATTTAATTATTTCTTTCCCATAACTTTTTCCCACAATTCGGGGATCCTTTTTACCCAGATCAATTCTCTTTTTGCAGCGCCGGCTTCCTGTGCAGGAGCGCCCCAATAAGTTTTATTTCCTTCAAGGTCGCCGCCAACTCCTGTTCTTGCAAGCAGCACGGCATTCTTCCCAATCGTCAATGTTTTATTTACGATAACCTGTCCCCATAATACCACACCATCTTCAATAGTTACAACTCCTGCAATAACAACATTGGCAGCAAACAGACAATTTTTTCCAATGGTTGTATCATGGCCGACATGTATCATGTTATCCATCTTGGTTCCCCTGCCGATCCTGGTGTCATGACTAACACCCCTGTCGATGGTGCAGCCTGCGCCAATCTCCACATCATCTTCAATAACAACCCTTCCACAACTCGGCATTTTTTTATACCACACTTCCCTGTCTTTTTTTGTATTGTAATAGAAGGCATCGCTGCCGATAACAGTGCCCGCCTGTATAACAACATTATCGCCAATGATGCTGTGGTCCATGATACTTACATTGGGATTGATGACAGTATTTTTTCCAATTACAACATTGTTACCGATAAATGCAGAAGGATAAATTATTGTTCCCTCACCGATCACTGCACTATCACTTATCATTTTTGTTGCGGGTGTAAACGGACTGAAATGGTTTACAATTTTGCAGTAAGCATCAAAAGGGTTTTCAACAACGAGCAATGCCTTGCCATCGGGAACAGTTGTTTCTTTATTAATGATAATGAATGATGCATTGCTGTTTATACACTTGTCATAATATTTTGGATGATCCACAAAGACAAGGTCTCCTGGTTCTACTTTGTGGAGTTCGTTTATGCCGGTAGCATTTCCATTTTTATTTCCTATGATTGTTGCATTGATAAAATCTGCGATCCATTGCACAGATACCGGGGAAGGGAATTGCATATTAGTTTATGTTTTGGCAAAGGTACTATCGTTTGCTTTTACTTACATTTCTTAAAAATGTTTCTTTACCTGGAGCAATTAACAAAAAAACTCAAAAATTTTTTTTCATGATTTTGGCTGAAAAATCTGCCCGGTAAATCATACCCGGCAACATAAATAAGATCATCAACATTCAAACATTTAAAAATCAGATCTGCTGAAATACCTGTAAAATCAGTACTTTCATCGTTACCGATTTTGCATGCACAGAATTTGATGTCTGTTGATCAATGATTTTGTTGCTTCAATAAGTACAAAAAATGCTTGTCCTTATCCACAAGCGATATTAAAATGTTAATAAAATAATTGAAAAATATTTTCCTTATAGCAAAAAAAAAATTTAATATTGTGGTAGGGGATTTGGTTCCCTGTACTTACTAACCCATCCATATAATAAAGCCTGGTATTCAAACACCGGGCTTTTTTGTTTTTATTACTGTCCGTTCTCATAAAAATTTCATGAAAGTAAACAGCAAAAACAGAAAACATATTCATGTAAAATATGCCTGGCTGAATCAATTTTCAATTCATATAGTTTATATTACAAGACAATAAACGAGTATCTTGCACAAAATTAAAAGAGCTGTATGTTAAAATCAATGACGGGTTTTGGAAGGGCAGAACAAACTGTAGGCGATAAAACTTTCCTGGTAGAAATAAAAGCACTCAACGGAAAACAATTTGAACTGCAACTTAAGCTGCCTCCATTGTTAAGGCCTTATGAATTTGATATACGCAACCTGTTGCAGGAACACCTGATCAGGGGAACGGTTGATTGTTATGTGAACATCAAACAGAACGGCACAACAAAACCTGTTGTGATCAATACAGAATTAATAAAAGCATATTACAACCAGATACAGGGGTTGGCATCAGAACTTGACATTGATACAAATTCTGTTTTAAGTGCTTTGTTAAGGTTGCCCGAAGTAGTAACACCTACCAATGATGTTTTGAATGAAGGAGATTACAAAGAATTCAGTAATGTATTGATCGCCGCTTTGAAGGAATTAAATACGCACAGGATTGAAGAAGGTAATTCACTGGAGAAAGACCTCCTTCAGCGGATCGATAATATTAAAGAACAGGAAGAACATATTCTTGCACTGGAACCCAACAGGAAAAAAAGGATCAAAGATGAAATTCACCAGTTACTGGAAGAACATGTTGGCAAAGAAAATATCGACAACAACCGCATGGAGCAGGAACTCATCTATTACATGGAAAAAATAGATATTCATGAAGAACAAATAAGGCTGCGCCAGCATTGCGAATATTTTAAAGATATTATGAATGGCCCTGAAGACGGGAAGGGAAAAAAACTCTCTTTTGTATTGCAGGAAGTTGGGCGTGAAATTAATACCACCGGAAGTAAAGCATATGATGCCGATATACAGAAATGCGTGGTAAAAATGAAAGACGAACTTGAAAAAGCAAAAGAGCAGGTTTTAAATGTGTTGTAATTAAAGCTATATTTTAAACATAATTTTCCAATCTGGCATGAGCCGTTTTATAATATCACTGTTTGTCCTTTCCATACTTACCGTATCATGTAAGCAGGTAAGTGTTTACGAAAAGAATATCCCGGTACCACACTATAAATGGCAGCATAATTATGCGGCAGAAGGTTCATTTAATATTACCGACACAACATTGTCTTATAATATATATGTAGTATTACGCCATACCGATGCTTACAAATACAATAATATATGGCTTAGCATTGGTTTAAAAGAACCCGGCGACAGCATGCATTTTCAAAGCAAGGACCTTTCACTTGGAAATGATGCAGACGGCTGGGAAGGAAGCGGCATGAACGATATATGGGAAGTAAGAAAACTTATCTATGTTCACAGGTTCAGGAAAAAAGGGGAATACCGGTTCGTTATTAACCAGATCATGCGGGATGATCCTCTGGAGTATGTAATGAGTGCAGGGATAAGGGTACAACCGGTTAATATTATTAAATAAAATTAACAATCGGGCTATGCATAAAACCCAAAAGCACACGTTTATAGAAAACAATTCTTTATTTTGCACCTTTGCAAGGTTTTATTGATACCTTAATCCGGAAATAATATTTGACAAACAATTAAATTATTTTATACGTGAATCGTAAAATGCTTATTGTTTTTTTGGCGGCTATCCTTACCCTTTCTGCCAAAGCCCAGGAGGAATACATTCAAAAAGGAGAGTTTGGATTTAGTATTGGTGCTGCCCACTATTTTGGCGACCTTAATACACGTGCCGCCATTAACAGGCCCAAGCCGGCTATTGGTATCTTCTTTCGCAAACAGTTTGGTAATTACGTAGGATTGCGCATTGGCGCCCATTACGCCCAGTTGGGATATAGTGATACTTACAGTAAGAATGAATATCAAAAAACAAGGAACCTTAGTTTCAATTCAAATATCTGGGAGATCGCTTTACAGGGCGATTTCAATTTCTTCAAATTCATTCCTTCCGATCCGGATCATGCATTTACCCCTTATGTAACATTGGGTGTTGGTTTATTCAGTTATGATCCCTATGCATACCTTAATGGGAAAAAAGAATTTCTTCGTCCATTGGGCACCGAAGGACAAAATACAGGTTACCTTGGGCGTAAACAGTACAGCACGATGGCTGTATGTATCCCTTTTGGAGTTGGCATTAAATATAATATATCACAAAAGGTGAATTTGGCTATAGAGGTTTGTCATCGTTTTACAACAACAGACTACCTGGATGATGTAAGCACAACATATGCAGGTGCAGGCCGGGGTCTGTATAATGAAACGAATAATAGTTTCCCTCTTGATGCACTGGGACAGCCTACTACAGCTTTCTTATTGCAGGACAGGTCTTATGAAATAGATCCTGCTGCTAAACCATTGGGAATACAAGGCCGCCAGCGTGGATGGAGTAAGCAAAAAGATCAGTATATCATTGCAGAGATCGGGCTTTCCTTTAATATCAGTACTTATCGCTGCCCTTCAGCCAATTAATTAAAATAGTAAGGATACCGGCTTACATATGATCCAGGATTATGCCTGCCAGTA
>Ga0209023_10005614_pt1 | contig 13627 bp, 10 predicted proteins | sample LakOneMetagenome_FD_187468 | JGI IMG/M metagenome (GOLD analysis project Ga0209023, IMG submission 187468) | Freshwater and sediment microbial communities from Lake Erie, Canada (SPAdes) (version 2) | ecosystem: Environmental > Aquatic > Freshwater > Lentic | place: Lake Erie, Canada...
ATCGGTCCGTGGCGGCGCCGGTCCTGCCGGGCGCGGCGGCACCGCGTCGGGTGGCGCCCGTGCCGGCGGCCGAGGAGGCTGGGCCGGCGCCGGGGGACCGGGTGTGTCCGGCCTGCCACACCGGCAACGCCCCGACCCGTACGTTCTGTCAGCGCTGCGGTACCGACCTGACCGCGGTCACTCCGGTCGCGGCGAAGGTGTCCTGGTGGCGGCGCATTTTCGGCGGTGGGCGGGCGAAGCCGGCCGATCCGGGCCACGAGCTGGGCTACCGCAAGCCGCGCGGGCGTTTCCCGGCGAAGCTGATGGCGGTGGTGATGACGCTGCTGGCGCTGGGCGCCCTGGGTGCGGTGGCGGTGCGTCGGGGCTGGGTCGACAAGGGTGTCAGCACGGTCAAGGAGCTGATCTCGGGCCGTACGCCGGTGACTCCGGTGAGTGCGCGGGCGTCGAGTTCGGCGACGGGGGCGCCGCCGCAGCGGGTGTTCGACGGGGCGAAGAACCGCTTCTGGGCGCCGGCCGCGGGTGTGGCCGGGCAGTGGGTGGAGATGCGTCTGGAGGAGCCGGTGTCGCTGCGCGACATGATTATTTATCCGGGTATTTCCGCCGACAAGGTGGCGTTCTTGACCCAGGGGCGCCCGCGGGCGATCACCGTCACCCTCTTCGATGACGGTGGCGCGGCGACGGCGCGGGTGGCGACGCTCAACGACGCTCCGGGCGGCCAGCATGTGCCGATCTCCGGCGACCGGGTGCAGCGGATTCGGATCACGATCGGCTCGGCGTACGGGATGGTTCCCGGCCGGCGGGTGGCGATCGGTGAGGTGGAGTTGTTCAGTCGGAAGTAGTAGCCGACAAGCCTTCCCTTTCATTGATGGCCATGCATACCCTGTGGCATGGATGTCTCCCTGCGCCGTACCGCTGTGGGTCCAATGATCAGCTCCCCGCGACCCCGGCGTTGGCTGGTGGTCGCCCTGCTGCTGGTCACCGCCCCGGCGCTGATCGTGGCCGCCCCGGCGCAGGCGACGATGCTGCCGGCACAGGCGAAGGTGCCGGCAGTGCAGGCGAAGGTGCCCGCAGCGCAGGCGATGGTGCCGCCGGCGCAGGAGCCGACACCGATCGTGCCGCCGCCACCGGTGAGCGGACCGCACGTCACCGGCGATCACACGGTGGCGGTCTTCGACTACGCCAAGGCGATCCGTGAGTCCGTCCGGGTCAACACGAAGCTGGACACCGATCGGGACGGCAAGCCCGACACCGTCGTCGTCGACATCATCCGGCCGGCCGAGGCGGCTGCCGCCGGCATCAAAATCCCGGTGATCATGGTGCCGTCGCCATACTTCACCTGCTGTGGGCGCGGCGACGACGGCGTCAAGACGTACGACAGCGCCGGCAACCTGACCAAGATGCCGCTGTTCTACGACAACTACTTCGTCCCGCGCGGTTACGCGGTGGCCGCCCTGGACCTGATCGGCACCGGCCGCTCCACCGGCTGCGGGGATGTTGGCGGCACCACCGACGTCGCCTCCGCCACCGCCGCCATCGACTGGCTGAACGGCCGCAACACCGCCACCGACCTGCGCGGCACCGCCGTGACCGCCGGCTGGACCACCGGCAGCGTCGGGCTGATCGGCAAGTCCTACGACGGCACCATCGCCAACGGCGCCGCCGCCACCGGCATCGACGGGCTACGCACCATCGTCCCCATCTCGGCGATCTCCTCCTGGTACGGCTACCCGCGCGCCAACGGCCTGGTCCGCTGGAAGACTTACCTGACCGGGCTGGGCCACAGCGTCGGCAACAAGGCCAGCGTCTGCGACAGACTGCAGGCGCCGATGAACGCCGCCAGCGAGGACGGCACCGGCAACTACAACGACTTCTGGGCCGCCCGGGACTACGTCAAAGACGCCGCCAAGATCCGTTCGAGCGTCTTCGTCGTCCACGGCCAGGAAGACCTCAACGTGATGCCCATCCAGTTCGGCCACTGGTGGGATGCGTTGACAAAGAACAAGGTGCCGCGCCGGCTCTGGCTCGGCCGGGCCGAACACACCGACCCGTTCGACTACCGCCGGGCCGAGTGGGTCAGTCAGCTGCAATCCTGGTTCGACTACTGGCTGATGGGTCTGCCGAACGCCGTGATGCAGGCGCCAATGAGCGAGGTCGAACACGAAGTGGGCAAATGGCAGGTCGACGACAGTTGGCCGCCGGCACCCGTACGGGAGATCACGCTCGGCAAGGGTGTGCTGGCTGGCGCCGCCACTGGCACAGTCAGCCTCACCGACAAGGCCGTGACCAGCGAAGACGCGGTTGTCGGCAAGCCCGGCACCGCCCAGGGCTTCCGGCAGGTGTTCCTGTCCGCCCCCGTCAAGGAGGACGTGCGGGTCAGCGGAACGCCCAGCGTGCACCTGCGGCTGAAGGTCAACAAGGCCCAGACGCCGATCGCGGTGAAGCTCGTCGACTACGGGCGGGCCGACCGCTACGCCGGCACCAGCAAGGCCACCCCGACCAGCTGCTGGGGTGGCTCGATCAGCACCGACAGCGCCTGCTTCGCCGAACACGTCACCGCGGTCAAGCCCAGCGACTACGGCGTGATCGGCCGCGGCTGGCTCAGTGCGCAGCACCGCGAATCGCTGCGCCAACCCACCCCGCTCACCGCCGGCCAGTGGGTCGACCTCACCGTGGCGCTGATGGCCACCGACGCGGTCGTCCGCGCAGGGCATCAGCTCGGCCTGGTGATCACCCTCAGCGACGAGATGAAGATGGACGGCCGCTCCAGCGGCGCCACCGTCGACATCGACCTGGCCAACAGTCAGTTGCTGCTGCCCACCAACCAGGCAGCGGTGATCACGCCCGCGACGGGTGTCGCACCGACGACCCGGCTGCGGCCGGTGCAGGTCAGTCGGCAGCCGCAGCTGCTCGGCTAGTCCGACCGACGTGATCCCCGAAGAGTTCTCCCGCAATGTCGTAGCCGCCTGGGGCGTCGATGGAGCCGAATGGCTTGCCGAGCTGCCGGCAACTCTGCGGAACCTTGCCCACGACTGGAATCTCCAAGTCGGTACGCCGTATGACCTGTCGTACCACTACGTCACCGCGGTCGTGTGCGAAGACGGAACGCCGGCCGTGCTCAAGCTCGGGGTACCGACCGGCACATCGCTGGCGAAGGAAGCCGCGGCGCTGGCGGTCTTCGAGGGTCGAGGGACGGTCCGGCTGCTGCGGGCTGATTTTGGTCGCGGCGCTCTGCTGCTGGAACGCATCACCCCGGGCGGGCGGGTCCGTGACCTGGTGTCTCATCGGGACTGGCAGGCAACGTCGGCGGCTGTTGAGATCATCCGGCGGCTGCATGTGCCGCCTCCACGTGGTTGCTCGATGCCCGCAGTCATCGACCAGGCGCAGGCCTTCGCCGACTACCAGGCTGTTCACGGCGCTAAGGGGCCGTTGCCGCTGGAACTGGTCGTTCGGGCCGGTGGATTGATGCAGGAGCTGTGCGATTCGGCAACCGACCGCGTGGTGCTACACGGCGACCTGCATCACGACAACATCCTGCGTGGCACGCGTGAAGCGTGGCTGGCCATCGACCCGCACGGCCTCGTGGGTGATTCCGGATATGAAGTCGGCGCGCTGTTGTACAACCCGGATCCCGGCAATCGCGATGACACGCTGACAGCACTGGTTCCCGCGCGGGTGGAACAGTTGGCGGACGAGCTGGCCATGCCCGTTGACCGGGTGGTGGCATGGGGATTCGTCAAGGCGGTCCTGTCCGGTGTGTGGTCCGTCGAGGGCTGGTCATCGGTAGCGGACAGTTCCCCCATCAGTCGTGCCCTGGATGTCGCCCGGTTACTGCACCCGCGGTTGCGGTAACCGGGGCGCGGCAGGCCACGTCCCACCCACGGCGCCACCAGCGCGTACGGTGACGGGATGTTTCGCGGATATCGATGGCTTGCCGCTGCACTGCTGCTGGCGGCGGTGAGCGGCTGTGGCGAACGGTCGCCGAGCGGCGCCCGTCCCACGATCGTCTTCCCCAGTTCGGCCAGCCCGAGCGCATCGCCGTCGCGATCCGCGGCGCCGTCCGCCTCCCCGGCCGTCAGTCCGTCGAAGCCTGCGCCGCTGCGCTTCGTCTTCCCGGTCACCGGCCGCGCCTCGTATGCCCGGGTTCACCACGACTACCCGGCCAGCGACATCATGGCGCCGTGCGGCGCACATTACGTGTCGCCGGTTGACGGCGTGGTGCTGGAGACCAACCGGGTGGACCGCTACAACCCGAAGGTCAACGAGGGGTCCACCCGCGGTGGCCTGTCGGTGGCGATCCGCGGCGCCGACGGTTCGCGCTACTACGGCTCCCACTTCAGCAGCATCACCGCCGGCCTGAAACCCGGCGACCCCGTACGCGCTGGTCAGCGCGTCGCGATTGTGGGGGAGACCGGTGACGCCAGCGCCTGCCACGTGCACTTCGGGCTCTCGCCGACCTGCGCCGGCCACGACGGCTGGTGGATCCGCCGCGGCGTCATCTGGCCGTGGAAGTACCTGGATGCCTGGCGTGCCGGCAAGGTGCTGTCCCCGGCGAAGGAGCTAACCGGCTGGCGGGCCCAGCACGGCTGCCCCAGTAAGCCGCTTACGCCGTAGCGGGTGCCGGATCGTCACCGATCGGTTCTGGCGGGCGGGGCGGTAGCCCGAAGCGGGACTGCCACAGGTCCGTGCCGATCACCTTGATCATGCCGGCGACGGGGATGGCGAGCAGCGAGCCGAGGATTCCGGCCAGCTCCACCGAGATCAGTACCGCGACCAGGACGGTCAGTGGGCTCAGCCGGACCGTCCGGGCGAAGATGATCGGCTGCAGCAGGTGGTTCTCGATCTGCTGGTAGGCGACAAAGAAGGCGGCTACCACGATGCCGGCGACCAGTGACTCGCTGAATGCGGCCAGGATCGCCACCACCGCACCGAGCGTCGCTCCCACCATCGGAATGAGGTCCATCAGCGCCGCGAACAGCGCGATCAGCCCCGCGTACGGCACGTTGAAGATCTTGAGGACGAGGTAGGTGAGCGCACCGCAGATCAGGCTGATCAGCAGGTTTCCGGTGAGGTAGCCGGTGACGGTACGGGTGCACTCCTCGCCCACGCGCCGGATCCGCTCGGCCCGCTCGGGGTTGAACACCAGCAGCGCCCCGTCGATGATCCGCGGGCCCTCCAGCACCATCACGTAGGAGAGCACGAAGATGGTCACCGCGCCGACCACTGTGGTGGCCGCACCCAGCAGGAACGCCAGCGTCGGTGCGCCGATCTTGGTGAGTTGCTGGCTGATCTGGCTCTGGTGCGTGGCCAGGTAGTCCCGCACGTGGAAGCGGGCGATGAGGCCACCCACCGGGCCTCGCCCGGCCTGGGTGTCGCGAACCAGGTCCGGAATGGCCCGGGCCAGCTCCGATATCTCCTTGGCCAACGGGATGGCGAAAACAGTGATCAGCCCGGCGATGATCAGAATCACGATCAGGAAGGTCAGCAGGGTAGCCATCCAGCGCGGTATCCAGCGCACCCGCCGCTCCAGCCAGTTGACCGGTGGGGTGAGCACGATGGCGAAGAAGACCGCCACCACCATCCAGACGAGTACGCGCTGCGTGGCGTACACGAGGGTGAGTCCGAGCGCGGTGAGTAGCACCAGTCCGATCACCGTCATGGTGATCCGCGCCGGTGTCTGGCGGGTTGTCGACATAGTGACCGCTCTTCCCTTGGGCATTCCAGCCTAAACTTCGCGTTATCCCGAATTAGTAAATAAGCGCCTAATTAGTTGCTTAGAGACATTTTCGGCAACGGTTTGCGTCTGACGAACACCATCCGCCGAGCGCCACTGTGTCATGTCGAAGCGACACTGCATGGCCGCAGCTAAGACTTCGGGTGCGCGCCGAGCGTGGCCCCCCGGAAAGTACGCGCCGTGAGCATTCCGATCTGTGTGTGACCGTGCGGTATTCGCTCGGCCACTACCGACGTTCTCGCCCGGCGACAGCCCGGCGCACCCCAACAAATTGTTCGCCACCTGGCTGGCGGGAGCGACCAGTGCCGGCGCGCGCAACCAGACGCGATAACCCTGAGCGCGCCGGAGGCCGGCGGCCTGCCCGATAGCCGGGGGTTGCTACCGCGGGAGTTGGATCATCGTGGTCGGCAGTTCGCCGGCTACGCCGACAGCCCCAAAGGTCGGAAGCCACGCGGCACCCAGTGGCGGCGTTGGTTTTCTACGGGCGTGAGCAAGGCCGCCAGGTCCGAGTGCGCGGACCCATCGGTGCCCTTGGCCAGCCGAGACCGGGAGGACCTCCTGGCCCGGTCGATCGGATTACGGGTGGCGAGCCTGGTCGGCCGATAGAGCCAGGTCCTGACCGATCCGGCCGATGTTAATCGCGCCCTGACCGCCGCCGAGGACGCCGTCAGCCAATTGGAGTTCCCTAAATGCCAGCGCAATGAAAGTCCACTGAACGTCGGTTGGGCCCGAGGATAACCACCCACCTGGATCAAACGTTGAGGCCGGCATGGCAATGTTGCCACGCCGACCTAAATTAGATCTTTTCGAATTTCCTCTCGAAAAGCGTGTTCGACTATCGGTTCCGCTTTCGTCGCGCCCGCTGACTTGCGATAAAGGAGGCTAATCCTGCGGCGGCCACCAGGAGGGCAAGTGTCCAGTTACTAATGTCCCAGTTGGATCTTAGACCGTAGATCACTACAGCTGCGACTGCCAGTAGCGCGGTTACCGTTGTAAACGTTCTCATCTACTTCCTTCGCTCGCGCCAGGAGTGCCTCTACCCCGATCGGGGGAAGCTGCGTCAGCTATTTGCACCAGCTGCCCCGCTTTCGCGTATTCCATGCTACGGGGATACCTTCGTAATTAAGTTGGAGATCTATGCAGCGATCTTCATTTGCAGCTTTCGTAAAGGTATCGAGAATTGAGTTGCCGACAATAGCTACAGATGCGACACACGGTGCGAGCACCCACGGGATCGGGATCTTACCGCAGGCGACGCCCATAAGGGCTGCCGCTCCGACGAAGGCACCCTTAGCCTTAAAGTCTTTAACCTCACCTCGCTGAAAGCGAACGTGAATCTCGATACCCCAGTCGACGTCCGGGTCGGCCACGACCGGGAAAGCCGCGCCTCGGGTATCGGTGTATTGAATCAATGTGTCGCCGTGGACCTCGAACCGGGTAGGCAGGTACCTATTGTCCGCGTCAACTGCCCAAGGCGCGTTGATACTGCCCACCACCGTGTCGTCATTGAGAGGGTGTTTGAGAACGTCTGATGTGGATCGGCGTGGCGGTATGGCGGCGACGGTTCGGGCCGGCAGGATCGAGGGGTGTCTACCTCGCGACGTGGTTACCCCTCGGACCTGACCGATGCGCAGTGGGGACTGATCGAGCCGCTGTTGCCTGAGCCGAACACCGACGGACGGCCGGAGAAGCACCCGCGACGGGAGATCGTCAACGCGATCTTGTATGTGGTGCGGTCGGGGTGTCCTTGGCGGTATCTGCCTGCGGATTTGCCGCCGTGGCAAACGGTGTATTGGTACTTCAACCAGTGGGAAGAAGCCAAGGTCACCGACCGGTTGCTGGCGCAACTGCGGGTCAAAGCCAGGGTCCAGGCCGGCCGGCAACCCGAGCCGACGGCCGGGATCATCGACTCCCAGAGCGTCAAAGGCGCCGACACCGTGGGGGCGGACTCCCGTGGCTACGACGCGGGGAAGAAGATCAACGGTCGTAAGCGGTTCATCGTCACCGACACCCTCTGAGAGGCGCGGAGGGGTGTCGACGTCCCTCCGCGCAGAACCTCAGCGCCTGCCGGGCTTGCCGGCGTAAATGCCCCAGGCAATCAGGGTGACGAAGGCGACCAACCAGCCGGCGATCGCTGCGCCTGGCACCTTGATGACCGTCGCCGACAGGACGCTGAGCGCCACAGTCAGACCCGCGATGATATGCCAGACCTTCGACATGTCTGCTCCCAAATTTCCTGCCATGCTATTTATTCGCTTCCTGGACGCAGTATCCGATGGTGCCGCCAGCGACACCGGCAGCGGCCGCCGCACAGGCCACACAGCCAGCGCCTGCGGTTCCTACGCAGGCTGCGATGCAGGCGATACCGATGGCCGCTACCAACCAGCTAGCGACGCCTGCGCCCGAAAGGCAGTTGTTGAACTTGGACCAGCTGAAGTCAGCCGTTGTCGAGTGCACGATGGCGTTGACCGCCAACGCCCCGTTGGTCCATGCCTGGACGTAGGCGCTGTCGGCGTCGTGCTGGCGCACACGGTATTCGTTCACCGTAACGGCACCCGAGCGACTCGTAACAACTGCTACCCAGGCCAACGCGACTGTCGAGCTGTGGACAGGCAGCGCGACAAGAATGCCGCCGTCGGGTAGTTGACGGGCAGATTCGCTTCCAGTTGCATACGTGTCTGCGCCGCGCAGGTGCGTACCGGCCCGAGCCGCGCGGTCGTAGGCGTCGCCCACCGCATCGGCGCGGGCGGAACCGCCGAGCTCGGGGGTGTTGCGGACCTGACCGACCACGTTGGTAAAGTGCTCGATCTGCTCGTCGCTGGCGACAACGACACTCGCTGATGACTCATTGGGCTCTACAGCCGAGGCTGAGGCAACGCCACTGTTTCCGAACGACGAGAGCAGAATGGTGGAAATTGCCACCACTGCAATAGATTTCAAACGCACTTGTTCACCAATCTTGATTTGAACTAACGGCAAAGTCGACCAAATGCCGTCTCTGTTAACTGGCGTCCTTGACGCAGCTGGCGACAACTCCACCACCAAAACCGACAGCTCCGGCGATACAGACAACGCAACCAATGCCGACGGTCACGAAACAAGCGACCTCACAGACGACGGCGATCGTGGCTAGTACTCCGGCCGAGACGCCGGCGTTCGCCAGGCACTTTTTCAACTTGGACCAGTCGAGATCGGGCTCTGCCGCCGGCACGACGATGGCGTTGAGAACAAGGCGGCCGTCGTTCCACATCTGGATGTATCCGGCGTTTATGCCGTGTTCGCGGACTCTGATTTCCGTCACATGGACGATGCCGTTCGGCGAGGTGATCACCGATACCCATGCTCGGGCCATGGTTTGACTTGCCACGGGAAGCCCGACGACGGTGGTGCCATCGGATAGTCGGTGGGCGGATTCCTGCCCGGTGGCGAAGGCGTCCTGATTCGTAAGGTGGGTGCCCGTCGAGCGAGCCGCCTCGTATGCCAGGTCGATAAGATCTTCTCGGCCGTCGGCGATCTCAGGTGCACGCACAAGTTGGCGTGCCAGGTCTGTGAGGTGCAGCACGCTACGGTCATGTACTGACATCACTGTCGCGTTGGTTTCGTTCGGTTCAGGGGCTGCCGATGCGGTTCCGGCCTGTCCGAATATCGCCAATATCACTGCCGCAACGGTCACCAATGCGGTTCTCTTCATCTGCATTCACTTTCAATTTTTTGCTGAGCGTTCGTTTCGACAGATGACGCCAGAAGTCGTCGCTAAGTCATGTCGAAGCAAATATTTCGCGTGGCATCCGGGGTGAAGGTAGTACAACTAACAGGGCCTGAAGCTACAGCAGGCCAGCTATAATGAGCAATTTTCGCATATGTGATCTAGGTCTATGTGACGGCTGGGTGGCAAGGTTCCGATTGGGGGTCGGCTTGTGGGTCGTTGAGTCCATGATGGCCATTAAGGCGGGTGTGCATCCGAGATCGAAAGACAACATGGCAGCGTGGTGTGGGCGTCCTTTGAAGAGCATTTCTATTTAGGTGGGTGCAGGCCGTCAGTCAGGGGCGCGGTGAATTCGTAGCGTGAGAGCGACCAGTACGACGAGACCCACCGCAGCGGCCGCCGCCTGCCACAGGAACGGCACCAGCTCGCCCCGACCGAGGTAGCCGGCGAGCGCCACAGCCACCCCCGCGCAGACCGCACGGTCCAGAATCGACTCGATGGACAGCAGGGTGGCCCGGGCGTCCGGATCACCGATCGCATCGTTGACCAGGGCCCGCTGCACCGGATAGACCAGGCCCGCCACCAGCGAGAAGCCGACGAGACTCACCACCACGAAGACCTTGTCGGCGACGGCGATCGCGGCCAGGCTGCCCGCCATCAGCACGGTCAGGCCGAACACCGCTCCGCGTGGGGTGACCCGGCCGGCCAGCAGGTGCGACCGGCCGGCGCCGACCACCTCGGCGGCGGTCATCGCCGCCAGCACGACGCCGTGCCAGGCCACCGGTACCCCGCGGGTGCCGAGGATCACCTGGAACAGGTTCACCTGCACGATGCGTACCAGTGTGAACACCGCTGTTCCCTGCGCCATCAGCAGCGGCAGTGTCTTCGTCCGCCACAGCGAGCGCCAGGCATCGGTCAGCCCCACCCGGCGCGGTCTCGACCCGCGCGGCGGCAGTTTCCGTAGCGCGAGCGCCACCCCCAGCGCCACCGCCGCGTTGACCGCGGTCAGCCAGTACACGGTGGTCGGTTCCCAGGCGAACAGGGGACCGGCCAGCGGCCACACCAGCAGCTTCCCCACCAGCGAGTACGCCCGACTGTTGCCTTCGGCACGCTGGTAGAGGGCGGTGGCACGGACCCGGCTGAGGTACTCGTACAGGTAGGCGCTGGCGGCGCCGGAGACCAGCGAACGGGCGGCCGCGATCAGCAGCCAGTGCGCCAGGAACCCGGCCCAGGTGGCCGTCGCGATCGGTACCAGGTTGGCCAGCAGCAGGACCCCGGCGCCCGCGGCCAGACACTTGCGGTAGTCCCACCGGTCGGCGAACAGCCCGGTCGGGATCTCGAACAGGCAGAACGCCAGGTAGTACCAGCTCTGGATGCCAAAGATCGCGCCGTCGGACAGGCCGGCCGCCCGCTGGAAGGTGTAGAAGACCGGCGCCCAGACCAGTAGCCCGAAGCTGAGCTGGAAGGCGTAGCTGAGCCGCAGTACCCGGCGGGTGTCGCGCAGCGACTGCCGGTCGGTGCCGACCACCGGTCAGCCCGCGAATGGCCGTAGCTGCACCAGGGCCACCTGCTCGCCGGTGAGGATCCACTCCATCTCGATCGGCAGGGTGAAGGTGTAGTCCGGGCAGAAATGGGCCTGCAGCAGCCGGCTGACCACGGCGAACCGCCCGAGCGTCCGGTCCTCTTCAGCCGTCAGGGCCGTCTCTCCGTCGCCGAGCGTGATGGTTCGGCCGCTGCCCTCGACCGTGTTGTACCGCAGCTGCATCGGCTCGGCCTGGCCACCGACCACCTCGGTCACCGATCGTCGGGAGGCGTTCAGCAGCACCGTGCGGAAGTCGGCCGGCTGGAGCGGATCCTGGGTGACCAGCACACCGCCGAGTTCGCCGGCGACCTCCTCCTGGATCAGCACCCCCATGAAGACCGCGTCCAGCCCCATCCCCGCGTCCTGGCGCAGTCGCACCGCTCGGACGTCGAACAGCGACGCCCACACCTCTTTGACGCCCAGCAGGATCTCGTCGGTAGTGCGCAGTCCATTCAGGGAGGTGTAGATGCCGGCCGCCGGGAAGGCCGGCAGGTCCTCGGCGTTGGAGGAGCTGCGGACAACGACGCGGGCCGCGCCGGCCAGGTGCGTCACCATCGCGGCGTCCACCCGTCGACCGAGATCCACCGGCAGTCGGGTCGACCGGATCCTGTCCCGTAGCTCCTCACACAGCTCGGGCACCCGGTCGGAGTCCAGCTCCAGCGCCATCTTCAACCGGCCGATCGTCTGCTGGATGGCCGGGCAGGACTCCAGAAACTCCCGCTGTACGGCAAAGGGCAGCGCGATCCCGCGCGGTACCCACACCAGGTCGGCGAGTTCGGCCGCCGCGAGTGCGTCCAGGTCGCCGCCGTGGGACTCCTCGGCGAGCTGTTCGCGCAGGTAGGTCAGGAGGTTGGGGCGCGGTGGGCGTGGCACCTGGTAGTAGCCCAGCAGGCGGGGCGAGCCGGTGGTGCGTAGCTGCGCCAGCTCGCCGAGGTTCGCCGCCTTGGTGCCGTAGCGGATGGCGTCGGCCTGCCGCAGCTCGCCGAGGGCGGCGATCGGTGCGGGCGCCGACTCCGGCTCGGCCAGGACCGGCTGTTCGGTGCGCCACGGCGGCCGGGTCGGGATCCGCTCGGGTGCGGCGATCGGCTCCACCTCGATGTTCTCGGCGTCCGCGCCGACCTCGTACCGGACCCACTGGCCGTCCAGGTCGGCTAGTCGGTCCCGTGCGCCCAGTGCGATCGCGTTCGGGATGCGCCAGCCGGCGGCCAGCACGTTGGTGTGTGAGAGCGGGGTGCCGCGGGCGGAGCTGATCAGGCCGCTGACCCGTCCGATGTCGTCGGGGATGCGGTCCATCACCACGATGTCGTACCAGCGTGGCGGTTCGGCGGCCCGGTACTCCTCCTCGGAGCTGAAGATCCGCAACCGACCTTCGCTGACCCCGGCCAGCAGCGGCACGTACGCCGCCGCCGAGTACACCTCGTCGGCGCTGACCTGCGGCGGTGTGGCCAGGCCCGTCTGGCTTGCGGCCGTGAGCGCCTCCTGCTGTCCGTGGTGGGCCGGCTTGAGGACCAGGCGGATCGCCGGGTCGAGCCGTTCGCGTACGGCGTCGAAGAATGCGGTGAGCATCGGCGCGGTCATCGTGTCGACCTCGACGGTCTCCAGCGCCAGACACGGCCCGTCGGCCAGGTCGTGCCGGAGGAGTATGCCCAGGTAGAGGTCGCGTGGCTCGGCGCGGTAGAAGGTGTCGTTGAGTTCGTCCAGCCGCGACTCCAGTTCGGACTCGGGCAGGTCCAGAATGTGTTCGGCGATGTAGTAGGCGTGGAGCCGGTGGCGGTCGGCCGACAGGCAGTGCAGCTCGCCGGTGCTGCGGCGCAGCACGATCTTCACGAACTCGTATCCGGCCAGGCGGTCGGCGAGCTGCGCGAACTGTGCCAGGGTGAGCGGGTCGGCCGCGGTGACGATGTGTGGCCCTTCGGCGCTTTCTGCCTGGGGTTGGTTTTGCTCTGCTGTGGTGGCCTCGGCCATCACTGCCTCCACTCCTGCGCCTGGGGACCCGGTCAGGTGCAGCAGTACCCTCATCGTGACCTTATAAATCCAAGTACCTCGATGTGCGGGTCTGTCGGGCTATCGCCGCGGGCGTGTATGCCCACCAGGCGATCAGCCGGCAGGCGAGGTCGCGCCCGGCCCGTGGCTAGGTCGGTCCGCCGCGGGCGATCTTGTCGTAGTCGGTCGACGGCGGGCGTCCGTAGCCGCGTCGCAGGAGTACCGCGGCGGCGCCGCCGATCGGCAGCAGCAGCCAGCAGGACAGCAGCCGGTAGATCAGCACCGCCGCCGCCGCGGTCACAGCGGTAGCGCCGGCAGCGGTCAGCCCCGCCACCAGGGCCGTCTCGACCAGACCCACCCCGCCCGGGGTGAGCGGCACCTGGCGTACCAGTTGGATGCCGAGGTAGAGGCCGGCCAGCGCCGGCAGGCCGATCGGGATACCGACCGCGCGGGTCGCCGCGGCCAGACACAGCAGGTCGGTCAGCCAGTTGGCCAGCGCCAGCGCCACCGCCACGGTCCAGTCGCGGGGCCGCAGCTCGGCGCCGGCCTGCCAGGCACCCAGGGCCGCCCGCCACAGCCGGGTCACCGACCGGCCCAGGCGGCTGCCACCGGCGGTGCGCGGCTT
>Ga0209023_10005615_pt1 | contig 13626 bp, 4 predicted proteins | sample LakOneMetagenome_FD_187468 | JGI IMG/M metagenome (GOLD analysis project Ga0209023, IMG submission 187468) | Freshwater and sediment microbial communities from Lake Erie, Canada (SPAdes) (version 2) | ecosystem: Environmental > Aquatic > Freshwater > Lentic | place: Lake Erie, Canada | collected...
GCCGGTTCGCCAACACCCACACCGCGGCCGGCTGGGCCGGCGGGGCGGCCGACTTCGGGGCGGCCAGCGCCATCCTGCTCGGCGACCTGTGCCTGGTCTGGTCCGACGAACTGCTGCACACCAGCGGCCTCGACCCAGTCACCCTGCAACGGGCCCGGCGCGACTTCGACGCGATGCGCACCGAGGTGACCGCCGGCCAGTACCTGGACGTACTGACCCAGGCCACCGGCGACACCTCCACCGAACGCGCCAGCACCGTTGCCATCTACAAGTCAGCGAAGTACACCATCGAACGACCGCTGCTCATCGGCGCCGCACTGGCCGACGCGCCAGACGCGTTGCGGGCCACATTGTCGGCCTACGGCCTGCCGCTAGGTGAGGCCTTCCAACTGCGGGACGACGTCCTCGGCGTATTCGGGGACCCGACCAAAACCGGTAAGCCGGCCGGCGACGACCTGCGCGAAGGCAAACGCACCTACCTGATCGCGTGCGCATTCGCTGCAGCCGGACCGGCGGAACGGGAGCTGCTACAGGCCGGCCTGGGCAACCCGCGGTTGACAGACTCGATGGTCGCCGAGTTACGCGAACTGATCGTCGACAGTGGGGCGCTCACAGCGACCGAGGCGCGAATCAAGGAACTGATGACAGCGGCGATGGCCGCCCTGGACGCGCCGATGGACGATACTGCGCGAATGGTACTTCGCGACCTGGCGAAAGCGGCTACACAACGCGGCGCCTAGCGCGATCCCGCCTCAGCCGACAACGCGCACCCGTACAGGCCAACACGGACGCGTTCTAGCTTCCCATAAGCGCGCTTAAGAGCTCCTATCACGATCTCCGTAGTTCCTTGATCAATCTGCGGTGGCAGATCATCCCAGAGCCGAGCCCTAACCCCTGCGGCAGATCCTCCCACCGATCTCGGTGTAGAGCACGAACAAGATCCCCTGCAAACACGCCCGATCGGGTACCGGCCGGGGCCCCGGCGAGCGATCCGGCCACGGCGGCAGCAACGGCTCGATCGCCGCCCACAACTCATCGTCAACGTCCCACGGCTTCGGTCGTCCCACACCGGCAGTAACGGACGATCACGAGATCAAGTCACGGCCATCGATTGATCGAGATCGTGATAGGAGCTCGTAGAAGCGAAGGACTCAGGCTGCTGTCGCTCATCGCAAAACCTCCCCAGACTTAACCGATTTTCTCAGCCCCGATTACTTCAGGTACGACTGAAGCCAGAAGTCTTTCCAAGCCGAAAGCCGGCACGAAGGAACGGAACACCAAAATAGGCCTACCGCATACCCCAAAAAAAGTCCTCTTCCCGGACAATTCGCATAAACACTTCAATATCATCAATAGCGTAATACGCCTCGTAAAGCGAGTCGAAACACGAAGCCAGCGACTCGCCTAATGCAAACTCGACGGCTGCGACCGCGCGCGCCCTCGCGAAGGCGCGACCATAAGCGTCCTCTGTTATCTCACCCGCTTCCCCCTGCTCCTGAATGCGCCAGGCCAATTCGTCCAGATGTTGCGTCAACTGGACGAGTTCTCTTCGTAGATCACTCACGTCAGGATTATCAGTCCCGAGGATCTCGATAGCTTTGACAACTGCAGCGTCAGATATTTCGGCTCGGAGTACAACAAACCACATATTTGCCTAAGGAGCTGACTTCGCTCCTGACCACTAATCTGTCTCAGTTTTGCCACAAGATCGGAAGAGATCCGGGCAAGTCCTGGCTGATTCACGTCTGACCCCTCCCAGTGGCTGAACCTGCATCTTTGATCAGGTGACAGTGACGGGAAGTGGACATCGGGCCACACCCATCGACACACACAACACCCATATCAATATGGTCGGCTACGTAGGGCTGGCCGTCTAATAGAGACCATCTACAACTGGACCCTCAAGATCGAAAATTGGAGTCTGACGCCGGTCACCAGGTTGCCAGGCAGAGAAAATCCATTCTCCATAGGAAAAGTCACTGAAGATTTCCAATACCCACCCACGCAATGTCCTTACGCTGAGATCGAATCCGACTTCACGAGCCTGCACGCCAAACTCAATAATTTCATCACCGACAATGTCCTCAAGTTTATAACCGGCAGAAAGGTCGCCCGCGGTCGAGGAAGAAAGGATGAGCTTGCCTGCCTGAGAAATCCGCCAATTTGTGTTAACTCTAAGGCGCCAGCGGTCGCCGCTGAGGACGATGCCGTCAGGATCTGTGCCAGCGGCTGTGACCTTGAGCGGGAGAAACTGACGCATTTCCTCCATGATGGACGACACTACGGCTCCAGGTCCACGTGGGTTCGGGAACGGACATAAGGTTTAGGGCTGATGCCACTAGGCGGCTGTACTGGCTTTCCGGTGAATGGGCTCACTGGCGCATCGGCGCTGTTGGTAAACGACGCTCGAAGTCCAGCATTCCCGTTGGCGGACGGCTGCATGATGCGGATCCTACTGCCATCAGGCAGCTCGAAACCGGTGCCTGATGAGCGAGTTGGGAAAGTACTGAACCCCTCCTCGCCAGCGTCAACTGCAGCCTGCAGCCCGGATTCCAGCCGCGAAGCACTCGTAGGTACCACGTTTCCGCTCGCATCGGCTACAAACGTGGCTCCGCCACAATTGTGCACGAGTACTGGCGTGTTGCCTGCCATCACATAGTACGAGTGGACGGTCTCCACAGTGAGGTCACGCATCTCGCGTCTTGCGCCAAAGTTATGTACGCCCACCACGACGCTGCGCTTGTTGTCGACCGTCCGCACCGTGGACTTGCCCACTCGGAGCTCGCCCGCAGCAACCCAGCGACGTACAGATAGGTCCCAGAATCTGTGGTGTTCGGTTGTGTGCACGATCGCTGTATGACCATGCTTCCCGACCGCGACCGTGACATCAGTAAGTTGATTGTCCTGGTTGATGTGCAACAACCTGACCGACCGGCCGCTGGTCTTGCCGGTGATCGGATCGGTCGCAGTGACTCGGTCTCCGACGTTGACGTCCTTGATGGCACGCACGCTGCCGTCGGCCATCCGCACACCAGTATTGGGAGCGAAGCTGTGTGCCAGGCACCCCCTGCTCCCGCCGGCGAAGGTGCGGAGCTTGCCCATCGTGCCGGCAAGGCGACCGCCGCTGCCTTCCGCCGCGGCCGTACCGGCACGGGTGCCCGCACCACCGATAAAGCGTCCGGCAACCGCGCCGCCGACCTTGCCCAGGGCCGCACCAGCACCAAGGCCGAGTGCACCGGATGCCGCACCAACGCCGAAGGAGATCGCGGCGTCCTTGAGGCTGTGGACGTTGCCTTGTGCTGAGTCCTTGGCCAGGTTGATCAGGGCAGCCGTACCGATCATGCAGGCGACGGCTCCGGCGCCGGCGGTGATCGCGGTGCAGGCCAGGCCGGCGGCGATCGCGCCGACGATGGCGACTACCTCGATGATCTGGTTCTTGTGGTCCTTGACCCACTTGGCCGTGGACTTGTAGGCGTCGTTGACCTTGTGTCGCAGGGCCACCGCGGCTCGGGTGGCCTTGGTGACGACTGCCTGGCCTGCGCTGATGGCGCGCTTGACGACCCGGTGGGCTAGCTGGCCAGCGCGGTGCGCTTGTTTGGCCACCCAGTGACCCGCCTTGTCGAGCGTCTTCTGGGCCTTGTGGTAGACCTGTTTGCCCCAGTTGTACGCCTTATTGGCGGCGTGATAAACGGCATGCCAGCCAGAGGAGACGTAGCTGCGGGCGGCGTGCCACACCCGGGCGGCTGCGTGGTAGACCCGCGTCGCCAGGTGCACTGCGGCGTGGTAGACGGTCTTCACGACCTTGACCGCGGCGTGGTAGACGGTGACTGCGGCGTGGTAGACCGTGCTGGCGGCGGACTGGACCGTCGAGGTGACGGCGTGCCAGACGCTGCCCCAGCCCCAGTGCCCGGTCGGGTCGGTCATGGTGAGCGGTGTGTCGTCGCCGTACGCGTAGCCGTTGCCGCTGGTCGAGTTGCCGACCGGGCTCATCTGCACGGTGTCTTCGGTGTCGAACTGGCCCGTACCCGGGTTGTACCAGCGGGCATGCATGTTGACCCGCGAGGTGACCGGATCGGTCCACTCCGACTGGTAGCCGAGGTTGCCGATCATGGCGCTCTGGGTGAGCACCTGACCCATCGGGTCGTACGCGCGGCTGCCGGCGACACCGGCCCCGGTGACCAGTGCGACGAGGTCGTCGTGCAGGTCCGTCCAGGCGGCCGTCTTGGTGGTGCCGGTGGCGACGCCGGCCAGCGCCCCGTCGGGGTCGCGGACGTAGCTGGCGGTGCCGTCGGCGGCCAGGTCGTTGTCCATGCCGGTGTAGGAGAACCCGGCCTGGACGAAGCGCCCCAGCGCGTCGTAACTGTAGGTCTGGGTCTGCCCGGCCGAGCCCTGCTGCGTGATGATCTGGCCGAACGCGTCAGCGGTGGTCTGCTGCGAACCGGCGCGCTTGAGCGTGCCGCGGGCGGTGTACTCGTACCCGTTGCCGTTGCTATCGCTGGTCAGGCGGTTGCGTTGGTCGTAGCTGAAGGTGGTGCTGCCGGCCTGGACCCGGTTGCCCGACTTGTCGTACGCGTAGGCGGTGGTGTTGGTGCCGTTGTTCCAGGACATCAGGCGGTTGGCCAGGTCGTACGTGTAGTTGTTGACGCTGGCGCCGGCGAGGCCGCTCGTTGTCTTGCCGGTCTCGTTGTTGTTGGGGTCGTAGCTGTAGGTGATGCGGGCGGTGCTGCTGCCGGCGGTGTCCTGCAGGTCGTCGCGGACCAGCCGGTGCAGCTTGTCGTAGTCCAGGATGCGGTTGCGCCCGGCGCCGTAGTTCACCGACTTGATCTGCGACATGTCGTCGTAGCTGAAGACAGTGTTGAGGCTTGCCCCCGGGTTACTCAGCGTGGCGAGACGGCCGCCGGTGTCGTAGGTGAAGGCGGTGGTGCCGGCGGCGTCAGCCCGCTGCGTCATCGCCTGGTCGGCGTTGTATTGGAAGCTGGAGCTGCCGGACGGTCCGCTGGCCTGGACAAGCAGGTCACGATCGTCGTAGGTGTAGTTGTTGGTGCCCTGTGGCGTGCCGGCCGCGATGAGGCGCCCGTCAAGGTCGTAGGCGAAGGTGCGGCTGCCGGTGGCGGCTTCGGCACCGGCGCCGTCCTGGCGGGTGAGGCTACCCATGCTGTCGTACTGGTTGCTGATCGACACTCCACCAGGGAACTGCTGGGCAACGGCTTGCCCGGCGGCGTCGTAGACGGTGGTGGAGGTACGGTCGGCCAGCGCCGGGTGCGCGCTGGTGGCCGGTTCGATCCGGGACTCCGGGCTCCCCCAGCTGTTGAAGGTGGCCAGGAACGGGTTGCCGCGGCCGTCGGTGTACCGGGTGCTGTTGCCGGCGGCGTCGTAGCCGAACGATGTCTGGATCGTGTCGGCGGCGCTGATCGGCTCCACCTGGCTGGTGAGGCGACCGAGGGCGTCGTAGCTGAAGGTCTTGGTGGTACCGCGCGCATCGGTGGCGCTGAGCACGTTGCCTTCATTGTCGTACTGCTGCGCGGTGCTGCGCAGCAGGGTGCCACTGGCGTCGTACTCCCGGGTGGCCAGGACGCGGTCGGCCAGGTCGTAGATGGTGCTCTGGTAAGTGCCGTCGGCGTTGGTGACCCGGGTCTGGCGCCCGGAACCGTCGAAGCGGAACGTCGTCGTGCGTCCAGCACCGTCGGTGGTGCTGACCACCTCGTCGTTGTCGTTGAGCACGGTGCTGCTCACGACACCGGACGGTGAGGTGGTGGTGGTGGCCCGACCCGCGTGGTCGAAGCCGTACGTGGTCGTGTCCGCGGAGTTGGTCTGCCGGACGACGTCGGTGTCACTGATCTTGTGACCGAGGTAGTCGTACGTGGACTGGTGCAGGGCACCGGTCGGATCGATGGCCGACAGTTGGTCGCCGAGCAGGTCGTAGGTGAAGGTGCTGCTACCCGTGTTGGGCTCGGTCTTCTTGGCGAGTCGACCAAGCTGGTCGTAGACGAAACTCGTCTCCCGGCCCAGCGGGTCGGTCACCTTGGTGACCCGGTCGAGCGCGTCGAACTGCCGCGACGCCACCGGAACGATCGGCGTGCTGGTTCCCGGCGGGGTGTAGCTGGGTTGAGTGGTCGTCACCGGGCGGGCCGCGGTGTCGTAGGCGACGGTGGTGACGTTGCCGTTGGCGTCGCGCTGCTCGGTGCGGTCACCGAAGGTGTTGTATCCGATGGTGGTGGTTGGGCGGACCGCCATCGGGGCACCACCGTTTACCTCGCTGTTGACCTGCGGGGCCATGCTGACGACCGGGCGGTCTTCCGGGTCGTACTCGTAGTTGGTGGTCTTGCCGTTGGTGTCGGTGACCGCGAGCGCCAGCCCGTTCTCGTCCAGCGAGTACGTGGTGACCAGGGTGGGTGCGCTGACGTCGGTGTAGCGGGTCTCGGTCTTGATCCGGCCGAGTGGGTCGAAGGTACGGGCGGTCTTGGCCGACACGCCGTCGCTGTCGCTGATGGTGGTCAGCGTCGGGTAGTCGTCGTCGCTGAGGACCAGCTGGGTGGTCCGGTTCAGACCACTGGGGTCGAGCGTCGTGGAGACGGTCCGGTTGGCGGCGTCGACGCTGAAGACGGTGGTGGTGTCCCCGTTGTCGCTGATCTGCTGGATCAGGTTGCCGGCGCCGTCGTAGCTGTTGTTCTCGACCACGAACCGGGCGCCGCTCTGCGGGTCGATGCGGGTCTCGGTGGCTTTCAGGTCGTTGTCGAAGTAGGTGTACTCGGTGACCCAGCCCATCGCGTCGGTGGTGCTGGCGAGCCGGCCGGCCGGATCGTAGGCGTGCGACTCCATGGTGAGGTCGCGCCCTGCTTCGGGGTTGTTCGGGTCGCCGGTGTAGTTGGCCAGCGTGTTGGTGAGCTGGTGGCCTTCGGAGTCGTAACTGGTTTTGATCAGGTTGCCGTCGCCGCTGCTTTCCTGGATCACCTTGCCCAGCGGGTCGTACTCGTAGTGGCTCAGCCGGCCGCCCGCATCCGTCTGGGCGTCGAGCTGGCCGCGGCCGTTGTAGAGGTACGTGTTGGTCCGGTCGGCGTCGCCGCCGGTGCTGTCGGCGATGCGCTCGATGGTCACCTGACCGTCGAGGTTGTAGGTGAAGGTCTCGACCGCGGTGTGCACCGCTCCGGTGACCCGGTTGGTGACCGACGGGTTGGTGCGCTGGGCGACCCGGCCAGCGCTGTCGTAGGTGTAGGACGTGGTCAGGCCCGTGGGGAAGGTGCTGGTGACCTCCTTGCTGGTGACGATCCGACCCAGCGCGTCGTAGGTGTAGTTCGTGACCTTGCCGGCCGGGTCGGTCACCTTTGCCACATCACCGGATGTGAAGTAGGTGACCTGCTGCACTGCACCAGCGGCGGTGGTCACCGACTTGGGCAGGCCGGGCGGCATGGTTCCGCCGTCCGCGGCGGTTTCGGTGCCGTCGGTGTAGGCGGTGGCAACGGTGCGGCCGAGCGCGTCCAGCACGGTTGTCCGGTTGCCCTTGGCGTCGTAGCCGTACGTGGTGAGGTAGGCGTTGTCCGTGGCGGAGGCGGACCTACCGTCGCGGGAGGTCAGCAGTACGTCGTTGCGGGCGTCGGGCGTGAGCGTCTTGGACGTCGCGTCCGGGTAGTAGGTGAAGTAGCTGGTGTTGCAGTTGTTCGCCGACCGGTCCTGGCAGGTGGTCGAGGAGACGGTGTTGCCGCGGACATCCTGTTCGGTGATGGTGATGTTGCCGTCGGCGTCGGTGGTGGTGCGCAGGTAGCCACCGGTGTCGTAGCCGTACTGCGTCCGGTCACCACTGGGGTCGATGTCGGCCAGCTTGCGGTCGGATGCCAGGTCGTAGACGTAGCCCAGGGCACTACCGCCCGGGTTGGTCACCGTCACGGTTTTGATCGACGTTCCGGTGGAACCTGCACGGGCCTGGTACTGGGCTGCGACCTGGGCGCTGGTCAGTTCGCTGCGGAACGTCGCAATCTCGGCCAGCTGCCCGTTGAAGTTGCCACCGGCCCGGGCGATCGCTGCCGGACGACCTGTCGTGGTGCCGGCACCGATGAACCCGAATGCCGCGTTGGTGGCGATGGGCCCGGCGGTCAGCGTGCCCTTGGCAGCGCCGTCCAGGTAGAGGGTCTGTCCGGTCGCGCTGGCGGCGAGCGCCACGTGGTGCCACTTGCCGTCGTTCACTGCGGTACCAGTGATGGGGGTGGTACCGCCGCTGTTGGCGTATCCGCCACGCAGTTTGCCGTCGGTACCGACGTAGAGCGCGGGGGTGAAGGTGGTCGGTGCGGTGCCGAGCGCCGTGTCCTGGTATCCCATCAGGACACCGCCGGTGAGGTCACCGGCCGCCATTTTGAACCACATGCTGACCGACTGCGCGCCGGCGCCGGGGATGTCGGCAGCGGGCAGCCCCAGGTACGAGGTCGTGCCGTTGAAGCCGGCCACGGTCGTGTCGTCGGTGCTGTCCGCCGGATCGTCGAACGGACCACCGGGTACACCCTGGGTGACCACGTTGTAAGGGGCGTTGTTGCCGTTGACCTCGTTGACGGCGAGGCTGGTGCCGCTCTCGGCCAGCCGCCAGTAGTCGGTGGGTGCGGCACCGAGCACCACACCGGAGTAGTTCTGGTGCGAGCCGGACACCTGCGGCTTGCCGAGCTGCCAGCTGCCACCGTTGTCGTCGGTGACCTTCTTGAGGCGACCGTCTGCCGCGTCGTACTCGACACTGCTGGCCCGCACACCGGTCGGGCGTACCTCGCCGACGACCTCGCCCGCGCGGCCTGGTCCACCGCCGGCGTAGAGGCTGGTGTCGGCCGGGATGCTCAGGGTCTTGTCGAAGATCGCCACCTCGGCGATGGTTCCGGTGAAGAAGCGTCGGTAGGCCAACGGGTTGGTGGGGTCGTAGGCGTTCTGGTCCGGCCAGCTGCGGCCCATGAAGCCGGCACCGATGTACTCGTACGGGGTGGCGCCGGGTACGTGGATCTCGCCAGCCTTGCTGGCCACCATCGCGCCATCCAGGAAGAGCATCTGGATTCCGGCACCGCCGGCGAGCACCACGTGGTGCCACTTGTCGTCGTTGACCAGGGTGGAGCTGGACATCGGGCCGACCGTGCCGGTCCAGAACTGGCCGTACAGCTTGCCGCTCGTACCGACGTACAGGGCCGGCGTGATCGGCCCGCTGGTGTTGGAACTGGCCACCGTGGTGGGGTTGTAGGAGAACAGCGGGCCGACCTTGCCGCCCGAGGTCTTGAACCACATGCTCACCGACTGCGAGGCCGCCTGCGAGATGCTGCCCGTGGGCAGCAGCACTGTGGGGTTACCGGCAGCGGTCGCACCGGCGACACCCTCGGGACCAGGCTGGCCGAGGATCGCGGCAGTGTAGGTAGCCACGTCGGTGCCCTGGTTGGCCAGCACGGAGCTGCTGGCCATAGTGGAGCCGACCGGGTCAGCCAGCCGCCAGTAGTGGGTGGGGTTCAGCTCGCCGACAACGCCAGGCTGGCGCGGGGCGACGTTGGCGTACTCGTAAGTACGGCAGGACGTGCCCGCACCGGGCGCGCACACACTGGTGAGCTGCTCGCCGGTGTACTGGTAGGTCCAGGTCAGGGCGCTCGCGGGAACCCCGGCAGTGGCCGGGTCGGTGGTCACCGAGGCGACGTGCGGGATGGCAGCGGTGTTCCAGGCAACCGTCAGGGTGCGGCCGGTGGCGGCAGTGAGCTTGACGACGTGCTTGGCCGCGTCGTAGGTGAGGGTCAAGGTGCGACCCTGCGCGTCGGCGATCGACGTCAGTGCTTTCTGGTAGCTGACGGTCGCTGTGGTGAAGGTGTACGTGGTGCCGTCTTTGTCGATCAGCAGGTAGCCGCCGGTGACGGCGCTGAGCTGGGCGAATCGTCCGGCCGGTGCGATGAAGGCGCCGTTGGGGTTGCGACCGAAGGTGACGTCCTCGCCAGTCGGGTAGGTGATCGCCACGGTGGCCACATTGTTGGAACCGTCCAGCGTCTCGGTGATGTGCGAGTCGAGGACCGACGACCAGCCCGGGCCGAAGGCGGTGCTGCGACTGTCGGCGCTGTTGTATTGGCGGGCGATCGCGAGGGCCGGGCCCACGGTGGTGACCGAGGCGTCAGTGGCGCGGGTGGTGAAGTTTCCGGCGTTCGCGTCGTAGCCGTCGTCACCGTTGTCGGAGAGCGCACCGGTGTGCGCATTCTGTTCCGGGGTGGGGACAAGGCCCTGCACCTGTTGCGAGTTGCTGTACAGGTTGCCGTCATAGGCCGTGACGGTCCAGGCGTAGCTCTCGGTCCAGCTCATCAGGCCGGAGGGGACACGCCACTGGGTCAGGCTCTGGTAGCCGGACTGGCTGATCCGGGTGCCGGCGGCGTTGAACACCTCGAAGTTGAAGGTCATGGCGGCGTTCGGCCAGTTGTCCGGATCGTCGGCGTTCACGGCCAGCAGCGGGGTGAGCGTGTTGGTCTGGCCGGTGGCCGGGTACTGGTGGTAGACCTGCGGCGCATTGTTCGGGGTGTAGTTCACCGACAGGTACGGTGCGGCGGCGGCTGGGCCGTTGGTCGAGGTGAACTTCTTCCACTGGGTCGAGTCGGTACCTGAAGCGACGATCTCGAAGCCATAGTTGTTGCCGGTGCCGAGCGCCCACTTCTGCAGCGTGGTGACATCGAGCGAGACAGCTACCCACTTACCGATGCTGGGGTCCGCGCCGGTATTGGTGCAGGCGACGCCAGGGTCAGGTGTAACGGTGGCAAGCGCGCTACCGGTGTGTCCCGGGCCTGGATAGGTGACTGTCGTGCGGTTCCAGTCCGCTGCGGCGAGGTAGACCGAGAACGGCTTTGCCGTACAGGTGTATGCCCAGCTCAGGTAGAGATACAGCACAGCCGAGTTGATTTTCGAGTCGGCGTAGTTGTTGTCGAACGCCGCGAATTTGGTGTAGGCGTTCGACTTGTGGACACCACCGTCGTACGTGCCGGTCTGGAAGCGGGCCTCGCTCCAGTGCGCGCTGTTGTCGGTGTTGTTGACGTGCGTGTCATCGTTGGTGTCGGTGATCATGCTGGGGTCGACGGTGATCGGGAACACCCGTGCGGGGTCGTGGATCCAGGTGGCGTCAGCGGTCACCTTCAGTGCCGGCTTGCCGTCCACCGTGGTCAGTACGTAGTCGACCGCGTCCGAGCGAGTGAAGTCGCCGGTTTCACGGTCGAAGCGCGCGTCGTGCATGAAGCCTGGCGGGATCTCCGCACGGACCACACCAGCGTCGTCGCGCAGCGCGATCGAGCGGTTCTTCTCCAGCTTCGGCGTCAACCCACCCAGCTCCAGCGGGAAGGTCCAGGTGTTACCGGCGTCAGCGGCCTGCAGAACAATCGATTCCTTGACGCCGCCGGTGGTGGCCGCCAACGTCAGATCCGTACCCGGCAGGACATTGGCGTACGACACGGTGTCGTCGTCAAGGGTGCCCGCCACCTGGGCCGCACCGCTCAGTCCGTAACCAATGGTGGTCTTGCCGTCGATGCTGACCTGCGCGAGCTTCGCGTCGTCGGCCTTCGCCCCGAACGACAGATCGGTGTCCCCCCGGCGGGGCCGTAGCCGGTTGTTGTCATCCTTCGCCAGGGTGCGGTCCACCGGCTTCCAGCTGCCGTCGGCATCCTTGACATTGATCGAATTCGTGTAGTTCTTACTGGTGAAGGAGCCATCCGGGTTGGCGAACATGGTGGTGCGAGCAGTCGAGTCCTTGTCGACCCGACGACTCCGACCCTCCTGGAAACCCGCACCCGGGATGCTTCCGGTCACCCGCTTCGCCGGACGCTCCACCGCCCGCGGCTTCTCAGCCTGCAGCGCTCCCTTGCCGTGGCCAGGGGCACTGCCGGTACCGCCGTTGTGTCGCGTGCTCGCAGCGGTCGCGTCATGAGATTTGCCGGCAGCGGTACCGCCCCGCTGCGCTGGCCCGGTAGAGACCTTCGGCGCAGACCAGGCCACCCGCATGGCGAACAGCGACGACAGCCAGCCGGTCGGAAAATCGACCGGACTGGCGCCAATGAGGTCACTGGGCGCGGCCACCATCAGCCCGAGCAGAATGACCAGGACGGTCGACACCCGTCGCGCTGCACCGCGATTGCGGCTGGCGCGCCGAGGACGCCGAGTGGGGCTGGTCATATCTGCCTCCAGGGTAGAACCGAAAATACTGAGAAAGTCACGCGACGGAGCGGCCCAGCTATGGACAGCACGCACTCCGCTTCCATGCAGTTCGAATAGAACAGTCGATTTTTTATCCGGATTACTCAGCCACCACGCCGAGCATGGCCTTCTCCACGCGGCCCGCCAGTCCAGCCGGATGGGGATCTATTGCCGTTACCCCCGCGACTTCCTTGGCATCGACAACGAAGAATCGAACCCCAGGAAAGGCCTTCGCTCGGTTTTTGGCCGCAACAACCGGCCCAGAATCGACGGCGAACAGCGCAGTACATCTCGCGCTGGCCAAGCCATTGAGGACCGCGATCGACGCCGCTGGCGTCTGTCGGCCGGGGACACTCACATACTGCACGCGAACCCGACTGGCCAGCGATGCTCTCTGCATGCCGGCCCAGACCTGGGCCGCTGATGCGCCGTTCACACCGGTCGCGCCGGTCAGAAGACACACCGACTGATCCAGGTACTGCCTGGCGTACGACGCCACGCGCGGCTCATGATCCGACCAGAGCGCCGCTGCTACGCCAACGCCAGCGAGGGTCGACACCGCCAACGCCAGGACGATCAGACGCCTGGCTCTTGAAAACGACTGCCACCACGCAGTTACACGGGAGACGGCCCGCCACGGGATCGGATTGTTCACCCTCACATTCTTGGTGAGCCGCTCCGTGGGGCACTAGCCCCCGACTGTCTGCCAACTGGCTGCTTCATTCAACCGATTCGCCGGCCGGCCCGGACCACGCGGGCAAGAAAATAGCCAACCCGCACCGCCTGATCGGTGGCCAAACAGCACCAACGAGGGATGGCGCAAACTGGGTCGGCTATGCAAATAGCCAACTGGCGGAGCACCCACATGGATCGGGTGGTCAGGGCACGCTCGGCCCTCATGTTGCCGTTGGCCGTATCCAGGAACTCGACGGCCCGGGGCAATGGCCATCCGTCCTCGACCACGCGGCGGGCTCGACGCAGCCGAGCCGGTCTCGGACAACGGTGCATTCAGGCGATGAGGGCCTCTGGCAGGTCGGTGGGACGTCGCAGTCCACACCGAGCCCAAAGGCCCTGACCCAACAAATTGGGCGACCAAACACTCCACTCCACAGACTCACACCGGCTACACCTAACTAGCGACTTGACGTCAATCGAATTTGGTCCAAATCAGGCAATTCGCTTGGCACTTCGTCGATAACCCAGGCATACTCAAGCGCCGATAGCCGTCCGGCACTGATCCACAGAATTAGCTCACCCAAGTACTCGCCCTTGCCGTCCACGACAAAAGCTCTAGTATCTATCGGCCCATCTGAAACATCGACAACCGGTCCGCCTTGGACACACAAATCAAAACTCGGAGAACCAGCCGGTGCCGTTGTCGCCGTCGTAGACCTTGGGGGTGAGGTTGTTGTTCTCGGCGCCGTCGCCCTCGGGGTCGTAGGCCTCGACCTTGAGGATCGCGAGCGG